>Ga0070674_100002374_pt1 | contig 10401 bp, 10 predicted proteins | sample KBSM33metaG_FD_65344 | JGI IMG/M metagenome (GOLD analysis project Ga0070674, IMG submission 65344) | Miscanthus rhizosphere microbial communities from Kellogg Biological Station, Michigan, USA - KBS M3-3 metaG | ecosystem: Host-associated > Plants > Roots > Rhizosphere > Soil ...
GGCGCTCGGAATGACCGCCGCCGTAGTAGGCCGCGGTGTCGAACAGTCGGGCGCCCATCTCGTCGGCCAGACGCAGGCCAGCGAGCGAGTGTGCGTCGTCGACGTGGCCGTATCCGGTGTGCGTTTGGCCGGCGAGGACGTCGCCACCGATGGCCCAGCATCCCACGCCGATGCGTGGGATGTCGCGGCCGGTCCAGATCTTCATGGTTTGCATGTTGGTCTCGTCGCTTCGGGTCAGCTTACGGTCCGGCTCTGGCGGGCGCCAGCTTTGGCGCGGGCCCGCACATCGGCCCGGTCGCGGATGCCGACGTCAGCCAGCATGTGCGGATCGAGCCAGTTCAACTGGCGCAGGGTTTCCCGGTACGTCAGCCACTCGGCAAAACGCTGTCTGGTTCGCTCGAACATGGCGATCTCCTTCATCGTTCAAGATTGCAATGCCGCCCGGCCACGTCGGGAGTTGCCTGCACGGGCAGCAGGAGAATATTTGCGTCTCACCGACGAATTTTGCTACGGACAGTGCTGGCAAGGGCTTTTCAGGAATGAAATGAGCATCGACTGGGCGGACTTGCGGTTGTTCCTCGATGTCGCTCGGCTGGGCGGTCTGAGCGCGGCCACTACGACCACCGGGTTGAGCGCGGCGACGCTCGGCCGGCGCGTCACGGCGCTCGAAAAGCAGGTCGGCGAGGCGCTCTTTCATCGTTCGCATGCGGGGTACGAACTCACCCGCGCCGGCGAGGAATTGCTCCGTCGCGCCGAGGACGTCGAGGCGGCGATGACCTCGCTCACGCGCTGGCGCGACGGCACGCTCGGCGAGCGCGTGGTGAGGGTTTCGGCGGGCACCTGGACCACGAACTTTCTCGCCCAGCACATCGGCGAGCTCTGGGACGTGTCCGACCCCTTCCGGATCGAGTTCGTCACGGCTTACGAGAAGGTCGATATCGGCCGGCGGAATGCAGATATCGGTATCCGCAGCGAGCGACCAACCGAACCGAATCTCGCTGGCCGTATGACCGGCCATGTGGCGCACGCCATCTATGCCGGCCGCAAGCTGATCAACGGCGTCAAAGCCGGCTATTTCGTCGGACTGACGGGGGACGGCGCAAACCTGCAGACCACCCGCTGGCTGATGGCGCATCACGGCGACCGCGTGGGCCTGCGCGGTAACGACATGCACTCGGTGGTCGAGCTGGTGGCCGCCGGCGCTGGGCTCACGGTGCTCCCCTGCTTTGCCGGCGACAGCGACACGCGCCTCGTCCGCGTCGCCGCGCCGATCGACGAGCTCACCCAGGAACAGTGGCTGGTGACGCACCAGGACGAGCGCCACACCCGGGAGGTCCGCATGGTCATCGACCGGCTCGTCGACGTGCTGAAAACGCACGCGTCACTCTTTGACGGCGGGGGCGGCAACCCGCCTTAACCATTTGTTGACGACGCGGTGGGATGAGTTTGTTCCGGGAATGCATTAATTCGGTCGGAGTACGACCTTTGAACGCCGCCGCCTTCGTGGTCGGGCCTCGTGACGGGGCCAGCGCCGCATTACAGGATCTGGCTCGCGCCGTCGGCTTCATGCCGGTCGAGCGCTATTCCGGCTTGGCGCGCGCCGAAAAGCAGGCGAATGCGACGCCGCTGATGTTCTTTTTGTGCGCCGAGGTCGCCGATGTCGGTACGCTGAAGCCGACCGCCGACGCGATCCGGTTCTCGCCCAATCCGGATCTGCGCTTTTCACCGCTCCTCTACTTCTCGCATTCGGCCTCGATCGATACGATCAAGGCCTGCATCAAGATGGGGTTCGACGACATCATCGCCCTGCCCTACAGCGCCGGCGACCTCAGCGAGCGCATCTTTCGGCAGGTCGGCCGTACCCATACCTACTACGAGACCGCGACCTATTTCGGTCCCGACCGCCGCAACCGCGTCGGCAATCCGCGCTCGCCCGACAGCGATCACGGCGGCGGCCAGTTCCGGCGGATCGAGATCATCCGGAGCCCCGAAAGCGGGGTGAACGTCCTGCGCGACGACTTCCAGGTGGTCGTTTAGGCCCGTCGCAACGTTGCGAAGGGTTGTTTCATCGGCGCTCGCCGATTAAAGCTCGTCGTAACAGTTTCGCGAGCTTTCCCCCGATGAGATTCGGTCTCAACCTGCCCCCGCATTTCCGGGTCTTTGCGGCATTTGCCGTCTATGCCTTCTGCATGGGCAACATCTTCCCGCGCCTGCCCGACATCCAGCACCAGATGGGGGTGGCCGAAGGGGCGCTGGGGCTTGGCCTCATCGGCACGCCCGTCGGCACGCTCATCTCGCTGACCTTTGCGGCGCCGCTGCTCGAAAAGATCGGCTTCCGCCGCGTGCTGCTGGCGGCGATCCCGGTGCTCACGGTGCTCTACGCCATCGCTGTGCTGGCGCCGAACCCGATCGTGTTTTTCATCCTGCTGGTGCCGGTGGGTCTGGTGATTGGCTGCATCGAGATGATCGTCAACACCGAGGCGGACCGCGTCGAACATCAGGTCGGCTTCCGCATCATGAACCGGTCGCACGCCTTCTGGAGCATCGGCTTTTTCACCGCCGGCCTGTTCGGCGCATGGATGGCGCAGCTCGGGATTTCGCCGCAGGTACATCTGGCCATCGTCATCCCGCTCGGCTTTGTCGGCGTCGCGCTGTTTCTTGGCCGCTTCGAGGCCGCACCCCACCGGAGCGGCGGCAGCACCGACGCTGCCCCTCGCTTCGCCGCGCCGACCGGCGCCATCATGGTGCTGGTCGCTGTGACCCTGGCCGCCATGCTGCTCGAGGGCGCCAGCATGGACTGGTCCGCCATCTACATGCGCAACATCTTCAACCCCGGCCCGTTCCTGACCGGCGTCGCGGTGGCCTGCTTCGCCTTCAGCCAGGCGACGATGCGGTTCTTCGCCGATGGGTTCGTCGAGCGGCATTCGCCCGAGGGCGTCGCTCGAGTGCTGATGGGCATCCTGCTGCTGGGCACGCTGATCGTCTTCTTCTCGCCTTACCCGATCCTGTCGCTCGTCGGCTTCGCCCTTGCCGGCGTCGGCACCAGCGCGATCTTCCCGCTGGCGATGTCGGCGGCGGCACAGCGCACCGACCGCCCCGCCGTGATCAACGTGGCCGCCTTGGCCCAGAACTCGTTCACGATCTTCCTGCTTGGCCCGCCACTCCTTGGCGGCATTGCCCAGGTCTTCGGCATCCGCTGGTCCTTCGGCATCGGCGTGCCGCTGATCGTCCTGAGTTTCATTCTGGCAGGTGCGCTCGGCAAGAAGCCGGTCCCACCCTCGCCCGTCCCCGAACCCGTTCCCGGAGAGTAGGCCGGAGCCTGCGTTGGGCTCCCCTCGCCTGCATGTTTCATCGATGTCCATTCCGCAGCACCATCGGCTTGCCGCCTGTTTCTTTCTGTTCTCGCTGATCACGGGAGCGATGTATTCGCGCCTGCCCGATATCCAGCTGGCGCTGGGGGTGAACGAGGCACAGCTCGGTCTCACGCTGATCGGCGCGGCGATCGGCTCGCTGATCTCGCTGACCTTCTCGTCGCCGCTGATCGAGAAGCTGGGCGCGCGCACCACCGGCTTCATCACCGTGCTGGGTTCGACCGCCTGCTACGCCAGCATCACGCTCGTCACCAATGCCGTGCTCGCCTTTGCAATCCTGTTCGTCGCGGGCCTCCTCGCCGGCGCGCTCGAGATCAATCTCAATGTGCAGATCGGCCGGCTCGAAGCGCTCTACAAACGCTCGCTGATGAGCCGGGCGCATGGCTTCTGGAGCCTCGGCTTTTTCGTGACCTCGCTCGTTGCGGCCGGCATCCGCCAGGCGGGTATATCAGCGCCGCTGCATCTGGCTGGCGTGTTCGCGGTGGTGTTGGTGATCGGGATCGTCTCCCTTGCCGGGCTGGAGGACGCGCCGGTCCCGGCGACACATGATACCGACAAACCGCCGCTTGTCGCCTTCCCGACGCTGGCACTGGTGCCGCTTTGCCTGATCGGCTGCGTTGCGTTCCTGATCGAGGGCGCAGGCATCGACTGGTCCACCATCTACATGCGCGACGTGTTCCAGTCGCCGCCCTTCATCGGCGGCCTCGGGCTCACGCTGTTCACCGCCGTCATGGCTGCGGCGCGCATCTTCCTCGGCCCCGTGGTCGACCGGTTCTCGCCGCGAACCGTGGTCACTGTGCTGCTCGGCATCAGCATCGTCGGCCTTGCTTTGGTCTGGCTGGCGCAGGACCCATACGTCGCAATCCTCGGCTTCGGCATGCTGGGAGGGGGCTGCAGCGCTGTCTATCCACTGGTGGTGTCGGCGGCTGCGCAGCGTACCGACAGGCCGTCGTCGGTCAATGTGGCGGCCATCGGGCAGATCTCGTTCGTGGTGTTCTTCCTCGCCCCGCCAATCCTGGGCTTCATCGCCCACACGATCGGGATACGCTGGTCGTACGTGATCTGCCTGCCGCTCGTCATCGCAAGCCTGTTCGCCATCCGCGCCCTGCCGTCGCGGGGCAAGGCGCCGACGCCGGGCGAGGTGCTGCCGGAGCCGCTTTCGCCCAATGGCTGAGCCGCAAATCGTCGACCTCAGGCAGTCGCCCACGGCGCTCAAGGTGCAGCGTGGTGTGATGCGGCTGCTTCGATCGGTGCACGATTTCTGCTGCTTCTCGGAGGTGCCGCTGGCCAATGGCCGGCGCGCCGACGTACTGGGGATCGGGCCAAAGGGCGAGATCTGGATCGTCGAGATCAAGTCGAGCCTGATCGACTTTCGCGTCGATGCCAAATGGCCCAACTACAAGGATTATTGCGACCGCTTCTTTTTCGCCAAGCCGCCGGAGCTCGATGCCGAGATCTTCCCGGCCGAGGAGGGCCTCATCGTCGCCGATGGGCACGGGGCCGAGATCCTGCGACAGGCCGAAGAGTTTCCGCTCGCCCCGGCACGGCGCAAGGCACTGCTGCTCAAGCTCGTGCGGCTCGGGGCCGACCGCGTGCACCAGCTGATGGACCCGGATAAGGGTGGCGACATCCTCTGATGCTCCTGGATCGCCACAACCGCATCCGTGCGGTGTTCTTCCTGCACGCCATCAGTTCGGGCGGGCTGTATTCGCACGTCGCCGAGGTGCAGAACGCCCTACACGTCGACGCGGCGACGCTCGGGCTCGTGTTCCTCGGCTTCCCGGTCGGCTCGATGCTGGTGTTCCTGTTCGGCAGCCGCGTGCTCGAGGCGATCGGCAGCAAGCCCATCCTGATCTTCGGCATTACCGGGCTTTCGGTCGCAACGGCGCTGTTCCCGTTGATGCCCAATCCGCTGGCGTTGTTCGGCTTTTTCATCTGTTACGCGCTGTTCTATTCGCTGCCCAACATGGCGATGAACATCGAGGCCGACCGCGTCGAGGCCGCCTCGCCGCGACGGGTAATGAACTCCTGCCATGGCGCCTGGAGTATCGGCTATTTGCTGGCGACTCTGCTCGGCACGGTGGCGACGGCTCTGCACATGACGCCGGCAATGCATCTGGCGCTGCTCGCCGCGCCGCTGGTGCCGATCGCGCTGTTGGTCACCACCGGCATCGATCCCGCGCCGCCCCGCCCGCACACCGCGCAGGTGGTGCGGAAGCTGTCGCTGCCGACGATCCCCATCCTGCTGCTCGTCGCCTTCACCATCGGGCCCAACATGCTTGAGGGAGCGCTGCGCAACTGGTCGATCATCTACATGCGTGACAGCTTCGCCGCGCCCAACTGGGTCGATACGCTGACGCTGCCGGTGTTCCTGTTGGCTCAGAGCATCGGCCGGCTCAATGCGGATGGATTCGTGACGAAGTATGGGCCGGTGCGCGTGGCGCGAGCGCTCAACATCTCGGCGTTCGTCGGGTGTCTGCTCGTGACCTTTGCGCCAAACCTCTATGTGGGTCTCGCCGGCTTCCTGCTGATCGGGATCGGCGTCTGCGCGTCCTATCCGCTCACGACCTCGGCGGCAGCGCGGTTGGGCGACCGGCCGTCCTCGCAGAACGTCGCCTCGCTGACACTCGCTGTGCAGGTGATCATGCTGGTGTCGCCGGCGGCGCTCGGCTGGATCGCCACCAATGTGGACATCCGCGCCACCTTCGGCGTCATCCTGCCTGCGATCCTGCTGTCGCAATGGCTGGCGCAGAACCTCAAACCGCGGAACTAGTCCTCGCTCGCCTCTTCGTGGACGATCGTTCCAGTCGCCTTGACCGGCGTCACCGGCGTCGGATTGGGCACCACCTGGGGCACGCCGAGCTTGTCCTTGAGGCCGACCATAAGGTTCATGCGCTCGGCATCGGTCTTGGCGCCCTGCAGCCGGTTGCTGAGATCGATGATGAAGCTCGAATAGGCATTGTGCCAGTCGGCGCTGATCTGATTGAGGTCCATGCGGCGGGCCTGCGGCTCGACCACGGTGCGGACGCCACCGGCCTGCAGCTCCACCGCGTCGTCGAGCAGCGGCATGATCACCTGGTCGCCGGCAACGCCTGACGCCATCAAGGCGTTGCGCAGCGCGGTGCGCTCTTCATCTTCGCCGGGGTCAGAAAGATCGCGCCGTGTGCCGGAAGGCGCGCCGTAATCCAGGCCATGAGCTCGGAGTGATCGGCATGCGCCGAGTAATTGCCCATCGAGCGGATGCGGGCGCGCACCGGGATTTCCTCGCCATGGATGCGCACGGTCTTGGTGCCGCTGAGGATGATCTGGCCGAGCGTGCCAGGGGCCTGATAGCCGACAAACAGCACGGTTGCGTTGGCGCGCGGCAGGTTGTTGGCCAGGTGATGCTTGATACGGCCGGCGTCGCACATGCCGGAGGCCGACATGATGATGGCGCCGCCCTTGATCTGGTTGATCGCCTTGCTCTCTTCGACCGCCTCAACGATGCGGAAATGCGGATCGTTGAAGAGCTCCTGTGCATTGAGTTCGACATCGTCGAACATCGCCTCGTATTTGCGATAGACGGCCGTCACCTTGCTGGCGAGCGGCGAGTCGAGGAACACCAGTGACGGGTTGATCTCCTTGTTCTTGATCAGCAGCCCGATGTCATGCAGCAGCTCCTGGCTGCGCTCGACGGCGAAAGCGGGGATCACCAGATTGCCGCCGCGGCCGAGAGCATCGTTAATCTCGCTTCGCAGTGCCTCGCGGCGTTGATCTAGGGTGTAGGGCGGCCGGTCGCGACCGCCATAGGTCGACTCGCTGAGGATGTAGTCGAACCCCGATGGGGCACTTGGATTTTTGTAGAACACCTTTTCATCAGGACCGAGATCGCCGGAGAAAAGGATCGTGACGGTCTTGCCGCCCACATCTTCCACCTGCACCTCGATCGAAGCGGAGCCCAGGATGTGGCCGGCGTTCCAGTAACGCGCACGCACGCCCGGGCCCGGATCGATCCACTTCTCGTAGTCGACGGTCTGGCGATGCTTCAGGGCCTCGCTTGCATCCTCCAGCGTGTAGAGCGGCTCGATCGGCGCGTTGCCCTTACGACCGCGCTTGCGGCTTTCGAACTCCGCCTCGCTTTCCTGGATGCCGGCGGCGTCGGGCAGCAAGTATTCGAGCAGGCCGCCGGTCGGCGCGGTGCACCAGATCGGCTTGCGGTAGTCGAAATGGCTTAGCTTGGGCAGCAGTCCCGCATGGTCGATGTGGGCGTGAGTGAGCAGCAGGAAGTCGATGGTCGCCGGATTGAAGGGGAACTGCTTGTAGTTGAGGTCTCGAACGGTCTTGTTGCCCTGGAACATGCCGCAATCGACCAGGAACTGTCCCTTGGGGTGGACAACGCGGTAGCAGGAGCCGGTCACGGTGCCGGATGCGCCGTGGAAGTGGATGGTGACGGTCATTGTGGGAACTCCGGAATAGCGGCCTGGGAGGAGAAGGCCCGCTCACCCGATGCTACGCGTCGACCTCTCCCGCAACGGGAGAGCGTGTGAGGCGGCGAGATCGCGCCCCAGCTCATCTTTCCCTCGGAGGAGATGTCGGCCCGAAGGGCCAGGTAAGGGGGCCTTGGCAGAGCGTGCAAGTTACTTTGGCGCGCGCTTGGCGAGGATGCGCTGCAGGGTGCGGCGGTGCATGTTTAGCCGGCGCGCGGTCTCGGAGACGTTGCGGTCGCAGAGCTCGTAGACGCGCTGGATGTGCTCCCAGCGGACGCGGTCGGCCGACATCGGATTCTCGGGCGGCGCGGGCGGCGCCTCGCCGGTCGCCAGAAGCGCATTGATCACGTCATCGGCGTCGGCGGGTTTGCTGAGATAGTCGACGGCGCCCAGCTTCACGGCCGTCACAGCCGTGGCGATGTTGCCGTAGCCGGTCAGCACCACGGCACGGGCGTCGGGACGCTTCCTGTGCAGGGCATCGACCACGTCGAGGCCGTTGCCGTCCTCGAGGCGGAGATCCACGACCGCGTAGGCCGGCGGGGCGGCTTCTACGGCGCTCAGACCGGCAGCCACGGTGTCGGCGCTGCGAACGGCAAACCCCCGTTTTTCCATCGCCCGTTCGAGGCGAGTGAGGAAGGCCTTGTCGTCATCGACAAGCAGGAGGGTCTTATCGCCCTCGGGAAGCGCGTCGGGGATGGTCATCTGCCGATCATTTAGGCGTTCGCACGCCAAAGGTCAAAGCGCGCGGGTCTCGATGGCCTTGCGCGGCCAGATCACGCGGACCCGGGCGCCACCGGAACTCGAGGCGTTTTCGAAGGCCAGTTTCGCGCCGGTTCGCTCCAGCAGCGTCTTGGCGATGAAGATGCCCAGCCCCAGGCCACCCGGCGCGTCGCTGTCGGGCGCCGTGTTGCGGGCGCGGGTGGTCAAATAGGGCTCGCCGAGCCGGGCGATGAGCTCGTCGGGGAAGCCCGGCCCGTCGTCGCTGATGATCACGCCGATGGTCGCACGGTCCCAGCTGGCCTCGACGGTCACCCGGGCGCGGGCGAAATGGGTGGCATTTTCGATCAAATTGCCCAGGCCGTAGAGCAGACCGACATTGCGCTTGAACACCGGCTCGTCCAGCGTTTCGGGGGTTTCGACGAATATCGACTTGCCCAGACCTTCGAGCGGAGCGGCAACCTCCTCCAAGAGCTCGCCGATGGGCACCTCGGCGAAGGGGTCGCCGGATCCGCCGCTCCGCAAATTCCTCAGCTTGGCCAGGATCGCGCGGCAGCGGGCCGATTGGGCGATGATCAGCTCGACGTCATCGGCCAACGGACCGGGCGGAATGTCGGCCTTCATCTCCTTGGCGGCGAGCGCAATGGTCGAAAGCGGGGTGCCGAGCTCGTGGGCGGCGGCGGCGGCCAGACCGTCCAGCGCGCTCAACTGCTCATGCCGGGACAACGCCAGTTCAGTGGCGGTCAAGGCGTCGGCCAACTGGCGGGCCTCGTGGGCGACGCGGTTGGTGTAGGCGGCAATGAAGACGACGCCACAGACCAGGCTGACCCAGATGCCGATCACGTACACCCGGTCGATGACAATATGCTGCTTTGGGTCCCAGGGCAGCGGCATGTGGTAAATCGAGATGGTTGTGGCGATCAGAATCGCGAGCGCCGCCACGATCAAGGTCGAGCGCTGCGGCAGGGTTGTCGCCGACACCGAGACGGGCGCCAGAAGCAGCAGCGAAAAGGGGTTTTCGAGCCCGCCGGTGAGCGACAGAAGGCCGCCAAGCTGGACCAGATCGTAGGCAAGCTGGATGGTCGAGACCATGGCGGACGGCCGGTCGCCCGCCCCGAAGCGCAGGATCAGAACCAGATTGACCACCACCGAGAGCGCAATCAGCGACAGGCACTCGACCAGCGGCAGCGGGTAGCCGAGGCCCCAGGCGACGAACAGGACGCCTGCCGTCTGACCGACGACAGCGAGCCAGCGCAGCCCGACCAGCGTCCCCAAACGCAGCGGGCGCCAGTTTCCGGGCAGCAAAGGCCGAATGTCTGTGCTCAAACTCATTCACATTTCGCCATTTGCGACCCCAAAAACCGGCCGTATGGGAATCGATTTCGGCGGATTCAAGAGGGAAAATCGGACAGGCATTTGCTTGATCCCCCCCGAAACCGGGCCACATCCCTGTCGTTCGTGACTGGGAGACTAAGCAATGAACGCCACCTTTATCAAACCGCAATGGAGCCCGCTGACCATCGCCCTGATGGTTCTGGGCTTCGTCATCTTCTGGCCGCTGGGTCTCGCGATGCTCGCCTACATTCTTTGGGGCGAGATGTTCGGTGGCTCATCGGACAAGGCCGAGGCCTGGGTCAACAAATCCAAGGCCTGGTGCCAGGACAGCAAGTCCCGCCACCACGGCTACAATAACTGGCGCAATTCGAGCGGCAACGCCGCATTCGATGAGTACCGTGTCGAGCAGCTGAAGCGTCTCGAAGAGGAGCGCAAGCGCCTCGACGAGGACTACCAGAAGTTCCAGGACTACCTGCGGAACCTCCGCATGGCCCGGGACCGCGAGGAGTTCG
>Ga0070674_100002376_pt1 | contig 10400 bp, 11 predicted proteins | sample KBSM33metaG_FD_65344 | JGI IMG/M metagenome (GOLD analysis project Ga0070674, IMG submission 65344) | Miscanthus rhizosphere microbial communities from Kellogg Biological Station, Michigan, USA - KBS M3-3 metaG | ecosystem: Host-associated > Plants > Roots > Rhizosphere > Soil ...
CGCACGCGCGGCGTCTACTTCATCATGGTCACCTTGGCGTTCGCGCAGATGGCGTACTTCATCTTCCACGACACCAAGCTCGGCGGCGGCAGCGACGGCATCTACCTGAACGTCAAGCCGGTGCTGGCCGGCGTGCTCGACCTGAAGGATCGCAACGCGTTCTACTTCTTCGCACTCGGTGCGCTCGCCGTGACTTACGGACTGCTCGCCGCGCTGCTGCGGTCGCGCTTCGGCCACGCGCTGGCCGGCATCCGCGTCAATGAGCAGCGCATGCGCGCGGCGGGCTTTCGGACCTACGGCTACAAGCTTGCCGCGTTCGTGCTGGCGGGCGCGCTGGCCGGACTCGCCGGCTTCCTGATCGCGGTGCGCGACGGCTTCGTCAATCCCGAAATGCTGGCCTGGCAGGAGTCCGGCACGGTGCTGCTGATGCTGATCCTCGGCGGCCTCGGGCACCTGCGCGGCGCGGTCCTCGGCGCGCTCGTCTTCACGTTGCTGAAGGAGCTCTATTCGTCGGAGGGCTGGGTCGGCCCGCTTGCCGACCATTGGCAACTGACGCTGGGGCTGACGATCATCGCGTTCGTCGCGACGATGCCGAAGGGGTTGATCGGCCTGCCGGCGCAGTTGCGGCGCCGGCCTCGCCCTGCCGAGGCAGCCGACGATGACTGACGCCGCGGCGCCCGGATCCGACCGCGTGCTGCTGCAGGCGGCCGGCCTGACGCGCCGCTTCGGCGGCCTGGCCGCGGTGCAGAACGTCTCGATCGAGCTGCGGCGCGGCGAGGTGCATGCGGTGATCGGCACCAACGGCGCCGGCAAGTCGACCCTCGTCAACATGCTGTCCGGCGAGCTCGCGCCGTCGGACGGCACGATCCGGCTCGCCGGCACCGACATCACGCGCTGGTCGCAGCCGAAGCGTGCGCGCGCCGGCATCGGCCGCAGCTACCAGCGCACGAACATCTTCAACGAGTTCAGCGTGTTCGAGAACGCGCGCCTGTCGGCGCAGGCCGCCCATCAGCGCGTCTGGGCGTTCTGGCAGGGCGCGCGCAACTGTGCGCGCAGCGGCCCGGTCGCCGAGGCGGCGATCGATGCGGTCGGCCTGAGCCGCCATGCGGCCGAGGCGGCCGCCATCCTCAGCCATGGCGGCAAGCGCCAGCTCGAGATCGCGATGTGTCTGGCGACCCGGCCGCAGGTGCTGCTGCTCGACGAACCGCTCGCCGGCATGGGCGCCGAAGAGACCGAACGGATGCTCGGCCTGCTCGCTGCGCTGAAGGCCGAACACGCGATGCTGCTGGTCGAGCACGACATGGACGCGGTGTTCCGGATCGCCGACCGCATCACGGTGATGGTCAACGGCGAGGTCATCGCGTCCGACGTGCCGCAGGCGATCCGCCGCAACGCCGACGTGCGCGTCGCCTACCTGGGTGAGGATGCGTAGCGTGGTGGCGCCCGGTTCGATGCCACCGCCCTGCATCCTCCGCGCGGCACGCGGCCGCGTCCGAACCGCCTGCTGACATGCTGCAGATCGAAGGCCTGCACACCCACTACGGCGCTGCGCACATCCTGCACGGCGTGACGATGCTGGTCGAGGCGGGCACGTCGGTCGGCCTGCTCGGCCGCAACGGGATGGGCAAGACCACGCTGATCCGCTCGCTGATGGGCTACGTGAAGCCGACCGAGGGCCGGATCCAGTGGAACGACCGCGAGGTCACGGGCAGCGCGCCGGAGCGCATCGCGCGCCTCGGCATCGGTTACGTGCCGGAAGGCCGCGGCGTGTTCCCGAACCTGTCGGTGCGCGAGAACCTCGTGATGGCGGCGCGTGCGGGCGTCGACGGCCGGCGCACCTGGACCCTCGAGCGGGTTCTTTCGACGTTCCCGCGCCTTGCCGAGCGCCTCGGCCACGGCGGCCAGCAACTGTCCGGTGGCGAGCAGCAGATGCTGTCGATCGGCCGCGCGCTGATGACCAACCCGCAGTTGCTGATCCTCGACGAAGCGACCGAAGGCCTCGCGCCGCTGGTCGTCGCCGAGATCTGGCGCGTGATCGGCGACATCCGGGCGACCGGCATCGCGACGCTCGTCGTCGACCGCGACCACCGCAAGGTCAGCGCGAACTCCGACCAGCTCGTCGTGCTGCAGAAGGGGCGCGTCGTGCTGGCCGGGCCTTCCGAGGCGCTGCGCGACGGCGAGCGCCTGACCTCGTTTCTCGGGGTCTGATCCGGCCGCAGCGCGAGGCCGCGGGAACGCGGCCTGCCGCGTCGGCCCGATGACGACGAAGACCCGGAGACGCCGACGAGCCCGCTGTTGAAGAAGGGGTCGCCGACCGCGACCCGCATGATCCGGATGGACGATGCCCATGTGCCGGCGACCTTCCACCGTACGAGGCCGACACCCATCCGCAGACCAAGAAGGCGCTCGTCAACATCGTCTCGCTGGCACTCGAGATCCATGCCCAGCTCGAGGAGGAGATCTTCTATCCGGCGGTGCGGCGCGTCGTCACCGACCCGGTCGTGATCGACAAGAGCGTGCCGGAGCATGTCGAGATCCGGCGCCTGATCGCGCGGCTGCGCGAGATGGCGCCGGGCGACGCCGGCTACGACCGCACGTTCAGCCGGTCGCGGTGGGGCGGCGACAGGATGTCGGCAGGCATCGGTTCGTCCACCAGCCGGACCAGGGTCGCGGCCAGTTCGCTCAACGGCACGCAGTGATCGACGTGCACCGATCGCAATGCGCTCTTCGGCATGCCCGGCTGCTCGGCATCGGCCGGATCCTGGACCACGGCCAGGCCGCCGAAGTCCTTGATCGCCTGCAGACCCGCTGCGCCATCGTCGAGCCACCCGGTCAGCACGACGCCGATCACCGCGCGACCATGGGCGCGCGCCGCGGACTTGAACAGAGGATCGATGGCCGGGCGCGTGTGGTGCTCCTTCGAGCCGTGCGACAGCCGGATCCGACCATCATCGACCAGCATGTGCTGGTCCGGTGGCGCGACGTAGAGGATGCCGTCCTGCAGCGTCTGGCCGTCCTTCGCGTGAACCGCCGGGTTGTTCCCGTGTGCGGACAGCAAGGACGGCAGCACGCTCTGGTTCGCGCCGATGTGCAGCACGATCAGAACCGGGGCCCGGAAGCCCCGGGGCAGGCCGGCGCTCAGCGCGAGCAGCGCGGAGACGCCCCCGGCCGACCCGCCGATGACGACGAGCCGGCGCGGGTTCACGGCGTCGTGTAGGCCCGCAAAGCTTCGGGCGGACGCATGTCGCGCGGCACTTCGAAGTCGCTCGCCGCCCCGCGCATCTGGTCGGGCGGCCGCGGCATGCCGCTGCGATCGCGGTAGTTGATGGCGGCGCCGGCGGCGTCATTCCGATCGCGGTCCGGCAGCAGCGCGCAGGCCATGTCGACGACCCCGACGGCGGTCGTCATCCACATCGCAGCGTTGCGAATGGGCGCCGCCGCGGGGCGTGCGCCGGGTCGCAGGGCCAGGGTCGACAGGTCGAGCGCGTCGCCGGCCACGCGGCTCCACAGCCAGGGCCGCGGATCGACGCTGGCGAGCAGGCCGATGCCGTTGACGATTTCGCGCAGCCCGCAGGCGCGGATCAGGGTTTCGCGGCCCGGCATGCCGGTCATGCGGGCGAGCGCCCGCGGCGCCAGCAACTCGGCGACGCCGAGCGCGAGGCTGAAGATGCCGAGGCCCTGGGCCGCCGAGCGCAGCGCGCCGGCAGGGCAGGAGGCGGGGGAGGCGGTTCGTGTCATACGGGTCCTCAGGGTTTCAGGACGACCTTGATGCAGCCGTCCTTCTTGTCGCGGAACGTCTCGTACATGCCGGGACCATCCTCCAGTCCGACCGTGTGCGTGATGACGAACGACGGGTCGATCTGACCGTCCTGGATCCGCCGCAGCAGGTCGTCGGTCCAGCGGTTCACATGGGTCTGGCCGGTGCGGACCGTCAGGCCCTTGTTCATCAGGGCGCCGAACGGGACCTTGTCGATCAGGCCGCCGTAGACCCCCGGGATCGACAGCGTGCCGGCAGGCCGGCAGACGTAGATCATTTCGCGCAGCACGTGCGGCCGGTCGGTCTCGAGCATCACTGTCTGCTTCGCGCGGTCGACCATCGAATCGAGCGAGCGCGTCGTGTGCGCTTCCATGCCGACCGCGTCGATGCACTTCTCGGGGCCCTTCCCGCCGGTCAGCTCCTTCAGCCGGTCGAGCACGCTCTCGTCGTCGAAGTTGATCGGGATCGCGCCGCCGGCCTTCGCCATGCTCAGACGCTCGCGCACGTTGTCGATCGCGACGACCTGCCGGGCCCCGAGCAGCAGCGCACTGCGCATCGCGAACTGGCCGACCGGGCCGGCCCCCCATACGGCGACGGTGTCATCGGGCTGGATATCGCACTGCACCGCGGCCTGCCAGCCGGTCGGGAAGATGTCGCCGAGGAAGAGCACCTGCTCGTCGGTCAGCCCATCCGGGATCTTGACCGGCGTGACGTCGGCGAACGGCACCCGCACGTACTCGGCCTGGCCACCCGGGTACCCGCCGGTCAGGTGGGTGTAGCCGTACATGCCGGCGGTGCTGTGGCCGAACATCTTGTCGGCGAGGTCCTTGTTGCGGTTGCTGCGTTCGCAGACCGACCAGTTGCCGCGCCGACACTGCTCGCACTCGCCGCAGCAAATCGTGAACGGCACGACGACCCGGTCCCCGACCTTCAGCTTCTTGTTGTCCCTGCCGACCTCGACGACTTCGCCCATGAATTCGTGGCCGATGATGTCGCCCGACTCCATGCCGGGCATGAAGCCACCGAACAGGTGAAGGTCGGAGCCGCAGATCGCGCACGAGGTCATCCTGATGATCGCGTCGCGCGGTTCCTCGATCTTCGGGTCGGGCACGGTGTCGCACCGGATGTCCTTCTTGCCGTGCCAGCAGAGTGCTTTCATTGCGGGGTCGCTCCAGGGGTTCGAATCCCGAGAACCCGGCATAGGGCATGCCCGTCCGGGCGCCCGTCTGAGTCGCCTGATAGGGTGCAAGCACCCGGCAGGTGTCGACCGCAACAAAGCGACGACCTTCTTCGCCGCAGGTCAGCCGTTTGCAGCAGCTTTTACGGATGCGTCGGAATGCGCTGACCGCGGGATGCGGGGCGTCCGACAGCCGGCCGGCTCTGCCGCGGCTGCCGTCCGCCTGCGCTCGACGCTACCGTGCACAGTGCCGTTCCGCCGCGATCCCGGTCCGGCCACCCGCACCCGACGCCACCGAGCCGACGAGCCTCATTCGCCCAGGAGACCTGCATGACCACGATCCAGCAAATCATGACCCGCGGGGTCGAAGTGATCCAGCGCGACGCCACGATCCAGCATGCGGCCGAGCGGATGCGCGCCCTCGACGTCGGCTCGCTGCCGGTTGCCGACGGCAAGGCGCTCGCCGGGATGATCACCGACCGCGACATCACGGTGCGCGGCGTCGCCGCCGGAATGATCCCGCAGGAGGCCCTGGTCTCGGACGTGATGACCGAGGAGGTTCGCTGGTGCGTCGAGACCGACACCGTCGAGCAGGTCCTCGAGCAGATGGGCGACGCGCAGGTGCGCCGCCTCGCGGTGCTGAACGAGGCGCGCGAGGTGGTCGGCATCGTCGCCCTGGGCGACCTGGCGACGCGCCAGTCGGCCGACACCGACGAGGCGCTGCGCGAGATCTCGTCGCCCGACCAGTAAGCGTCCCACGCGGCCCGGCTGAGGCATCATCGGCCGCAGATCCATGCGCATCCTCGATCCCGCGGCCCTCGAGATCCTCCGCCACCCAGGTACCTTCGTGTGGCGGACCCTGAAGGCGTTCCGCGCAAACCAGGGCCTGCTGCTCGCCGGCGCGGTCGCCTACTACGCGCTGCTCTCGATCGTGCCGCTGCTGATCCTCACGGTCATCGCGCTGTCGCGGCTGATCGACCAGGCCGAACTGCTGCAGACGCTCGGGCGCTATCTCGAATGGATCATTCCGGGACAGGCGACATCGGTCATCCGCGAACTCTCGAACTTCCTCGTCCACCAGGGCTCAATGGGCTGGCTGCTGCTGGTCACGATGATCTTCTTCAGCTCGCTCGCCTTCACCGTGCTCGAGAACGCGATGTCGGTGATCTTCATCCACCGGGTCGCCATCCGGCGCCGCCATTTCATCTTCTCGGCGCTGATGCCGTACTGCTACATCCTCTGCCTCGGCGTCGGCCTGCTGCTGGTCACGCTGGTCGCCGGCAGCCTTCAGGCGATCGGCCAGGAGAGCGTGTGGCTGTTCGGGCGCGAATGGTCGCTGGGCGGCCTGTCGGGGATGCTGCTCTACCTGCTCGGGCTGGTCGGCGAGATCTTCGTGCTGACGTCGGTCTACCTCGTGATGCCGGTCGGCCGCCTGAAGCTGCGCCATGCGCTGCTCGGCGGCGTCACGGCTGCGCTGCTCTGGGAGATCACGCGCCACCTGCTGGTCTGGTACTTCGCGACCCTGTCGCAGGTCAACGTCGTCTACGGCTCGATGACGACGGCGATCGTCGTGCTGCTGTCGCTGGAAATCGGCGCCACGCTGCTGCTGTTCGGCGCCCAGGTGATCTCGGAGTACGAGCGGATGGGCCGTCACGCCAACCTGAACGCACCGCCGAAGGCGTTCCGAACCGAGAGCGTGCCCATCACGACGCCAGCAGTACTCCCACCCGCTCCCGCAGCGATGCCGGAGTCACGGCGGCCGCGTCGACAGCGTCGCCAGCAACCAGCCCGACCCGGCTGAACAGGCCGCGCCGGAACGGCTTCGACATCGCGGCGCCGCCCGCGCGCGAGAAGAACGAGCCCCACAGGTTCTGCAGCGCGAGCGGGATGACCGGCACCGGGTTGCTCTCGAGCAGCTTCATCACGCCGCCCTTGAACTCGCCGAGCTGGCCGTCGCGTGTCAGCCCGCCTTCCGGGAAGATGCAGACCAAGTCTCCGCCGTCGAGCACCTTGCGGGCGCGCGCAAACGCCTGCTCATAGATCACCGGGTCTTCGCGCTGCGGCGCAATCGGAATCGCGCCGGCGAGCCGGAAGAACCAGCCGAGCACCGGCGTCTTGAAGATCTGGTGGTCCATGATGAAGTAGATCGGCCGCGGGCTCGCCGCCATCAGCAGCACCGGGTCGACGAAGGCGACATGGTTGCAGACCAGGATCGCAGCACCCTCGGTCGGGATGTTGGCGTCGCCGCGCACCTTGAAACGATAGACCAGGCGGGTCGCGATGAAAGCGACGAAGCGCAGGAAGTACTCCGGCACCAGCATGAAGATGTAGAACGCGACGACCGCATTCAGCAGGCCGACGATCAGGAACACCTGCGGGATCGTGAACTGGGCCTTCAGCAGCAGGCCGACCCCGACCGAGCTGCCGATCAGGAACAGCGCATTCAGGATGTTGTTGGCGGCGATGATGCGGGCCCGGTGGCTCGGCTCCGAGCGCATCTGGATCAGCGCATACATCGGCACGCTGTAGAGGCCGGCGAACAGCGACAGCAGCGCCAGGTCGGCCATCACGCGCCAGTGCTGCGGCCGGCCGACGAATTCGGCGAGCGAGAGGCTGCCGGCCGGCGGCAGGCCGCGCGATGCGAAGTACAGATCGATCGAGAACACGCTCATGCCGATCGCACCGAGCGGCACCAGGCCGATCTCGACGTGGCGGCGCGACAGCACCTCGCAGAGCAGCGAGCCGATGCCGATGCCGACCGAGAACACGACGAGAAGCAGCGACGCCACCTGCTCGTTGCCATGCAGCACCTCCTTCGCGAACGACGGAAACTGCGACAGGAAGACGGCACCGAAGAACCACATCCACGAGATGCCGAGCAGCGAGCGAAAGACGACCACGTTGCCGTGGGCGAGCTTCAGGTTGCGCCAGGTCTCGGTGATCGGATTCCAGTTGATGCGCAGCGCCGGGTCGGTCGACGGCGACGTCGGAATCGCCTGCGCGACCGCGCGGCCGAGGACGGCAAGGCCGAGACAGGCCCACGCCGTCGCCCGCGCGCCGACTTCGGGCAGCGCGATCAGGAGGCCGCCGGCGACGCTGCCGAGCAGGATCGCAACGAACGTTCCCATCTCGACCATGCCGTTGCCGCCGGTCAGCTCGCGCTCCGACAGGTGCTGCGGCAGGTAGGCGAACTTGACCGGGCCGAACAAGGTCGAGTGCAGACCCATCAGGAGCACGCAGGCGAGCAGCACCGGCACGTTCGCAGTCGCGAAACCCCAGCCCGCCAGCGCCATGATCGCGATCTCGAGCCACTTGACGAAGCGGATCAGCGCGGCCTTGTCGAACTTGTCGGCGAGCTGTCCGCTGGTCGCCGAGAAGAGCAGGAACGGCAGGATGAAGAGCGCGCCGATCACCAGCCCCGCGAGCTCTGTCGGCAGCCACTCGACCCGCAGCTGGTACGTCACCATCACGGTGAACGCGAACTTGAACAGGTTGTCGTTGCCGGCGCCCAGGAACTGGGTCCAGAAGAACGGGCCGAAGCGGCGCTGGCCCAGCAGCGCGAACTGATTCGGATGAGCCACCGTGTCGTGAGGTTCCAAAGTTGCTCCTGGGTGCGAGAAACCGCCCGCGAATCTACCTGATGACCTGGACCGGTCCGCCCAGTGCGCTGCGGTTGAGCCATTCGAAAACCGAATCGACCGTGACGGTTTCGATGTGGTCGCTGAAGCGCTTCTCGTTCGGGTGGTCGTCGAATGCGACGTTCGCCGCCGTGACCCGGGCGCCGAGACGCTTCAGCGCCGACAAGTGGAGGGTCGTCGGCTCGTAGCCCTGCAGACGCAGCCAGGCCTGCGCGCGGTCGCGCGTCGAGGCCGCCGGATCCTGCGCGGAGGCGAGGGTCTCGATCGCCCATTGGTTCGACTGCTGGTAGCGGACGCCCCACGGGTAGGCGACCATGCTGTAGGCCGGCGTGTGGAGGCGCGCCAGCCGGGCGTTGTCGCGCAGCGCCGGCAGCAGGCGCATCTGCACGTCGGGCTGCAGCACGACGATCGCCGCTTCATAACGGTACAGGTCGTCGAGGAAGAATTCGCCGAGACCCTGGCGGTAGACCGAGGCCTGTGCAGAGCCGCAGGCATTGAGCTTGTGGACCACGCGCCAGACCGCGGTCGGGCCGTCGCCGTCGCGGTAGGCGAGGCCGAGATGCGAGTAGCGCAGGCCGTACTCGGACAGGTTCTGCCCCGCCCGCGCCAGCACGACGACCTGCGCCCCCGATGCCGAGAGGCGCGCGGCGGTGTGTTGAGCGAGGGTCAGCGAGCGCTCGACCGCGATCGCGCTCGGCGGCCGCGCCTCGCAGCTGCGCCCGGCCTGCACGGCTCCGGCCGCGGCGAGCAGTGCGACGGCGAGCGCTCGGCGCAGGCGCGGCCTCATCGCGTCACGCGCTCGTTGTAGAGCAGCGCGGCGCCGATCTCGTTCGGCACGAACGCGATCGCCTGGCTGGCTGCCGACAGCACCCAGCCGGTGCTGATCGCGGTGACGGCGAGCGCCGTGCCGGCTGCCATCGAAAGCCCTTCGGCGGCGCGGGCGCCGAGGCGGACGCTGGCACGCGCCCCGTCCGACGCCCGCTCGAGCACCCAGATCGTGCCGGCGCTGGTCGCCTCGACCGCGACGACGGTCAGCACCGCGCCGGCCGACAGGATCATGACCGGCGCGGCGACCGACACCGCGACCGGCAGCATCGACAGCGCGCTCGCCTCGGACAGCGTGGATTGCGCTTCGGCGCCGAAGGTACAGGTCGCGATGAGGGCGGCCAGGGCGGCGCGTCGGAATCGAATCGGGAACATCTCGAACCTCCTGTGAAGGTTGGGGGGTAGGCGCGGCGGCAGCGAAGGTCAGGCGGGGTCGGCCGGCGATCGCATCGCATAGCCTTCGCGGCGCGCCTCGGCGAGCAGCGCCTCGTGCGCATCGCGCAGCGTCTTGGCGAGCGTGAATGCGGTCGAGATCACGAACAGCCACGACACGCCGAGGAAGGCCTTGTAGGTCGGATTGACGTCCATGCGCCAGAGACCCCAGGCAGTCAGCGCCATCGCGACCCAGAACCCGCCCCAGATCACGGCGCCCCAGAGCGGCGTGTCGGTCCGGCGCGTCTCGTTGTCGCGCACGAACTTGGCGAGCGCGAACGCGGTCGTCAGACAGAACAGGTAGCCCATCACCATGAACGCGCGATCGATGTCCTGGCCGGGCAGGTAGGCGAGGCCGACCGCGCAGAGCACGACGGCGGTCGCGAACGAGATCCAGACCTGGGCCTTCCAGGCGCGGGTGTCTTTGCGGATCGGGGTGGGTTGCATCGATGATGGTGTGGGGTTGAACACGGGGCGCAGTCTTGCGCAGGCCGCGGCGGCGCGCCATCGCCTTCGCGGGTGTGCCGCGGACTGAGCCACCGGGTAGCGCGTTGCGCTACCGGAGGTCGGC
>Ga0070674_100002378_pt1 | contig 10393 bp, 8 predicted proteins | sample KBSM33metaG_FD_65344 | JGI IMG/M metagenome (GOLD analysis project Ga0070674, IMG submission 65344) | Miscanthus rhizosphere microbial communities from Kellogg Biological Station, Michigan, USA - KBS M3-3 metaG | ecosystem: Host-associated > Plants > Roots > Rhizosphere > Soil ...
CGAAAGTACGAGGGTGTCCTGCGCGATTTCTGCAGCTCAGAGGCGATCCAGTCTCTGTTCAGCCTTTGGTCCGCTTGCGGTTCGAAATTCTGCCGAGAATTCAAAGGCAAATTTCGAGAAAAGCGTACCGTAGGTTCGAAGACTACTTGCTCCGCCAGCTAGTCTTATATTCCTATTCTCTAGCGCTTTTCCCTCTACAATGCGCGTTTTTCGCGCCAATTCGGCGCTTCTTGCACGAGAACCGAACCAAGAGAATGGCTAGGAAGAGTACTTCACGGTGCAAATCCCGCCACTTTCTCTAGTCGGCGTGTGGCTGGTTCGGTTCTTTCATGCTCGCGAATTTCGACCAGCTAAGAGATGTCGCCATTCCGTGGCTGCACTGCCGCGAGTCGGTCGAAGATGTAGCCGGGCAGCCCCACGAGGCTTTGCTTCATGATGCGCTGGCTCGCCGTGCGCTCGAATTCATCCACGATGACGATGTAGCGCGGGTTCTGATAAGGCGCGAGCCGCTCGGCGAGCCAATCCGACAGCTCTTGCGGGTCGAGCGCCGTCCCGGGTTTTCGCTTGACGAATAGCTTGATCTCCTGCTCGCCAATATCGGCCGAGACCCCGATCATGGCGCAGTCCTCGACCGCAGGATGCTTCGCGGCGACCTGCTCGACCTCCATTGCCGAGACATTCTCGCCGCGCACACGCACATTGTCGGTCATACGGCCGTGGTAATACATGTTTCCGTCGGCATCGAACGAGCCGAGGTCGCCCGTGTGAAAGGCATTGCCGCGCATCGCGCGTGCGGTCGCCTCCGGGTTCGACAGATATCCGCGCGTGATTGCGCCAGGGAGCGACGTGCGCACCACGATCTCACCGCGCTCGTCGGTCGCCACCTTCGCGCCCGTGCCGTCGACCAGTTCGACCTCGAACCACGGACACGGCTTGCCAACCGCGCCGAGGGTCCCGTTGTCGTTATAGGTCGTGATGCTCGAGCACTCGGTCATGCCGTAGCATTCGCGGATCTGCATGCCGAAGCGCTCTTCGAACGGGCGCCAGATTTCGCGTGGACATCCGCCTCCCCACGCGATGCGCGCACCGTGCGCCCGGTCGAGATCCGAGAGCGGCTGCTTGAGCAGAATCTGAAGGATGCCGCCGAGAAAGTGGATGTGCGTTGCGCCGCTCTCTCGTACCTGTCGCCAGAAGCGGCTTGCGGAGAATTGCGGAACCAGCGCGAGCGTCACCTCGCGGATCAGCGGCAGCACGATCATCTGCGCGCCGCCGATGTGGTAGAGCGGCTCCCACATGAACATCACGTTGCCGGACTCTACGGCCGACACGAGCGCGACCGCCTCGGCCGAAAGACGCAACATGCGATGGGAGACGAGAACGCCCTTAGGCCGCCCCGTCGTTCCTGAAGTGTACATGACGGAAAAAGTTTCGTCGGCCGCGGGTGGAGGCTCGCTCCAGCGCAGCGCAGCATCGCCGCAGTGCTTCACAACTGCCTCGACCTCACCGATCGCGAAAGACTTCGCCGCCGAGAGGTCTGCGCCGCTCGCCGTGATGACCGCCATCAGATCGGCATCGGCAATGACGAGCTTCGGGCCGGAGTGATTGAAGATGTAGCCAAGATTCTCGCCGCGCCCTTGCACGTTGATCGGCACCCAGACGGTGCGCGCCTTGGCGATCGCAAATAGAAGCGCGACCGCGATCGGGCTGTTGCGGATCATCAACGCGACCACGTCGCCGGATACGAGGCCGATTTCACGCATCCAGGCCGCGAGTGCGTTGGACATCCGGTCGAGTTCGCCGAAGCTTAAGGGTTCGCCCTCAAAGCGCGCGAATGCGCCAGCCGGATTCTCAGCGACGCGGCGCCCGAGAAGCGGCAGGAATCTGTCGTCGGTGTCGATCATTCGCCGGACGTCATCGCGCCAGGGCTCAAGTCTTCCCGCGCGCCTTGCGTCGCGCAGCGCGCTCCGCAAAGAACTGGCGCATCGTCTCCTGCGGCTCGCCTGACTCGTAGGCCTCGGCCTGAATCGCGCCGCCATTCTGGAATGCCTCGTCAAACGCCTCCTGCGTCACCTGACGAAAGCGCTTCTTGTTGAGTCGCATCGCCATCGGCGGCTTTGCAGCCATCATCTCGGCGACCTCGCGCGCCTTCGGCATCACGTCCTCGGGCCTCTCGACGAGATAGTTGATCAGACCGATCGATGCAGCTTCCTCGGCCTCCATCATCCGGCCGGTCAGGGTCAATTCCATTGTTCGCGCAAGCCCGATGCGCGGAAGCATCAGCATCGGTCCCGTGACGCTCGGGATACCGGAGTTGATTTCGGGCTGGCCCATGCGCACACCCAGGTGGCCGACGCGGACATCCATGAGCATCACGAACTGAAACGCGGATCCCGCCGCAACGCCATTGAGCGCCGCGAGGCACGGCTTATCGAGATTGCGGATCGCATTGTAATAGTCGCGCCAGGACTCAAACCAATTGGCGCCTTCGTGGCCGGATTGGAATTTCTCGGTCTCTTCGAGATCCTGCCCGGCGCAGAACGCCCGGTCACCCGCCCCGGTCATGATGATCGCCTTCACGGCGGGATCGCGATTCCAGTCGTTGAGAGCGGCGCCGACTTCGGCGCGCATCGGCGTGTCCCAGGCGTTGAGCTTCCACGGCTTGTTCAACGTCACGGTGCCGATGCCGCCGCTGACGTCGGTCAGGATCGCCGCATTGCTCATGAAACGCACTCCCCGCCTGAAGAGGCATATAGAAAGGCGCAAGCTACTGCTGTCAAATGCGGGATTGAACTACGCTGCATGTTCGGCAAGCATGGGCATGGTTCTTTTTGACACGCAGGGCACGATGGGCGGCAAACTGGTTCGCGCTATTGTACCAAGCGGGCCACCGGTGCGCTTTCTGATCGACGGCCGCGAAGCAACGGCTTTCGCGGGCGACAGCGTCCTTGTCGCAGTGCTCTCAGCGCACACGAACCTCCGTCGGCACGAATTCGGTGGCGAGCCACGCGCAGGCTTCTGCCTCATGGGAGCATGCCAGGACTGTTGGGTCTGGCTGGCGGATGGCCAACGTGTCCGTGCGTGCACGACGGTGATTGCCGAGGGCATGGATGTCGTAACGGCCGGCGTGCCCGGGTTTCCGCCATCATGACACGTGTGGCAATCGTCGGCGCCGGCCCCGCCGGGATCGCTGCCGCGGATGTGTTGGTCCGGCACGGCGTCGCGCCGGTCCTGATCGACGAAGGCCGCCAGGCCGGGGGGCAGATCTATCGGCAGCCACGTCCAGGACTACGGCTCGATATTGCGGCATTGCTCGGCGCGGAGGCCGCGAATTATGCGCGAACGCACGCAACCTTCGCGCATCTGAAGGATCGCATCGAGTACCAACCGCAAACGCTCGCTTGGGGCATCGCAGACCGGACGCTTCACACGATCCGCGGCAGCATTGCGGCCACCGTCAACTTCGACGCGATCATCCTGGCGACCGGCGCGACGGACCGCATGCTTCCGATCAAGGGATGGACGCTGCCTGGCGTCTTTACACTCGGCGGCGCACAGGTGCTGCTGAAGGAGCACGGGTGTCTGATCGGGCAGCGCGTCGTGTTCTGCGGCAGTTCTCCGCTCCTCTATCTCACAGCCAACCAGTATCGTGCGATGGGCGCGCAGGTCGTCGCGATCCTCGACACGACACCGTTCATCGCCAAGATTTCCGCAGCCGGCGCGCTGACGGCTGCGCCGGCGATGTTCGCGCGCGGACTTGGCTACATGGCGTCGCTTCGGCGCGGCGGGATCGCGATGCATCACGGCGTTGAGCTCCGTGCTTTCGAAGGAACGGATAGCGTTTCGGCGGTGAACTTTCGCAAACAAGGTGGAGAAGCAGTGACGTTGCCCTGCGACGCCGTCGCGGTCGGGTTCGGTCTTAAGCCTGAGACCCAGCTTGCCGAACTTGCCGGCGCGGAGTTCCGTTACGACGTCGCGTTCCGGCAATGGCTGCCGCACTGCGATGTCGATGGCCGCTGCGCAGAAGGCGTGTTCATCGCGGGCGACGGCGCCACGATCGGCGGCGCGCAGGCGGCTGCGCACACGGGGGCGCTTTCAGCCTGCGCTGTGCTCGATGAACTGAAAATCGCGGTCACCGGCATTGATCGCACGCGCTTGCGGCGGCAGGTCGCACGACTCAGGCGGTTTCAGCGCGGCCTCGCGCGCGCGTTCGCATTGCCGGTCGATACGCTCGGAAGGCTTGCCGATGATGGGATGGTTTGCCGTTGCGAAGGGATAACGGCGGGGGACTTGCGTGGCGCGATCCGCGCCCAGTTTGGCCCGACCGAGGTCAATCGCCTAAAGGCCATCACCCGCTGCGGTATGGGGCGATGTCAGGGGCGCTTCTGCGGGCTGGCGGCGGCTGAGCTGACGGCGCAGTCGCTCGGTGCGTCACTCGAATCCGTCGGCCGTCTGCGTGTGCAGCCGCCGGTCAAGCCTCTGCCGCTCGCGCTCAGTCTTGCAGAAAGCGCTCCGGCCGCAGCGCGCGATGAAACCAGTGCACCAGCGTGACCATGTCGAAGACCGGCACGCCGGCCTCGCGCCGCAGGTCGTGCGAATAGGGCGTGATGTTGGTGCATTCGCACACGATCGCACCGATTGAAGGATCGTTCTCGACCATCTGCCGCGCGACACCGAGCACTTCGTTCCTGAGCACCTCCAACGGAACCGACGTGTCGCCTTCGCGGATGGAACGCTGGAACACCGAGGTTACCGGCAGCCCGACGACCGGCGTCTGTTGATCGATGCCAACCGCCGCGAGGTGGCGCTCCGTAAGAGACTCCGCCGAGAACGTCAGGATCGCGGGCCGCTTCCCGCGCGGCAGCATCCTGGCAACCATCGGCACTTGTAAGAGCGCACTGGTCGCGACCGGGACGCTGCAATGGGCTGCCAGTTCCTGCTGATAGAGAGCCAGAAAACCGCACGTGGTCGTAATGCCGTCGACGCCTTCGGCGATCAGCTCGTCGGCTGCGTCGGCAAACCGCTGGAATAGGTCGCGATTGTTGAGCGTGTCCACGACCTTGTTCGGCACCGCGCCACGGACGATCTTGTATTGAACCGGGAACGGCCAGGTTAGCGCGTTGCCGATGTCGCCGTTGAAGCGCTCGAACCTGGTGTCCAGCATCAGGATGCCGATCGGCACGCCATAGTAGGTGCGCTTGCGGGGACTGTTCCTGTTCGGTTTTGTCATCGTTGTACGGCTGGTGTGGCGTTGGAGTTCATCGCCGCTGAGGCAAGAGACGCGTCGAACTCACCAGTGAGGCGTTCCTGATCGGGCTGGACCTCACCGGTGAAGCGGCCAATCGAGAAGGCATCGATTGGAATCCGCGGCTTTCCTTCATCGATCATTTCGGCCAGCGTATAGCCGACGCCGGGGCTAAGCTGGAACCCGTGCCCGCAGAAGCCATAAGCGTGCAGCAGATTTTTCGCGGTGAGGCTCCATCCCATCACGGGAAGCAAGTCCGGCAGGTAGCCTTCAATCCCCGACCACACCCGAATGACCTGCACATTGGCGAGCATCGGAACCACGCGTGCCATGTGTCCCAGTCCGAGCAGGACCTTCGCAGGAGGCACTGGCGCGCTGTTGCGCACGCGGTCGGCCGGGCCGCGTGGGTAAAAGCCAACGATCACGTTGCCGCGCTCGACTTGCCGGATGATCACCGCTCCGCCCGCATCCTGCAGCGCAGACGTGATGAAATGCGGCAACGGTTCGGTGACGAAATTCGGCGGCGCGGCCGGGAACATCGGCGATGTCTCGCCAAACATTCCGGCGAATTCATTGCCCCATGCACCGGCGGCATTGACGACCAGCGGCGCCTCGAAGACGAGATCGCGATCCGTGGTGGCCCGGAAGCGATCGCCTGTCTGTTCGAGCGCGATCACGCGCGTGTTCGAGTAGATATCGGCGCCGAGCGCGCGCGCCGCGCGGGCGACCGCAGGCGTTGCAAGGCGCGGGTTGGCCGTGCCATCGCGCTTCGACCAGGTCGCACCGCAGACATCGGGCCCGAGATACGGATATCGGCGGCGGACTTCATTCGCGCCGAGAAGTTCGATTTCCAGCCCGCCCGCCGTCCCTTCCTTTTGGTAGCGCTCTAACCGTGTCAGCTCCTTCGGATCGAGTGCGATATAGGAGTGACCGCACGGTGTGAATTCGCACTGCTCGCCGATCAGTTCTTCGATCTGCTCCCACTGCTCCATAGCGCGCAGCGCCAGCGGAAATTCGGTCGGATGACGGCCTTCCAGCCGAACATTGCCGAAATTGACGCCGCTCGCCTGACTGCCAACTGCGCCCTTTTCGACGATCGAAACGGTGTGGCCGCGTTTGCGCAAGAAATACGCCGTCCAGGTGCCGACGAGGCCGCCGCCGATAATCGCAACATCGGTGTGGATCGTGCGCATGACGCTGTCTACCATTCAGGGGGGAAAACCCGAAATCTATCGGCAGGGCAACGTGACCGACATTCGCGCTGACATATTGATCTTCGGGACCGGCAACTTTGCCGGACGGATCGCGATGGATCTCGCCACGACGGCGTCGGAGCCGGTGACGGTCACGATTGCCGGACGCAACCGCGACCGCCTCAAATGGCTCCAGACCGCCGGCAATGCGCGTGCCGCGATGTTTGGCCGACCGGGGCGTTTCATGTCGCACGAGGTCGACCTTTCCGCTGAGAACGCCGCCGCGGGTGCCATCGCGGCGGTCGAGCCGAAGGTGGTCGTGCAGGCGGCGTCGTTCCAGTCGGGCGCGGTCATCAGCAATCAGGGTAACGGCTGGACGCGGCTCGTCGCCGAAGGGGGCCTAAGTGCGACCGCGGTGCTGCAGGCGCCGCTTTCCATCGCGGTGGCGCGCGCCGTCAAAGCCGTGCGGCCGCGGGCGCATTTCATCAACTGCTGTTTTGCGGATGTGGTCAATCCGCTGATCGCTGCACTCGATCTACCGATCTCGTGCGGTATGGGGAACATCGCAATCCTCGCCAACGCCTTCGTCGGCACGCTTGCGCCGGGTTCCGGGCAGCTTCGGATACTTGCGCATTATCAAAACCTTGCCCCGTGGCGGCGATCTCCGGAAACCCGAATCGAGCCGCCGGCTCGCGTTTGGATTGGCGATGACGAGGTGACCGACGTGTATGGGAGCTTTGCTGGCGTGCAGCTCACCCGCGAGCCAGCAATCGAGATATCAGGCGCGAGCGGTGTCCCGCTAATGCTCGCGATGGCGCGAGGGCGCGCGTGGACCGGCCACGTGCCCGGGCCGGGCGGGCTTCCGGGCGGTTATCCGGTGACGCTGCGCGGCGGTGTGCTCGATCTCGATCTTCCGTCCGCGCTCGCGCGCGACGATGCGATCGCCTGGAACCGGCGCTACGAGGAAGAAAGCGGCCTGGTTGTCATGCCGGATGGGCGCGCTGTCTACACCGGCGTTTTGCGCGATCGCCTGAATGCGCTGAGCCCGGCCCTCGCCCGCGGATTCCATGTCCGCGACATCAATGCCGTATGCCGAGCGATGCACGACCTGAGGTCGCGGCTCGAGCGTGGCACGATCTGAAGACGACGCCGCTCTCGACAGCGGTCGCGCAACACGCAAAGATACCCCGTCAAATTCGGTGCGCGGCCTTCGCGGGTGGCCGCGTCGCCTCAGAAACCGGGGAGATACGAATGGACAGACGCGTTCTGCTGGCGGCTGCCACAGCATTGTTGATGGCGCCTGCGACTGCGGTCCTTGCTCAAGAGCCGATCGTACTTGGCGTCATCACGCCGCTCTCCCCGCCGGGCGAAACGAGCCTCGGCCAGCAGGTGAAGCGTGGCAGCGAAATCGCCGTCGAATACCTGAACGAGAAAGGCGGCGTGCTCGGGCGCAAGCTCGCTCTCTCGATCCAGGATAGCCAAGGCAAGAACGAGCTCGGCGTCGCAGCCTACCGGCGGCTCGTCTCCAACGAAAAAGCCGTTGTGGTGTTCGGCTTCATCCATAGCGGTGTCAACATCGCGGTGAACGAAGTTGCCAAGGAAATGGGCATTCCCACCATGGGAACGCAGGCCGGCGCGGGCGACATCACGGCCAAGCAATACGACATCGCGTTTCGCACGCATGCCGTCGATCCGCCGCGCGCCGCCACGTGGGTCGGCTGGGCCAAGAAGAACGGCTTCAAACGCCTTTCGCTCGTTGCCGAGACGACCGACTACGGCATTGGCCTCGTCAAGGCGACGGAAGCGCAGAACAAGGCTTTGAATGCTGGCCTCGAACTCCAGACCATCATGTTCGACAGAACGACGACAGACCTGTTGCCGCAGTTGCTTCAGGTCAAGGCATTCAAGCCGGACGCCATTATCAACATTGGCGTAGGCCAGCCGCTCGACCTCATGATTACAGGGGCTACGACGCTCGGCCTACTGCCAGCGATTCCGATGGTCACGTCATACGACGCGCCGGGCCGTCCGCAGCACTGGCAGATCCACAAGGATCAGGGCGTCGGCGTGCACTTCATCGCATTCTATACGGCGAAATCGAAACTCAGCGATGTCGGCGAATGGTTCGTGAAGAAATATCAGGAGAAGTTCAACGAGCCGCCGATCTATTCGGCGCTGAACGGCTTCGCGAACGTGCTGGTCATCGCTCAGGCGATCGAGCTGGCCAAGACAACGGAGCCGAAAGCGCTGATCAAGGCGCTGGAGACAGGCTCGTTCAAGGGCTGGTCATCCGTGCCGGTAACCTTTCCGCGCGCGGAAGGCGTCCTGTGGCACAACTGGTCACCGCCGCTGATGATCCTCAAGTACACGAAGCCCAATCAAACGCAGGCGGAGGCCGAAGTCGCTCACACGCTTGGTGAGTGAACCATGCGCGCGGTACCGGAGCCGCGCGCCACATGAAGCTCCAGGCGAGCGCGTCGCGCGAATGCGGGGTGCGTTCGCATTGCGAGACAATCTGCTCAGGCGTGTGTTGAGGCTTTGGAGTTTCCGGCGCGGCCATGTTCAGCACAGAGCTCTTTGTTCAGACGCTGATCTCCGGCCTGATGATCGGCGTGCTCTACGCGCTGATGGCTCTGGGCATCACCTTCATTTACAGCATCGTCCGCATGATCAATTGGGCGATGGGCGAGTTCTACATGCTGGGAAGCTACATCCAGTATGTGGCCGTCGCTCATGCGCTCGGCCGTGACCTCTGGTGGCTCGCGATCCTGATTGCGACCGCCGGCACCTTCATTATCGGTTACCTTCTCGAGCCCATCCTGATCAAACCGATGTACGCGCGCGGGATGGAGCGTCGCGACGACTACGCGACCGTCGTGACGATCGCGCTGCTTTTGATGATGCGCAGCCTAGCGGTCGCGATCGGCGGGCCGAACCAGTTCAGGCCCGAGACCAACCTGCCGATCATGTGGGTCGGGCCGCTGCCGATGGAAGGCGCGCGCGTGATCGCGTCGATTGGCGCTCTGGTGGCGCTCGCGCTGTTCTATCTTGTTATGTCGAGGACCTGGGTTGGGCTTGCGCTGCGCGCAACAGCGCAAAATCGCGTTGCCGCGCAGACGTCGGGCGTCGACGTGTTCCGCCTCGACGCCATGGCATTCGCGATCGGTGTCGCGCTCGCCGGCCTTGCCGGCGCACTACTGGCGCCGGTGTTCCTCGTCTACCCGACCAACGGCGTGGTCACGACCGTGAAAGGCTTCGAGATCATCGTCATCGGCGGACTTGGCTCGATCCCCGGTGCGCTGATCGGCGGAGTGCTGCTGGGCGTCGTCGAGAGCCTCGGTGCAGCATTTATCTCCTCTCCCTATCAGAATGCTTACGGCTTCATCTTGGTGCTTCTTGTGCTGATGTTCCGGCCATACGGCCTGTTCGGCGAACGCGGACGCGAGGCCTAATGCCCGGTCTCCTCGTCACCGATGGACTGACCAAGCGCTATGGCGGCCTCATGGCCAACGATGGTGTCGCGGTGACCCTGGAGGCTGGCGAGATCCGCGGGTTGATCGGACCGAACGGCGCCGGCAAGACCACTTTCGTCAACGTGATCACCGGCATTGAACATCCGGACTCCGGCACCGTGCACCTGGGCGACGTGCCCATCACGGGCCTTGGCTCGCATCTGATCGCGGCACACGGACTCGTGCGCTCGTTCCAGGTTGCCCGCGTGTTCGGCAACCTGACGGTTTTCGAGAACCTGATGGTCCCGTACTTTGCGTCCGAGCGTACCCAAGGGACGGCCAATGGCATTGCGCGCGCCAACGAGCTTCTCAAGCTCTCCTCGCTTGCGCCGCTTGCGCAGGATTTGGCGAAGTCACTGTCTGGCGGCCAACGGATGTTATTGCAGGCCTGCGCTGGCTTCATGATCCCGGGCGTCCGGGTTCATGTGCTCGACGAGCCTTTCGCC
>Ga0070674_100002383_pt1 | contig 10389 bp, 9 predicted proteins | sample KBSM33metaG_FD_65344 | JGI IMG/M metagenome (GOLD analysis project Ga0070674, IMG submission 65344) | Miscanthus rhizosphere microbial communities from Kellogg Biological Station, Michigan, USA - KBS M3-3 metaG | ecosystem: Host-associated > Plants > Roots > Rhizosphere > Soil ...
GACGGTTGCCGAATACCTCGCGGCTCCCCGATGGAAGCGCCTCGGTTACCGCATCTTCCGGAACCCGTTTCTCATGTTCGGTATCGGTCCGGCCTTCCTGTTCATGCTGAGCTATCGATGGCCCTCGCGGGGCGCGAGCAGGCGGGAGCGATTCGGCGTGCACTTCACGAACGCCTGGATCGTCGCCGTACTCGTCACGGCCTATCTGACAATCGGCGTGCGCGTGTTGCTCGTGGCGCAGCTGCCGCCGCTGCTACTGGCGGCGACCGTCGGCGTATGGCTGTTCTACGTCCAGCATCAATACGAGGACGTCTACTGGGCGCGGCGTCCCCACTGGGATCCGATGAAGGCGGCGCTCGAGGGCAGCTCCTACTACAAGCTGCCGCGGGTGCTGCAATGGTTCACGGCCAACATCGGGCTGCACCATATCCACCACGTGCAGCCGCGCGTGCCGTTCTACGGTCTGGCGGAATGCCAGGCTACCATCCCCGCATTCCAGGCCGTGCCCCCGCTCACCTTCTCGCGCAGCCTGCACTCCCTTCGATTACGGCTGGTGGACGAAACCGAACGCCGCATGGTGACGTGGTCGGAAGTGGAAGCCCGTCATCCTATCGATGGACGGTGAATTCTTCGAGTTCCGCACGGCGAGCCCGCCCCTGCCGCGCCCTACCAGATGACTCGAACGGCACCAGACTGGCGAATGTCTTCGTCTCGCGTCAGCAGTGGCAGGTCGAGTGTCACTGCGGCGGCGACGATCAGCGCATCGAACGGATCTCGGGTAAACCGCAACTCGTCAGCCAGGTAGACCTGCTCGGGCGCGACGTCGTAGGGGTGATAGGCGGGGTTACTGAACAGATCGCCGAAGAAGTCTCGAACCGGACGGCGCAGGTTGATGCGGCTGGCTCGTGCGAGCAGACTCACTTCCCAGACCACTGCCATCGGCACGTACACGAGCGCGTGCTGACGCTCGCAGGCTTCGAAGTGTGCCGTGGCGCGGCGACCGAGTGTACGAGCCGCTGCCGCATGAAAGAGCAGCGCGTGCGTGTCCGTGACGGCTGCCGGGAGTTCAGCCACGGCGGCGAGACCGCTTCGGGCGGGACCTCGACTGAGACGCAGGAGCCTCGCGGACATGCAGCGGCCGTGCAAGCGAATGCGCGAACAACTCCCGCACGGCCGCATCGGCGCGGGCGAGCGTCGGATCATCGGCCGCCAGATCGATCGTGCCGACGACACTCTGTGGCGGCGCCGGACGACCGAGTCGGCCCGCCCGAGCCTCCGCGATCAAGTCATCGACTGCTGCGCTCAGATTGCCCCGGCCATACCCACGCGCACGCAGCCAGAGCAGATTCCCCTCGTCGAGCGTCAGCGAGACGGCTTTCTTCGACATCTGTATAACATATCGTATCATCATACGATATCGGTAGCTCGGCGACAGCGCGAGACATCGCGTGATCGGGGTCCCCCCAAGCGCGCCAGGACACCAGCAACAATGTGCCGCTTGACGCACGCTCCACGACAGTGCTACTGTGCTATTAAACTAGTACAGTTTGCGAGGTTCCCATGACACTCAGCGCCTGGACGTGGCTCCCCATCCTCGGCTTCCTCGCCCTGCAACCCGCACCGTCCGTGACATCAGCACCCGCGCCTGCCGGCCACTGGGAGGGGACCATCCAGGCCCCCGGACAAGAACTCGCCATCGAGGTCGATCTCGCCCGCCCGGCCGACGTGTGGCAAGGGCAGATCACCATCCCCGCCCAACACATCAAGGGACTGCCGTTGACCGGCGTCGCAGCCGAAGCCGGTGCCGTCACATTCGGCATGAAGTCCATTCCTGGGGACCCGCGGTTCAAAGGAACCGTTGGCAAGGACTCAAAGACGATGACCGGCGAGTTCAGCCAGGGTGGCATCACGATGCCATTCACGCTCACATGGAAAGGCGAGGCCCGACTCGAGACCCGGCCGAAGAACGCCCCCATCAGCAAGGAGCTCGAGGGGACGTGGGAAGGCACTCTGAATGCCGGCAGTGCGACGCTGCGACTCGTGTTGAAGCTGTCGAATGCGAACGGATCGGCGACCGGCACGCTCATCAGTCTCGACCAGGGCGCCGCTGAGATTCCTGTGACCGCGATCACGCAGACCGCGTCGCACGTGACGGTTGGCGTCAGCGCGATTGGCGGCACGTTCGATGGCGAGATGAAGGACGGCCAACTGACCGGCACCTGGGCCCAGGGGACCGCCACGCTGCCCCTGGTCCTCACGCGATCACAGAAGTAGGCGCGATGATCTTTCGCTCGAATCCCTCGTCGGGCGTGCCCGTCTACCTGCAACTGATCGAGCAGGTGAAGCACGCGATTGACGTCGGCGCGCTGCGCCCAGGGGACCAACTGCCCGGCATCCGGCGCGTGGCCGAAGACATCGTGATCAACCCGAACACCGTCGCCAAGGCATATCGCGATCTGGAACACGAAGGGGTCATCGAGCTGCGGCAGGGAGCGGGTGCGTTCATCGCCGAGAACGGCGCGGCAAACCGGGTGGCGCGCGTCAAAGCGGCCCAGCCGGCCATTCAGGCGCTGCTCGATCGATTGGCATCGACCGGCCTGACGGTCGATGAGATTCGCCGGCTCGTCGATGCCGAGCTGCAGCGGCTGGCTGACAAGCCGCGTACGAGGAAATGATGCGCACCTCAGACCTGGCAATCGAGACCAACGGGCTGCGGAAGCAGTACGGACGTGTGACCGCGCTCCAGGGCCTCGATCTGCGCGTGCCCGCCGGATCGATTTACGGCTTCGTCGGCCGCAATGGCGCGGGGAAGACGACGACGTTGAAAGCGTTGATCGGAGCGGTTCGACCGGATGCAGGCGAGGCGTCTGTGCTGGGCCACCGTACGAATCGAGCGGCGGACGGTGTGATCATCCGGCAGCGAACGGGCTTCGTCGGTGAAGACCGCTCGGCGTGGCCCGGGATGACCGTCAATCAGGTGCTGGCCATCTCGAGACCCTTGTTCCCCGCTTGGCAGCACGACGTCGAGCAGCGATGTCTCGACGCCTTCGAGATTCCGCGGCACCAGCGGGTCAGCCGGTTGTCGAAGGGCACGAAGACCGCCGTGGCTCTGTTACTGGCGCTCTCGCGCGGCGCGGACCTGCTCCTGCTCGATGAGCCAACCGACGGACTCGATCCGGCACTGACCGAGCGCGTGCTCAAGGCCCTCGTCGGCGCTGCGGCGGATCGTCCAGGACTGACGGTATTCTTCTCGTCCCATCAGCTCACCGAAGTGGAACAGATTGCCGATCGCGTCGGCATCATCGACCGCGGACGGCTTGTCTTCGACGCTGCGCTCGACGAGCTGAAGGCGCAGTATCGCTGGGTCATTGCCGCCTTCGACAGCACACCGCCGGACGGGCTCCTCCGCGCCACGGGTGTCCGCCGCACACGCACCGATGGACGGATGCTGTCGCTGCTCGTCAGCGATCACGTGGACGATGTCGTCGCCAACGCGCGGGCACACAACGCACGCGATGTCGCCGTGTCTCCTGTGACGTTGAAAGACGTCTTTCTCGACGTGGCCGGTGCCGCAGATGTGAGGTGACCATGCTCTGGTACAAGTCGTGGCTCGATACGCAACGGTGGTTTCTGCTGGGCCTCTTCGCGCTGTGCGCGCAGGTGCTCGCGCTGTACATGTCGTACCCGCTGGATCCGGCAACGTCGTATCCCAACGGAGCGCTTGGCGTGTTGCCGGGTGAGATGGACCTCATCCGACACGGCGATTTCAGGAGCTACGTGTGGATCCGCTGGTTCAGTACGACGCTCCTTCTCGTCTGGCCGATGTTTGCGATCGGCCTGGCGGGTACCGGTTTCGAGCAGCCCGCCGGACGCGAATACCTGCTCTCGTTGCCCGTGACGCGGCGACGTGTCGTCTGGACGCGTGTGTCACTCACGTTCGCGCAGATGCTGGCGCTGACGGTCGTGCCGTCCCTACTGGTCTGCGCCATCGCTCCGACGGTCGGACAGCGCTTCCCCGTGTCGGACGCGTTGGTACACAGCCTCGTGCTGGTCGTGAGCGGCGCGGGCCTTGTGGGCCTGACCATGTATCTGCGGACGATCGCCTCGGATGCCGGCACGTACCTGGGGATGGCCGGGATCGTGATCCTGTGGGGCATGATCACGTTCGTCGCAAAGGACCTGACGCCCTACAGCGTCTTCCGGGCGATGAATGGCGCGGACTACTTCTTCTATCACCACGTGCCATGGATTCCGATGGCACTGAGCGCCGGCACGGCCGCCGCATTCGGCTACCTGGCACTGCGGAGCGTCGAAGCGCGGGACTTCTGAGCGCTAGCCGCCAGCCATGGCGCCGACGACAAGGAACGGCTCTTCACCACGGGCGACGGCCTCTGGAAGGAGTGCGTCGGGGACCTCGTGGGAGAGATCCTGTTCGCAGGCGAAGTACCGAACGAACGGACGCCGGCGGTACGTCACGTGGTCGCGGATGGTCCCGCACAGTGCGGGGTATGAGGCCTCGAGCGCGTCGAGCACCGCGCGCTGAGTGATTGGTCCATCGACGGCGAGGTTGACCTCGCCGTCGACACGGGCCAGCGTCCGGAGATGAGCGGGCAGAACGACTCGAATCATGGTTCTCTTCTCGTGCGCCCCACGACAGGCCCGCGCGGCGCGATGCGGCTCCTACAGCGTCTGCACCTCGACCGAGAGCACGGCAGGCAGATCGCGGACGATCGCGGTCCAGCTGTCGCCGGCATCGGAAGAAGCATAAACCTGACCGCCGGTCGTCCCGAAGTAGATGCCGCACCGGTCGAGCCGATCGACGGCCATGGCATCACGCAGCACGTTCACATAACAGTCGCGTTGCGGAAGACCGTTGGTAAGAGCTTCCCACTCGTTTCCGCCGCTCTTGCTGCGGTAGACGCGTAACTTTCCTTCCGGCGGATAGTGCTCCGAGTCGCTCTTGATAGGGACGACGTAAATCGTCTCGGGCTCGTGTGCGTGGACGTCGATCGGAAACCCGAAATCGCTGGGCAGATTGCCGCTGACTTCGTGCCACGAATCGCCGGCATTGTCGCTGCGCATGACGTCCCAGTGCTTTTGCATGAACAGGACGTCGGGACGCGACGGGTGCATGGCGATGCGATGTACGCAGTGCCCGACCTCCGCGTCCTTGTCTGGCAGTTCATGCGGCGACTGGAGTCCGCGGTTGATCGGACGCCACGTCGCACCGCCATCGTCGGTCCGGAACGCACCCGCGGCAGAGATCGCGATGAAGATCCGGTCGGGATGCTTTGGATCGAGCAGGATGGTATGCAGCCCCATGCCACCGGCACCCGGCTGCCAGAGATGTCCCTTTCCGTGATTCCGCAGTCCGGGGAGCTCGTGCCATGACTGTCCGCCGTCGGTCGTCCGGAACATCGCGGCGTCTTCGACGCCTGCGAAGATGGTGTCCGGATCGGTCAGGGACGGCTCGAGATGCCAGACCCGTTTGAACTCCCACGGGTGCTGCGTGCCGTCGTACCACTGGTGGGTGCCGGTGGCACCCTCATACGCGAACTTGTTCCCGACCGGCTCCCAGGTCGTCCCCCCGTCGTTCGATCGCTGAATCACCTGGCCGAACCAACCGCTCGTTTGAGAGGCGTAGAGACGTGCGGGATCCGCTGGCGAACCCTTGAGATGGTAGATTTCCCAGCCCGCGAACAGCGGGCCCGTGACGGTCCAGTCTTTCCGGGACCCGTCCGCCGTGAGGATGAACGCGCCCTTGCGCGTTCCGACCAGCACTCGTACTCCGCTCATCGCACTCTCCTTGGCCAGATCACGACCTGTACGGGATCTCGCACCCACCGTATTGTCGATCGGGGAGGTAACAGATCGACATCGGGGCGGGGTGCAGGCCCGACAAGGTGACTGACCCCGCCCCCACATCAGCCTGACGACATGCGGGGCGGGGTACTGGCCCGACAGGGTGACTGAGCCCGCCCCCACATCAGCCTGACGACATGCGGGGCGGGGTACTGGCCCGACAGGGTGACTGAGCCCGCCCACATCAGCCTGACGATATGCGGGCGGGGTACAGGCCCGACAGGGTGACTGACCCCGCCCCCACAACAGCCTGACGACATGCGGGCGGGCGGAGGCCCGACAAGGTGACTGAGCCCGCCCCACATCAGCCTGACGATATGCGGGCGGGGTGCAGGCCCGACAAGGTGACTGACCCCGCCCCCAGAGCAGGCCTGACCAGATGACAGAAGACTGACCTGCCCGTCCCCTGGCCACTTACAGTGTGGGGGCGGGGTCAGTCAGCCCGTCCGCCCTGCACCCCGCCCTAATCCATCGCATCACAAACACCGATTGAGCGGTAGAGTAGGCGCGGCCGGTTACGCGGCCGCCGGAGACCGCGTTGTCCTTTCGCTACAGGATCGACGCCCCCAATCGACGCGCCACGATCGTCGTCGAGGGCATCGTGTCGCCGAAGGCTTTCGGTGAGACGATGGACAAGCTCTTCTCCGACCCGGCGTACCGCCCGCAGTTCGACATCATCTACGATCGGCGCGCCGTTCAGGCGCAGCCCGACCCCAGAAATGCCAATCAGATGGTCGCGTACATGGCTGCCCACCGGGACCAGCTGGCGGGCTGCCGCTGGGCGGTGGTCGTGGGACCTGAAGTGCGGGCGGCAATGGCAGCTGTCGCGTCCGAGGAGGCCGTCAGCACCCTCGTAGGCGTCGATGTCCGCACGTTCCTTCGAATCGAGGACGCGAACGCGTGGCTCGACAGGCAGGATGCGAAGTAGGGGCTACGCGGCGACGCAGTTGCGTCCTGACGCCTTGGCTCGATAGAGGGCCTGATCCGCCGCGTTGACCAGGGCCTGCGGGTCCGAACCGGCCTCGACGGTGCACGCGACGCCGATACTCACGCTGACCGGCGGCGCACCGGCCGCCGCCGGCTCGGGCTCGGCAACCGCCAGACGGGCGCGTTCCGACACGGTCATCGCCGCCTCCTGATCGCATCCCGGCAGGACGAGCAGGAACTCTTCGCCGCCATAGCGCCCGATCGTGTCGTACGCGCGGATGGCACTCTGCAGGCGCCTCACGGCGCGCACGAGCGTGATGTCGCCGACGGCGTGCCCCAGCGTGTCGTTGATCTGCTTGAAGTGATCGAGATCCGCGAGCATGACCGACACGGGCGTGCCGTCGCGGCGCGCCCGCGTGAGTTCGACCGACAGGCGGTCCAGGATCGCGGCGCGATTGAGGACGCCGGTCAGATAGTCGTGCGTCGCGTGAAACTGCAGCGACGCCTGAACGGCGAGCAGCCGCTCCTCGAGTGCGAGCACGCGCTCTCCGGAACGCAGCCGCGCGCGCAGCTCGTCGGTGTTGAACGGCTTCGTCAGAAAGTCGTCCACTCCGGCGTCCAGCGCCGCGAGCATATCTTCGCGGCGATCCAGAGACGTGAGCACGACCAGATAGACGTAGCGGTCGATGTGCCGCCGGACAGCCCGGCAGACGCTCAAGCCGTCGGCACGCGGCATCATCCAGTCGAGGATCGCAAGCCTCGGCCCTGTCGGCCGCAGCAGCGACTCTTCGGCATCCACGCCGTTGTTGACGGCCTCGACCTCGTGTCCGAAGCGCTCCAGCGTCAGCTGCAGGAGCCGCAGCGAGAGCGGGTCGTCGTCTGCGATCAGAATCTTCACGCGTGTCTCACGGCCCGGCGGCTCGGTCCCCTCGCGGTACGAGCGGCGTTGTACCTGGCGACACCCGCCGGCAGTCTTCAAATCGGCGGCGGCCGGGCATCTCTTGAACGGGAAGGAAAACTGGTCGGTTCGGGAGGCTACTGCCCCGCGGCTGCCGGATTTACGTCACCGAGCAGGCGCAAATCTGTGAGGGCCACGTCTCGAGGTCCCGTGCCATTCCGTGCCGGCGAGAGCCGATCGACGATCAGCGCGGCTTCGTTGGGCCCGCGCACCAGCGCGCCGGGTGGGACGTTCCATTCGTAGGCACTCCAGCCGGGATGGAGCGGCTGCCACGCCAGGTCGGTCGTGTTCAGACGAAGCCGCAGCGTCCCGGCGGGACTCTGACTGTTACGAAACACCTGCACGCGAATCCGGCGTGATGCGTCATGGCTCACCGGCAACACCAGCCGCGACTCGGTCGACGTCATCCAGCGGAACGGCCCCGCTTCGTCGAAGTCCACGGGCGACCAGCCGTCGCCAATCAATTGCGCCTGCTCGTCGCGTCCCATCAGGAGCAGTTCAGTGACTCCATCGGGCTTGCGGAGCAGGCCCACGGTGTCGATGCGAAACGCCTTGGCGCCCTGCGTCGCCTCGGCATCGGCCCGTCCGACGCCGTGCTGCGGTATGCCGCCCAGCGCCAGAATCACCGATGCGGGCTCACCTGCAGGTGCACGGACCGCGACGCGGTAGACGTTCTCGTCACGGGCGAGCGTCGATTCACTGAGATGGTCAGACTCGAGCTGCGCCGTCAGACCAGCCCGCGTATCACCTTCGAAACGTTTGACCTCGACGTCCACCGCAACGGGCGGCCGGTCGAGCACGCGTGGCTCCAGTGGACGATCGTCGCCGGCGTACACCACGATTTGCCGGCCTGCGGGCACGTGAAGCAGCACGCTGCCCGAGCCGAGCGAGCCCGCGACGTCCGACCATTTCGTGGACGTCACCTCTTGACTCGACCACGTACCGCGGAGCGGGTACACAGAGAGGGGTCCGATCTCGAGCGGTACACGAAACCCGTTCGACTCCTCGAGCACCATCGCTTGATCGATGTGGCCGTCCGGATCCCACGTCGTGACCGCCACGCCGTTTTCACTTCTGACGAGGTCGCGTGATCCCTCGCGGATCGCCGCGTCGCGGATGCCCGACCAGACCTCGATCGCGCCGGGCGACGTCACACCTGTCTCGCCGATCGCCTTGCCAGACGGCAGGCTCACGGTGACGTCGTACGGCACCACCTGCACGATCGCGCCCTTCCGTGCGCCGCTCACACCAACGATCACGACGCTCGGATCGCGATTCACCGTCAATTGAGTGGGTCCGCCAATCGCAGTGAACGTCGCGCCTCGACTTGCCGCAAAGCGTGCGGCGAGCCGGGCGGGGACCGCAATCGCGACGATGGAGCGCGTCGGCACTCGCGACAGAAATCCATCCAGCGTGTCGTCGCTCAACACAAGCGGATCGAAACTGAAATCAAGGCCCTCGTATCGCAGCAGCGCCGCCGACTTGCGAAATCCAAACACTCGAACGCCATCGTCGAGACGCCCGCGAACGCTGTCCGCGGTCTTCGGCGCCAGTTCGATGTCTCGGCCGTGCGCAGATTGGTCGCCAAGGAGCTTGAACATCACCATCCGGTCGACGACGAAGTCTTCCTGGATGATGGCCGCGCGAGCAGGCAGCGCGTCGAACAGCCGGTCGAGCTGCACGGCTGCCGCGGTGTCCTGGCTGCGATCATTCACCTGAAAGTTCGCTACGAGATTCCAGGCGGGCACCAGGACGGTGGCGAAGGCCATGCCGATCGCGGCAAACGGCATCCTGCTCAGAAGGCGCGCGATCTGCTCCGCGCCCACGCCGGCTGAGAGCCACAGGACGAGGATTGCAGGGATCAGGAACACTGGCGTGTCGATCACCGCGTAATTGGCCGCGAATACGACGACGGCGGCTCCGCCGATGAGGAGGAGCGCCGCCTCCGCACGATCCCGGCGAACGAGCCAGACGATGCCGGCGCACGCCGCGAGGAATCCAACGAGTGTCAGTTCGTGGACGAGAACACTTCGAACCACCCATGGCAGTCGCTCGAGAAGAACCGTGCCCCAGCCGTAGGTAAACAACCGTGTTTGGAACTGCCGCCCGAGCATGACCTGCAACAAATCGCCGACCGTTGCCGCCGGCGACTCGACGTACGCGTGCGGCTGATGCGAGCGCAGCAGGATGAAGCCGTACTGCAGCAGGCCAGCGGCCACGATGGCTGCGCTGGAGAGCACGGTGCCGAGGCGCGTGGCGAACGCGCGATCCTTCAGAACGACGAACAGGACGATACCGGGCGCGAATCCGAGGATGGTCGTGTGATTGCCGAGACCCGCGGCAAACAGGCCAATCGCCACGTAGTACCACACGGCGGCGCGCGTCTCGGCCCAGGTGAGGAGCGCCAGCATGATGCCCGACAGAATCGCGGTGTGGAGCGTGTAGACCTCGGCGATGACGGATTGCGACCAGAACACGTGGCCGAACGCGAGTCCGAGCGCTGCGGCGGCCGCGACGACACGGCGGCACCGCAGCTTTCGCGCAATCATGAAGACCAGCGCCACGGTGAGCGACCCGAGCAGCGCGGAAAACAGATTCAGACGATAGGCAAGCGACCCGACGGGCAGGTACGAGAATGGATG
>Ga0070674_100002385_pt1 | contig 10385 bp, 7 predicted proteins | sample KBSM33metaG_FD_65344 | JGI IMG/M metagenome (GOLD analysis project Ga0070674, IMG submission 65344) | Miscanthus rhizosphere microbial communities from Kellogg Biological Station, Michigan, USA - KBS M3-3 metaG | ecosystem: Host-associated > Plants > Roots > Rhizosphere > Soil ...
GGACGTCCGGGTCGCACCACTCGCGCCCCGATCCGGAGCCCTCGGGACGGATCTCGCCCCGCATCAGCTCCTCGGCTGCCTCCAGCTCGGCGAGCGCTGCTTCGATCTGCTCCTCGGGCAAGGCGTACCGGGTCGCGACGTCGGCGGTCGTGAAGGGGCCGTGCGTGCGCGCGAAGCGCCGCAGCAGCCGGGCAAGCGCCCCCTCGACCGGCTCGAGGAAGGCTTCGGGCAGTCCACCCGGCGGAATCGCTCCGACCGCGTCGCGATAGAGGCCGGCGTCCTGCGCCGCGATCCAGCGCGGCTCGCCGCCGATCCGCAGCTTCGCCGCGCGGCGCTCGGTGACGAGTCGCATCGCCAGCGACTGCGCGTCGATGCCCGGCACGGTCCGAACCGACAGCTCCTCGTCAGAGAGATCGCCCAACCTGCGCAGCAGGTCGTGCGCCTGGTCGGCATCGCCGGCGAGGCGCTTGGCGCTCAGATGCTGGAGGTCCTCCTCGACGGAGGCGAGCGCGTCCGGGTCGATCAGCTCGCGCAACTCCTCGGTGCCGAGAAGCTCCCGCAGGAGATCCCGGTCGAGTGCCAGCGCCGCGGCACGCTGCTCGGCACGCGGCACGTCGCCCTCGTACATGTAGGTCGCGATGTAGTCGAACAGCAGGCTCTGCGCGAAGGGCGAGGCGTTGGGAGTGTCGACCTCGACCAGCGACACCTCACGGCTCTCGAGCCGAGTGAGCAGGCGCTTCAGCGCCGGCAGGTCGAGCCAGTCCGAGAGGATCTCCCGGTAGGTCTCGAGGATCACCGGGAACTCGCCGTAACGGCGCGCGATCTGAAGCAGGCCCTGCGCTCGCAGTCGCTGCTGCCAGAGCGGCATCCGGCGGTCGGGGCTGCGCCTCGGGATCAGAAGCGACCGCGCAGCCGCTTCCCGGAAGCGCGAGCCGAACAGCGCCGTGCTGCCGAGCTCGGCCGTGATCAGGTCCTCGACCTCGTCGGCGCTCAGCATCGCGACTTCGGCCGGCGGAGGCTGGTCGGCATCGGGCAGGTGCAGGATCACTCCGTCGTCCGACCAGATCGCGTCGGGGTCGAGGCCACGCTCGTCGCGCAGGCGCGCCGAGATCGCCAGCGCCCAGGCGGCATGGATCCGGCCTCCGAACGGAGTCAGCACGCACAGCCGCCAGTCCCCTATCTCGTCGCGGAAGCGCTCCACCACCACCGTGCGGTCGGAGGGCACGACGCGGGTGGCGTCGCGCTGCTCGTCGAGATAGCGCTGCAGGTTGTCGGCCGCGTACGGGTTCAGGCCGTAGTCGCGCTCGAGCAGCTCGAGCGCCCGCTCGCGCGGCAGCTCGCTCACCTCACGCTGGAACTCGCCGATCGCCTCCCCGAGCTCGAACGGCCGGCCGATGCCGTCGCCCTTCCAGAACGGGATGGCGCCGGGCACCTCCGGAGCCGGAGTGACGATCACCCGGTCCCGGGTGATCTCCTCGATCCGCCAGGTCGTCGCTCCGAGCCTGAAGGCCTGGCCCGCGCGCGCCTCGTAGACCATCTCCTCGTCGAGCTCTCCGACGCGCCTGCCGTCGGGCAGGTGCACTCCATAGAGGCCCCGATCCGGAATCGTGCCTGGGTTGGTGACCGCAAGCCGCTGCGCGCCCCGCCGTGCGCGCAGGACGCCCTCGACCCGGTCCCAGGCGAGCCGCGGCCGCAGCTCGGCGAACTCCTCCGATGGATAGCGCCCGTCGAGCATGTCGAGGACGTTCTCCAGCTGCGCTCGGGACAGGTCCTCGTAGGGAAGCGCGCCGGTCACGAGTCTGTGCAGGTCGTCGACGGTCCAGTCGTCGAGCGAGACCATCGCCACGATGTGCTGGGCGAGCACGTCGAGCGGCTTGCGCGGAATGGAGGTCTCCTCGATCGCGCCCTCGCGCATCCGCTTCACGACGACCGCGCACTCGACCAGGTCGGCGCGGAACTTGGGGAAGATCCGTCCCTTCGAGACGGCCTGGAGCGTGTGCCCGGCGCGACCGACTCGTTGCAGGCCGCGCGCCACTGACTTGGGCGACTCGATCTGTATGACCAGGTCGACCGCGCCCATGTCGATGCCCAGCTCCAGCGAGCTCGTGGCCACGAGACACCGCACCTTCCCCGCCTTCAGCTCCTCCTCGATCTCGGTCCGCGCCTCACGCGAGAGCGAGCCGTGGTGGGAGCGGGAGACCTCCTCGCCGGCCAGGTCGTTCAGCCGCACGGCCAGGCGCTCCGCGAGGCGGCGGTTGTTCACGAACACGATCGTGGACGAGTGCTGCTCGACCAGTTCGAGCACCCGCGGATAGATGCTGGGCCAGATCGAGCGCCGGCTCGCCGTGTCGCCGCGCTCGGCGACGAAGTCCATTGGCGCTGCGTTGGGCTCCGACTCGGGATCCTGGAGGTCGGCTACCGGGACGATCACCTCGACGTCGAGCGACTTACTGGCCGGAACCTCGACGATCGTCACCGGCCGCGGCTTGCCCTCCGGCTGGGAGGTGCCCCCCATGAAGCGCGCGATCTCCTCGATGGGCCGCTGGGTCGCCGAGAGCCCGATTCTCTGCAACGGATGATCGAGCAAGGCTTCCAGCCGCTCGAGCGTGAGGGCCATGTGCGAGCCGCGCTTGCTGCCGGCGACCGCATGGATCTCGTCCAGGATCACGCTGTCGACTTCGGTGAGCGTCTCCCGGGCGCGCGAGGTCAGCATCAGGTAGAGCGACTCCGGAGTCGTGATCAGGATGTCCGGCGGCCTGCGCAGCAGCGCCTGGCGCTCCTTCTGCGGCGTGTCCCCGGTGCGGATGCCGACGCGGATCTCACTCGCCCCGTCGATCGACGCGAGCGGCACGCGCAGGTTCCGCTCGATGTCGTAGCCGAGCGCCTTGAGCGGCGACACGTACAACACGCGCGTCTTGCGGTCCGCGCCCTTGTCCTGTGGCGAACCCGTCCGGCTGCTTGCAGCTGGACGGCCTGTTCTCAGAAGCTTGTCGATCGCCCACAGGAACGCGGCAAGCGTCTTGCCGGAACCGGTGGAGGCCGAGATCAGCGTGTTCTCGCCTCGGGCGATCGGCGGCCAACCGGCTTCCTGGGGCGGTGTGGGATCGCCAAAAGCGCGAGTGAACCACTCACGTACGGCAGGGGAGAAAAGCGACAGCGAATCCGTCATAAAGGGATCCTCATCCAGGTTACTCACGCTGCGGTCTGCGGTCTGCCGTCTGCCGACTCTACGTCTGACACTTCGGACACCAGTAGGTCATCCGGTTCTCGTCCCACTGGCCGCGCACCCGGATCGTCGTTCCGCACCGGCGGCACGCGTGGCCACCGTGCTCGAAGACCTCGCCGCCGGCCAGCCGGCCGCCGTGCCGCACCTCCCGCAGCATCATCCTCCGTGCCACCCGGATGATCTGCTCGAGCTCGGAGTCGCTCATGTTGGACATCGGGCGCCACGGGTCGATCTTGCAGGCGTAGAGGCTCTCGTTCTTCCAGAGGTTGCCGATGCCGGCGAGGGTGCGCTGGTCCATGATCGCGTCGGCGACCGGTCTCGTCGGGTCGTCGTTTCGCAGCCGCACGAGCATCGCCGGCCAGTCCAGCTCCTTGGCGAGGATGTCCGGCCCGAGCCTGCGCAGGTAGGGGTCGAAACGCAACCGCGAGTCGCGCATCAGCGTGAGGATCGGCCCGTTGTACTGCACCACCGAGTGACCCGACGTCTCGAGGACCAGCCACGCGGCACGCGCGCGCTTGCCCTGATCGAAGCCCTGCTCGAAGATTCGCCAGCGCCCCGACATGCGCAGGTGCGAGTGCACAGTCATGTCGTTGTCGAACCGCAGGAACAGGTTCTTGCCGTGCGTGTCGATCGACCGCACGCGCGTGCCGGACAGCTTCTCGGGCCAGCGGTCGAGGGCGTGCCGGCGCTGCGGAGTCTCGATTCGCTCCAGCTCTTGACCGACCAGAACGGGGCGCAGGCGCTGGGCGATGGACAGGATCGTGTCGCCTTCGGGCATTGGCGACCGATGATACGAACGGCTTACCGGCGGGTCTTCTGCCGCCGCTTCATCGCCGCCCGCGCGAGCCGCAACGGGAACAGGCCGACCAGCGGGGCGCGCTTGCCGAGATCCTCGGAGTCCTCACGGTCGAGCGCCCTCGCATAGCGCTGCGCGTGTTCCGCGGACGGGTAGCGCTTCTGGCCTCTCTCTCCGCACCGCTCGCACGCCCAGTGCATCACCTCTCCCTCGGCATGGAAGCGCGGGCGGTGACCAAGGAGACGACACGTGCTCATGACACAGGTCTACCCGTTTCTAAACCTGCGATGTTGCGTCCCGTTCTGGAAGCGCTTCGCCGGGTAGGCAGTCAGACGTGGCTAGCGCTCCAGCAGAATTCGGACGGATCGAGACGCAGGTGCCCGCGCGTCTCGACCGCCTACCGTGGTCGCGTTTCCACTGGCTGATTGTCATCGGCCTTGGCACGGTCTGGATCCTCGACGGGCTCGAGGTAACGATCGTCGGGAGCATCGCCTCGCGGCTCACCGAGGACGGCGCGGGTCTGAAGCTGACCGCGAGCCAGATCGGGCAGGCGGCCGCGTTCTACGTCGGAGGCGCATGCTTGGGAGCGCTGTTCTTCGGCCAGCTGACGGACCGGTTCGGCCGCAAGAAGCTCTTCCTGGTCACGCTGCTGCTCTACATCGCGGCGACGGTCGCGACCGCCTTCGCCAGCAGCGTCGCCTACTTCTTCGCCATGCGGTTCCTGACGGGCGCCGGCATCGGCGGCGAGTACGCCGCGATCAACTCAGCGATCGACGAACTGATCCCGGCTCGCGTGCGCGGCCGGGTCGACCTGATCATCAACGGCAGCTACTGGGTGGGCGCCGCGATCGGCGCCATCGGCGCCATCTTCCTGCTCGACACGAACATCTTCGCGGCGGACCTCGGCTGGCGCCTGGCGTTCGCCATGGGCGCGATCCTGGGTCTCGCAATCCTGCTCGTGCGCCGCAGCGTGCCGGAGAGCCCGCGCTGGCTGTTCATCCACGGCCGGGAGGAGGAGGCCGAGGCGATCGTCGAGCGCATCGAGCGGGACGTCACCGAGGAGACCGGGCAGCCGCTGCCCGAGCCGCGCGGCAGCATCGAGGTACAGCAGCGAAAGAAGACCCCCTTCCGGGAGATCGCCCGCACGGCTTTCAAGACCTACCCGCACCGCACGATCCTCGGCCTGGCGCTGTTCGTCGGGCAGGCGTTCATCTATAACGCGATCACCTTCGATCTGGGCACGCTCTTCAGCGAGTTCTTCGGCGTCGCCTCGGGATCGGTGCCGTTCTTCTTCGCGGTCTTTGCCGTTGCGAACTTCCTGGGGCCGCTGACGCTAGGGCGCCTGTTCGACACCGTCGGGCGCAAGCCCATGATCACGTCCACCTACTTCGGCGCTGCGGTGGGCGCCGTGGTGCTGGGGGTGCTGTTGTCGAACGGCTCCCTCACCAAGTGGTCGTTTTTGGCGATCCTGTGCGCGACGTTCTTCCTCGCCTCAGCCGGCGCGAGCGCCGCCTACCTGACCGTCAGCGAGATCTTTCCGATGGAAACGCGAGCGCTCGCGATCGCGTTCTTCTATGCGGTCGGCACGGCCGCGGGCGGCATCACCGGGCCGCTGCTGTTCGGCCACCTGATCAACACGGGTGACGCCGGCAACGTCGCGATCGGCTTCTTCATCGGGGCGGTGGTGATGGCGATCGGAGGCATCGCCGAGCTGCTCTTCGGCGTCCGGGCCGAACAGCGGTCGCTCGAGGGCATCGCCGAGCCGCTCGCGGCCGAGGACGTGACCCTCGACGAGGAGGTCGAGCCCGACCGCGCCGAACGGCCGCGCGAAGTGCCGCCGCGTCCTCCCACCCGCTCGCGCCGCTTCCGGCTGGGGCCGGGAAGCTCATCCTCCTCTCCGGGGATGTGGCCTTCCGGGTGGGTGGACAGCTCTCCATATGACGAGGAGGCCGGGATCCTCCAGCGCGCCCTGGAGGAGCAGGGCGCGATGGAACGCCGCGAGCTCGCTCGCCGCGTCGGTGCGCGCTACTGGGGGCCAGGCCGGTTCAGCGGAGCCCTCGACGAGGGTCTGCGCAGCGGCTCCATCCGCCGTCTTTCCCGCTCCCGCTTCGGTCCCGCCGGGGAGTCCAAGGCCCGGGACGAAGAGGCCGCTACGTCCGGCCGCTCCTAGAGACCGCTCTCCACCCGGCATCGTTTGCCCTGCAAAGAGGGCAATTCTGCCTGCCTCTGGACAAACGTGTGTTCGGTCTGTTAGTCTCCGCGGAGCTTAGAAGTAAGTTGAACAGCAAGTAAGCTTGTTACCGTATCCAGGCAGAGGAGGAAGACGAACACAATGGCCGCCACCCCCCAGAGTTCCAACGGGAGCTCTCGCCCCCGTAGCGCCGCCACCAGGCGACGCGCAACCGCCGCCCGGCGCCGCACCACCGCGCAGCGCAGCAAGACCACGACTTCCAGGAGCACCACCACGGCAAGGAGCGCCACGGCAAGGACCGCCAGCGCCCGCAGAAGCGCCGCGGCCCGCCGCCGCGCAGCCACCCGTGCCTCCGCCAACGGTGGCACCTCCGTGGCCAACGGCTCGGTCGAGGGCATCGCCGCCCAGGTTGCCGGCTTTGCCGAGTCCGCCGTCCTCGTCCCTGTCGGGGCCGCACTCGAGCTCGGTGACCGCGTCGTCGGCGCCCTCCGTCCCTGGACTGCTCCCGACACCGCCGAGAAGGAGCTCAAGAAGGTTCAGCGCGATGTCCGCCGCTTCGAGCGGCGTGGCTCGACCGCGCGGAACAGGCTAGTCCGGCAGGTACGCACCAGGAGAAATCGCGTCACGCGAGTGCTGCGCAAGCGCCGCACGCAGGTGACGCGCCTGGTCCGCGGCCAGCGCCGTCAGGCCGAGCGCACGGTTCGCCAGCGCACCCGTCAGGCGCGGGTGCAGGTCAAGCGCCAGCAGCGTCAGGTCTCGAAGACGCTGCAGCAGCAGACCCGCCAGACGAGGGACCGAGTACAGCAGTACGTCTGAGCTTCAGGCAAGCCGCCAGCGGCGGTTGCCGCCGAGTTTCTGTCGGCCTCATATTGGCCTTCGGGCCACGCTGGCAGAAAGTAGCAACCTCTCCTCCCTCAGCCGTCGGGCCCCCTCACCGGGGCCCGATGGTCTTTTTTTAGGCCCAGATCGGGGTTTGCGACACTACATCCATGAATCCCACACGTGAACAGGTCATCGAGAAGCTCTCCGGGGTCATTGACCCCGAGCTGCGCCGCTCCATCGTGGAGCTGGACATGGTCCGCTCCATCGAGTTCGGCGACGACGGGATCGTGGATGTCGTGGTCTCCCTCACGACCGCCGGATGCCCGATCCGCAACCACTTCCAGGAGGCCGTCACGTCGCGGGTCTCGGAGCTCGAGGGCGTTCGCGGCGTGCGCGTCGGCTTCGACGTCCTGTCGGACGACCAGAAGTCGGCCCTGCAGCAGAAGCTCGGGCGAAACCGCCTGCCGGCCGGCGCTCTCGCCGAGGTCAAGAACGTGATTTGCGTCGCCTCGGGCAAGGGCGGCGTCGGCAAGTCGACGGTGACCGCGAATCTCGCCGCCGCGCTGGCGCTCGAGGGTTACTCCTCAGCCGCCCTGGACGCGGACGTCTGGGGCTACAGCATCCCGCGCATGCTGGGCGTCTCGGGCCGCCCGCGGGTCAACGAGAACCGCAAGATCGTGCCGATGGAGGCCGGGGCCGGCGTGAAGGTCATGTCGATCGGCTTCTTCGTGGAGGAGGACGCCGCGGTCGTCTGGCGCGGGCCGATGCTCCACAAGGCGATCCAGCAATTCCTCGAGGACGTCGACTGGGGCCCGATCGACTACCTGCTGGTCGACCTGCCCCCCGGCACGGGCGATGTCGCCATGACGCTTGCGCAGCTGCTTCCGCAGGCCCAGATGCTGCTGGTCACCACTCCCCAGCCCGCGGCTCAGCGAGTTGCCAGTCGCGCGGCCGAGATGGCGGCGAAGTTCGACCTGTCGATCCTCGGCGTGGTCGAGAACATGTCCGGCTTCTCGACGCCCGACGGGCAGCGCTTCACGATCTTCGGGGAGGGCGGAGGGCAGCTGCTGGCCGACGAGATCGGCGCTCCCCTGCTCGGCAAGGTGCCGCTCCAGGAGGAATTGCGAGCCGCGGCCGACGCCGGCACTCCGCTGGTCGCCGAGGACCCCGACGCACCGGCCTCCCAGGCGCTGCGAGAGCTGGCCCGCGGCATCCTGGCCGCGACGCCCCAGGAGCTCCCGGTGCTCCAAGCTCCCACCCCAGCTCCGGCGCCCGCGTTCGCGGGCCAAGAGCTCCCCGTAGTCCAGTAGGAACTACCGCCTACCGCCTACCGCCTACCTCCCGGTGTGGCAGCTGACGCGGCCTGAATCGAGCGTCTTTCCCGCCACCGAAACGAACCGGTAGCGCGCGCTACCGGGGCGCAGGTCGAGCCGCAGCGCGCCGGGGGTGCTGGCGTCGCCGAATGCCACGCGCTGGTCGAGCGGGACGAGCGGATAGGGCTTGTGCCCACCCGCGCCGGAGACGAACTGGACGATGCCCGACCGCTGTCGCAGCCGCTGCATGTTGTGGTCGTGCCCCCAGAGGGCGATGCGCGCGCGCCCGGCGAGCGGCTTCCACAGCGGCTGGACTCCGGGTGCGTCCCCGTGCAGCCCGGCGTTGAAGCGCGGCCGGTGCCAGAAGGCGATGCGGCAGTCGCCGGGGCCGCGCAGCGCGCGCTTCAGCCAGCGCACCTGCGGCGACCCGGACCGGTGGTCGGTCTCCGAGTTGACGCTGATGATCTTCCAGCCGCCCTCACGAAGTGAGTACCAGGACGGGAAGGTGCGCCCGCGGATGCTCTTCCAGTACGGGTCATAGCCCTCCCGGTGATTGGGCCAGTCGTGGTTTCCCGGCGTGGGAGCGGTGATCTTGGCGAGCTTGCCCCACGAGGGCGCGTAGTTGTCGCGGAACTCCTCCGCCGTGCCGTACTCGTACACGTCGCCGAGATACAGCAGACGGTCGGGATCGGAGCGCCGGATCAACGACACCACCGAGTCGGCAGCGCTGCCGCCGTCCGCACCGTCTCCGACGGCCCAGACGACTGCGGCTTTCGAGGCCGGCGCCCGTGCCTGGGCGGGCTTGTGCTCGTCCACGGTGTCGCCGCCGGAGCTGGCGAGGGCGATGGCCGCCGCGCCGCCGGCCAGGCAGATGACGGCGGCGATCAGAGCCCGGCTGATCCTGCTTGCCGGCGTCCTACTTGCCGGCGTAGTACTGCGTGTTGATCTCCGCGTACTTCTGCCACTCGCCGGGCAGCTGGTCCTCCGCGAAGCAGGCGTCCACGGGGCAGGCCTCCACGCAGGCATCGCAGTCGATGCACTCGTTCGGGTCGATGTAGAGCATCTCGACCGACTCGTAATCCGGCTCGTCCGGCGTCGGGTGGATGCAGTCGACCGGGCAGACCTCCACGCAGGAGTTGTCCTTCTGGCCGATGCAAGGTTCCGCGATCACATAGGTCATTTGGTTCTCTTGGAGCCTTTCCGTCTAGGGGTATACGAGTAGGTCCACTGGCCCGCTCGCTGGCAGCGGGCGGAATATTGTTGCGGATTCCAGGGATAGGGCAAGTATGAGCCGTTTCGCACAAGACATTTCCGCACCATGATCCTGCTCACGGGAGCCACCGGCCTGATCGGATCCGCTCTGCTGCGCCGCCTCCTGGGGGCCGGGCAGGAGGTCCGCTGCCTCGTACGGGACCCGCGCCGGCTCGGGCCGGACCGGGTGCGGGTCAACATCACCCTCGGCGATCTCGCGAGCCCCACCTCGATCCGCCAGGCGATGCGCGGCATCACCACGGTGGTGCACGTCGGCGCGACGATCCGCGATCAGCCCGCGGGAAGCATCGAGGAGGTCAACGGCATGGCCACCATCCGCCTGCTGCGCGAGGCCGAGAAGGGCCGGGCGGAGCGGTTCGTCTTCTTCACCGCGGTGGGCGCGAACCCCACGTCGCCGGCCCGATTCATGCGCGCCAAGGCGCTCGCCGAGCGGGCCGTCCTGAACGGCGACGTCGAGCCCGCCGTCCTGGCCCCGTCGATCGTCTACTCGCCTGCCGACCGCTACATGACATTGCTGCGCGGAATGACTCGCCTGCCGTGGGTGCCGATCGCCGGCAGCGGCCGCTCCCGCTACCAGCCCATGTGGGTCGAGGACGCCGCCGACTGCGCGGCAGCGGTCGTCCTCAACGGGACCCGCAACGGCAGCCGGGTGGAGCTAGCCGGCCCAGACGTGCTGGCCTATGACGACATCGTGAAGCTGGCGCTCGAGGCCTGGGGACGCGAACGCCCGCTCCTGCACGTCCCCGCGGCGGCGGTGCGCTCGGG
>Ga0070674_100002386_pt1 | contig 10381 bp, 8 predicted proteins | sample KBSM33metaG_FD_65344 | JGI IMG/M metagenome (GOLD analysis project Ga0070674, IMG submission 65344) | Miscanthus rhizosphere microbial communities from Kellogg Biological Station, Michigan, USA - KBS M3-3 metaG | ecosystem: Host-associated > Plants > Roots > Rhizosphere > Soil ...
GATGGGCTGCTCGCCCGCCGCGTACACGGGCGCGACGATCACGGTATCGGCGTCGTTGAACGATGTGGCAAAATCATTGAAGAGGTCATGCAGGCGCGAATAGCGATGCGGCTGCACCACGGCGATGACATCACGACGCGTCGACTGGCGCGCCGCCTTGAGTACCGCGGCGATCTCGACCGGGTGGTGGCCGTAGTCGTCGATGATGGTTACGCCTCCCACCGTGCCGGTCTTGGTGAAGCGACGCTTCACGCCGGAGAATCCGAGCAGTCCCTTGCGGATCGCCTCAGCCGGGACCTTGAGTTGGTCGGCGACGGCGATGGCCGCGGTGGCATTGAGCGCATTGTGCTCACCCGGCATTGGCAAAACGAGACCCTCGATCCGCAGGTGTGTCATGCGGATCCGATCACGGATCTCCACCGCGAAATGGCTTTGTCCATCCCGAACCTCGAGGTCCATCAACCGGACGTCGGCCTGCGGGTTGCGGCCATAGGTGATCACTCGGCGATCACGCACCAGTCCGACCATTTCCTGCACCACGGGATGATCGGTGCACATCACGGCAAAGCCGTAGAACGGGACGTTCTCGACGAAGTTGAGGAAGCTCTGCTTGACGCTCTCGAAGTCCCCATAGTGGTCGAGATGCTCGGGATCGATGTTGGTGACGACGGCCACATCCGCCGGCAGCTTGACGAAGGTGCCGTCGCTTTCGTCCGCCTCGACCACCATCCACTCGCCGTCGCCGAGGCGGGCATTGGTGCCGTAGGCATTGATGATGCCGCCATTGATCACGGTCGGATCGTAATTGGCAGCATCCAGCAGTGTGGCAACGAGCGTCGTCGTTGTCGTCTTGCCATGCGTGCCGGCAATTGCAACGGCGTTCTTGAATCGCATGATCTCGGCCAGCATCTCGGCCCGCCGCACCACCGGCAGACCACGCGAGCGGGCGGCAGCGAGCTCCGGATTGCCTTTCTTGATTGCCGACGAAATCACCACCACCGCGGCATCGCCAAGGTTTTCGGCCGACTGGCCGACCTTGACGTCGATGCCCATCGACCGCAGGCGCTGCACATTAGCGCTTTCGGCGCTGTCCGAGCCGTGAACCTTATAGCCCTGGTTGTGGAGGATCTCGGCAATCCCGCTCATGCCGATGCCGCCGATGCCGACGAAATGCACGGGGCCGATGTTGCGCGGCATCTTCATGTGGTCTTCCCCCTGCTCGTGGCCTCGACGAGGTCCGCAAGCTGTTCGACTGCCCGAGGTTGTCCGAGCGACTTGGCCGCTGCCGCGGCGGCCTGAAGGATCGTCGGATCACCAAAAAGTGAGGTCAAGCGATTGGCGAGCGATGGTGGCGAAAGCGTGGCCTGCTCGGCAATCCAGCCGGCCTTGACGGCCTCCATCGACATCGCATTGTTCTTTTGGTCGGCATCGAGGGCTCCCGGCAGCGGCACCAGGATCGCCGGACGGCCCAGGACCGTGAGCTCGGCGATCGTCGATGCCCCCGCCCGGCAGATGACGAGATGCGCGTTCGCCATGCGCTCCGGCAGGTCGGTGAAGAATGGCTGCAGCTCGACATTGGCCTTCGCCTGGCGATAGGCCTCGGTCACGCGATCGAGGTCTTCCGGCCGGCATTGCTGCACGATCCGGAGCCGATGGCGCAGCTCCTCCGACAATGCCGCTATGGCCGGCGGCATCAGATCGGCGAAGATGCGCGCGCCCTGGCTGCCGCCGGTGACGACGATCCGCAGCGGCTCACCCTCGCCGAGCGAGGGATACGGCGTGTCGGCGATCCGGCGGACGCGGTCGCGGACCGGATTGCCAGTGAGGACCGCCTTTTGAGCGTAGGGTTCCGTGAACTTGGTCTTGGCGAAGCTGAGTGCGATCCTGGTCGCGTAGCGGGCCAGTGCCCGGTTGGCGCGCCCCATCACGGCATTCTGTTCATGCAGAATGCCCGGCACGTTCAGCATAGTGCGCGCGGCCAGGAACGGCGGAAACACCGGGTAGCCGCCGAAGCCGACGACGATGTCGGGTTTGATTGCCCGCAGCTTGCGCCAGGCGATGCCGATGCCCCAAAGCAATGTCGCTCCTGCCGCGGCGAACTTGACCGGGTTACGGACCGACGGCGTCGCCGACGGCACAACGTGCGTTTGCTTCGCGGGAAAATCGCCGTAGCTCGAGACCCGATGATCGGTCATCAGATGGATGGTATGGCCGCGGCGGAGCAATTCCTGCGCCAACGCCATGGCCGGGAAGAGATGGCCTCCCGAGCCGCCTGCCATCAGGACGACGGTGCTCATTCGGCCGGTACGGTTGCCGGGCTGGGACGGTATGCCGGCAGGCCGGTGGCCATCCGCTCCTCCGGCCGCTTGCGGGTTAGCGCCAGCATCAGCCCCATGCCGAAGGCGATGGCGATGGTGGAGGTGCCGCCATAGGAGACGAAGGGCAGCGTCATGCCTTTTGGCGGGATGAGATTGAGATTCACCGCCAGGTTGATCGCGCATTGCAGGCCGAACTGGATCGCAAGCGTCGAGACGGCGAGCCGCGCATAGAGCGATTGCTGCTGCTGCGCTCCCGCGAGCGCCCTGAGCACGATAAACACGATCAGCGCGACAAGGCACAGGCAGAACAGAATTCCAAATTCGCCGGCGGCCGCCGAGAACACGTAGTCGGCGTGCGCATCAGGGATGACCTTCTTGGCCAGCGATTCACCCGGTCCGCGGCCGAACCAGCCGCCCTCGAGCAAGGAGTTGAGCGCCTTGTCGACCTGATAGGTGTTGCCGCCGCCATCCGGATTGAGGAAGGCGTCGATGCGCTTGGAGAAGTGCGGAAAGGCATAGTAGGCGCCGAACAACAGGCCCACGGCGCCACCGGCAAGGCCAATGATCAGGAACCAGGAGATGCCCGACAGGAACAGCAGCGCTGCCCAGGTCGAAAGCATCAGTGCGGTTTGACCGATATCCGGCTGCAGGAGCAATCCACCAACGATCATGAACATGAAAAGCGTGGCCATGATGCGCGGCAACACCCCACGCTTCTGCATGCTTTCGGAGAACAGCCACGCGGCGAGCACCGCGTAGGCGGGTTTGACAAATTCAGATGGCTGAACGGTATTTCCCGCGAACGACACCCAACGACGCGCACCCTTCACTTCAACGCCAAGCTTCAGTGTCAGCCATAGCAGCGCCACGCTCACGCAGAGCACGGCGAGCGCCGCAAAGCGCGCTTGTCGATGTGTCAGAAACGACGTCCCGATCAGCACCGGCAGCGCCAGGAGATCGAACATCGCGTGTCGGATGATGAAGTGCCAGGGGCTTAAGCCGAGCCGTTCGGCGACCGGCGGGCTGGCCGCAAAGCTCAGGACCATCCCGACGGCCATCAGCAGGATCAGCGCCGACAGCAATTGCTTGTCGATCGTCCACCACCACTCGGCGATGGGAGTCTTGCGATCCCGTGCGAACATCACTCGTGCCGCCCTGCCCGGCGGTCCCTAGGCCAATCGGCGCACTCTAGCGCCCCGATGGTTAGCAAGGTGTGACCGGCAGTTGCGTTCTGCGAGTCGCTCTCGGTCAGCGCAGCTTGAGCTCGCTGAGCCCGATCAGCGCCAGGACGAAGGAGATGATCCAGAAGCGGATCACCACCTGGCTCTCCGTCCAGCCGAGCATCTCGAAATGATGATGGATCGGCGCCATCTTGAACACGCGCTTGCCGGTGAGCTTGAACGAGACCACTTGGACGATCACCGAAACCGTCTCGAGCACGAACAGTCCGCCCACGATCGCCAGCACGATCTCGTGCTTGGTGGCCACTGCGATGGTCCCGAGCGCGCCACCCAGGGCCAGTGACCCGGTATCGCCCATGAAGATCTGAGCTGGCGGCGCGTTGAACCAAAGGAATCCGAGACCGGCTCCGATCAGCGCCCCACAGACCACGGCCAGTTCGCCGGTGCCCGGCACATTGTTGAGGAAGAGGTACTCCGAGAACGTCGCTGAGCCGACCAGGTAGGCGATCAACCCGAACGTCGCGGCGGCGATCATGACCGGCACGATGGCAAGGCCGTCCAGTCCGTCGGTGAAGTTCACCGAGTTGCCGGCACCGACGATGATGAAGCCGGCAAAGATGTAGAAGAAATGCCAGAGCGGCAGGCCATGTCCCTTGATGAAGGGGAACATCAGCTGCGTCGCGACCTTCGGGTCCGTCACCGAGGCGATGATGTAGGCGGCGATCAGCGCCACGAAGGCTTCGATCAGGAGGCGTTGCCACCCTGCGAAGCCCTTGTGCGACATCTTCTTGACCTTGAGATAGTCGTCGTAAAAGCCGATCGCCCCGAAGCTGACCGTCACGAACAAAACCGCCCAGACGTAGACATTGCTGAGGTTCGACCACAGCAGGATCGAGGTCACCGCACCAGAAAGGATCATCAGCCCGCCCATGGTGGGCGTGCCCTTCTTGGTGATCAGGTGGCTCTGCGGCCCGTCCTCGCGGATCGGCTGGCCACCGCCCTGTCGGATACGGAGGGCCGAAATGATCTGCGGTCCGAACAGGAACACGAAGAACAACGCGGTAACAACCGCGCCCGCCGTGCGGAAAGTGATGTAACGGAAGACGTTAAACGCCGTGACATTCTCGCCCAACTGGCCGAGGTAATAGAGCATTCGGCGCCGTACTCCGTCCCTAGCCCGCCCCCCCAAATCGCTGCTTGATCTTGTCGACCAGCAGGGCGAGGCGAACGCCTTTTGACCCTTTGACCATAACAGCGTCGCCCAAGGCAAGGCTGCTGAGGATCGGCTCCATCAGGTCTTCGATACGCCGGGCATGTCCGGTTACGCGGTCTTCGCCGAGCGTTTCGGCCAACGGTTCGATCGCCGGACCGACGAGGAATATCCTCACAGCGCCAGTGCGTAACACGGAAGATTTGAGCGATTGATGCAACTCGCGGCCCTGCGGCCCGAGCTCGAGCATGTCGCCCAGTACGAGCACTTTCTTGCCGCGCGGTGGGTTGGTCGTGGCGAACACCTCCATCGCCGCGTTCATCGAGGCGACGTTGGCGTTGTAACTTTCATCGACCAGGAGCAGCGGGTTGTCCTCAGGACCGAGGCGAGTCGACTCGCCTCGCCCTTCGGCAGCCGTGAACCTCTCGAGGGCCTCGACCACGATGTTGCGGTCGACCCCGGCGAGACGCGCCACGGCCAGCGCCGCGGTAGCATTGGCCACCATGTGCCGACCGCGGACCGTGAGGCTCAGGTCGTACGCCTCTTTGCCATGTGTCACCCGGGCGAAGGTGCGCGGTCCGGCTGTCTCCGAGTGCCCGATGCGGTAGTCAGCCTCGTCGTCATAGCCATAGGTGACGATGTTCTCGATGCGCGCCTCGCGCGCCTTGGCAAACAGCACGTGGATGTAGTCGTGGTCGGCGTTGAGCACGGCCGTTCCGCCGTCTTCTACCCCGAGGAAGATCTCGGCCTTGGCCTCGGCGATCTCGGTGATCGACTTGAAAAACTCCAGATGCGCCGCCGCCACGGTCGTGACGACGGCAATATGTGGCCGCACCAACTGAACCAGTGGCGTGATCTCGCCGGCATGGTTCATGCCGATCTCGAACACTCCATATTCCGCCTCAGACGGCAGGCGCGCGAGCATCAGGGGCACGCCCCAGTGATTGTTGAAGCTCTTGATCGAGTAGTGCGTCAGACCCGCCGCTGAGAGGACGGTACGGATAGCTTCCTTTGTGGTGGTCTTTCCGGCGCTGCCCGTTACCGCGACGATCTTAGCCTTGCTGCGCGTGCGCGCTGCGCGGGCGAGACCCCGCAGGCCCTCGAGCGGATCGGCGGCAACGATCAGCTTTTCCCCGCCATTGGCCCTGAACCAGGTTTCGGAGACGAGCGCAGCGGCAGCCCCGGCCTCCAGCGCGGCTTTGACGTAATCGTGCCCGTCGAGCTTGTCGCCTTTGATCGCAACGAACAGTGCTTCCGGCTTGATCTCGCGACTGTCGATCGACACCGAATTGAGCGGACCGTCCGACAGCTTTTCCGCCCGTCCACCGGTGGCGGCTACGGCTTCGGCGACGGTCCACAGCGCTGTCATCAGAGGCCTTTCAGAGTCTCCACGACCACTTCGTGATCGGAGAAGTGGTGCTTGGTGCTGCCCACGATCTGATAGTCTTCGTGGCCCTTCCCCGCAATCAGCAGCACGTCCCCGGGTTTGAGCGCCTTGATCGATGTAGCGATGGCCCTGCGGCGATCGCCCATCTCCTTGCTGCCCGGAGCCGCTGCCATGATCTCTGACCGAATTGTCGCAGCGTCTTCGGTGCGCGGATTGTCGTCGGTGACAATCACCCGATCCGCCATGCGCGCCGCAATCTCGCCCATCATAGGTCGCTTGCCCTTGTCGCGATCCCCGCCTGCACCGAAGACGACGTGAAGCCTGTTACTCGCAAAGGGTCGGAGCGCGGCCAGCGCCGTCTCCAGCGCCACTGGCTTGTGTGCGTAGTCGATGAAGATAGCGGCGCCGTTGTGCTCGCCGACAAGCTCGAGGCGGCCCCGCGCTCCCTTCAGCTTGCCCAGTGCCTTGAGCGCTTTTGCCGGCGGTGCGCCGGTGGCGACCGCAAGCCCAAGCGCCACAAGCGCATTGCTAACCTGGAATGCGCCGGTCAGCGGCAGGTGGAACGACACCGGCTCACCCACCAAGCGACCTTCGACTTTCTGCCCATACCCATCATTGGCGATGGATTTGATCTCGAACCAGGCGCCTTCGAGGCCCACGGTCATCAGCGTTACACCGCGAGACAGGGCGGCAAACATGAACGGCTCGTACTCGGGGTCATCGACGTTGACCACTGCCGCGCCGCCCTCGGCGATAAGGTCGGTGAAGAGCCGCACCTTGGCATCGCGATAGGCGATCATATCGGCGTGGTAGTCGAGATGATCGCGGCTGAGGTTGGTGAAGGCGACAGCATTGAACCTCACACCATCGACGCGCCGCTGGTCGAGGCCCTGGCTCGACGCTTCCATCGCGACGTAGTCGATACCTTGCGACTTAAGCAGGCTCAGGTCGCGGGCGATCGCCAGCGCGTCCGGTGTTGTCAGTTCCCCGGGAATGAGCTTCTTTTTTGTCTCGATGCCGACCGTGCCGATGCTCGCCGCGTCATAGCCGCAGGCGGACCATATCTGGCGCACGAATGAGACGATCGATGATTTGCCATTGGTGCCGGTGACGCCCACGATCACCTCGGGCTGTGGCGCGTGCTGCTTGGCGGCGGCCCGCGCGTAGGCACCGCGCACATCGGGGACGACCACGACTGGCATCCCCGGATCCGCGGCCGGCGGACGATCGGTGATCATCGCCTTTGCCCCATTGGCGCGAGCCTGCGCGGCGAACGCATCGCCATGCGTGTGCAAGCCAGGAATCGCGAAGAAAACCTCGCCGGGCTTGATCGCGCGCGAGTCCGCGTTGACGCCCTCGACCTTTAATCGCGGCGGCTTGCTGCCAGTGCCTTTCAGCAACTCTGGGAGCACGAACGACACAGCTGGCTCTTCCTCGATTGCGCTAGTGGAGTTCGGGGGGGACAAGTTGGGAATCCAGCATTGGATCAAAATTGGGACTGATTCCAAGCATCGGCGCCACCCTGGCAATGATGCGACCGGTTGCTTCGCCGGCGTTCCAGCCGGCAGTGTGACCGCCCTGCCCCGGTTCGGTATGCGGGTTGTCGACCAGGATCATCATCGCGTACCGCGGCTGATCGAGTGGAAACACCGAGGCGAACAGCGACAGCACCTTGCCCGAATCGTAGCGGCCGTTGATGACCTTTTCAGCGGTGCCGGTCTTGCCGCCGGCGCGATAGCCTTGGGCAAACTTGTTCATGCGCGTGCCGGACCCCTCAAGGGCGTTGAGGCGCATGATGTAGCGCATTTCCTCGCTGGTCTTCTCTGAGACGACCTGTTCATAGGTTTTCTGCGCGTCGTCGAGGCTGGTCTTGTAAAGCGTTGGCATGACCATCTTACCGTCGTTGGCGAAGGCAGCCATGGCGCGCAGCATCGCGACCGGCGAGACAGAGAGACCGTGGCCAAAAGCCGAGGTCGCCGCGACGATGTCGGAGAAGGTTTTCGGCACGACCGGGTTACGCTTCTCGGGAAGCTGCAACGGCTCCGGCTGATCGAAGCCGAGCTTGTGCAGGAAGGCGCGGAAATTCTCCTTGCCCCAGGCCTGCATCACATGGATGGCGCCGACGTTGGACGAGTATTTATAGATCTCGGGAACAGTCAGGATGCGGTGCTTGCCGTGGAAGTCGTCTATGGTGAAGCGGCCGAAGCGGACGCCGAAGCGCGCGTCGAAGCTGTCGGTGATCTTCACCTTGCCGCTGTCGAGGGCGCCCGCGATGGTGACTGACTTCATCGTCGAGCCGAGCTCGTAGATGCCGGCGGTGATGCGGTTGAAGCTGTCTTTCTGCAGCGCCGTCACCGGATTGTTCGGATCGAAATCCGGCAGCGACACCAGACCGAGCACCTCGCCCGTCTTGATGTCCATCATGATGCCCGACGCGTCGTCTGCCTGGTACCGGCTGATCGCATCGACCAGCACGTCGTGCATGACGTGCTGGACGCGCAGATCGATCGAGAGATTTACTGGCGCCAGTTCGTTGCCGCGGGCAAGGCCCACCTGCTGCAGCAACGCGACGTCGTCATTGTCGATCGCCTTCTCGATGCCGGCGATGCCCTGGTTGTCGATATTGACGGCACCGAGAATGTGCGAGGCCTCCGGACCGCCCGGATAAAAGCGCTTGCTCTCGGTGACGAAGTCGAGCCCGGGGATGCCCAGCTGCATGATCTTGTCTTCGATAGCGGGTGTCAGCTCGCGCTTGATCCACACGAAGCCCTTATCGCCGGTGAGGCGCTGCCGCAGCCAGTCGACATTTACGTCCGGTAGCACCGAATGGATCGCGTCGGCCGCCTCGTTGACATCGATGATGCGGCGCGGCTCGGCGAACAGTGACGGCACGCGAACGTCGACTGCGAGCTCGAGGCCGTTGCGATCGAGAATGGCGGGACGGGTCGCGGTGATGAGATCTCGCGCGCGCCCCTCGATGGTGTTGTCCTGAACGACGAGCCCCAACTGCACCAGACGGCCGGCCACCGCGCCGAAGATCAGGACAAGCGCCACAATCACCCAGCGGATGCGGGCCTTCGTGAGGTGACGGCGGACCTTTCGGGCCCCATCGAACGCAATTGGAGCGCCGCCGGCGTCGAGCGCGACCATCAGTTGGACTCCGAGATGATCTGCTGGATGGGATCGACCCCCGACTTGAGCGACTCGAACAGCGAGTCGAGCGCCTGAGTGTCCGGCGCCTTGAGGCGCATCGGCAGGATGTCGATGCCCCCGAACTGGTCCTGCGACAACGGCTGAAGGTCCAACTCGGCGACGTGGCGATTGACGATCGGCGCAACGTTGGCGGGCTGGTTGAGGAACGCCCAATCCGCCTTGAGCAGCGACAGGTCCGCCTGTTGCCGCTCGATGGTGCGCTGCAGGGTAACCTTCTCGGCCGCCACATCCTCGGCCGAATACTTCAGCGCATAAACGGCCACCAGCATGCAGATGCTACTGCAGACAAGCAGGATGTTGAGGCTGCGGATCATGCGGCCCCCCTGAAACGTGGAACGCCGAGGTTCTCGAGGCTCACTGGGCGCGAGGGCGCGCTGCTGCGGCGTGCCGAGCGCAGGATCGCCGAACGGGCCCGCGGATTGCGCGAGGTTTCTGCGTCACCTGGCTTCACGGCCTTGGCGACATCAATCCAGCGCGGCGTTTCGGCAACCACCTGAGGCAGGTGGCGCGACTGCGTCGGCGCGCCCTTTTCCGGATCGAAGAAGCGTTTCACGATCCTGTCTTCCAGTGAGTGGAAGGTGACCACAGCGAGCCGTCCGCCATCCGTAAGCAGCCGCTCCGAGGCGAAAAGGCCCTCAACGAGCTGGCCGAATTCGTCGTTCACCGCGATGCGCAAAGCCTGGAAGCTGCGCGTCGCCGGATGTGCGTCACCAGGCTTGCGGCCGATCGATTTCTCGATAAGGCGCGCGAGCTCGGCGGTGGTTTCGATCGGCGCCGCCGCACGGGCGGCCACGATCGAGTGCGCGATGCGGCGGGACTTGCGTTCCTCGCCATAAGCGAACAGCAGATTGGCCAGAGTGATCTCGTCGAGGCCGTTGACAAGTCCGCGGCGCTCTCGCCTTCCGTGGTCATACGCATGTCGAGAGGGCCCTCGCGCATGAAGGAGAAGCCGCGTTCGGGTTGATCGAGCTGCATCGACGAGACGCCGATATCGAGGACGACGCCATCGACTGGCCCCTCGACCAGCTCATCCAGCTCGGCAAAGGCGCCCGCTACGAAACTGAAACGACTC
>Ga0070674_100002388_pt1 | contig 10371 bp, 8 predicted proteins | sample KBSM33metaG_FD_65344 | JGI IMG/M metagenome (GOLD analysis project Ga0070674, IMG submission 65344) | Miscanthus rhizosphere microbial communities from Kellogg Biological Station, Michigan, USA - KBS M3-3 metaG | ecosystem: Host-associated > Plants > Roots > Rhizosphere > Soil ...
ACGCATGCGCCGTGGCCCGCGGCGGCCAGCGCGCCCATCCCCGCCGACGTCTGGGAGCGTGACGTCGCCGCGCCCGTGCGCCGGTTCGCCAGCCGCAACCTGCGCACGCCCGCGATCGTGAGCCGCCTGCTGCGGCCCTGGAACACCAGCGCCGGCGCACGCGGCCTGATGGCCGGTTACGCGGCCCGGCTCTCGCGCGCGAAGCTGGCGGCGCTGCCCGACCGCCCGCGCTTCGTCTTCTGCGCGACCGACCTCTGTTACGGCGTCAACTTCGTCTTCGAACGCAGCCGCGTGGGTGACTACCGCCTCGGTTATCTCTCGCCGCCGCCGGCCGACTGGGACGTGGCGCGCGCGGTCGCGGCGTCGTCGTGTTTTCCGCCCGTCTTCAACCCGCTGCCGCTGGACGTCCCCGCCGCGAGCTTCAAGCGCGCCCGCGAGGCGATCGCCGACGCCGACGTCCGACTGAGCGACGGCGGCCTGTACGACAACCTGGGACTGGAACCGGTGTGGAAGACCCACCGCGCGGTGCTGGTCTCCGACGGCGGCGCCGTGTTCGGCAGCGCGTCCGACGGCGGTTTGCTCACGCGCATCGGCCGGTACGTCGACATCGTCGACAACCAGGCGCTGGCGCTGCGCAAGCGCTGGCTGATCTCCAACTTCCTCGACGGCACCATGGACGGCGCTTACTGGGGAATCGGCAGCGCCACCGGCAACTACGCCAAGGGCGGCTTCGGCTACTCGAAGGAGCTGGCGACGCAGGTGATCGCGACCGTGCGCACCGACCTGGACGCGTTCTCGACCGCCGAGATGGCCGTACTGGAAAACCACGGCTACGCGCTGGCGGCCGCGGCCGTCACCACGCACCTCGGCGACCTCGCCGCGCCCGGCGCCCCCACCGCGACCCCGCCGCATCCCGAGTGGACGGACGAGGAGCGCGTGCGCGGCGCCCTGGCAAACAGCTGGAAGCGCAAACTTCTGGGCCGCTGGTAGGCGGCCGCGCGCGGCGGGAACCCACGCGACAGGCGGTTGTCTACCGATCGCAATGCGGTTGTGCGCGGCGCTCGCGCTGGTGCTCGTCGCCCTGGTCGTGGCGATCGTCGAGGTCGCACGCAGACCCCGGCGGCACGCACCGCCGCCTGCGGAGGTCACGGAGCTGTCTCCACCTGCGCCCGTTCAGACGCGCGCGCCCTCACCACGAGCGCCGCGCGTGCTCCCGCGGATCCCGCGCCCACCGCTGCCGACGGCGCGGATCGCCGGCCAGCTGCACGTGCCGGTCGACGACTTCGACTACGACATCCAGGTGGCGGTGCGCCCCAGCGGCAGCGAGCGCTGGGATACCAAGGGCGAAGCGACCGACGGGACCTTCGTCGTTCGCGGACTGATTCCCGGCCAGCGTTACGAGGTCGAGTTCAGCGGCACGCGCCTCCGCACATTGAGACTGATCGGGATCGTTGCGCCGGCTGCCGACCTCGACGTCAGGCTCGAACCGCGCGCGGTCATCAGCGTCGCCGTCGGTTTTCCGCGCGGCGAGGCCTGTCCGATCTCGAGGATGATGGTTCGCGCGGTCGGCGCCGATGAATGGGCCATCGATCTTGCGATTTATCGACCCGACTGTCGCTTCGAGCTACCGGCCCCGGTGAGCAGCGGTCTCGTCACCGTCGCCGCCGAAGGCGACGGCGCGCGACTGGAGACCGCCGTCCTGATCCCCGACCAGGGCGATCCCGCGCCGATCTGCCTCAGCCCACCTTGCCGCGCGGATCCCCTGGAAGGCCAGGCGCGCTTGCACGTGCTGCTCGACGGCGGCGCCGGCTCGCCGATCGAGGCGACGGTCGTTCCCGTTGGCGATGCGGACGCGCGGTACTTTTGCGCTTCCTCGATCGAGACCTGCAGCATCGAGGCGTTGCCGCCCGGCCACCCGTTCTCGATCACCGCGTCGGGGCGTGACTGCCGTGGCGGACCGGTGATCGTGACGGTCGCGGAGGGCGACAACACCGTCAGCGTTCCGTGCATCCGCGCGCCGGCGCCGATCGCCTCGGTGCCCGATCCGCCGCCGATCGATCTCGACCTTTGATCCGGGGTGCTAGCGGCCCGCGGGCCGCGCGCCGTTCGCGCGCAGCCGCCGTTCGAGCTGCTGGTTCTCGCGTTCCAGCTTCTCGATGCGCTTCTGCTGCGCGGCGACCATGCGCTCCAGCGCCTGGATCGCCGCCAGCGCGACGCCGTGCGCGTCGACGGAGTTGTAGGTGCGGTCGTCGTTGCCCAGACCGAAGCTGGCGTGGAAGTCCTGCGCCATCGGGCCCAGATGGCGGACCCCGCTCGGTTCTTCGATGTAGGTCCACGTCGAGATCGGCAAGCGCGCGACCTTGTCCAGGATCAGCTTGGCGTCGACGGGCGCGATGTTCTTCTTCTGGTTGCGATCGCTGCGGCATTCGGGCGCGCAACCCTGCGGACAGGTCGGCTGGTCATTGGTCGGCATGAAGCACGTCGGTGCGCGCGACACCGGCCCCTGATCCTCGCAGCAGAGCTGACCGACGCCGCAGCAGCTGTTGCCACAGCAGGTCGCGGTGCCGATGCAGACGACGTTGGGCTCGCACGTGGCGCGGCCGCAGGTTCCGCCGCCGCAGAACGGCGTGGCCGCCGGGCAGACGTTGCCGCACTTGCCGCAGTTGAAGGGATCGTTCTGAAGGTTCGCGCAGGTTCCGCCGCAACACATCCGCCCGACGGTGCACAGGACGTTGCAGACACCCGTGCCTCCGGAGCCGCCGGTGCCCGTGGCGCCGCCGCTGCCCGCGGTTCCCGTCGTGCCGCCACGGCCCGCCGCGCCTGTCGTCCCGCCACGGCCCGCTGCGCCTGTCGTCCCGCCACGGCCGCCCGACGACATGGTGCCGCCTTCGCCGGTCACGCCGCCGGCACCGGTGCCCGCGCTTCCTCCGGTTCCTTGCGCGCCCGCGCTGCCGGTCGTGCCGGCGTGGCCCGCCGCATCCGTCGCGACCGAGGTGACGTTGCCGCACGCCGATAGCGCGGCCACGACGACGACCAGCGCCAGCTCTGTTCCAATTCTTCGCTTCTGGCAGATCCGCATCGTTCCCTCCACGTCAAGGCACCAGGCAGCTCACCTTTCCACCGAACACAGCCGCGCAATGTCCGAAGAGCGCACTCGACTGCTGGCAGATGTTCGTCGGCAAGCAGGTGCAAGTCGGAGTGCCCGCGCATGCGGCGGGAGTGTCCGCGCAGAACGGGGGCGGGTTCGTGCAATCCGGCACGACGCAGCCGAGCCCTCCGTCCTCGTCCGCACAGGCTCTCATCGTCCAACCGTCGGGACACGCGGCGGCATCTCCAAGCGCCCAGCAGAGCTCGATGAGGAGATGGGGGCACGTCGGGTAGACACAGAGCTGGTTGCTGCCGCACTGCGCGTCGCCACACACGACGCCGCCGTCGCCGCCGCCTCCGCCGCCGGACATCCCGCCGGATCCGGCCGCGCCTGTCGTCCCGCCGCCGCCGCCCCGATTCGCGTCGCTGCTGCAACCAGCGACGAGCGCCAGCATCGCCGCCGCCGCAACCAGCCCCCTTCGCTTCATCGCCCGGCCCTGCAGAGCAGATTGCATGCCGGGCATGGCCTGCATTTTCCCGCGATAACGCGCGCGCCGACACGAAAAACTGACGGCGCGCGGACCGCCCTGTCGCTATTTCGCGGCTATTTCGCGGATTGCGTGCGGACCCACTGCTTGAGCGTCAGCGGGCGGATGCCCCAGCGCGACTCCAGCGACGGGATGTCGGCGGAGTACCCGACGGCGTCGAACCACTCCAGCATCAAGGCGAAGTCGACGCTGTTCGCGCGCACCGCATCGATCGGAATCGGCTGGTAGCTGACGGTCTTGCCGGCGAGCTCGCTCAGCGCCGCGGCCGCCTCCGGCATCGTGGCGGCGTCGCCCGCGTACTCGATCTCGGCGCCCTTGAACTTGTCCGCCTCGGCGAACGCCTTCGCGCTGAACTTGCCGACGTCGTCGACGGCGACCATCTGCAGCTTCGTCGCCGGCTTCAGCGTCGTGGTCAGCTTGTCGCCGTTCAGGAACCAGCCGCTGGGCAGGTTCTCCATGAAGAACACAGGCCGCAGGATGACGTGCGACGGGAAACCCAGCTGCTTCACCGTCTCCTCGACGCGGAACTTGTTGTCGAAGTGTGGAATCCCCGTCTTGCGGTTGGCCGATCCGACCGACGTGTAGACGAAGTGCTGCACGCCCTTGTCGCGCGCGATCTTGGCGAGGCGCTTGCCCTGCTCTTCCTCCTTCTCGACGCCCGCTTCCCACGTGTTCTGGACGGAGAACACGCCCCACGCGCCCGCGACCGCGCGCTCGAGCGAGGCCGCGTCGTCGAAGTCGCCGGCGACCACCTCGGCGCCCAGCGCTGCCACCGCCTTCGCGGCGTCGCCGTCGGGCTTGCGGGTCAGCGCCCGCAGCTTGAAACCACCGAGCCGGGTCAGATGGCGCAACGTCGCGCCGCCCTGCTTGCCGGTTGCACCCGTGATCAGAATGGTCTTGTCGTTAGCCATGGGGCCTCTCCCTTTCTTCCGCGGGCGGAAGCTAGCACTCGGCCGCAGCGCGGCAAGGCCAATCAGCGCGGCGCCAGCAGCAGCGCGGCTGCGCAGACGGTCAGCGCCATCACCAGGCGATCGAACGCCGCCTGCGGCAACCGGCGAAGCAGCGCGCGGCCGAGCAGCGCGCCCGCGACGACGAACGGCGCCAGTGCCAGATCGAAGAACAACGAGCGCCGCCCGATCAATCCGTGGCCCGCGTAGATGGGAAGCTTGACCAGGTTGACGACGAAGAAGAACCACGCACCGGTCGCAACGAACTCATCCTTCGGAAGGCGCCGCGCCAGCAGGTACAGGTTCATCACGGGACCAGCCGCGTTGGCGACCGTCGTCGCGAATCCGGCCGAGGCGCCGTAGCCGGCTGCCTGCCACCAGCGATCCGCGGGCGGTACGGCGCCGGTCGCGGCGGCGCGCCGGCCGCGCAGCCAGCGCAGCCCGATCATGAAGATGACGATGCCCGCGACCAGCAGGCGCAGGGTGCGCTCGGGTGCGGCCAGCGTCAGCGCGCCGACGGCGATGCCGCCCAGCACCCACGGCAGCAGCCCGAACAGGCGCCGTGCCTGCGCGTGGCGGCGGTAGGCAGCGATCGCGAACAGGTCGGCGAGGCAGAGCAGCGGCAGCAACCAGCCCGCGGAGTGGCGCGCGTCGCCGACCGCCAGCACCATCAACGGAACGGCGAGGATCCCGAATCCGGGAAGCCCGGTCTTGGCGACGCCGGTCAGCAGGCCCGCCAGCGCGGCCAGCGCGAACCGGCCAGCGTTGAAGTCGACGAGCAGCACGGCGCCACCGAAGCTATCACGTGGCAATCACGTAACCGCGCGCGCCAACTCGGTTGGCCGATCGTCCGCGCGGATCCCCGGACTTTCGCGCGCCGGGCGGGGCCCGCCGCTTGCTCCAAGATGGCGGCGACGCATGACGCCTGCCCGATTCCTGACGCTCGTGGCGCTGGCCGCCGGCTGCGACGGCGCCTTGCCGGGCGTGTGCGAGGACGGCAGCTGCGGCGTCCAGGTCTCGGCGCGAAGGATCGTCCAGACGTCCGTCAACCGCCGGCTGGACCTGCTGTTCGTCGTCGACGACACCAGCGCGATGACGGGGCACACCGGCGCGGTGGCGACGGGGATGGCGGAGATGGCGCGCAGTCTGCGCGACGCCGAGCCGGAGATCTCGCTTCATATCGGCGTCGTTCGGGCCGGAACCTGCGACGCGACCACGCGCGGCGCCGCGTGCGGCGTCGCCGCGCCCGAACAGTTCCTGCGCTCCGAGTGGTGCAACGCCGTCACCAACTTCAACTACGGCGGTGGTCTGGACGACGCGCTCGCGTGCCTCGCGGATCTCGGCACCACCGATTGTGGCCCCGCCCAACCGCTGGCCGCGGCGGTGCAGGCTCTGGTCGAACCGCCGCGGCCCGGATGGGAAGGTTTCCTCCGGAAGGACGCCTACCTGTTCGTCGTCTTCATCACCGCGACCGACGACGCCTCCGGACCACCCGGCGCGCCGCTGCCCGTTCACCCGTTCGTCACCGCGTTGAAGGCGTTGAAGCCAGATTCCGGCCAGATCCTGGTGGCGTCGGTCGGGCCCGGAAATTGCGCCCCGGGCGAGGTGCCCGGTCCGCGCCTCATCGAGTTCGTCAACGAGTTCGGCGCGAACGGCCTGGTGCTGGGGCTGTGCAGCGATCATCTGGGCGTCGTGGTGGACCGGATCGTGTTTTCGCAGTCCGAAGGACTAGCCCCGCCCTGCTTCAAGTACGTGCGTGACACCGACCTCGACACGCCGGGCGTACAGGCGCGCTGCACCGTCGAGCACGCGGAGCTGGCGCCCGACCATTCGATCGTACGCACGCCGATCCCCAGCTGCGACGAGAGCGCGCCGCCCTGCTGGTACCTCGTCCCCTCGACCGGCGGCATCTGCACGGGCTATCTTTTCAGCATCGTGCAGACCGCCGACTGGTGCGACGCGGCGCCGTCGAACAACACGATCGAATGCCTGGCGTGCGCCGACGCAAACGATCCTGCTTGCGCGCTGCAGCCGTGAAGCGCGCCGCCGTCCTGCTGTGTCTGCTCGCCGCCGCCTGCGGCGACGGCCCGCACCCCTTCCTGTGCGACGGCGGAAATTGTGGCGGGCAGGTCTCGTGGCGGAAGAGCTACCAGCAGAGGGTGGCCCCGCACATGGACATCCTGTTCGTCGTCGACGACACACCTGCGATCGCGCCCCACGTCGACGAGGTCGCCGCTGGCGTCGCGGGCATGGCCGCGCGGCTGACCGCGCCGAGCCCGGTGACGGCACTCCACGTCGGCTTCGCGCGCGCGGGCGCCTGCGACGCGAGCACGCGCGGCGCCGCCTGCGGGATCGCCGCGCCCGAGCAGTTCATGCGCTGGGAGTGGTGCGGTTCGACGCTGAACTACTCGGCCAGCTTCGCCGGCACTTTCAGCTGCCTCGGCGACCTGGGTGCGGCCAACTGCGCGCCCGCGCAACCGCTGGCGACGGCGCTGCGCGTGCTCCGCAAACCGGCGCTTCCGGGATGGGAAGGCTTCCTGCGGGACGAGGCGTATCTTCTGGTCGTCGTCATCTCAGCGGGCGACGACGCGTCCGCAACCGCAGGCGCGCCCACGCCGATCGCCGATCTGGTCGCCGGCCTGCGCGCCCTCAAGTCCGATCCGAGCCAGGTGCTCGTGTCGATCATCGGACCGGGCGGCGACTGCTCCGGCGGAGAACCCTCGCCGCCGCGCCTGACGGAGTTCGTGAACAACTTCGGCGCGAACGGACTCTCGCTCCCGCTGTGCAGCGGCAACCTGGCCGTCGCGCTCGATCGGGCGGCCAGCTGGGTGAACTACTCGCTGGAGCCGGTCTGCGCATCGAACGTGCGCGACACCGACCTGGAGACGCCGGGGCTGCAGGCGGGCTGCACGTTCGAGGATCGGGCCCGCCAGCCCGACGGCAGCACGGCGGTCACCCACCTCCCGAACTGCAACGACAGCGCGCCCCCGTGCTGGCGCATGACGCCGGGCGGCCTCTGCGGCGGCGGCGCGGGCGGCGCCGCCGGCAGCTACATCCTCAGCATCCAACGCGCGCCCGGCTGGTGCGCGGAGGCGGGCATGGACGTCACGATCGAGTGCCTCGGCTGCGCCAACCCGAACGACCCCGCCTGCGTCCCGGCGCGCTGAGCGACCCGACGGTGCGGAAGTTACCGTCGGGCCGCTCTTCGCGTTTTCTACATCCTCACAACGCCTGCAGGAACGCCTTCAGATCCGCGACCTCCTGCGACGTCAAACCGATGTGGAAGCGCCGGTCGTAGAACGAGATCACCTCGTCCAGCGAATCGGCCGACCCGTTGTGGAAGTACGGCGCGCGCGCCGAGAGCGCCCGCAGCGTGGGCCCCTTCATCTTGCCCAGGTCCGCGCACTTGCCCGTGATGATCGCGCGCCCCAGGTCGGTGACCTCCTCCTGAACGCCCGTCGCCCGGCAGGTGATACGGAAGACCGGCAGAACGTTGTCGCCCTCGGCTGGATTGATCAGCCCGAGATCCAGCGGAAGGATGTCGGTGTGGTTGCCCACGTTCGGATGCGTGTGGCAGGTCGTGCAGGTTCCGTTCAGCGTCGCGACGCCCAGCGCGTCGTTCACGCCGCGCACACCCGAGATGCGGATGGTCTTGGTGTTGAACACGGTCTGGCCGCGCGCGATCGCCGCGCGCCGATTGTTCTGGGTGCTGCCGGTCAGGCCCGCCCAGGCGTTGAACATCGTCATCGCGCTCTGGTTGAACGCCGTGCCGAACGGATTGCCGCCGTGCGAATCGTTGATGCCGAAGAAGCTGTTCAACGTGCGCAGCGGCTGCGGCCCGCCGGTCGCGCCGGCCAGGTTCAACGCACCCGCGACGTTGTCACGCTCTTGCGCGACCACCAGGTTCATCTGGAAGTCGACGATGGCCGCGCGCTCGGCGGCGGTGAGATCGCGCGCCCCCTGAGCGTGGCCGCGTGTCGCGTTGTTCGACTGCGTCAGCATGTTGATGCGAACGGGCGCGTCCGCCTGCGACGCCTGGATGCCGCTGTTGTCGACGTCGCGCGGGTTCGCGGGCACGGCGCTGACCGTCGCCTCGCGGCCGTCCCACATCACGGCGCTGATGAAGCGCGTGTTCGCGGACAGCAGCGGCCGCCGGTAGAACGACAGCTCGGGTGTGGCCGTCGGCGCGATGACGGTGTTCTGCGGGGGATTCGCCCCCGTGCTCTCGTACGGATTCAGCACGACCTTGACGTCGAAGTCGCGGTTCGCCGGAAGCGTCAGCGGGATCCGGATCAGACCCTTGCTGAGCAACAGGCTGTACGCCGTCTGCCGCTGCGCCACCGTGGCGACCGGGGCGTTCGGTCCGTTCGCGCCGTCATTCAACCGAAACAGCGGATCGAGCCCCTGCGTCGCGTTGAACACCGCCTGGATCTGCGGCGGCGTGATCGTCATGGCCGCGGACGGCTGATGGCAACTGACGCACGCGCGTCCGTTCGTTCCCAGACTTTGGAAAAATGGATTGGTCTCGTCAATCGTCGCGCCGTTGACGGTCACCGTCCGGGCGGCGCCGTTCGAGTTGTTGAAGGCGTCGCCGGCGAGCGCGGCCTCGCTTCCTTCGACGTCGGAGTCCTCCAGATCAGCGCAGCTCGCGGTCGTCAGTGACACCGCGAGCGCTGCGCCCAGGATCTTCATTGCGGCGAGTTGGGGGCTGTTCTTTGCCATGGTCTTCTCCTCATTTCGGGCAGACGTGTGGCTACACGTTTGACAATCGGGCACGCTCCCGCACGGCCCGGACCTTGGGTTACACGCGCGCCTCAGCGACTACAGACGCGCACCGATTACAGTCGATCGACGACGCCCAACGCAGGCACGAAAATCGAAAATGTTTCGCCGACGTGCGCGCGTTTTTATGAGCCGTTTTTTCCGCCGGCAAGCACGCAACGCAAGACCGCGTCAGCCTGGATTGCGGCTCTGCTTCGACGCAACCGCGCGTACCAGAATGTCGTCGAGCTTCGCGAGCAGTTCGACGTTTCCCTGTTGGTGATAGCCAGCAAGACGGCGTTCGAAGTCGGGCAGCCGTTCGAGGAATTCCGAAAGCCGCTCGGCGGTGAGCACGTCGGCGCCCAGGCCGTAACCTTCCGCCTCCAGGTAGCGGGCGTTCATCACCTGCTCGAACTGTCCGCCGATCGGGATCGCCAGCATCGGCCGCCGCAGGTAGACCGCCTCGCCCATCAAGGTGAACCCGCCGCTGGCGATCACGCCGCGCGCCGTGCGCAGATCGTCGATGAAGCCGTCCTCGCTGAACGGCCGGTAGCGCAGGTTGCCCTCGACCACGTCTTCCTTCAGATCGCGGCGCAGTCCGTAGATGCGGCACTCGCGCCCCGAACGCGCCAGCAGCTCGGGCAGCGCCGTGTTCGACGTCGACGTCTGATAGACCAGCAGGTGGTCTCCCTGACCGCGCTCCGCCGCGATGATCTGCGGGCGCAGGATGGGCGGTCCCAGCGTCGTGCGCTCCTTGCGGATGGGCGGATAGAAGAACGTCGTGATCAGGTACTGGAAGGCGCCCGCGACCTTCGGTTTGATCACGGTCTTCGCCATCCGGAACTCCGTCTCGTGCCCGGCCAGGATCTCGGGCGCGTGCGTGCAGCGGGTCAGCATCTGGATGTTGTCGACGGACACCACCGGGAGGAAGTGGTTCTTCCCGAACAGATAGCTCCAGCTTTCGAAGTCCGAGATCACCACGTCGGGCGCGAACTTCTCGGCGATGTCGAAGTACGCCTTCACGTTCT
>Ga0070674_100002393_pt1 | contig 10367 bp, 7 predicted proteins | sample KBSM33metaG_FD_65344 | JGI IMG/M metagenome (GOLD analysis project Ga0070674, IMG submission 65344) | Miscanthus rhizosphere microbial communities from Kellogg Biological Station, Michigan, USA - KBS M3-3 metaG | ecosystem: Host-associated > Plants > Roots > Rhizosphere > Soil ...
TTCCTTGGCAGGGGACCGCAAATTCGGCGAGGATGTGGCGATCGTCGGCGGCTTCGGACGCTTTCGCGGCGAGAGCATCTGCGTCATCGGGCACGAGAAGGGCTCGTCGACTGAAAGCCGGCTCAGGCATAATTTCGGCATGGCCAGGCCAGAGGGCTACCGCAAGGCTGTGCGCCTCATGGAGATGGCCGACCGCTTCGACATCCCGGTGCTGGCGCTGATCGATACCGCCGGCGCCTATCCCGGCATCGACGCCGAGGAGCGCGGCCAGGCCGAGGCGATCGCGCGATCGACCGACGCCTGCCTCAATCTCGGCGTACCGAACGTCGCGGTGATCCTCGGCGAAGGCGGCTCGGGCGGCGCGGTCGCCATCGCCACCGCCAACCGCGTGCTGATGCTGGAACACGCCATCTACAGCGTGATCTCGCCGGAGGGCGCCGCCTCAATCCTGTGGCGCGACACCACCAAGGCGCAGGACGCCGCCACCAACATGAAGATCACTGCAGCCGACCTCACGGCGTTCGGCATCATCGACGGCATCGTCACCGAGCCAATCGGCGGCGCCCATCGCGATCCCGCCGCCGCCATCGCGGCCACTGGCGAGGTCGTGGCCAAGGCTTTCGCCGAACTCAAGGGGCTCGACCGCGAAACCGTGCGGCGGCAGCGCCGCGACAAGTTCCTGGCAATCGGGCGGGGGCTAGAATAGGCCGCTCGCTGCCGACCCGCCCGGGGAACTCTCTCGGGAGTCAAGCCCGGCCTGCAAACCCTGCACAGCGCAGCAGAATCATCTAGATTTTCCGGCCAATTCGGCCATAATTTTACCGTTCGTTCACCCTACCCATGCTCAATCGGGTCCTTGGTTATAGGCCCTGGTACGAGCCTTGAAGTTGCTGGGTTGAGGCTCGGGTCTTGCGGTTTCGGGTCCTTTTGAGGATAACGGACCTGCAGGATGGCTCCGGGACTGCCTGCCGCCTTTGGGGGAGTTGCGTTTGAACCGAAGCCCAATCGTCCGCGCCCTCCTCTTGTCGGCCGCCCTTGGCGCAGCCACGGCGCTGTCCGGCTGCAACACCGACAGCCTCGGCGTCCTGCCGATGAGCGAAAAGGCGGCGCGCCCGCTCTCCGACAAGATGGTGAAGGACATCCAGTCCAAGAATATGGACATGGAGTCGCCGATCCTGGTCCGATTGTTCAAGGAAGAGTCCGAGCTGGAGATCTGGAAGCAGGACCGTGAGGGCCGCTTCGCGCTCTTGAAGACCTATCCGATCTGCCGCTGGTCCGGCGAACTCGGCCCCAAGGTCAAGGAAGGCGACCGCCAGGCGCCGGAGGGGTTCTACAGCATCACCCCCGGCCAGATGAATCCGAACTCGCAATATTACCTGTCGTTCGACCTCGGCTATCCGAACGCCTTCGATCGCGCCCACGGCCGCACCGGCGCGCAGCTTATGGTGCACGGCGATTGCTCATCGCGCGGCTGCTATTCGATGACCGACGAGCAGATCTCGGAAATCTATGCACTCGGCCGCGACTCCTTCTTCGGCGGCCAGAAATCGTTCCAGGTGCAGGCCTATCCGTTCCGGATGACGGCAAAGAACCTTGCCAGTCACCGCAACAGCCCGCATCTGGCGTTCTGGAAGATGCTGAAGAAGGGCAACGATCATTTCGAAGTCAGCAAGCTCGAGCCCAAGGTCAATGTCTGCGACAAGCGCTACGTGTTCGATGCGCAGTCGCCCAGTGGACGCGCGCTGTCGTTCAGCCCTGCCGCTGCGTGCCCGGCTTACGTCGTGCCGGAAGAAATCGCCAGCCTGGTGCGCGACAAGGAGTACAAGGACGAGCTCCAGTTTGCCGATCTGAGCCGCCGCAATATCTCGACAGCTCCGATCAAGACCAACGCTGACGGCGGCATGCATCCGGTGTTCGTCGAAGCCGTGAAGAAGAACCAGATCGGTGTCGCGCCGCAGGAACCAAGCTTCCTGGTGTCCACGGCGCCCGGAACCATTCCGGCGACGGTGCGGCCGCCGCGCATCCCCGAGCTTGCCAGTGCGCCAGTGGTTGCCGGCACCGGCTGGACGCCAGCTATCCCGGGGGAGGTCGCGCCGACCCCGATGGCCATTGCCGAGACCAAACCCACTGTCCAGCCGGTCGCCAAGTCGAGCGGCAGCACCCTGTTCGGCAGCCTGTTCGCCTCCAAACCGGCCGAAGCCAAGACAGGCGACGGCACGCTCGAGCGCATGGCCCGCCTGGTTGGCCTGCGCGGCAGCGACTCCGAAACCAAGAAAGTGGAAACCCCACCCGCGCCGAAACCGAAGCCGGCGGCGGCCAAGCCGACCAGCGTGGCTTCGCATGGTGCGATCCGCGCGCGGCAGGCCGAGGCCCAACCGATCAAGACCACCGAAGCGCAAGCTCCGGCGGCTTCTGCCGCTGCAGCTCCCGCACAGACCGCCGTCGCCGCGCCGGCCACTACGGCGATGAGCGGGGCCGCCCCGGTTGTGCAAACCGGCAACTTCGACAGCCGCTGGTCGGGTTTCCGTTAAGCGATCACGACATCAGAAATAAAAACGCCGGGCATTTGCCCGGCGTTTTTATTTCTGCGGCTGTCACCGCGCTAAGCGTACCGCCCGTGGCAGTGCTTGTATTTCTTGCCCGAGCCGCAGGGGCACTCTTCGTTGCGGCCAACCTTGCCCCAGGTCGATGGGTCGTTCGGTTTACGCTCGGCCGCGGGCTTGGGGGTGATGCCGGCGCGGGCCAAGGTCTGCGCGCCGGCCTCGGCCAGCGCCAACTCGTCCTCGCCGGTCGATGGGTCGACGTGCGAGACCTGCATCGGCGGCAGCTGCGGCACGCTGTCATCCGGCTGCTGCTGCACGATCTCGACCCGCATGAGCTGAGACGTGACGCCTTCGCGCAGGCCCTGGCTCATTGTCTCGAACAGGCTGAACGCCTCGGCCTTGTACTCGTTGAGCGGATCACGCTGGCCGTAGCCGCGCAACCCGATCACCTGGCGCAGATGTTCCAGCATGACGAGATGCTCGCGCCAGAGATGGTCGAGGGTCTGCAGCAGGATCGACTTCTCGACATAACGCAGCACGTCCGGTCCCCATTGGGCGACCTTGGCGGCCATGTGTTCGTCGGCGCGGCGCGTGATCCGGGCCAGCAATTCCTCGTTGGCGATGCCCTCTTCCTTGGCCCATTCATCGACCGGCAGGCCGAGACTGAGCACGCGGGCAAGCTCTTCCTTGAGACCCGCCACATCCCATTGCTCGGGATAGGCGTTCTCGGGGACGTGCTTGGCCACGAGATCGTCGATCACGTCGTGGCGCATGTCGGAGACCACCTCGGCGGTCACGGCGTCCGACATCCATTCGACGCGCTGGTCGAAGATGACCTTGCGCTGGTCGTTCATCACGTTGTCGAACTTCAGGATGTTCTTGCGGATGTCGAAGTTGCGCGCCTCCACCTTGGACTGCGCCTTCTCCAGCGCCTTGTTGATCCAGGGATGGATGATGGCCTCGCCTTCCTTCAAGCCGAGCTTGGTCAGCATGCCGTCGAGCTTGTCTGAGCCGAAGATGCGCATCAGATCGTCTTCGAGCGACAGGAAGAATTTCGAGCGGCCGGGATCGCCCTGACGGCCGGAGCGGCCGCGAAGCTGGTTGTCGATGCGGCGGCTCTCATGGCGCTCGGTACCGAGCACGAACAGGCCGCCGGCCTTGAGCGCGGTCTCTTTGAGCCGCGTCACCTGTTTGCGGATTTCGTCGGCGCGCGGGTCCTTTTCCCGCGCACGCGGGTCCTCGATGTCGTTGAGCTCCTGGCGGATGCGCATATCGGCGTTGCCGCCAAGCTGAATGTCGGTGCCGCGGCCGGCCATGTTGGTGGCGATGGTGATCGCGCCGGGCACGCCGGCCTGGGAGACAATGTAGGCCTCCTGCTCGTGATAGCGCGCGTTGAGGATGGCGAAGACCTTGGTTTTCTTGGCGCCCTCGTCGCCGCTGTAAAGCGCCGCGAAGGCGTTCGGATCGGTAAAGTCGTGCTGCTCCCAGCCGGCCTGCCGCAGCATTTCGGCAAGACTTTCGGATTTCTCGATCGAGGTGGTGCCGACCAGCACCGGCTGGCCGCGGACCTTGCAGTCCTCGAGCAGCGCGATGATCGAGCGGTATTTCTCTTCGTTGGTGCGATAGACCTCGTCGTCCTGGTCGTCGCGGATCATCGGCAGGTTGGTCGGCACCTCGACGACGTCGAGGTTGTAGATGTCCATGAACTCGTCAGCTTCGGTGAGCGCTGTGCCGGTCATGCCGGCGAGCTTCTCGTACATGCGGAAGTAGTTCTGGAAGGTGATCGAAGCGAGCGTCTGGTTCTCGGGCTGGATCGGCTGATGCTCCTTGGCTTCGAGCGCCTGGTGCAGCCCTTCGGAATAGCGGCGGCCCGGCATCATGCGGCCGGTGAACTCGTCGATGATCACCACCTCGCCGTTCCGCACGATGTAGTCCTTGTCGCGCTGGAATAGCTTGTGGGCGCGCAGCGCCTGGTTGACGTGGTGGACGGTCGAGACGTTTTCGACGTCGTAGAGCGACTCGCCCTTGAGCAGATCGGCATCAGTCAACAGCCGCTCGAGCTTCTCCATGCCGGCTTCGGAGAGCGCCACCGTGCGTTGCTTCTCGTCGACGTCGTAATCGGCCTTGTCGAGTTTCGGGATATAGGCGTCGATGGTGTTGTAGAAGTCGGAGCGGTCGTCGAGCGGGCCGGAGATGATCAGCGGCGTGCGCGCTTCGTCGATCAGGATGGAGTCGACCTCGTCGACGATGGCGAAGATGTGCCCGCGCTGGACCATGTCCTCCATGCGGTACTTCATGTTGTCGCGCAGGTAATCGAAGCCAAGCTCGTTGTTGGTGCCGTACGTGACGTCGCAGTCGTAGGCGGCTTTGCGCTGCTCGTCGTCGAGCCCGTGCACGATTACGCCGGTCTTCAAGCCGACGAAGCCGTATATCTGGCCCATCCACTCGGAGTCGCGCTTGGCGAGATAGTCGTTGACGGTGACGACGTGGACGCCGCGGCCCGCGAGCGCATTGAGGTAGACCGCGAGCGTAGCGACCAACGTCTTGCCTTCGCCGGTCTTCATCTCGGAGATCTGCCCCTCGTGCAGGATCATTCCGCCGATGAGCTGCACGTCGAAGTGGCGCTGGCCGATGGCGCGCTTGGCCGCTTCGCGGACGGTCGCGAACGCCGGCACCAGGATGTCGTCGAGCGTCTTGCCCTCAGCGAGTTCCTTCTTGAAGGATTCGGTGCGCGCGCGAAGCTCGTCGTCGGAAAGCTTGATCAGTTCCGGCTCGAGCGCGTTGATGGCATCCACCCGCGGCTGATACTTGCGCACCCGCCGGTCATTGGAGGAGCCGAAAAGCTTGCGGGCGACAGCACCGATCATTGCGGTCCAGTTCCTTGCCTGTGGCAAGCCGCCGATGCGGCCATCCATGGGGAAATGCGGCACTTCTCGGGCATTTGCAATGGGATAGCGAGCATCGAGCAGGACCGCACGGTATTCGAGACATAGGAGGGGGTCCAAGCCTTGTCAATTAGCGCGGTTTTGGGTCTCTCAGGTTCAAATCCTCGACAATATGCGATCACGGCGACGTTAAGCAGGCGCCCCATTCTATCGTTGCCAAGCCCAACCGATTGCGCGACAAGTCGCCGCCCTGCGCCGATTTTGGCGGCGCACAACACCACAAGGATCGCCATGTCTGCCCAGGCTGTGCCTGCCCCGTTCGACCTCTGCCCCGCGACCGCCCGGTCGGGGCCCTCCGCCCTCCGCGCGTGCGCGTTCGGTTTGATCGCCGCCGCGCTGTTCGCGGTGTTGCCGATCGGCCTGGCTTGGTCGCAGAGCGACCCGGTGATCGCCAAGGTCAACGGCGTCGAGATCCGCGAGAGCGATCTGGCGATGGCCGAAGAGGACGTCGGCCAGAATCAGCAGCTTCAGGCGCTGACCGGTGACGCCCGGCGCGACTACCTGGTGTCCTATCTCGCCGACGTGATCCTGGCGGCCAAGGCGGCTGAGGGAAAAAAGGTTGCCGATCAGAAGGACTTCAAGAGCCGCCTCGCGTTCATTCGCAAAAAGCTCTTGATGGAGACTCTGCTCCAGCAGGAGGGCAAGGCGGCGTTGACCCCCGATGCGACGAAGAAGGTCTACGAGGAGGCCGTCAAGTCGATGGGCAATGAGCAGGAGGTGCGCGCGCGCCATATCCTGGTGCCGACCGAAGACGAGGCCAAGGCCATCCTCGCCGAGGTCAAGAAGGGCACCGACTTTGCCGAGTTGGCGAAGCAGAAGTCGAAGGATCCGGGCGCCGCGGCGGAAGGCGGCGATCTCGGCTATTTCGGCAAGGATCAGATGGTGCCGGAATTCGCCGAGACGGCATTCAAGCTGGACAAGGGACAGGTGTCCGATCCGGTGAAGACCCAGTTCGGCTGGCATATCATCAAGGTCGAGGACACGCGCACCAAGCCGGTGCCGGAGTTCGCGCAGGTCAAGGACCAAGTCGAGACCTATGTGGTGCGAAAGGCCCAGGCCGATTACATCCACAAGCTCCAGGAAAGCGCCAAGATCGAGCGGCTTGATAAGAAGTAGCTGGCTCTTCGTCGCACATTCTCACCTCTCAACGTCATGGCCGGGCTTGTCCCGGCCATCCACGTCTTATTAAATCTCACGCGTCTGGAAGAAAGACGTGGATGCCCGGGACAAGCCCGGGCTGACGAACTCAAAGGTCGTCGCCGTGGCCGCTCCTGTCCCCGTCTCCCCCCTCGCCCCAAAATCATTTCCGAAGCTGCCGCCGATCGCCGGCGTGAAGCTCGCGACCGCCGCGGCCGGCATCAAATACCTCGACCGCACCGATGTGCTGCTGGCGCTCCTTGACCCCGGCACCGCGGTGGCCGGCGTGTTCACCAAATCGAAATGCCCTTCAGCGCCGGTTGAGTGGTGCCGCGCCAATCTCAAGCACGGCAAGGCCAGGGCGCTGGTGGTCAACTCCGGCAACGCCAATGCCTTCACCGGCAAGTCCGGCCGGCAGGCCTGCCAGTTCACCGCGAAGATCGCGGCCCGCGCCATTGGCTGCGCGCCCGCCGACATCTTCCTTGCCTCGACCGGCGTGATCGGCGAGCCGCTCAACGCCACGGCGTTCGACGGGGTGATGGAGGGAATGGTGGTCGCCGCGCATGAGGAGCCGTGGCTCGACGCCGCCAAGGCGATCATGACCACGGACACCTTCCCCAAGGTCGCGACCGCCCAGGCCAAGATCGGCAAGTCCACTGTTACCATCAATGGCATGGCCAAGGGCGCCGGCATGATCGCGCCGGACATGGCAACGATGCTGTCGTTCATCTTCACCGATGCGCCGATCGGCGCGCGAGCGCTGCAGACGCTGCTTTCGGAAGGGGTAACCGACACTTTCAACGCCGTGACCATCGACGGCGATACCTCCACATCCGATACGCTGATGGCGTTTGCGACCGGCGCCGCGATCGACGCGTCGCGCATCAGCAAAGCAAACGACCCGCGGCTCAAGCATTTCCGCATGGCGCTCAACAGCGTCATGGCAAATCTCGCCGAACAGGTTGCGCGCGACGGCGAAGGCGCCCGCCACCTGGTCGAGATCAAGGTCGAGGGCGCGGTTTCCAAAGCCTCGGCGCGCAAGATCGCCATGTCGATCGCCAACTCGCCGCTGGTGAAGACCGCCATCGCCGGCGAAGACGCCAACTGGGGCCGCGTCGTCATGGCGGTCGGCAAAGCCGGCGAGCCGGCCGACCGCGACAAGCTCTCGATTTGGTTCAACGGCATCCGCGTCGCGCACAGGGGGGCGCGCGATCCGGCCTATGACGAGGGCCAGGTATCGCAGGCGATGAAAAGCCCTGTCATCGCGCTCAAGGTCGCGCTCGGCCTTGGCCGCGGCGCCGACCGCGTGCTGACCTGCGACCTCACCAAGGAATACGTCGCGATCAACGGCGACTATCGCTCGTGAGCCGGGGTCGGTCTTTGTCTCCGTTATTCGGTAAGCGGTGTCTGTTTGGAACGCATTGCAGCCCGCTTAACTACGCGCCTGGTTCGAGGCAGGGTCCGTGAGTATCAAGCTCATTCTGGTTGCCGCCTGCGCCCTGGTCGATGCCGACGGCCGCGTGCTGCTCACCGAGCGTCCGGCCGGCAAAGCGATGGCGGGCCTATGGGAATTTCCCGGAGGTAAGATCGAGCCCGGCGAGCGTCCCGAGGAGACGCTGATCCGGGAGTTGAAGGAGGAACTTGGCATTGTCGTGCGGGAGCCGTGTCTGGCGCCGCTGACCTTCGCAAGCCACGCTTACGAAGACTTCCATCTTCTGATGCCGCTCTATGTCTGCCGGCGCTGGGAGGGATTCGCCGCCGCGCAAGAAGACCAACGGCTCGCCTGGGTTCGGCCGAACCGGCTCCGGGATTACAAGATGCCCCCCGCCGATGAGCCGCTGGTTGCGCACCTGATGACACTGCTGCTGTGACGGCTAACGACCCGCCTTCTCACCCGCTGAAATTTCCTGCGTGCGCAATGCATCGGCCAGCCGCGTCTTGGCCGAGCCCGGCGGCTGCGGCTGCTGCTGGCTGTGGTGCGGCGCCCATCCGGACAGCCAGACGATCTCGAACGTCGCGCGGATGCGGCCGTCGGGATCGGCGAAACGCTCGGCATAGATTTCAAGCAGCCGGCGCAAGGTCGCGCGGCGCAACGGCGTGCGTCGGCGCTCGGTCAGCGCGTTGCCCGCGCCCATGCGGCGAAGGTCATGCATCAGCGCCAGCGGCGAGGCGTAGCGAACCGTGATTCGGTCCACATCGGTGACCGGCAGCGCGAAGCCCGCCCGCTGCAGCAGCGCGCCGAGATCACGCAGATCGGCGAATGGCGCGACGCGGGGCGACACGCCGCCCTCGACTTCGGCCTCGGCTTCGGCGAATGCGGCCCGCAGCTCGGCGAGACTTTCCCCGCCGACCATGGCTGCAAGGAACAGCCCGTCCGGCTTGAGTGCGCGGCGGATCTGGATGAGCGTGCCCGGCAGATCGTTGACGTGCTGCAAGGTGAGCGCGGAGACAACAAGATCGAGCGACGCGTCCCGAAACGGCAAAGCTTCTTCATCGGCAACCACGGCCGCGACCGTGCCGACCCGTTCCGCGATCGCCCGGCGTACCGCACCGGTCGGCGTGCCGAGATCGACGGCGGTATCGAAAGTGCGCAGCACCGCGGACAGGCGCTCGGCGATATCGTCGGCCACGCTGTCGAGCAGAAACGTTGCAGGCCCGATCGCAGCCGCCCGCGCGAGGCGAGCGCGCAGCAAGCGGCGATCAAAGATCACGGGATGCGGCATCGGCTTATTGTAAGGACAACCTCCACCCGGCGGGAGGCCGCGCAGCCATTCATTTCCGCAGTTTCTTGCCGACCTTGAGCAGGGCCTGACTGGCCGGAACCTCGTTGTCCATGTAGACGGTGTTGTCGTAGACGAGGCCCAGCTGCCGGACCACGTTGATCAGCCTGGCGACGCCGGGCGGGATGTGATCGGCGCGCGCATCGTCTTCATTCAGCACCACCTCGATGCCCACCGGATCGCGAGGCCAATCCTGGGTCGATACGCCGGCTTCTCCGCGATGGTCCCATCCCGCCGACTCGAATACCGAAACGAACTCTTGCGCGAGCTGCAAACCGTCATCGTCGCCGCGGATCGAGGCAATCGAGACCTTCTGGCCGGCGAAAGGCCGGAGCGCCTCGGACAAGAGGCGCTTCTGCTCAAGCGACAGATGCTTCTGCGTCTGGGCTCGTTCCAGCGCCGCAAGCTTGTCCTCGGCATCGATCAGCTTCTGCCGCAACTCGGAGTTTTCTTTGAGGTATCGGCTGGGTGTGTCGACAACCGGGCGCGACTTCAAGTCCGCTGTCAGCCGCCTGATGCGGTCGGCGCTCGTCTGCTCGGCCGCCGTCATCAGGCTGTCCTGGCGAAGCCCATGCGAATAGGCCACGACCTCGCTTACAGCCAGCAAAGCAAACACCGCGACGCAGCCGATCTCGAAGAACCGGCTGCGCAACTGGTAACTGCCGACATCAAACCATTCCGGCCATTGCCGACCGCGAAGCTGGTACGCCGCGAAAACCGCAAGTGCGCCCAGAACGGTGAGCAGGATCATGCCGGCGAGTTTGAAAGCGCCATGCACGGCACTGACGGCCTGGAGCGAATCCCATCCGGGCATATGGCGGCTCCATCACTATCGCGACACGTTAACCAATCGCGGCCGCCGTTGAGGCAACGCCATAACAGCGATAGCCTCAAGGCCATGCAAGAAGCGATTGAGAAGAGCGCGACGCGCCGGGCCCGCGCCGCAATGCGCTACGACGACA
>Ga0070674_100002397_pt1 | contig 10358 bp, 8 predicted proteins | sample KBSM33metaG_FD_65344 | JGI IMG/M metagenome (GOLD analysis project Ga0070674, IMG submission 65344) | Miscanthus rhizosphere microbial communities from Kellogg Biological Station, Michigan, USA - KBS M3-3 metaG | ecosystem: Host-associated > Plants > Roots > Rhizosphere > Soil ...
CAATTCGAGCGTGTTGTAGCTTCCGCGATTGATACAATGATAGATTCATTCCAACGGGAATGCCAAGCATCTCGGCCTTTCCCGAATCAAGTCCGCCTCGGCGGCAGTTGTGGCCGCGTGAAGCGACGTGGCCCGCAATACCGAATCTTGATGGGTGCGATCGACGGAGCGGCCATGCCACGCAGTGAAATTCCTTCTGCAATCACCGGCTCGGTGTGGAAAATCGAGGTCGCGGCCGGGGCCGAGGTTGCCGCCGGCGAAACGGTCCTGCTGATCGAATCGATGAAGATGGAAATCCCCGTCGAAGCGCCGACCGCAGGCGTCGTGACTTCGATCCTCGTTGCGGAAGGCGATCAGGTGACCGAGGGGCAAGTCCTCATGGTCATCGAGTCCTGATCCGCCACGGCTCTGTCCGCGCGGCCCAGGCTGCGCCGAGGCTTGCCCGCCTGACGTACGTCGTCCCGTCGTGGCGGACGCCGCGAGCGCTCAGATGACGGTCGCGTTAAGTGGCGGATTGGATCGCATGATCGATACGATTGTGCCGAGCGCCGTCTTCAAGGCATCCGGTCCGACCTTCGGACACAGGCGAATTCGGATGGCGCGCGAGCGCAGCGACCGGTCGACCGCGAAGTGCACGGACGACACCACCGATACGCCCCGGCGCTTCGCTTCCGCGACGAACTCGCCCGAGTCCCACCCCGAGGGCAGGGTGAGCCAGAGGAACGAGGCCGAAGGATCGGACATGACCTCGAAGCCCTTGAGGAGCTCGACCGCCAGCCGCTGCCGTCGCGACAGCTCGTCGACCGTGCGCTTCGCGATCTGCTCGGCGCTTCCATCGCCGATCATTCCGGCGACCACCTGCGCGATCAGCGGCGATGCGGCGAGGGACATCGCCTGGAACGCGCTCGACAGGCGCTCGTAGAGGTGCGGCGTGCAGGCGACGTAGCCCAGCCGGAAGCTCGGACTGATGCTCTTCGAGACGCTCGTGATGTAGCACGACTGGTCCGGCAGAAACGAGGACAGCGCCGGCGGGCGATTGCCGTGAAGCGCACTCGCGCCCGCGTCGTCCTCGATCATCACCACACCTCGCTTGCGGGCGATCTCCGCGATCTGCTTGCGTCGCGCCGTCGGCATCGTGGCGGTCGTCGGGTTGTGCAGCGTCGGCTGCACGTACGCAACCCGTGCGCCGGTCTCCACGCACGCCGCGTCGAATTCGGCGGGCACCATCCCGTGCGGGTCGACCCCCACACCGTGGAGCTGCACGCCGTGCAGCCACGTGATCGCCCGCAGGCCGGAATAGGTGACGGCTTCCGTGAGGATCGTGTCGCCTGCGCGGCAGAGCGCCATCACGGCGGCGGTGATGCCCTGCTGCGCTCCGTTGACGACCATGACCTGCTCGGGGCCGACACTCAGTCCCGCACGCGCGATCCACGTGGCGCCCGCGATTCGATGGGTGAGGAATCCGTTGTCGGGCGCGTACGCATTCACGTGGCGGTTCGACTCCTCGCCGAAACGTGCGACCGACTGCGCCACGAGATCGCCCAGCCCGGGTACCGGCGATCGATAGCAGACGAGGTCGATGGTGTCCCGCTCGGCGGGCTTGGGCATTACGCGTCCGCCCTGCGAGTCGACGTCGTCCGCCGAGCAGACGAAGGTGCCGCGGCCCACTTCGCCGGTCACAAGGCGCCGGCTCTTGGCGAGCGCATACGCCCGGCCTACCGTGCCCACCGTCACCCCAAGTCGCTCGGCGAGGTCGCGCTGCGGCGGCAGTTGCGCACCGGGGGAGAGCTCACCGTTGTCGATCGCGTGCGCGATCGCGCCGGCGAGTGCCAGGTAGCGCGGGCCGTCCGCCTTGGAGATCTTGGGTGTCCATTCCATGGGGTATGTGGGCGAGTGTAAGGGCATCGTTTGTGAGGTGCGGCGATTGTACGGCGTCAGGCGAGCGTGAGCGGGCGCGCCGCGTCGGGCTTCACCTCCGCGGTCTTGCGATAAACGAGCGCCGCCACGAAGAAAAGCGCGCCCATGGTTGCGAACACCGCGCGATACGCGCCCGCCGTCTCCGGTCCCGTGGCATGGGGCAGCGAGCCGACGATCGCTCCCGTCAGGTTCTGGACCAGCACGACGCCGATGATGCAGGTCATGTTGAGCGTCGACATCACGCGTCCCGAGAAATGCTGTGGATACAGGCCCAGCGCGTGCGACGTCGTGACGATGAAGAACGGCGCGACGAGCGAGATCACGCAGAAGACGAAAGCGCTCTGCCAGAGGGAGGCGTAGGCGAATGATGCAAGCGCGGTGAACGCGGCGGCGATGAAGAGCATGCAACCCAGCACCAGAGGACGCCGCACGTTCAATCGCCGCTCGATCGGACCGAACAGCAGCGAGCCGATGTTCATGCCGAACGCCATCGCAAGGAGGATATGGCTGCGTGGAATGGCGTCGAGGTGATGCACGTCGTCGAGGAAGGGGCCGGCCCACAGCCCGAGCAGGATCTGCTGCGGCGAATAGAGCACGAATCCCACGACGAGGATCGGCCAGAAGCGGCGATGCCTGAAGATGGAGCCCCACTCGCGCAAGGCGCCACGAAAGCCGAGGCCCTTCGACGGCGGCGCGATCGGCGCGCCCGCCGGACCGTCGCGCACGATCAGGTAGGTGAGAACGCAACCCACGAGGGTCACCGCGCCGAGCCAGTTGTAGGTCGTGCGCCAGCCTGCCGATTCGATGAGCAGGGCGAGCGGGGTCGTGGCGAACAATCCCCCCATGCCGCCGATGAAGAGGACACGGCCCGACATCGTCGAGAACCTCTGCGCCGGAACCCAGCGCGTGATCAGCACGTAGGAGCCCGTGACCACTGCGGAGAAGCCGACGCCCATCAGCAGTCGGCCGAATGCCAGCGTCGAGAATTGCGACGACGCCGCAAATACCCAGGTGCCGATCGCGGCCACCAGCGCCAGTGCAGGAATCACCACGCGCGGACCCAGGCGGTCGATCATGATCCCGACCGGAATCTGGCTCAGGCCCTGCGCGAGGAAGAGCGCGCTGATGATGCTCGCGAGCTCGCCGACGTTGAGATCCAGCGTACCCGCGAGTGCGGGGAGCAGGACCGCGCCCGAGCTGCGGTGAAGCTGCCCCGTGACGAGCAGTATGCTCAGCACCGCAAGCATCGCCGCGATGCCGTTGGTTCGGGCCTGCGACTTCATGGCGGCATCGGGAGCGCGAGACAGCGAACGCGGGATTCTGCCGTTGGCGCGTTCGGCCGCGGCTCGATCAGCGGAGATTGCCCGACGGTTTGGGTATCGCAAACCCATGATTGAGTCATTTCTGAGCGTGACATTTGAGCATACTTGTGGTGAACTTGCCAGCAAGCGGGGCGTTCGATCCGCAGGTTCGTGTTGCCGCGGCTGGCATCGAGACTCGCACGCAAAATCATTGGAGGATGCTCAATGGCAGGTCGTTTCGCAGACCGCGTGGCGCTCGTTACCGGAGGCGCGCAAGGCATAGGGACGGCGGTTGCGGCGCGCTTCGCCGAGGATGGCGCCACGGTGGCGATCTGCGACCTGGATAGCGCGGCGGCCGAGCGCGTGGCGGACCGGATCGCGAAAGAGTCGGGCGCGACCGCGTTCGGCTTCGGATGCGACGTCAGCAATCGCGAGCAGGTCGAGCGAATGGTGGACGCGATCGTCGGCCGCAGCGGCGGGGTGGACATTCTCGTCAACAACGCGGGGGTCACGCGCGATAACCTGATCCACAAGATGACCGACGACGATTGGGATCAGGTCATGAACGTGCATCTCAAGGGCACGTTCCTGTGCTCGCGCGCCGTGCAGCGAACCATGGTGACGCGAAGCTATGGCCGGATCGTGAACATCTCGTCCACGTCCGCGCTCGGCAATCGTGGGCAGGTCAACTATTCGGCGGCGAAGGCGGGCCTCCAGGGCTTCACCCGCACGCTCGCGCTGGAGCTCGGCCGGTTCGGCGTCACGGTCAACGCCGTGGCGCCCGGCTTCATCGACACCGAGATGACCCGCAAGAGCGCCGAGCGTCGCGGGCTCGACCCCGATCAATACAAGGCCGAGCGGGCGAAGGCCATTCCGGTGGGTCGCGTCGGCGTGCCGCGCGACATCGCCAACGTCGTGTGCTTCCTGGCGAGCGACGAGGCGTCGTTCGTGAGCGGACAGATCGTCTATGTCAGCGGAGGACCCGAGACCCGGCGCTGACGCCGTTGGCTCCTTCGCAACGCAGTCGCAGCATTTTCGGAAACGACGTCGCGGCAGGCCGCATCCGATTCATTTGAGCGCCATGATCGAAGACATCTTCACGCCGCACGCCGATGACGAGAGCTTCCGCCACGAAGTGCGCGCGTTCCTGGTCGAGCGCCTGCCTGCGGGCCTGCGCGACAAGGTGAGAGACGGCCGGCCACTCGTCAAGGACGAGCTCCTCGGCTGGCACAGGATTCTCGCAGAGCGGGGCTGGCTCGCGCCCAACTGGCCGAAGGCGTTTGGCGGGACCGGCTGGTCCCCGATGCGCCGCTGGATCTACGAGGAGGAATATCACACCAACTACTGCCCGCCGGTGCATCTTTTCAACTTCAAGATGCTGGGCCCGATCCTTACGCGCTTCGGCACCGACGAGCAGAAGGCGTTCTATCTCCCGCGCATCCTGTCTTCCGAGGATTGGTGGTGTCAGGGCTACTCGGAGCCCGGTGCCGGCTCGGATCTGGCGTCGCTGAAGACGCGAGCGGTGCGCGATGGCGACCGGTACATCGTGAACGGCGGCAAGATCTGGACGTCGTTCGCGCATTGGGCGAATCGGATCTTCTGCCTCGTGCGCACCGCGCCCGAGGCCAAGCCGCAAGCGGGGATCTCGTTCCTGCTGATCGACATGCAATCGCCCGGCGTGACCGTGCGGCCCATCGTGTCGATCGACGGCCGTCATCACTTCAACCAGGTGTTCTTCGACGATGTGTCGGTGCCGGTCACCGACCGGGTCGGCGCGGAGAACGAGGGCTGGAACATCGCGAAGTCGCTGCTCCAGTTCGAGCGGGTCAACGCATCGCGCTACGGAGAAACACTGGGCCGGCTGAAGCGGCTCAAGGAGATCGCGGGAGAAACGCGTTGCGGCGCGCACCGGCTTCTGGACGAGGACTGGTTTCGCCGCCGGATCGTCGAGCTGGAAACCCGGCTGATGGCGGTGCAGTACACCGCGCTCCTGTTCCTCGCGCGCGTCGCCGCCGGAGAAACGATCGGTCCGGAGTCGTCGATGCTGAAGCTCCGCGGCAGCCAGGCACTGCAACTTTCGCACGAGCTGCTGCAGCAGGCCGTGGGCCTGCAAGGCTTGCCGTTCGCTTACGAGAGCGACGAGCACGGCCTCGATTCGATCGAGCCTTTCTACGCCGCCGCGATGGCGCCGCAGCGATTCATGGGACGCGGGTACACCATCGCGGCGGGTTCGAGCGAAGTGCAGCGGACTATTCTCGCGCACGCGGTGCTGGGGCTTCGGGACGCATGACGCTGCCGGGACTCACCAGCGAACAGGTTCTGCTGGCGGACAGCGCGCGCCGCTTTCTCGAGCGGGAATCGGGCAACGCGGCTTCGGCGTCCGGCGCCGCCGCGACATCGTCGGAGGCTGAACGCTGGCGCGCCATGGCGGACATGGGCTGGCTGGGCGTGGGGCTGCCGGAAGACGCCGGCGGATCGGGCGGCCCGGTCGAAACGATGATGCTCATGGAGGCGTTCGGTCGTGCGCTCGACGCCTCGGGCTTTCTCTCGTCGGTCGTGCTTGCGGGCCGCCTCGTCGCGCGCCTGGCGCAGGAGGACCAGCGAAACGACCTCCTACGGCCGCTGATTGCAGGCAGTCATCGGTATGCCTTTGCCGCGGCGGAGGGTCCGCGCAACGCTCTGCACGAGATCGCGACGACCGCGACGCCGAACACCGGCGGCTACGTGCTGCGCGGACGCAAACCTGTCGTGCTCGACGCGTGCGAGGCCGACACGTTGATCGTGCTCGCTCGCACGCGAGGAGCGACAGGAGATCGGGAAGGACTCAGCCTGTTTCGAGTGCCCGCGCGCGCGTCCGGACTCGAACTTCGCGCCTATCGCACCTACGACGGCCGGTCCGCAGCGGACCTGGTCCTGACCGATGTAGGCGTGGATGACGGTGCGCGGCTGGGCGAGGAGGGCGCTGCATGGTCCGCCGTGGAATGGGCCGTCGATCACGCCCTGGTCGCGCTTTGCGCGGAAGCGCTGGGCGCCATGGCCGGCGCGCACGACCTGACGCTCGACTATCTCAAGACCCGCAAGCAGTTCGGCCGTGCCATCGGCAGCTTCCAGGTACTGCAGCATCGCATGGTGGACGTCCATGTCGCGATGGAGGAATCGCGCTCCCTCGTGCTCGCGGCGAGCATCGACCTGTCGCGGTCGCAACCCGTCCGTCGGCGCACCGTCGCGGCGGCGAAGATCTTCGTCGGCCGATCCGCCAAGCTGGTCGCTGAGGAGTGCGTCCAGATGCACGGTGGAATCGGCATCGCCGACGAATACCGCATCGGCCACTACTTCAAGCGCCTGCTGGCCATCGACACGCTGTTCGGGGATGCCGATCACCATGCCGGATCGTTTCCGCTCGCCGAACCCGCAGGATAGTCGCGCGCGCAGCCCATCCGCGGGCGCGGGCTCCAATGTCGGTATCGGTTATGGTGCAATATAGTTAACTTGTTGCCATGACTTAGGATACAAAGCCTATAATCGCGTTCACCCTCAGGATCGCTTGGATTTGCGCCGCCGCGAATGCGTCAAACCGCGCAACGGCGAGTCCGGCGAGTTTCGCAACAGCGGCGGCATTCGGGCCGATCGGCCGCGATGCCGCATTCCAAGGCAACGGAGGAAGAGCATGCGCAGTCCCGAACAAGTTCTCGAAAGCGTCGAGGTCCAGGAGCTCGCCGAGCAGGCGTTGAAGGAGTTCCTGCCGCGTGGCCGGGCCTACGACGAGACGTACTCGATGCCGATGGAGAACATCCACAGCCTGTTCAAGGGCGGGTGGCTCACCACCACCGCACCGAAGGACTGGGGCGGCAAAGGCAGCAATCTCGACACCGACGATCCCGCGACGTACTTGCAGGCCATACGCGTGATCGCTCGTGCGTGCAGCGGCACGGCGCATTGCTGCCAGCTGCAGAATCACACCACGTGGCTCCTGGCCGCGCTTGCAACGCCCGACCAGCGCGAGCGCTACATCGACCCGATGTTCAAGGAACCCTTCCTGTGCGCCTCCGTGGGCAGCGAAGCCAAGCGCCGCCACATGTACATGATGAACACGCAGGCGAAGCGCGTCGAAGGCGGATGGCGGATCACGGGCGAGAAGAACTACGCCACCAACGGTCCGGAGATGAGCTTCGCGGTGATCTTCGCGGCGATCGAAGGCGTCACGGACTACCTGGACAACCACCTGATGGTGATCATCGAGCCCGGGATGGAGGGCGTGCGCGTCGACAATTCCTGGTATCGCCCGAACGGCATGCGCTGCGCGCCCAGTCCCATCATCACGCTCGACAACGTGTTCGTTCCCGACCGCAACGTGATCGCCGAGCCGGGTGCGTACCCGCGCGGGCGCTGGCAGGGCAAATACCATCTGGGCTTCGCGGCGAACTATCTCGGCACCACCGAGGGCATGTACAACTGGTACCGCAAGTACGTCTCGGAGCGCGGCAAGAGCAAGGATCCGATCATCCAGATGCGCACCGGCGAGATGAAGATCGCCCTCGAGGCCGCCGAGTCGCTGTTTCACGAAGCCATCGTGGCGTGGCCTACGCGGTCGGTGGTCGAGGCGGAGCTCATCTCGATGGCCGCGAAGTCGATGGCGGCGCATGTGGCCTTCGATCTTTCGCACAAGATCGTGCACGCGTCGGGTTCCACGGCGATGTTCGAGGAGTTTCCGTTGAGCCGGTATATTCGCGATCTCGAAACTCACGTGCTCCACGCCGGGCACGACCGCACCGCCCAGATCATCGGACAGGCGGAGCTCGGGGAGACGTTCGATTCGACCTTGCAGCGCTAGCCAAAGACCAGGATCACGGGTAGCCGGACGGCGTCACCGCACGTGCGGCACCGCAGCGGGTAAGCCAGGAGCCAGGAGGGAATGATGGGCGTGCTGAGAGTGGTAGGGGTGGCGCTGCTGCTTCATTGCGGCATCGCGCTGGCGGCGAACAAGCCGGCGATCGACCGGGACACCGTCGTGGTCGCGCTGGACAAGGAGGTGCGCAACCTGGATGCGCAGGTCACGTCCACGGGCGACTCCATGCTCTACGCGCTGCAGCTCTACGACACGCTGTACGGCTTCGATGCGAAGGGCAACCTCGTTCCGCGCATGGCGACCGACGTCAAGATCGGCGACAGCGGACGTACCTACACGTTCACGCTGCGGCCCGGCGTCAAGTTCCACAACGGCGCGATCATGACGTCCGCGGACGTCAAGTATTCGCTCGAGCGCATCATCGACCCCGCCGTCAAGAGCACGCGGCGCGTCTATTTCGCGCCGGTGGTCGAATCGGTCGAGGCGCCCGGAAAGGATACCGTCACGATCAAGCTGAAGCAGCCCGACGGGGCGTTTCTCAACAAGATCGCCGGTTTCCTCTACATCGTTCCCAAGGCTTATACGGAGAGCCTGCCGACGCCCGAGGATTTCGCCAAGGCACCCGTCGGCACGGGGCCGTGGAAGCTCAAGACCTACACGATCGGGCAGGTGCTCGAGCTCGAGCGCTTCGATGACTACTGGGGCGTGAAGCCGGGCGCGAAACGCCTGGTCATGAAAATGATCGTCGAGCCGGCGACGCGGGTCAATGCGCTCCTGACCGGCGAAGTCGACATCGCGATGGTGCTGCCCTATCAGGACGTCGCACGGTTGCGGAAGCTGCCGGACATCGACGTCATCAGCAATCCGAACGGCGGTCCGCTCTACGTGCGGCTCTATTCGACCGATCCCGCGCTGCCGACGTCGAAGCGCGAGGTGCGTCAGGCGCTGCAGTACGCGATCAATTCCAAGGCGATCATCGATAATATCTTCGCGGGCATCGGGGCGCCGATGGCATCCTACATTTCCAGATCGTATCCGTACGGCAGCGATCCGGATCTGAAGCCCTATCCGTACGATCCGAAAAAGGCGCGCGAGCTCCTGGCCAAGGCCGGCTACCCCAACGGGTTCAATTTCAAGCTCTACGCGGGCAGCGATCAGCCGAAGGAGGCGTCGGAGGCGCTCGTCGCCTTCTGGAGCCAGATCGGCGTGAAGACGGAGCTCGTTCGCCTCGACTACGCGGCATGGAGCCGTCTCAACAACACGCACAACAACAGTCCTGCCGCGATCGCGCAGTTCTCGAACGCGATCTATGACCCGGTGCACCCGGTCGCCGGCTCGTTCGCCAAGGATGGCACGTGGTCCGATTACTACAATCCCGAAGTCGAGGCGCTGCTGACGCAAGCGAACTCGACGATCGGGGCCGAGGCGCGTGGCGAACTCTTCCGCAAGATCGGCAAGCTGCTTCACGACGATGCGGCGACGCTGCTCGTCACCGAGCTCTACAACGTCTACGGCAAGAAGAAGGATCTGATGTGGGCACCGCAGGACGGCATCGCGCTGTTCAACTTCCGCACCGTCGGCTGGAAGTAGCCGCGGGCGGGAATGCAGCACTGCCTCGGGCGATGTGATGGATTTCGACTTCACCGCCGAGCAGATCGCGCTGCGGGACGCGGCATCGCGCGTGTGTCGCGAGGTTCTGGCGCCGCTGTCGAAAGCGGCGCGCGCGAGCGGCGACATCCAGGGCGTGCGCGCAGCGATGGCGGCGCACGGGCTGCTGGGTCTGAACCTGCCGCAGACCTACGGCGGCGTCGGACTGCCGCTCCTCACCACGCTGCTCCTCATCCAGTCCATTCAGGCGGTGGACACGACGCTTGGCGGAATCAGTCATCGAACTTCGACCGGAGCCGTGGGCGCGATCCTCGAGCTCGGCAATGCCTGGCAGAAAGAGCGATTCGTCGCGCCGGTCGCGCGGGGCGAGGCTGGCATTTCCATCGGCATCACCGAACCGGAGGCGGGGTCCGCGGCGACCGCGCTCAAGACCACCGCGCGGGTCGAGGGCGACTTCGTTCACGTCAATGGCCAGAAGTGCTTCATCACCGCGGCCAAGGATAACCATCACACGGTCGTGTACTGCCGCTTCGGGAGCACCGGGCGCGCCGCCGATATCGGCGCTGTCATCGTGCCGCACGATGCGCCGGGGTTTCATCGCAGCAACGGCAGCCTCAACATGGCGGGCGAGTACCAGTACGAGCTGTTCTTCGATGACTGCCGGATCCCGCGCTCGCATGTCCTCG
>Ga0070674_100002404_pt1 | contig 10339 bp, 9 predicted proteins | sample KBSM33metaG_FD_65344 | JGI IMG/M metagenome (GOLD analysis project Ga0070674, IMG submission 65344) | Miscanthus rhizosphere microbial communities from Kellogg Biological Station, Michigan, USA - KBS M3-3 metaG | ecosystem: Host-associated > Plants > Roots > Rhizosphere > Soil ...
TGTGCGTCGCCATGGACCGGATCGGAAGCATAGAGGGCGGCACTACGATACAGGCTCGAAAAGTGCCCTTCGGAGACAGCGCTGCGTTCATCGTCCTCTGCGCGCGCGCGGGCGTCGTCGGATAGGAATGCGTTGGCTTCGTCCTCGTCCGCCACGGCAGTGCCTCACCCGGCCGCCACGAAAAACCAGGTTTCATGCACGCCGCCCGGCGCATGCGGCGACGTGGTTCCCATGATTCCGTCGAGCGAAGCGGAGAACGGACGCTCGTCGATCGCCTGCAGGTGACCGCAGTGAATGCGGATCAGGATGCGGCCGCCCTGGCGCATGACCTCGCGCAGCTGCGACTCGCCGTCGGCGGCGGCAAACACAAGGAGGTTGCGGTCAACCTTCGTGTTGACATGGAAATTAAGGATGGCAGCCGGAACCCGGATCGTCGCGTTGCCGGTGACGACGCGCACCTCGGGCTCGTACCAGACCTGCACGCAGGCCGGCTGGGTTTCCGTCGTGCGGGCGTGAACCTCCATCGAAAGCTGAACCTGGGCTTCGCGCAGCAGCGTGAGCGTACGATCCATCGTCTCGCGCCGGCCCTGCTCCCAACTCACCTTGGCAATGAACGGCCAATCCGGATCCAGCCCTGGGCCGGCCGGCCCGGTCGCGCCACGTTGGCCGCGTGGACCCACTTCTCCCTGCGGTCCCGCCACACCCTGCTCGCCCTGTGGACCGGGTGGCCCAATCGGACCCGGTGCTCCCGGTGTTCCCGCAGCACCTGGCGCCCCGGCGGGCCCGACTGGTCCCACGGCACCCGGCGCGCCCGGCAGACCGGGCGGTCCAATTGGTCCCGATGCTCCCGGTGTTCCCGGTGCTCCCGACGGCCCGGCGGGCCCCGGCAATCCCGGCGCACCCTGCTCTCCCGCTGCACCTTGTGGCCCACCCGGACCCGGGACCGATCCTCCCGGTTCTCCCGGAGGCCCGGCCGGCCCCGGCAATCCCGGCACGCCCTGCTCGCCCGGTGCACCTTGTGGCCCATCCGGACCCGGTGCTCCCTGTGCTCCCGCAGGACCGGGCGGCCCGACCGTTGCATCCACCGTGAGCGGAGCGCCGTCAAAGTGCCAGCGCCCTTCGGCGTCCTGCACAAACTCTCCGGTGTGGGTGTGGTGTCCGGCTGCAACAAACCAGCCGGGGTCCTGGACGAGCGCGAGGCCGTCCGCGCCGGCCGTCACGCGCGCGATCGGGATGGCATCGCCGCCGAGTTCGCTATCGGCGTCCGCGGCCGCCTCCAGCCGGGTCACGACCGTCAACAGCGTCGGTGCGCCGGCGGACCTGAGGGCCTCCACGTCACCGTGCTCGGCGCGGAGCGTGACACGGAACGGACCGTCGCCGTCGGGAAGCGACACCGCCGCCGCGCTGTCGAGCGAAAGCCGCAGCCCGCTCGGCGAAAAGGCGATCCCGGGCGTAACGTTGACCGAACGGTCGTCCAAGGTGGCCCGCAACCCCCAGCCGATCCTGCCCAAGCCGATGGTTCGGCGGACGTCGAGGACCGCCTCGCGCAGCCGGTCCTGCATGTGGCGCATGTGGTCCGTAGTGACCCGCATGCCGTCGCGAAATTCGGTTCTGGGATCGCCTGCCATGGCTCACTCCGCCGAAACAATGTCCACATCGCGAAGGGTGAGAGTGCCGACGGCGCGGGCGACAAAGCGCAGCGTCGCAGTGCCGCCCACACCGCCTGGAATCGTGAGCGTCGCGGGCTTGCGCGCCGGGAAGAGCTCGACCGCTCCGCCGCTGGCGCCGACAACCGCCGCCGTAACAGGAGCGATCGGGGCGTCCTTGGGCGCCGTTCCGATCATCCGCGCTCGCGCGCGCACCGCCGCGAGCGCACCGGCGCGCAGGCCGGCCGGCGGCACCATCCAGGGCCCGGCGTGCGGACCGAGCCGGAAGATCTGCGCCGCCAGCGGATCGGAATCGCCTGTGCTCTGCGCCACCGAAAGGATCGCCTGTCCGCGGGTGGCCAGGATCGCGGCCCACGGTAGGTTGTCGGCGTCAAGCACAACCGGCGCTTCGAAGCTGAATGTGCGGAACGCGTCCGCGGAACCGGCGTCGAGCACCATCGGCTCGCTGGTGGCATCATCGATCGGCGCGGTCGGCAGGGCCACGCCCGGTTCGGCGTTCGACCACAGCACCACCCGCAGCTCGGCGCCATCGTCGCCGGCGGCAAGCGGCAGCCGCAGGCCGGTGAGCTCCGCCAGGCCGGCGTCGGCGGCGAGACGGATCAGCACCGCACGCTCCTGATCGAGTCGGAGATCGACGGTCGGGAATGGCTCCGGACCGATCGGCGGCAAGAACCGCTCTTTTTCGAAATCGCCCTCCATGGTCAGCCGTATCTCGAACACGGTGGTGTCCGATGGCAGACCGGGCACGTTGAGCGCGAGATCGACCGCGCCCTCCTCGTCGAACCCGATCGTGGTGGTGGCGCGGCCGTCGAACATCGCGCGGCGGATGCGTTTGATCTGGCGCGAAAGCTCCTCCACCTTCAGCAGCCCCGGCGACCGGCTGGTGAGCTTCAGCTCGAACGTGGCATCGTCGCTCGCCGTCGGATCTCCGGTCAGCGCGCCGAGCGCATCGGCGAGCGGGACGATGCGTTCCGCGTCCGCGTTCCAGGCGTCCTCGCTCGGCGTCGTGCCTTGCGCGGGCGGCACCGGGCCCGGATGCAGCCACGCCGGCGCCCCGCCATTGATGCGCAGTTCGAGATCGCCCGGCGCGTCCGGCAGAGCCACGCTGAGCTCCTCGATCAGCGGCCCGGCGTCACTGGTCGAGCCGACCACCTCGATCAGCAGGCGCTCGGTCCGCGGCTCGGCCGGCAGCACCGCACGCGCTGCCGTCGACGTCGGGTTCGGCGGGTTCACGATGAGATCGTGCGGCGGGCTGGCACCGCTCGCCAGGAACGCGCGGTAGAGTCCCGGCTCGACGAATTGTGCGCCGTTCCAGATCTTCACCGCGGCGATCTGGTAGGAACTCGGCACGGTGACCGCGTTCACCGTGCGCGGCGTGCCGAAATCCACCACCACCGACAGGCCCTGGCTGCCGACCGCGGTGTCGCTGGACGGCCCGGCCCGCACCTGCCCGACCACGTTGGCGTGGACCGCCGTCGCCCGCGCCGCGGTCACCAGCACGTCGAATTCCTCGACCAGGGCATTGCGCGGCAGCGTGATCCCGCTGGTATGCTGGACCGCTCCGTAGCTGTCGACCTGCCCGACGTAATAGTAGGTGAATTCGCCGAACAGCACTTCCTCGGCCGTGAACCCGGCGCCAAGGAAGCCGCCTTTCACATTACCCACCTGTTGAGCGATGATGGCCATCGTGGCGCGCTCCTGAACGCTACTTGAAGGCGGCGGCACCCTTGAGCGTGCGGAATGCCGAATCGAAATTCCGCTTCGGATCGTCGGCCACGATGCCGATATCGTTGGAGGCTAACGCTGCCTCGATGGCGGCACGCTGCGGGGCCGGCACCTCCGCCGCGGTCTCGAAATCGAGCACCGCGCCGAAGACTTCGGGCTGCGTCAGAATGGTGTCGACCACGCCGCCGACATTGCGGCCGCGGAAGCCCTCATGGACGCCGACGATCACGTCGATCGGAATCGTGTTGCGCGGCGCCAGCGTGATGTCGACGCTGGCCCCTTTCGCGACCTTGATGCCCGGCGCGATGCTTTGCGACACCACCCGCGGCGCCAGAGTGGGCGACACGATCACGTCCGGAGTGACGAAGGTGTCGACGATCTTCTGGTCGAGCGCGACCGCCGGGACCTGTTTGCCCTGGCGCACGACGTTCGACTTCAGCGGCTTGTCGCTGACGTCGATGACCTTCAGGCCGCCGCCCGAGGCCTTGGAGGCTACTACGTTGAAATCACGCGGTACGGTGGCCATGGATTGCTCCTGTTGTTGCTAGTTGGTCCGCGTCGTCACCTTGCCGAGCACGAGCCCAAGCCCCCCGAGCACGGTACGCGACTCGGCGAGCGTCAGTCCGGCCAGCGACGGCATCTCGACGGCCGCCTCGACCTCGAGCGAAGCGCTCACGACGAGCTGTGCCGTGCTGCCCGGCGCAACCGGTTGGCCGGTGGACGGCAGTTGCGCGAGCACGATCGTGGAGCCGAACTCGGCCCCCGGATTCGCCGGCGCCACCTCCCGGCCGGTGATGTCGACGATGCGGGAGACCACGATGTTGCTGGTCTTGAGCGCGGCCAGCGCCGTCAGCAGTTCCTGGCCGAACACATCGGGCATGAACGGGGCGGCCTTGGCCATCGACAGCGTCACCGGCGCTTCGACCGGAAGCGTCACGTTCGCCTCGGCCGGCGCGAAGCCCGGGCTCTCCGACCTGATCGTGTAGGGGCCCGGGGCAAGCCCGCGGAGCGTGAACTCCTTGGAGATGCCCACCGGACGGGCGGCCTCGGTCACATCGCCATTGGCGCCGATCGCCACCACCCGCGACTCGGCGAGGCGGGCGTCGGTGTTGCTGATCACCACGTGAACGCTGGTGCCGGCAGTGGCCTGCAGAAATGCCACGACATTGGCGAGGCCGTTGACGATCTCGTTCCAGCCCTGGGAGGTGACGGGCTCGCCCGGGTTGACTGGCTTGGCGATGAACGGTTCCAGGTCCATGGGCTATGTCCCTCCTTGTTCGGGCGCGGACCACAACACGGTGCTGCCGCGCAGTGCCTCGACCGGATCGTCGGACGCGGCGGCGCTCATCGCGCCCTCACCCAGCGTCCAGCGATCGTCGAGAAATGCTGCCTCGACCAGAATGCCGACCGGCCTGAAACGTCCGACCGTCTCGACCAGGCGGCGACGCACCTCGGGCGCTTCCGGATCGTCCTCGAGCGCGCGGAGGCGCGACGGGATCAGGATGCGCACCGCATGCGCGCGGCGTTCGAGCCAGGACAGCGACACCAGCGCCGACGGCGCGCGCGTTTCGTCGGGACCCGGCGCGAACACCGATCCGTCCAGGAACCCGTCCGCCGGACGCGGCGCCACACGGCGCCCGCCGGGCGATCCCGGCGTCGGGCCGAGCGAAGCGTGCGCCTCCTGCACGAAGAAGGCGAAGCGGGTGCGGCCGACGGAAACTCCCGGCATCGGCAGACTGTCGCCGGCATGCGGAAAGACGAAGTCGGAGTCGAGCGCGCCCTCCGGGAATGAAACCGCAAAGCTAGCGGCGCGCGGCGCGTCTGCGTCTTCGGTGAAAACATAGTCGTTGACGTGAGGGGTCGCTGCATCGGCAAAACAGGCGCCCTGCCAGGCGAAGGCGGACGACGTGACATCGTTCTCGCCGAGCGTGACCCGGCCGTCCTCGCTGAAGGTCAGCCGCTCGCCGCCCGGGACGCTGCCGGCGTAACCCACGCCGTGACCCTCGTCGCGGTTGACCACCATCGGGCCGACCGTGCGCGCGCCCTCGCCGGTCACTCGGATCTGCAAGGTTGCCCGCTCGAACCCGCGACGCAGTTGGTCGAACAACTCAGCATGCTTGCGCGGCGCGGCGTCGGTCTCCACCCGGTAGAGCGGGTTCTCCTCCAGCCCGATCACCTCCCGCGCGACCGCGGGCTCGATCGGGCCATCACCGCCCTCGGCCCTGAGCGTCAGCCGGTCGAACGCGAAACTCGCGTGCAGGTAGCGGTCCTCGCTCGACTTGATCGGCCCGATCTCGAGGTCAAGCGCGTTCGCCGCGCCGGACAACAGCGCCCGCACGGTGGCGTTGCCGCTCGCCGCGATGCGGATCGTGGTGGCGATGCGGGTGCGCGTCGCGTCGTTCTGCGCCTGGCGGGAACTCGCTTCCGTGGCCGCGGCAATGAGCCGTAGGGTCGCGGTCGCGCCGGCCTCGCCCGTCAGGTCGACCGGGGAACCGTCTTCGTTGCGATCGGCAAACAGCGCAAGCTTCGGCTCGCCGCCCTCGAGGCTCCAGAGCGCGAGTAGCTTCGCGGCCGCCGCGTCCCGCATCGCCTCGTCGGCGGGGGCTGCCAGATCCTTCAACAGGCTGCGCGCGCGCTCGAACCGCATCGTCACAAGCTCGAGCGACGACGCCATGATGCCGTGCCGCGCCGCGATCAGCAGCAGGTCGGACAGCACATCGGCATCGAACAGCCGGTGCGAACGGCGGATCGCGGCGAGCTCGGCAGCCTGCACATCGAGGTCGCGCGCCAGCGCCCCGACCGCCGAACGCAGGACCTTGCCCGGCTTGAGCGCCTCGAAGTGCGCCGGGAAGCGGCCGAGGATGCTGTCGGCGCGGCCCATCAGGCGACTCCATCCGCACGCGATACGCGGCGCAGCCAGACCTTCTCCAGGCCGGACAGCGCGAGCTCGACGTCCTGTTGGTGGATGCGCGCGCCGGCGTCTTGGTACTCGACCTTGTAGTGCAGGTCGGGCACGTCATAAGTCTCCGACAGCGCCAGCATCTGTTTCAGCGCAGCCGTTGTCAGCGTCGCGCCCGTGAACGCCCGCAATCCCTCCTTCAGCTGCGCCTCGATCTCGCCTAGCGCTGTGGTCTTGGCGCTTTCCGGATCGTCCAGCAGACCCACGCCCTTGATCACGATGGTCACGGTGACGTCGAGCATGATCAATGCGCCGCCGACCTCCACCGTGATGGCGCCGGCGACCGGGCGGACCGAGGTATCCGGCACCAGATTCTTGCGCCTCGGCTGATCGGGATCGTCGAGCCCGCCGGCCGGCGCCCATTCCAGCGCAACGTCGAGCACGCCGGGGAGCGCCATGAGGGCCGCGACCAAGCCGTTGTAGACCAGCGTTTCCCCGATGCCGGCTTCCGCGATGAACGCGCGCACCAGTTCTTCGCCGGAGCCGCGCAGCGCCTCGCGCTGCGCCGGTGTCAGCGACAGCGACGCCGGCGCCAGCTGCGCGTGCACATCGACCGGCTCGAACAGCGCTACCGCCGGCACGTCATCGACATCGTCGCCCGGATTCGGGCCGGGCTCGGCCGGGCCGAGCGAGCGCGGCGCGTCGATGTTGGCGAGCACCCGCACGCCCACCGGACGCGTCTCCTCGATCAGCTCGACCGCGCGCGCGGCCGCGAAATCGCGCTCGGCCTCGCTCATTTCGGGCAGCGCCACCTTGACCTCGACGATGCCGGGCCGCGCCACCGGATCGTCGGAGATCAGCACGTCCTTCTCGCGCACCCCCGGCAGGCCGGACAGCGCACCGATCAGCGCACTGGTGGTCGCCTTGCCGGCATGATCGAGGGCGCGCCGCGCCCGCGCACGCAGCGCCTCGTCGGTTTCGGTGGCGGCGGAAAAGCGGGTCGGCTGCGGGTTCTCGACCCGGTCGACCCCCAGGATCGGGCGGTTGATCACGCCGATCAGGCCGGCCGCGACGACGCCGGCGCTGCCGGCTTCGAGCGCGACGATCGAGGCCTCGACGCTGAGCTCCCCGCGGCGCAGCGTCTTCGCCTCCACGGTTTCGAACACCGCCGGCGCCGCATCGGTGGTGGAGACCCGCGTGCCGGCGAAAATCTGGATGTCCGCCGGCGCCGGACTCGATCGGCTGAACACCACGCTGCCGGTCGCAAACGTCGCGCCCTGCCGCGTGAGACCGACGAGGGCTGCGAGATTGTCGAGATCGCGCCCGGTCGCGGTATCGAGGAAGGCAGCCTCGTAGACCGCCTCGAGCTGGCCGGACAGCACCGCATATTCGCGCGCGAAGCTTTCGGCGAGCAGCCGCGTCACCGAGCCGACATTGCGATCGGTCAATCGCGGAACCGCGATGAAGTCCGGGATCGTCTCATAATTGGCAAAGAACGTGGTGCCGATGTCCGGCCAGACCTGCCCCTGCCAGATGAACGTGTTGTCGGGGCCCAGCACGAAATCGCGGCCGCGCTGGAAGCGCTGGTAGGCGCCGCCGGCCAGACCGAAGATGCGCACCGTCGCGGGCACCACCGGCTCGCTGGCGGAGAGGCGGTACGACGCCTGCTCCGGCAGGAAACGGAAGCTCTCGCGGATGGTGCCGCCGGTCAGCGCCGAAACCAGATCGTCGACGAACTGGCTGTAGGGTTCCGCTGCAAAACTCATGCGCCCAACTCCAGCGAGAAGGGCACCACCAGATTGAGCGGTGTCTGTTCACCGATCAGCCGGGCGCTGATGCTGATGCGCACGGTCTCGCGCGGCGGATCGTGGTCGGGCCGCACGTCGACCCGGAGCAGGCGCTCGATGCGCGGCTCGTCGCGCAGCGCCTGCATCACGTAGAGCTTGATCAGGTTGCGCACGCGCTCCACGTTCGGCTCGCCGATCAGCTCGTGATGGCGCGAGCCGTAGCCGGCGTGGCCGAGCGGCGCGAGTTCGCCCTTGCGGGTCTTCAACCGGTTGATGATCGCCTGCTCGATCGCTCCGACGCGCTCCGTCGTCAACAGATCGCGCAGCCGCGGGACACGCTTGGCATCGAGCGCGGTGGCCAGGTCGGCGTCCTCGAAGAACCCGCCGCCGATGGCGTAGTCGAGCTTGAGGTCCACCCCCATGAGGTCGAGCCTGGCCATCACGGCGCTCCCTGGTCGATGACGTTGGGAGCGGCCGGCGGCCCGATGATCAGCAGCACGCCCGGTCCGGAGGGAATCTGATCGAGCACCCGGACCAGCGCCATGCCGTCGATCTTGAACGAGCTGGAGCCGCCGCCCGGGCCGATCGGCAGCACGTAGGGCACGCCGCTGACCGAGTTGATCATCTGGCACATCGACCCGACGGTCGCGAGCGGCATGCCGTTGGCCGTCACCGCCGTCTGCGTGATGACGGAGATGAAGCCCGAGTCGGGCGGTCCGGCAGCGCCGGGGGTGAGCAGCACCGCGCAACCGATCGAGACAGCAGGTCCGGCCATTGCGCTTCTCTCCCCTCAGCTCGAACGGAACTGGGTCATGCCGGCGAGCGCGATTGCGGCCGCCTTGATCTCAGCCTGACCCTGGCCTTCGACCTTGACGGTGACGCCCTTCAGGTTGAGCGCGGTTCCAGCCTCCAGCGTCATCGATCCGGAGGCGCTGATCTCGACGTCGCCGCCCGCGTCGATGACGACCTTGGCCTGCGACGTGATGGTGACGTCGCCGCCGTCGTTCACGACCACTTCGGTGCCGCCGAGCGCGATGGTGAGCGCACCGTCGGTCAGCGTGACCTCGCCGCCCCCGGGCGTGCGCACAAAGACGCGCCGCACGCTGTCGTCGGAATCGTCCGGCGGCTCGTAGACCGCATCGAGCGCGCCGGCTTCCGGCGGGCGATTTTCCGAATCGTAGAGCGACCCGATCACCACCGGCGCATTGAGGTCGCCGCCGGCGAACGCCACCATCACCAGATCGCCGACCCGCGGCAGGATCGACAGGCCCGGCCGCGCCACGGCGACCGGCGCGCGCTCGATCTCGAGGCCGGTGTCGCGCAGGCGCACATTGACCTCGTGATTGTTCTCGCCCGGCCCGGGAAACACCTGCGTGACCACGCCGAGATCCGGGGCGCGGTGGCCGCTGAGTTCCTCGCGCACGATGGCGCGGATGATCGAGACGATGTCGCGCATCAGGCGAGCCCTCCCGCGAGCGCGCCGAGCGCGCCGGCCAGCGATGCATCCTCGCCGGTGCCTTCGAGCTCGAGCGCGGTGGTGAAGCCGCTCATGCCGTCGAAGCAGTGGCGGATCGAAGTCGCGCGGTATGGCGTGCCGCCGCCGGCCCCGCCGATGCCGAGGTCGCCGACGCCCGGGAGCGATAGCCCGCCGCCGTCGAGCCCGGAAATCTCCACCACGTCGCCGGGCCGCAGTTCCGGTGCGCCGAGCGTGAGCGCCCAGGCCGGCGTCTTGCTCCGCGCCGCACGCACCTTGGCGGCCTTGATCGCGGTGTCGGCCGCCTCGCGCGAACGCAACGCCCCGAAGATGCGCGACCACGGCGGCGACGCGCCGAGCGGATCGGGCAGCAGATTGTGCCATGAGCGGCTGCCGCCCTCGCTTGTCGCGCCGTGCGCGGCGAAACCCGGCGCCGGCGTCTCGGCGCGATCGATGGTGCGCCATTCCAGGAGGTCGGCGCCGAAACGCAGCGTCCGCTTGGCCGCGCCGCCGGCAGGCGCGGCGAAACGGAGCTTGCCGTCCGGGTCTGCCGCAAGGTCCGCCCCGGTGAGCGCCGCCAGATCCTTCAGGTGACGCCAGAGCGTCCGCCTGTTGTCGATCGAATAGGTCTCGAGCTTCAGGTCACCGTCGACCGTATCGGTGTCCACGTCCGCTTCGCCCGCGAGGTTGTTGACGATGTCGGCGACGGAGAGGTCGCGGAATGTCGACGAGATCCGCGTGGTGCTGAGCGGCGCCGTCGCGTCCAGCGCCTCGATGCGCAGGCTGG
>Ga0070674_100002406_pt1 | contig 10334 bp, 9 predicted proteins | sample KBSM33metaG_FD_65344 | JGI IMG/M metagenome (GOLD analysis project Ga0070674, IMG submission 65344) | Miscanthus rhizosphere microbial communities from Kellogg Biological Station, Michigan, USA - KBS M3-3 metaG | ecosystem: Host-associated > Plants > Roots > Rhizosphere > Soil ...
CTGACGGCTGACGGCTGACGCTGACAGCTGAAGGCTTATAGCCGATAGCTGATCGCTGGGCGAACGGCGGGCCACCCCGGTCCGCCGTTCGTCTGTACCCGCATTGGCCTCGCGCTGTATCCTGTAGAGAGCGGACGGCGCGACCGCCCGCCCCGATTCCACCGATTTGCCGTGGAATGTTTTCTGCAAGGACGCCCCCGATCATGCACTCATCGCTACGCTGGCTGACCGTTGCGGCCGCGGCATTCCTTCTCGTCGCGCCGGCCGGCGCCCAGCGCATCAAGGTCACGACCCAGACCGTGCCGCTGTACGTCACCGTCACCGATGCGGAGAAGCGCCTTGTCCCCGACCTGACGAAAGAGGACTTCGAGGTTTACGACAACGCCAAGCTGCAGACGCTGACGAACTTCGACAATCAACCGACGCCGATCACCGTCGTGGTGATGCTCGACACGAGCGGCAGCATGACGCTCGCGCTGGATCTGGTGAAGGACGGCGCGGAAGCGTTCCTGATGCGAATGCTGCCAATCGACAAGGGGATGGTCGGCGCGTTCAACGACAAGATCGAGTTCCATCCCGCGACGTTCACCGACAACCGCGATCAGCTCGCGCGCGCGCTGAAGGACCTCGACTTCGGCTACCCGACCCGCCTGTACGACGCGATCGATCAAAGCATCGATCAGTTGAACGGCGCCGAGGGACGCAAGACCGTGCTGGTGTTCACCGACGGCGACGACAACTCGAGCAAGAAGGGGTCGGGGGCGGTCACCGACCGGGCGCGGCTCGAAGAGGTGATGGTGTATTCAATCGGGCTCGAGAACGAGTACTTCAACGGCCAGCAGCGGGTGCGCAGCAGCCCGGATCGGAACCTGCGCAAGTTGTCAGAGGAGACCGGCGGCGGCTTCTTCCTGTTGAAGAAGAAAGACGAGCTCGGGCCGACCTTCACCCGCGTCGCGCAGGAGCTGCACAGCCAGTACGTGCTCGGCTTCTCGCCCGAGGTCCTCGACGGCAAGGTGCACAAGCTCGAAGTGCGGCTGAAGCGGCCGGGACTCATTCCGCGCGCCCGCAAGAGCTATGTCGCCGGCACCGCCACCCCCACGACCCAGAAGTGACACTTTCGTGGCAACTAAACTTTACGGGGGAGGGCGCCGTCTAACACTGTGAAAGGACGGCATCACATGTTCGATCTCGATTTCTCCACCCATGCCGACACCATCGTCGCAGTGCTCCTCGCCTGCGCCATCGTGGTCGTCGCACTCGTCTAACCGCCCGGATCTCACCTTCCGTGCATCTCACTCACCTCGTTCCCGCATCGCTCCTCGGCCCGGCCCTCGTCTGAGCCGGCGGCCGGGGCCGATGCGGACCGTATCGCCCCTCCCGGCATTCTCTCCACCTCGACCGCCGTAGGATCGCGCCTCGTTTCCCGGCACCGCCGGGGAAACCGATCATGGAGCGACGTCCAACAAGGGGTTCGCGGATCGAGTTGAAGCCCGTGGGCTCCGGCTTCAACCGCTAGTGTCCAGTCACCGTAGTTCGCGACATAATTCCCAGGCGGGGCACCCGCTCGCGGCGTTGCTCATCGCTCATTTATGCCCAATAGCCTCGCTTTTCGCGCCTTGCGACCCGGGCGCCGCGCCTGGGACTTACGCCACGGTCTACGGTGACGGGACACCAGTTCGTGTCGATGTAGGGAGGGGCGGCAGCGGGACCGACCGCGCCGGGCGGGTCAGTGCCGGAACTTGACGCCGGCGTGGCTCTCGATCGCTTCGCGCACCGGGCGCAGGCTGCTGTCCTCGACCCGCAGGAAGGTCGGCTCGCCGCCGTGTGAGAAGAGGATCACCCAGTTGCGGTCGGACTTCAGGAAGCCGAGCTTTCCGAGATCGACCTTGCCCTCAACGTCCTTGCCCTCCGCGTCTTTCCACTTCGGCTGCTTCGACCGCGAGTAGGCGGCCTCGGTGACCGACGCGTACGGGAGTGAGACCAGCGCGTTGCCGCCGGGACGGTCGAGCACCGTGATGTGGCCGTCGCCCAGCGCCAGGACGCCGGTCAGTTCCCGCGCCTTGTCACCGTTCTTGACGATCACCCGCACGTCCGTAAAGGTGACCGGCGCGGTGGACGAGACGACCGGCGGTGGCGCGGCGGGGGCGGGCGCCGCTAAGGGTTCCGCAGGCGCGCCGGCCGGATCGGCCCCGCGTGCGCCTCGAGCTCCCGGGGGCGTCGCGGCACCAGCGGTCGCACCGGGCAGCGTGGGATCCACGGCTCCCGACGCACGCCCGGCCGGCTTCGCTGCCAGCGTGGCGCTGGCGTTTGCCGGTGCCGTTCCACCCGGCGGGGCGGGGGCCACCGGTGCCCCGGGAACGGGCGGCGCATCGGGCGGCGGCGCGGCGGGCTGGCTCTCGGCGATCGGCGGATCGGGCGCCGGCTTCGCTTCCTCGGCCGGCACGGCGCCGATCTGGAGTTCGTGGGGAAAGGTCGACCGCCGCAGCATGTAGAAGCCGCCGCCCGCCGCCAGCACGATGACCACCAGGACAGTTGCCCCGGCGCCAAACAGGTGCTTGCGGGCGAGGACCACCGTATTCGAGCCGGGCGAGGCCATCGGAGTGGTCGCCGTGACGGTGGCCGCGGCGGGCGGTGGAATCACCGGCTGCGTGGCGGAAACCGAGGTGGCCAGCGGGGTCGCGACGGCGAGGGCGCTGGCCCGCTGGTCGTAACGCACCGCACTCGCCGAATTCGTGTTGTCGAAGGCGCTGCTCAGCCCGGTGGGCGTGGGCGTGGCCATCGTCGGCAGCTCCCCAAGCGCCTGCGGCTGCACGGCCGACAGGAGGGCGGTCCGGAAGTCGTCGGCGGTCTGGAACCGGTCGGCCGGCGATTTCGCCAGCGCGCGGCCCAGGACCCTGGCGCACCAGCCGGGCAGGTCGGGCTGGAACTGCGCGATCGGAATCGGCGAGTCGTTGACCTGCTTCTGGACCATGGCGATGGCGGTGTCGGCGCTGAACGGCAGCTGGCCGGACAGCAGCCGGTAAAGCACGACGCCCACCGCGTACAAGTCGGCCCGGCCGTCGACCTCACCGCCAAGGACCTGCTCGGGAGCCATGTAGGCGGGCGTGCCCATCATGTAGCCGCCCTGCGTGAAGTGCTCGGTGCCGAGCACCCGCGCGATCCCGAAGTCCATCACCTTGACGATCCCCAGCTCGGTGATCATCAGGTTGGCCGGCTTCAGGTCGCGATGAACCACGCCGGCGCGGTGCGCATGCGACAGGGCGTCGAGGACCTGCATCGCCAGGTGGGCGGCCTGCGGCGGCGCCAGCGCCCCCATCCGTTCGGACAACTCGTGCACGGTCTCGCCGCGGACGAACTCCATCACCATCAGGAGCTCGGTATCGTCGCGGTACAGCTCGTAGAGCGTGGCAATCCCGGGATGATTCAAGCGCGCCAGGGTGACCGCTTCGGCGCGGAACCGCTTGAGGAGGTCGCTGTCGCCAAGGTCGGCGTTCAGGACCTTGATCGCCACCTCGCGATCGAGCGTCTCGTCGATCGCCTTGTACACGGTGCCCATCCCGCCTCGGCCGAGGCGTTCCACAATCCGATACTTGCCGACGGTTTTACCGATCATGGGATGGGGACTGGAAGTAGTCCGGCACGCTAAGTCTAGAGGCCGGTCCGGATCCTTGTCAAACCAGCCGCGGGCTGGATTTACAGGCGGAAGCCGTGGCCCAGCGGGTCGTCAGGATGGACCACGAAGGTGTGGCGGCCGGTCATGAACGCTTCGCCGGCCAGCCGCGGCAGGATGGCCGGGATCCCGGCCACCTCCAGCTCACGCTCGATCCGGCCGCGGAACCGGGTCCCGATGATGCTCTCGTGGGTGAAGGTCTGCTCCGGCGCCAGCAGGCCCATCGCCGCGAGCACCGCCATGACCGCGCAGGTCCCGGTCCCGCAGGGTGACCGGTCCACCTCCGCCTCGGCGAAGATCGTGACATTCCGGAGATCCGCGTCAACCGACTCCGCCGGCCCGGTGAAGATCGTGCCGTAGATGCCGCTCAACAGCGGCTCTTCGGGATGCGCAATCGTCATCACCTCCTCGATCGCGCGCTTGATCTCCATGCCCGCCCGGCGCAGGTCGTCGAGCCGTTCAGGGCGGATCGGAATTCCGGCCGCCTCGCTGTCGACGATCGCGTAGAACGCCCCGCCGAAGGCGACGTCGGCCCGAACCGTCCTCGCCCCAAGCCGCACCGGGAGGCCGGCAGCGAGGACGAACGACGGCACGTTGCGGAAGCTCACGGCCGTGACCCGAGGCTCCAGGCCCGAGCGGTCAACCGTGGCGCTGGCGTGGATCTGCCCCGCCGGCGCGTCCAGCACCAGTTCGTCCCTGGTGCGCGGCACGATCAAGCCCTGCTCGATGGCCAGCGTCGCCACGGCGATCACCCCGTGGCCGCACATCGTGCTGTAGCCCTGGTTGTGCATGAACAGGACGCCGGCATCGGAGGTCGGCCGTTCCGGCTCGGTGAGCAGGGCGCCATACATGTCGGCATGGCCGCGCGGCTCGAGCATCAGCGCGGTGCGCAAGTGATCGCAGTGCTCCTCCACCCATGCCCGCTTCTCCAGCATGGTCTGCCCTCGTACGGTCGGAAACCCCTCGACGATGAGCCGGAGCGGCTCGCCGGCAGTGTGGGCGTCGAGGGTGCGGATGATCATGGGAGGATCATACGGAAAAGGGGTTCAAGGTTCAGGGTTCAGGGTTCAAGGTTTGGTTCAAAGGTTCACGGTTCAAGGTCGGTTCAGGGTCCGGAATCGGGAGTGCCGCGGTGGCGAGCGGCTATGATCGGCGAGCGATGACGCCGTACTGCTGCGAGTCGAGGGCCTGACCCGTGCCGCTGCTCCTGTCCGAGGCTGACGTTCGCGCGGTCCTCGCGATGCCCGACCTGATCGAGGCGATGGAAGCGGCGCTGATCGATTTTTCGTCTGGCGCCGCCGATCAGCCGCTGCGGACGGTGCTGCAGGTCGGCGAGGCCAAGGCGTTCTTCGGGGTGATGCCGGCCTCGATGCCGGGGCGCGGCGCACTGGGCACCAAGCTGGTGACGGTCTACGAGAGCAACGCCGCGCGCGGACTGCCCTCCCACCTGGCCACCATCATCCTGCTCGATCCGTCCACCGGCGCGCTGCGCGCCATCGTCGACGGCCGCTACATCACCGAGGCGCGCACCGCGGCGGTGTCGGCGGTCGCCACGCGGCTGCTGGCGCGGGCCGACGCCGGCGTCCTGGCGTTGATCGGCTCGGGCGTTCAGGCACGCAGCCACCTGGCCGCCATCGCGCACGTCCGCACCTTGCGGGACGTGCGCGTGTGGAGTCCGGATCCAGCGCGGCGCGAGGCGTTCGCCGACCGGGCGGAGGCGCCCTGCCCGGTGCGGGCGGTGGGATCGGCGCGCGACGCAGTCGACGGCGCGGATCTGGTCGCACTGGTCTCGGCGGCGCGACAGCCGGTCGTCCATGGCGAGTGGATCGCCCCCGGCACGCACGTCTGCGCGGTTGGCGCCTGTCGTCCCGATCAGCGCGAAATGGACACCGCGCTGGTGCGGACGGCGAGGCTGTTCGTGGATTCAAGGGTGGCCGCACTGGCCGAGGCGGGGGACGTGCTGCTGCCGATGTCTGAGGGTGCGTTCGCGGCCGGTCACATCGTCGGGGAGCTCGGCGAACTGGCGGCCGGCGGCGTTCCCGGCCGCACCTCGCCCGATCAGATCACTGTCTTCAAGTCACTGGGCCTGGCGGTCGAGGACGTGATGGCCGCCCACCTGGCGCTCGAGCGCGCGACCGCGCGCGCGCTCGGACGTTCGTTGTGAGCGGCGACGTGGATGGCGGCCTACCGGCTCTTCTTGCGCTCCGCCCACCGCTTCTTCATCGCGCTGGAGATCCGTTCGCGGGCTTCCGCGGACATCTGGCGCCGGCGCTGCTTTCGGCTGACCTTCTCGGTCGCATCATCCTTGGCCGCGGCGGCCGGCGTCGCCTTGCCGATCCGGGCGCGCAGTTTGACAGCATGCGCGTTGAGCGCCGCCAGGCGCTCCCGTGTCTGTGCGATCTCCCGTTCGAGCCCGCCGAGCGCCCACCCCACGAACTCCGCCGACTTGACGAGCATGTCCTCGCCGGATTTCGCGCTGCGTGCACGAGCCATCGTGATCTCCTTGTCAGACTTCCCTGACATCAGCCGTGTCAATGTCTCCGCCTAAGTACCCGCGACCCGGAAAGATTGTCGCGCGGCGGTGGCTATCATGTCATACGGCCACGCCGGCGGTGGCGCTGATTCTCATATGGATGGCCGCGGCCGCCCCGCGCCTGTGCGCGGCGCAGGAGACCGCCGACGCGCTGCGCGCCCGCGGCGAGTCGCTCGCCTACGACCTCGATCACCCGGCCGCCCTCGCGCTGCTGCGGCGCGCCATCGCACTCGCCCCTGACGATCCGCGCACCCATCGTGCCCTGGCGAACGTGCTCTGGCTCAATCTCCTGTTCAAGCGCGGCGCGGTCACGGTCGACCATTACCTTGGTTCCTTTTCGAGTTCGACGGTCGTCCTCACGGACCCGCCACCGGACATCGCCTCCGAGTTCCGGCGTGAGGTGGCCAAGGCGATCGAGCTCGCCGAGCGCAACGTGACCTCCCGTCCGAACGACCCCCAGGCGCACTACGACCTCGGGGCCGCCGTCGGCCTCGAGGCCTCCTACGTCGCGACGGTCGAAGGACGGCTGCTGGCCGGGTTCCGCGCCGCGCGGCGCGCCTACGACGAGCACGAGCGGGTGCTGACGCTGGCCCCGAGCCGGACCGACGCCGGCCTGGTCGTCGGGACCTACCGCTACGTGGTCTCGACGCTGTCCCTGCCGATGCGGATGATGGCCTACGTCGCCGGGTTTGGCGGCGGACGGGAGCTCGGCCTCGCCATGATCGAACGGGCCGCAGCAACTCCCTCGGACAGCCGGATCGACGCGCTCTTCGCCCTTGTGTTGATGTACAACCGCGAGCGGCGATACGACGAGGCGCTGAAAGCCCTTCAGGAACTGCGCCGGTTGCATCCCCGTAACAGGCTTGTAGTGCTGGAGTCAGGATCCACCGCGCTCCGGGCCGGGCGGGCCGAACAGGCAGACGACGTGTTGACGGAAGGGTTGGCCATGCTGGAGTCGGACACCCGCGAGCGCATTCCGGGCGAGCAAGGGCTGTGGCGCTACAAGCGCGGCGCCGCCCGCCGCGCCCGCGGCCGGCTGGACCTGGCCGTCGAGGACCTCAGGATCGCCTCCAGCCAGGACTCCGCGCTGTGGGTCCGCGGACGAGCCGGCGTGGAACTCGGCCAGGTGGCGCTCACCAGGGGAGACCGCGCCAGCGCTGCCGCCGAAGCCGCTCGAGCCCTGGCGCTCTGCGAGCAGGGCCGCGACCCGATCTGCGCCGGCGAAGCCCGGCAGCTTACGAAGGCCGCCAGTGGCCGGTAGGGTGAAAACCTGGATCTGGGTCGTGCTTGGAGTGGTCGTCGCCTGCGTGGCCGCGGCGGTGGTCATCGCCGGCAGCGCTTTCTATTTCTTCTCGAAACAGTTCGACAGCCATCCGGCGACCGCGACCGCGGCCAACCGAGAGTTCGAGTCGGTCAAGGCGCGCTTCAGGGGGCAGAAGCCGCTGGTCGAAATCGATGGCCAGGGCGGCCTCACCCGGTCGAATGCCGGCACGGCCGCGACGGCTGACACGCGCATGCCCGAGCGTGTGATCGTGATGGCCTTCAATCCGGAGAGGCAGCGGATCGTGCGGGTCACGCTGCCATTCTGGCTGCTGCGATTGAAGAGCCGGCACGCCGCGATCAACTTCAACGGCAGGCGAATGGACCTCGAGGACCTGAAGCTCACGGTCGGCGATCTCGAACGCTACGGCTCCACGCTCATCGTCGACCAGACCAACGCCGACGGCACGCGTGTCCTCGTCTGGTCGCAGTAACTGTCCCCTGCTGCGGCAATCGCTCGCACCCACCGGGCATTTTCCGAGCATTTTTGACGACCGATCCCGGCAAGTGATTTGCGCTTCCTCCGAGCGTGATGCCAAGGAGGACCCCCATGAATCGTTTCTTCCTCGTCCCGGTGCTCGGCGCCGCGACGCTGGCTTTCGCGACCCAGGCACATGCTCAGCAACTGGGCACGATCGCCGAACCCACTCATGCCGCATACGCCGCCGACGCCCGGCAGCCCTACTACGAGGCACGGCGCGCAGCCTACGACAACGGCTATCGCGAAGGCCTGGCCGAGGGCGAGCGCGACAGCCGGCACCGTGAGGCCCGCACCTACCAGGACAACCGGACCTGGCAGCGCGGCGACAAGGGTTATAACCGCTCCTATGGCGACGCGGAGCGATACCGTCAGCAGTTCCGGATCGGGTTCTCGGAAGGCTACCAGACGGGATACGCCCGTTATTCCGGATATGCCAACGGCCGCGCGGTGCCGCGGCAGGATGTCTACGGCTCTCCTGGCGTCTACGGCAACAGCTACCCGACGCGCGCCCCCGATCCCTATTACGGCGTCCAGGGCCCTTACGGCAACAACCGCTACGCCTACAGCGCGGCGTATCCCAACGGGCTGAACGACGGGATCGAAAAGGGTCGTGAGGATGCGCGCAAGGGGCGATCGTTCGATCCGCTGCGCCAGGCGTGGTACCGCGAGGGCACGCGGCACTACAAGAGCGAATACGGGACCAAGCAGCAGTATGCCAACGTCTATCGCGACGCGTTCCGCGAAGGTTACGAGCGCGGCTATCGCGAGCTCGGACTGGTTCGCTGACCCCGCAGCGCCGGACCAGGGGCCATGCCAGCCGGCATGGCCCTGCTTACGTTCAGCCGATCCCCAGGAACCGGCGCATCCGTCCGAGGACGGTCTCTGCAGGCTCGGGCGCGGCCGCCGGCTTCAACGTGCTGCGGGCCTTGTCCAGTTCGAGGCGCCGGGCCACCGCGGCCACCGCGACGTGCTCGACCGCCGTCGGGTCCACGGCGCCGAGCCGCCGGAAGACGTCGGCGCCGAGCTCGAGGACGATGGTGTCGCCAACCGCCAGCACCGTGGCGGTCCGTGGCGCACCTGAAAGCAGCGACATCTCGCCGAAGTAGCCCCCGGCATCGATGCCGGCGACGCGGTGGCGCTCGGGCTCGATCACCACTTCGACCTGGCCTGACGCCACCACGAACATCGAGTCTCCTGCATCCCCCTGCCGCACGATCGGCTCGCCGCGACCGTATGTGCGCATCGCGGTGGAGCTGGCGATCGCCTGCCGCTGTGCCTCGGACAGGCGCGCGAACAGATCGACGCGAGCGAGGATCGCTTCGCGCCGGCGCTGCTTGACGGCGTCGTCCGGTTCGGGCCACTCGCGTTGGTAGCCGACCTGGATCGGCCACGGGATCTCGATCCCCTGGCGGCTGAAGGTGTAGTAAATCGCCGTCCTCACCTCGTCACGGGCGACGTCATCCAGCTCGTAGGTGTCGATCCAGAAGCGGACACGGTAGGTGATCGCCGACGCATCGAAGGCGTGCAGCAGCGCGTCCGGCGGCGGCGATTTCAAGACCCGCGCGACATTGCCGACCGCCTCGAGGATCGCCCGCTTCACATCGCCGGGCGTGCTCAGGTAACTCGCCCCGACCTCGACCTCGATCCGCGTCGGCACCAGCGGCTCGGAGTAGTTGATGATCGCTTCCTTGGCCACGATGTTGTTGGGGACGATGACGAAGTTGCCGGACTTGGTGCGCAGCTTGGTGGCCCGCCAGGTCACCTCGGAGACCCGGCCTTCGAAGTCGTTGACCTTGATCCACGCCCCGACGCGAAACGGCTTCTCGCTCTGGATCGCCAGGCCGGCGAAGGCGTTGCCCAGCGTGTCCTGCAGCGCGAAGCCGACGATCGCCGCGCCGACCGCCGACGTCGTCAGCAGCCTGTCGCCGAACACGAAGGTTGCGACCAGTGCGACGATGCCGATGACCACGGCGTCCTGGAGGATGGCCGGGAACGCGTCGGGTACGCGGTCGGTCCGCAGCGGGTTGATGACGCCCACGACCAGCAGGTTGATGAAGCCGGCGGCCAGGGCGAGCTGTTCGAGCGAGCGCAGGTCGTTATCGAGGTTCACCGGCACCAGGAGCGGCCGCACCAGGAGCACGAGGTGAAGCACGAGATACGCGGAGAACAGGAAGACGGAGAGCCGCAGCTTGCGCTTGACCAGCGCGTTGGGCGTGACGCTGATCGTGGCGAGCGTCGCAGCCAGCGCCGCGACGCTCGTGATCAGGTGGCCGATGTGATGAGGCATGCAGCAGCGACAGCGCTGGCGCTAGGCGATACCCTTCGCGAAG
>Ga0070674_100002407_pt1 | contig 10331 bp, 11 predicted proteins | sample KBSM33metaG_FD_65344 | JGI IMG/M metagenome (GOLD analysis project Ga0070674, IMG submission 65344) | Miscanthus rhizosphere microbial communities from Kellogg Biological Station, Michigan, USA - KBS M3-3 metaG | ecosystem: Host-associated > Plants > Roots > Rhizosphere > Soil ...
GGCTCGACTTTCTTCATGCTGACCGGCTTCCACGGCTTCCACGTGTTCGTCGGCATGCTGATGCTGCTGTTCATCACGATCCGCATCATGCGCGGTCACTTCACGCCCGATCGCCACTTCGGCTTCGAGGGCGCGGCATGGTACTGGCACTTCGTCGACGTTGTCTGGCTCGGCCTGTACGTGGTGGTCTACTGGCTGTAGACGGGGCGGAAGCGGCGTTCGCGCGGCGCGGTCCGCGCGACGACCGCCGTCAACGGTGTCCAGTGGGGCCGCGAGCGCGGCGCGTCAACGTCCGACCGGAACGCCGGTCGGGTGGATCCAGCCCATCCAGTAGCTCAGCAGGATGAACGCGAAGAGCAGGATCGACAGCGCGACGCGGATCGCGAGGGCGCGGGCCATCGCGCGACTCTTGGGCTGGCCCTCGCGATTGCCGCGCATCATGAAGACGCCGGCCATCACCAGCGCTCCGATGATGCCGACGAAGGCGATCGCGATCAGTGCTTTCATGCCGACTCATTATCGGCACCGACCGGTGGCCCCGGTCCTGAGAGGTGCTTGATCGTCCCTGCCGCGCGCCGGCGCGCCGGCCTGATCCTGCTTGCAACCCTTGTCGGCGTGGCCGCCACTGCACGGCTCGGCGTCTGGCAGCTCGACCGGGCGGCGCAGAAGGTCGCGATCGAGGCGCGCATCGAGGCGCGCCGGACGCTGCCCGTCCTCACGAACGCCGAGCTGGCGCGGACGGCGCCGGTGGCTGCCGAGCAGGTCGAGCGGCGGGCCTCTCTGCGTGGCCGCTGGCTGGCCGACCGGACCGTCTTCCTCGACAACCGGCAAATGGCGGGCAAGCCGGGTTTTTACGTCGTGACGCCGCTGCAACTCGACGGCCGGCCTGAGGCAGTGGCGGTGCAGCGCGGCTGGGTCGCGCGCAACTTTGCGGACCGGACGGCGCTGCCTCCGGTGCCGAGTCCGGCCGGGGTCGTCAACGTGCTCGGTGTCATCGCCCCGCCGCCGGTGCGGCTCTACGAGTTCGAGGCTGCCTCGGGTGGACCGATCCGGCAGAATCTCGACCTCGACGCCTACGCGCGTGAGCTGAGCACGCCGCTGCTGCCGCTCTCCGTGATGCAGGGCGATGACCCGGGCGCCGTTTCCGACGGGCTGCTTCGCAACTGGCCGATGCCCGCGCGCGACGTGCAGAAGCACTACGGCTACGCGTTCCAGTGGTTTGCGCTGGCCGCGCTGATGGCAGGTTTGTATGTCTGGTTCCAACTCCTCCAGCCCCGCCGGCGCCATGGCTGACGACGCCACGCCGCTGGCGTTCACGGTCCACACGATGCCGAGTCCGGCGCCGGACGACGTTGCCCGGCGCACGGCCAGCGGGCGCCTCAAGATGCTGCTGCTTCTCCTGGTCTGCGCTGCGCCGGTCATCGCCTCGTACGTCGCCTACTTCGTGATCCGGCCGGACGGCCGCACCAACTACAGCGAGCTGATCGTTCCGACCCGGCCGATCCCGCCCGCTCTGCCGCTCACGGACCTCGCCAACCATGCACTGCGGCCGGAAGCGCTGAAGGGGCAGTGGCTCCTCGTCGTCGTGTCCGGCGGCGCCTGCGACGCCGGCTGCGAACGGCTTCTGTGGATCCAGCGCCAGCTGCGCGAAGCGCTCGGGCGCGACAGCGACCGGATCGACAAGGTCTGGCTGATCGATGACGCGGTGACGCCGCGCGCCGAGACGCTGGCGGCGGTGCGGACCGGCGGTGCGCCGACGACCGTGCTCCGCGTGCCGCGCGAGGCGCTCGCCGCCTGGCTCGAGGCCCCGGCGGGCAGCCGCCTCGAGTCGCACATGGCGATCGTCGACCCGATGGGCGACTGGATGATGCGCGTCCCCGCCGATCCCGATCCGGCGCGGCTCAAGCGAGATGTCGAACGGCTCCTGCGCGCGTCGTCGGGTTGGGACCGTCCGGGTCGATGAATACGCCCGCGCCGTACGACCTCGCGCCGCTCGGCGCGCTTCTGGTGGTCGGCGCGCTGCTCGCGCTCGCGCCGCTCGGCTGGGTCTGGCTGCGCGAGCGCCGGCCGACGCCGGCCGCGCGGCTGCAGGCGCTGACCTGGGTGACGCTGTTCCTGACGTTCGATCTCGTGCTGTTCGGCGCCTTCACGCGGCTGACGGACTCCGGGCTCGGCTGCCCCGACTGGCCGGGTTGCTACGGCCATGCCAGCCCGCTCGGCGCGACCGGCCACATCGATGCGGCGCAGCAGTCCACGCCGACCGGGCCGGTGACGCACTCGAAGGCCTGGATCGAGATGACGCACCGCTATCTCGCCACCGGCGTCGGCGCGTTGATCGTCGTGCTCGCGGTCTGGAACTGGATCGCGGCGCGCCGCCGCACGGTCGGTGCTGCGCCGGGCATCGCCGTTCTGACGCTGGCCTGGGTCTGCCTGCAGGGCGCGTTCGGCGCATGGACCGTGACGATGAAGCTGTATCCGGCGATCGTGACGCTGCACCTGCTCGGGGGCATCGGCCTGCTGGTGCTGCTCGCCTGGCAGACCCGGGCTGCCGAACCTCGCGCGACCCCTCTGCCTGGTCGGCTGCGGGCTGGACTCTGGCTGTTGGCCGGTGTCGGCGTGGTGCAGATCGCGCTCGGCGGCTGGGTCAGCACCAATTACGCGGTGCTCGCCTGCAGCGACTTCCCGACCTGCCAGGGCGCCTGGTGGCCGCCGATGGATTTCGAGCAGGCGTTTCGCCTGCGCCGCGAACTCGGGGCCGGTGCCGGCGGCGAGTACCTGCCGTTCGCGGCGCTGACGGCGATCCACATGGCGCATCGCCTCGGTGCCGCCTTGCTGTTGAGCGTCCTGGCGGGGGTTGTGTGGGGCCTCGCCGCGAGCCAGGATGCCGAAGTGCGCCGCTGGGCCTGGCTGCTTGCCGGCGTCGGTCTCTGGCAGGTGATGACCGGGCTCGGCAACGTCCTGCTCGGCTGGCCGCTGGCGGCGGCAGTCGGCCACACCGGGGGCGCCGCGGCGCTCGCGGTCGTTCTCACGTTGCTGTTGCGGCGCGCGCTGCCGCACCGCTCGGCCGAACCGGCAGCCTGCCCTGCCGGCGTCTCGGCGCGCCCCGCTTCGTAGAATGCAGGCGAGCCCGCTTCCCATGTCCGAGACCGCCGTCCAGCGCCGCCCCGCCAGCCCGTCGCTGGCCTCGCGGATGCGCGCGTACCACGCGCTGACGAAGCCGCGCGTGGTCCAGCTGATCGTGTTCTGCGCCGTGATCGGCATGCTGCTCGCATCGCCGGGGCTGCCCGACTGGCGGGTCGCGCTGGCTGCCACCGTCGGCATCTGGCTCGTCGCGGCCGCGGCGGCGGCATTCAATTGCCTGGTCGAGCAGCGCATCGACGCGCGCATGAAGCGCACGGCGTGGCGGCCGACCGCGACCGGCGAGCTGACGCCGGGCAGCGCACTCGCCTTCTCCGCGATCCTCTTTGTCGCCGGCAGCGTGCTGCTGTACGTCGTCGTCAATCCGCTGACGATGTGGCTGACGTTCGCGACCTTCGTCGGCTATGCGGTCGTCTACACCGTCCTGCTGAAGCCGCTGACGCCGCAGAACATCGTGATCGGCGGTGCCTCCGGCGCGATGCCGCCGGTCCTCGGCTGGGCCGCGATGCGCGGCGAGGTCGGCCCCGAGGCCTGCGTGATGTTCCTGATCATCTTCCTGTGGACGCCGCCGCATTTCTGGGCGCTCGCGCTGTACCGCGCCGAGGATTACCGCCGGTCGGGCCTGCCGATGCTGCCGATCACGCACGGCAACGAATTCACCCGGCTGCACGTCTTCCTCTACACGCTGGTGCTGTTCGCGGCGACGCTGCTGCCGTTCATCGACGGCATGAGCGGCATCGTGTATCTGGTGGCCGCGGTCGTTCTCGGTGCCATGTTCTCGGGCTATGCCTGGCGTCTGCTGCGCAACTATTCGGACGCGCTGGCGCGGCGCACATTCCGGTTCTCGATCGTCTACCTGGCCGCGCTCTTCGCCGCGCTGCTCGTCGACCACTACCTGAGCCCGCTGCTGTGATTCTGCCGCGCCGACGCCTGCTGCTCGGCATGCTGGCGCTCGTCGCCGGCTGCGACAAGCTCGCGCTCCCCGGGGCGAAGACGCCGTTCCAGGCCACCGACATCACCGGCGCCGACTTCGGACGCAGCCTGTCGCTGCCCGACCTGACCGGGAAGATCCGGACGCTCGACGACTTCAAGGGCAAGGTGACGGTGCTGTTCTTCGGCTACACGCAGTGCCCGGACGTCTGTCCGACGACGATGGCCGAGCTGGCGGAAGTCAAGAAATCGCTCGGCCCCGACGGCGAGCGGCTGCAGGGCGTGTTCATCACGGTCGATCCGGAGCGCGACACCCCGGAGGTCCTGAAGAACTACGTCGGCAGCTTCGATCCGGGCTTCGTCGCGCTGCGCGGGACGCCGGAACAGACGGCCGCGGCCGCAAAGGAATTCAAGGTCTTCTACGCGAAGGTCCCGGGCAAGGTGCCCGGCAGCTACACGATGGATCACACCGCGGCTTCCTACGTGCTCGACCGCGATGCCAAGGTCCGGCTCTTCGTCCGCTACGGCAGCGGCGCGCCGGCGCTCGCGTCCGACCTGAAGGCCCTGCTGAAGACCGGCTAGGCCATGAAGAACGGCCCCGCAGGGCCGTTTCGAAGCAAGGGACGGGCAACCCCGCCGCAGGTCAGGCGCTTTCCGCCAGCGCCTTGCGCATCTTCTTCATCGCCGACACCTCGATCTGGCGAATCCGTTCGGCACTGACGCCGTACTCGTCGGCCAGGTCGTGCAGGGTCATGCCGCCCGAGCTGTCGTCGTTGACCTTCAGCCAGCGCTCCTCGACGATGCGGCGGCTGCGTGCGTCGAGCGTGTCGAGCGCCATCGCGATCCCGTCGCCGGCGAGCCAGTCGCGGTTCTTCGCTTCCATCACCCGCGTCGGCTCGTTCGCGTCGTCGGCGAGATAGGCGATCGGCGCGTAGCCGGACTCCTCGCTGTCGTCGTTCTGCGGCTCGAGCGCGATGTCGCCGCCCGACAGGCGCGTCTCCATCTCGAGCACTTCCTCGCGCTTGACATTCAGCGTGCGGGCCAGCGTGTCGACCTCGCCCTGCGTCATCGTCGAACGGTGGGTATCCTCGTCGGACGCGTCTTCCTTCAGGCTCTGCTTCATCGAGCGGAGGTTGAAGAACAGCTTGCGCTGCGCCTTGGTCGTTGCGACCTTGACCATGCGCCAGTTCTTCAGGATGTACTCGTGAATCTCGGCCTTGATCCAGTGCATCGCGTAGCTGACCAGGCGCACGCCCTGTTCCGGGTCGAAGCGCTTGACGGCCTTCATCAGGCCGACGTTGCCTTCCTGGATCAGGTCGCCATGCGGCAGGCCGTAGCCGAGGTACTTGCGCGAGATCGAGACGACGAGGCGCAGGTGCGACAGCACCAGCTTCCCGGCGGCCTCGAGATCGCCGTGCTGACGCAGGCGCTGGGCGTACGCGACTTCCTCCTCGAGCGTCAGCAGGGGAATGCGGTTGACGGCGCTGATGTAGGCATCCAGGTTACCCAACGAGGGAACCAGGGCCCAGGGGTCACGGAGGGTGAGTGCAGATTTGTTCATGTCGGCGTCGGACTCGGGTAAACCCTTTTGGTTCCCAAATCTTAGCACTCGAGGGTCTAGAGTGCTTGAGGCGCCTGCCCCGATCGGGATGCGGGCTCAGCGGCAATTTGGATTCCTGGGGTTGCGCGAACGGCCCTGTTTCAGACGTTGAACAGGAAGTTCAGGACGTCGCCGTCCTTGACCACGTACTCCTTGCCTTCCGAACGCATCTTCCCGGCGTCCTTGGCGCCATGTTCGCCCTTGAAGGCGACGAAGTCGTCGAAGGCGATCGTTTGTGCCCGGATGAAACCGCGCTCGAAGTCGGTGTGGATCACGCCGGCCGCCTGCGGGGCGGTGTCGCCGACATGGATCGTCCAGGCCCGGACCTCCTTGACGCCGGCGGTGAAATAGGTCTGCAGCCCGAGCAGTTGGAAGGCGGCCCGGATCAGGCGGTTCAGCCCCGGTTCGGTCTGGCCCATCTCCTCCAGAAACATCTGCCGATCGTCCGGCTCCATGTCGGCGAGCTCGGCCTCGGTCTTGGCGCAGATCGCGACCACCGGGGCGTGCTGCCGATCGGCGAACGCCCGCAGCTGGTCGAGGTACGGGTTGTTCTCGAAGCCGCCCTCGTCGACGTTGGCGACGAACATCGCCGGCTTCGCGGTGATCAGGCAGAACGGCTTGAGGACAGCCTGTTCTTCCTTGCTGAAGCCGACGCTGCGCACCGGCCGGCTGTCGTTCAGCGCGGTCATGCATTTGGCGAGCACGTCGACCAGCCGCTGCGCCTCCTTGTCGTTGCCGGATTTGGCGGCCTTCGTGTAGCGCGCCAGGCTCTTCTCGACGGTCGCCATGTCGGCCAGGCAGAGCTCGGTCTGGATCACTTCGACGTCCGAGACCGGGTCGATCTTGTTGGCGACGTGGATGACGTTCTCGTCGTCGAAGCAGCGCACCACGTTGACGATCGCGTCGGTCTCGCGAATGTGCGCCAGGAACTGGTTGCCGAGCCCTTCGCCCTTCGAGGCGCCCGCGACGAGGCCGGCGATGTCGACGAACTCGACGATCGCCGGAACGATGCGTTCCGGCTTGACGATGTCGGCGAGCGCCTGCAGACGCGCGTCCGGCAGCTCGACGATCCCGACGTTCGGCTCGATGGTGCAGAACGGATAGTTTTCGGCGGCGATCCCGGCCTTCGTCAGCGCGTTGAAGAGGGTCGACTTGCCGACGTTCGGCAGGCCGACGATGCCGCATTTCAGGCTCATCGGGCAGGGTCTCTGAAGGGTGCCGGCGCACAGCCGGAGAGGACGGATCGTCGGCGTGGCTCGAAGCCGCTCGAACGACCGCTGGGAGGCTCGATTCTAGTCGGCGCGCCGGCGGCGGGCGGACGCGGCAACGCCGCGCTTTGCGGTCTGGGGAGGCGTTGCCGGCGGTGCGATCCGCCGCAGCATCAGCGCATTGCCGACGACGGCCAGCGCCGCGCCGCCCAGCGTCAGCGCGGTGGGCACGAAATTCTCGAATGCGATCGAGACCAGCAGCGCGAGCAGAGGGGTCATCACGCCGATCGACCCTGTCGGCCCCGGTCCGATGCGGTCCTGCAAGGTCAGGAAGCAGGCGAACGTCAGGATCGACCCCGCGAGGACGAGGTACGTCAGCGTGATCCACCAGGAGGCCGCGCGCGGCAGATCGAAGGGCTGCCCGCGCAGCAGGGCGATGAGCAGGCACGCGACGGCTCCGTACAACATGCCGAGGCCGAGCGCCGGCCAGAACGACACCCCGCGCGAGAGGTTGCGGCTGGCGGCCAGGCTGCCGATTGCCGACAGCAGCACCGACCCGACGGTGAACGCGGCGCCGAGGCCGACATGGCGTCCGTTCGTCGCCTTGGCGAACTCCGGCCAGAAGATCAGCGCAACCCCGGCGAGCCCGAGCAGGCCGCCCGCCACGAAGCGGCGGCCGACCCGGATGCCGAACAGCAGGCTCGCGCCCAGGCCGGTGATCAGCGGCGAGGCCGAATAGCCGACGGCGACCAGGCCGGAGGGGACGTACCGCTCTGCGTAGTAGACGCAGACATACGACACGCCGTAGAGGAACACCCCTTGCAGCGCGAGCATCGCGTGGTCGCGCAGCGCCGACGGCAGCCGGATGCCGCGCCACAGGCAGGCGCCGACGACCAGCAGGCCGGCCAGGCCGAAGCGGACGCCGACGCCCAGCTCCGGCGAGATCGGTGCGATCTGGTAGGTCACCGCATGCCAGGTGGTGGCCCATGTCAGCACGCAGACAGCGAAGAGCTGCCAGCTCTTGAGGCGCTGCATCGGCAGGACCGCGACCTAGTCGAACCGGAAGCGGGCTTCAGCCGACATGTCGCGGCGCATCACGTGGTCGATGCCCTCGACGACGACCGCGTTCATGCCGAACGTGACGCCGCCCCCCCGGCGCGGATCCTTCCGATAGGTCGCGAGGGCGTCGCCGACCGCGTGGCCGGGCACGCCGGTGGCGGGATCGACGTCGGGGATCGGGCAGCGCGTGCACGGCTTGACCAGCCGCAGGCGGATTGCGCCGTCGTCGGTCGGGATGTCGATCTCGCCGAGACCGTCCTCGCCATGCGCATCGAGGCCGTCGAGAACGATGTTCGGGCGGAAGCGGGCCATCGTCACCGCAGGCTCGCCGGCCGCGCTGAGGCGGCGATTCAGCTCGGCCAGCGAAGCCGTCGACGCGACAAGCAGCGGAAAGCCGTCCTGGAACGCGTTTTCGGCTTCGATCTCGCCGGTCCAGGCCCGGTCGGAGAGGCGCTTCTGCTCCGGGTCGAAGCGCGCCAGGCGCACCTCGGTACCGAGGAAATCGCTGAACCAGCGCGCGCTCAGAGCGCCCATGTCGTAGGCGGCCATCGACTCGCCCCAGACGCTGACGGTCGTCCGCTCCTCGACACCGTCGAGCGCGATGTGCAACGCCAGCATGCCGGGAGCCCGCAGGATCATCTCGGAGGTCTTCAGGGTCGGCTGGATCAACGCCATGCGGGGCTGCTCGCGCTGGCTGACGAACTGGCCGTCCGGGTCGATCACCATCCAGGTCCGGTCGAGATCGAATCCGGTCTCGATCAGCAGGGCTTCGCCGACCTCGACGCCGGCGCACGACTTCACCGGGTACAGGTGCAACGATTGCACCCGGATTGTCAGATCGCTCACGTCGTTGCCTCCCGCGCCGCGCAAAGGCGGCATTGTGCCGGCAGGCCGGCCGGCGGTCGCCTGCGTGCTCCCTACAATTCGCGGATGAACGCTTTCGATGTGCAGGTGCACGGCGCCGGCATCGTCGGACACAGCCTGGCGCTCGCGCTGGCCCGCATCGGACTCTGCGTGGCGCTGCCGAAGGACGCCGCGGCCCAGGAGGCCCGGCCCGACGACGTGCGCGCCTATGCCCTGAACCCGGCGTCGGTGGCGCTGCTGCGCAGTCTGAAAGTCTGGGACGCCCTGCCGGCGCACGCCGCCACCCCCGTGCACGAGATGCAGGTGCAGGGTGATGCGGCGGGTGCGGAGCTCGAGTTCTCGTCCTGGGAACAGCGCGTCGGCGCGCTGGCGTGGATCACCGATGCGGCGCTGCTGGAGCGCGAGCTGGCCGCGGCGGTCCGCTTCGCGCCCCACGTCACGCGCGTGGATGGCGAAGTCTCGGCCTCGTTGACCGCGCTCTGCGAAGGCCGCGAATCGGTGCGGCGCGAAGCGCTCGGCGTGACGTTCACCCGCCATGCCTACGGCCAGCAGGCGCTCGCCGCGCGGCTGACCGCGACGAAGCCGCACCAGGGCATCGCGCGCCAGTGGTTCCGTTCGCCCGACGTGCTGGCCCTGCTGCCGTTCGACACCCCGCAGCCGGGTGCTTCGTATGCACTGGTCTGGTCGCTCCCCGCCGAGCGAGCCGAGGCGCTGCGCACCGTCGATGCCGCGGCGTTCGAGCAGGCGCTGATGCAGGCGACGGCCGGCGCGGCCGGTGACCTGAAGCTCGCTTCCGAACGGGCCGCCTGGACTCTGCAGCTGGGTCGGGCGGATCGCTGGTGCGGGCCCGGCTGGGCCCTGCTCGGCGACGCCGCCCACGTCGTGCACCCGCTCGCCGGCCAGGGCCTCAACCTCGGCCTCGCCGACGTCGCGACACTGGCTCGTGTGATCGGCGAGCGCGAGCCGTGGCGGCCGATCGGCGACGAGCGGCTGCTGCGCCGCTATGCGCGCGAACGCGCGGCGCCGACCTGGGCGATGGGCGAAGTCACCGACGGCCTGTTGCGTCTGTTTTCACATGATTCGTCGGCGCTGCGGGAACTTCGCAATCGCGGCCTGACTCTCGTCAATCGTTTCCCACCTGCCAAGCGCTGGCTCGCAGGCCAGGCCCTCGGCTCCTGAAAGCTCCCATGTCAAAGCATTTCGTGTCGGTCCTTGCATCCGCGGTGCTCGCGTTGTCGGCACAGTTCGCTGTGGCCGATGAAGCCGCCATCCGCAAGAGCATCGCCGAGCGCCTGCCCGACTTTCCGAAGGTCGACGAGGTGTCGAAGACGCCGATTCCCGGCATCTACGAGCTGCGGATCGGCAGCGAGGTGCTCTACACCGACGAGCAGGGCAACTACCTGATCGAGGGCAGCCTGATCGACACGAAGACCCGGTCGAACCTGACGGAGGCCCGCGTCTCGAAGTTGACCGCGATCGATTTCTCTAAGCTGCCGCTGAAGGACGCGATCGTCTGGAAGCAGGGCAGCGGC
>Ga0070674_100002410_pt1 | contig 10326 bp, 8 predicted proteins | sample KBSM33metaG_FD_65344 | JGI IMG/M metagenome (GOLD analysis project Ga0070674, IMG submission 65344) | Miscanthus rhizosphere microbial communities from Kellogg Biological Station, Michigan, USA - KBS M3-3 metaG | ecosystem: Host-associated > Plants > Roots > Rhizosphere > Soil ...
CCGCTCGCGCCGTAACGGCTTGACCACAGGGACAGCAGATGGATGAAATACCTTCCGACGCGCTCGTGTTTTTCGGGGCGACCGGCGACCTGGCCTACAAGAAGATCTTTCCCTCGCTGCAGGCGATGGCCAGGCGCGGCGACCTCAACGTCCCGGTCATCGGCGTGGCCAAGGCCGGCTGGAACCTCGACCAGCTGCGCGCGCGGGCGCGGGAGAGCGTCGAGAAGTACGGCGGGCTCGACGCCGACGCGTTCGCGACGCTGAGCGGGCTGCTCCGCTACGTTGACGGCGACTACAAGGATCCGGCGACCTTCGAAGCGCTGCGGCGGGTGCTCGGCGGCGCGGAGCACCCGGCCCACTACCTCGCGATCCCGCCGCCGCTGTTCGGACCGGTCGTCGAGCAACTGGCGCGATCGGGCTGCGCGAAAGGAGCCCGCGTCGTCGTCGAGAAGCCGTTCGGCCACGACCTCGAGTCGGCGCGCGCCCTCAATCGGATCCTGCTCGGCACGTTCGTGGAGCGCGACATCTTCCGGATCGACCACTACCTCGGCAAGCGCCCCGTTCACAACATGCTGTTCGCCCGCTTCTCGAATCCGATCCTCGAAGCGTTCTGGGATCGCGGCCACGTCGAGAGCGTGCAGATGACGATGGCGGAAGACTTTGGCATCCAGGGACGCGGCGGCTTCTACGACGCCACCGGCGCGATCCGCGACGTCGTCCAGAACCACCTCTTCCAGGTGATGAGCAATCTGGCGATGGAGCCGCCGGCGCGAATGGACAGCGAGTCGCTGCGCGACGAAAAGGTGAAGGTCCTGAAGTCGATTCCCGCTCTTGAGGCCGGCGACGTCGTTCGCGGGCAATTCCGCGGCTACCGGCAGGAGCCGGGCGTCGGCGCCAACTCGCAGGTCGAGACCTACGCGGCGGTCAGGCTTCAGATTGATTCATGGCGCTGGCAGGGTGTGCCGTTCTACATCCGCACCGGTAAGTGCCTCCCCGTGACGTCCACCGAAGTCGTGATCCGCCTCCGGCAGCCGCCAAGGGTCTACCCGACGGCGGCAGCGCTGCCGAATTACTTCCGCTTCAAGATCATTCCGCGCCAGACGATCGCGTTCGGCTTCACGGTGATGGACGACGCTGATCAGATGATCGGCCAGCGCGCCGAGCTGGTGGCGAGCCGGCAGCCCGGCGCCGACGAGAAGGCCGCCTACGATCGAGTCCTGAGCGACGCCCTGGCTGGAGACGCCACGCTGTTTGCGCGGATGGACTACGTCGAAGAGGCGTGGCGCATCGTCGATCCGGTGTTGGCGATGAAGACGCCGGTTCGCGAATACGAGCCGGGCACATGGGGTCCTTCCGATGCCTCTCGGCTCGCACCTCCCGGAGGATGGGCTAACCCGTCAGGAGCGCCGTGATGCCCCGACCTGTTCGTGGGCTCACGGCCCGCTGTGACCCCTTCAGTCCTTATTCTCAGAAACCTTAACAACCCGCGCCGGTCAACTCTGGCTTGGCCTTTGCGATGCTGGCTCCAGCGCCGCTGGCGCGCCCTGGATGTGCTGAAAGGACACGGCAATGAAACACCTCATTCAGCGATGTGCTCTGACAACCCTTGCACTTGCCGCCGCTCTGGCGAGCGTCGTCGCGACGCCCGCGTCGGCGCAGCTGATGCCGAAGGCGCAGGTGGCGAACCTGATCGTCAAGGTCGAGAACGGTGTCGACGAGTTCCGCAAATATCTCGATCGCCGCGAAGACAACGCCAAGGACGCGAAGGACGCGGGAACAGCCAAGGCCTCGGGCCGCCGCGCGGGCAAGACGCCGACCGAGAACCAGAAGGCCAAAGCCAGCGCCAAGAAGGACAGGCTGGATGATGCGCTTGGCGATCTGAACCGCTCGACCAACCGGCTGCGTCGCAAGTTCGACCCGATTGACACCTGGATGGAGACCAAAGGCGAAGTGCAGCGAGTGGTCGATGACGGCCGGGCGATCAACTCGGAGATCGCGCGTGGCAGCTATGGCACCGAGGCAGCGAGGTTGTGGGCGGTGCTGCGAAACGGCATCAACGATCTGGCACGGGCATACGGCATCGCGCCGCTGGGAATCTGAACCAAACATCACATGCGAATCACCACGGTTACGCTCTCCTTTCTTCTCGTGGGTGCCTGCGGACCGGTGGTCGCGCAGGCCCAGACCTCTTTGACAACGCTGCCGCCGGCCTCGTCTTTGACAACGCTGCCGCCAACCTCGTCCCTCGGATCCGAGGTTCAAACCCCGCCGGCCTCGAGCGATTTGAAGATCTCGGTCTACCCGATTCTCGTGTGGGTGCCGGCCTTCACAGCCACGACAACCGTTCCGGCGTTTCCCGACGCGCCGAACCTCCCTGACCTGCCGGGCGGGTCTGGATCGACGTCCCCGTCATTCGACGGCGCGGCTCTCGCCGGAGTCTCGTTCGAGAAGGCGAACTGGCGCGTCGACACCGACTTCATCTGGGCGGCGTTGGTGACCACGCGCGATCGCCCCTTGCTCAATGTCGAGATGGACATCATTTACGGGCACGTCTCCGGCGGCGTGAAGATCTACAAGGATCTCTACGTGACGGGCGGCGTGCGGCGAGTCGCCCTCAAGTACGACATCCAGCTGGCAGACCGGGCGCAGCACTTCATCCGGAAGCCCGGCATCTGGGATCCGCTCGTCGGGCTCGGGTGGCACAGCGCACTCGGATCCATGTGGACCCTCCGCGTCGTCGGGGAAGGTGGCGGATTTGGCGTCGGCGCGGACGTCGATCTGGGTGGGAGCGTGCGCGCCGACATGAAGTTCAAGCATGTGGGACTGACCTTCGGATACGGCGTGCTGTATCTGAAGCTCAGCGACACCGTGCTGCAGCGAACGTTCGAGATCAAGCAGACGCTTCACGGCCCGCTCCTGGGGCTGGGACTCTACTTCTGACACGCCACTGCCGGCCGACAGCGACTGACGGCCGGTTGTCGCCCACGATGCACGGCACGGTACTGCCACGGAGGATAGTGATGATGACGCGACTCGTGACCTCGTTAGCGATGGCGGCCGCTCTGGCGGCGCCGGCGATGGCCCAGACCACGGCAACGACCAACATGGACATCCTCCGCCAGAAGATCAAGGCGGACAAGAAGCTGGTGGTGGCCGAGAACCTGAAGCTCACCGAGGCGGAAGGCACGGCGTTCTGGCCCGTCTACGACGCGTACCAGAAAGACCTGCAGCAGATCAATCAGCGGCTGGCCGCGGCGATCAAGGCGTACGCCGAGGCGTACAACAAGGGGCCGGTCACCAACGAGACGGCGAAGAAACTCCTCGACGAGGCGGTCGCCATCGACGATGCCGAGGCCAAGCTGAAGAGCGCCACGGTGCCGAAAGTCATGGCCGTGCTCCCCGCGACGAAGGCGGCACGCTACGTCCAGATCGAGAACAAGATTCGGGCAGCCCTGCGCTACGAACTGGCCGCGGGTATTCCGCTCGTCGAGTAGCGGACGACGACCGCAGTCGCGAGGTGGATATCAGCAAACGCTGAAAATCTTGCTCTGCGGTTTCTGCGTTCAACGTCGTGTCGTGAAGTTCCCTCCCGTGCGTCGAGTTATTCAACGTCGCTCTTGGCGAGGGCCTGCGGCTCCTGGCCGATCCAGGCGCCGAGCAGCGTGTAACCCACCGCGAGCACGACGGGACCGACGAAGATCCCGATCAGGCCGAAGGCGAGCAGTCCGCCGATCACGCCGGAGAGCATCAGCAGGAGCGGTAGATTCGCGCCCTTGGTCATCAGGATCGGACGCATCACGTTGTCGAGGCTGAGGACGACCAGCGTCCACACCAGCAGGGCAGTCGCGGTTCCCGTCGCGCCCTGCCAGTAGAGCCACGCCACAGCGGGCGCGAGCACGAGCATCGGTCCCAGCTGCGCGAGGCACAAGATGAAGGCCACGGCGGCGAGCAGCGCCGCAAAAGGCACACCGGCTGCCGCCAGGCCAATGCCGCCGAGCGCGGCCTGCACGATTGCCGTGACGACCACGCCGAGCGCGACGCTACGAATGGCCTGAGCGGCGAGCCGCACGACGCGGTCCCCGGGTTCTCCGGCAAGGTGACGGCCGAAGCGCAGCAGTCCATCGGCCAGGCGCTCGCCCGTCGTATACATGACGGCGGCCATGCCGATCGTGAGCAGGAACTGCACGAACAGCAAGCCTATGCCTCGCATCGTCCCCGCCATCCACAGGATTCCGGTCGCGGCGTACGGCGTCGCCGCCGCCGCGACGTCGGCCAGCCGGCTCGCGGCGATCTTCTGCCACGCCTTCAGGGCCTGTGGCCCGACGAGCGGCAGCGTGCCCAGCCATTCGGGCGGTGGCGGCATGGTGAACGACTGCAGCCGTGTGGCCCATTCGACGATCTGGCCGGCGTTCGCGGCAATCGTTCCGACGGCGAGCGCCAGCGGCAGCACCAGCACGAGCAACAACGCCCCGGTCATGGCGACCACGGCCAGTTTCCGGCTGCCCCACAGCCACGCCTGCAGGCGCCGCATCACGGGCCACGTCGCAACGACGATCATCAGGGCCCAGACAAGCGCGCCGAGGAACGGCCGCAGAATCCAGATCGTCAACGCGATCAGGACGACGATGATGAGCACGCCCAGCGTCGCGCGAGCGAGATCCGTCGTCGGCGGGGGTTGTGTATCGATCATGATGACGGTCGTAAGGAACGGTCAGCGGTGCCTGCCGACGAAGTCCAAGGGGAGCAACGCGCGTACCGCGGCCAGAACCGGCGCCGGCCTCTGAATCGCGCCCCAAGGCCCGAGACAACCGGCTGGAACCACTCGAGTCCGGTGACAGCGGGTTGTGAGCGGGCTCACCGTAGACCGTGTCAGGCACCGCTGCGCGAGCGGCGGCTTCCCGGAAGTCGTTGTCGACGCGGCAGCTTCGCCTCGGGGCGGGTCGCCCGACGGACGGGTACGCCGTGTGCTCTACACCAGTCACTGCGCCGCCGGGCGCCGTTTTGCGCTGACCGTAGCGCAGCCCCTGGGGGCTGCAAGGAGGCACTGTGCGCCGCGTCGTCATCGGTTGCGTTCTTCTCGTCGGCGTTGCCGCCAGCGGCTCGATTCGCGCGGCCGGTCAGTACCCAATGACGCTCGTCGTCAGCGCTCAGGCGAAAAACGCGACGTCCACGATCACCTCGACGCTCAACATTCGCGTCGAGCGCCTGATGTCGGAACCCATGCGCACGCGGGTGACCGACGCGCTTGTCCACGGGGGCTACGGAAACTTTCTTCCGGCGCTGCGCGCCATGCCGGCGATCGGCACCATCGGGCTGGATAAGCGCGAGGTGCAGCTGCGCTACGCTCGAGAGCAGCCAGACGGGAAGGGGTATCGCCTGACCCTCGTCGCGGATCGCCCGCTGTTCTTTCTCGGTGCGGATGCCGCGAAATCGCGCGCCGGATACGAGCTGACGATCGTCGATCTCCGCATCGACGAACAGGGCGCCGGCACCGGGACGATGACGGGTGCGGCGCGCGTGAAGCCCGGTCCTGACGGCAGCGTGATCCTCGACGACTTTGCGGAAGCGCCCGTCGAGCTCACCGTGCGCCCGAGCCGGCCGTCCAAATAGCCGCGGCGCAAAGGACGGCGGACAATCCTGTGACCATCCAGCTCGGGCTGAAGCGGGGGGCAAGATGCTGCTCGCGAGCCGTCGCCCTCGTGCTCGTGCTCGTCTCGGTGGCCGCCGGCCGAGCCCATGCCGAACCTGACGATCAGCCTCCGGCCGCGGCACGGCGCCCCCGGATTGGGGTGGCGTTCGGCGGCGGCAGCGCTCGAGGCCTGGCGCATGTCGGCGTCGTGCGCTGGTTCGAAGAGCATCGCATCCCGATTGACCTGATCGCCGGGACCAGCATGGGCGGTCTCATCGGCGGCGCCGTCGCCTCGGGGATGTCGGCCGCAGAGCTGAACGCGCTGCTGGCCGCGACCGACTGGGACGAGATGTTCGGCTTCTCGCCGTTCCGCTACAAGAACGTGCGCCGCAAGGACGACGCGCGCGACTATCCCTCACGCATCGAGTTCGGCGTCAAGCGCGGATTCTCGATGCCCTTGGCGCTCAATAACGGCCAGCACGTGGAGTTTCTGCTCGCGCGGATCGCCGGCGCGTACGCCACGCTCTCGAGCTTCGACCAGCTGCCGACGCCGTTCCGCGCCGTCTCCGTCGACCTCGTCACCGCAGAGCAGGTCATCCTCGACAAGGGATCGCTGGCGACGGCGATGCGCGCGACGATGTCGCTTCCCGGCATTTTTCCGCCGGTGCAGCGGGACGGCCGGGTGCTGGTCGACGGCGGGGCGATGAACAACGTCCCGGCCGACGTGGTACGCGGGATGGGCGCCGATGTGGTGATTGCCGTCAACGTCGGGTTCATGGGAGACACGCGGTCCGTGAGCAGCTCGATGCTGGGGCTGATGAGCCAGACCGTCGACGTCATGATGCAGGCGAGCACGCGCGTCTCGATGAAAGCGGCGGACATCGTGATCAATCCGCCGCTGGTCGGCTTCGCCAGCCTGGATTGGCGGCGCAGCGAGGAGCTCGCCGAGGACGGCTACCGCGCCACGGAAGCGATGAAGGACGTGCTGCTCCCGTTCGCGCTGGACGAAGCGCAATGGGCCGCGTATCAGGAACGGCGACGGACAGAGCGGAAGACCGCCTGGCCGATCCCGCAGTTTGTCACGGTGGTTGGCGCCGTCCCTTCAGATCAGGCCCGCATCGAGGAGATCCTCGCGGTGCGCGTGGGACAGCCGCTCGACCTTGATACCCTCGAGATGGATCTCGAGACGCTGGCCGGACTGGATCGGTATGAAACGGTGGGATGGCAGCTCGACGAGGTCGATGGCCGGCCCGGGCTCAGGATCGAAGCCCGCTCGAAGAGTTATGCGCCGCCGTTTCTCATGCTCGGCCTCAGCCTCCAGAACACCACGAGCGATAACTTCGCGTTTCAGCTCGCCGCGCGGTACCTGACCTTCGACCTGTTCGGATCCGGCTCCGAGTTGCGGATCGACGGCGCCGCCGGCGCCCAGCCGAGGCTGGGGGCGGAACTGTATCGACCGCTCGGCAACACCGCGCTCTTTCTTACGGGGGCAGCGGGCGTGCGTCAACAGACGCTCAACGTGGTGAGCGACGATACCGTGGTCGCGCGGTATAGCGAGGTCAGGGCCCTCGTGGGCTTCACGGTCGGCGCGAATCTCGGACGCGACAGCGACGTGCGCTTCGGTGTGTCGTTCGGACGGCTGAATGCGAGCGTCGAGGCGGGCGACCCCGGCCTGCCGGAGCTTGATGGACCTGAGACGCGGGCGCGGCTCGCGTGGCGTTTCGACGGGCAGGACAGCCCGGTCGTGCCGTCGCGTGGCGGCCGGGCGCTGGCGAGGCTCGACCACATCTTCAGCGCGCCGGATGTGCCCGAGACGTTCGTGACGGATCGGTCGAACAACGATCTGACGCAACTCGAGGCCGGCGGCTCGATGTTCTGGCCGTTTCGGCGCCGCGATCGCCTGTTCGTGTCCGGCGGCCTCGGCACCACGTGGGGCCAGCCGCTTCCGAACGAACAATTCCAGCTCGGCTTGCCGATGCGACTCGGCGCCTACGACATCGGCGAATTTCGGGGCGATCACTACGGCGTGCTCACGGCCGGCTATCTGCGCGGTGTCGGGCGTCTGCCGGATTTCATGGGCGGCCCGATCTTCGCCGGCGCCTGGTTGGAAAACGGATCGGCATTCGACGACATCGACGCCGCGAAGCTTCGGACCAACGTCTCGCTGGGCGTGATCGGAGACACTCTGATCGGGCCGGTGCTGTTGGGCGCCAGCTTCGACTTCCATGGGGCCTGGCGCTATTACATCGGCGTCGGCCGGCTGTTCTGACCGGCTACCGCTGGTTGGCCCTCGCGACCTGCTGTGTCGTCGGCGCCGCCGGCATCCGTGCCAGTCGCGCCCGAACGGAGTCGAACGCGGGTCCCGTGGTCGCGGCGCCTGCGATCTTCAGCGAGGCGGCCTCGCGGACGATCGCGTCGTGGCGATTGCCCGGATCGGGGTGATCGCTCAGAAACTCCGGGCCGCTATTCCCACCTTGCTGCTGGATCGTCCGGAACATGTTGGCCATCTGTCGCGGATCGTAGCCGGCGCGCGCCATCAGCTGCGCCCCGAGCAGATCCGCCTCCCGCTCGTATTCGCGGCTGTACTTGAGAAAGTACGTGCCGAGGCCGATCTGCGAGCCCTGCGCGATGATCGCGCCCTTCTGGCCGCCGACAATCGCTCCAAGGACCTGGCCGGCGATCGCGCCGATCTGAAATTTCTGCGCCTTTGCCGCCTGCAGTGTTCCGTGCCGCAGGACGACGTGGCTCAGCTCGTGCGCCATGACGCCTGCCACTTCATCGTCCGTGCGGGCCGCCTGGAGCATGCCGCGGTGCAGAAACATCGGGCCGCCTGGCAACGCGAACGCGTTGATCTCCCGCAGGTTGACGACGTCGAACGAGTATCGGAACGCCGGCTGGCCGAGTCGCGCAGGTACCGCGGCCACCAGTCGGCGGCCGATCGTTTCGACCAGCGCGTCGGTCGGCGAATCGTTGAGCATCGGCAGCTGCTGCCGCACTTCGGCTGCCGCCTGGCGCCCGAGCTGGACGTCCTGCGAGGGCGTGAAACTATTCTTGCGCAGCGCGATCTTCGTCTGGGCCGACAGGCTCGCACTGACGAGAAGCGCCGCGACGAGCGAGGCTGAGCTGCGTGCAAGGTGTCGAGTCATGCGACTCGAAGCTGCAAGTGTGGATCCGTCGGAAGTCGTGAATTGGCGTGCGTTCTGCGCTCGAGGTGCACCAGTCTGGGGACACAGAAGGCTTACAGCGCTATTTGTCAGATTGGTGCAGTACGTATCAAGCGTTCGCAATGCAACTTTGAGCGTCCGAAAGGCGGGAAGGCGGGAAGGCGAGAAGGGTAAAGGTCGTAAGGCTTAAAGGCTGAAACTTCCGCCTTCGGACCTTTCAGCCTTGGACCTTCCGGCCTTTCGGCCTTTCCGCCTTCCAGCCTTGCTGCGACGTTGTCTCGCGTGGCGTTCTGCGCCAGTTTCTGAAGTGATGCGTCGCGATCACGTCGCGTGGACCGCTCCTGATCTCCTTCAGGGTCATGAGGCGATTCGCCGGACCCAATCGCGTAGAATGCCCCCCAAATGCCGCTGGCCCCCGGTGCGCGGCTCGGCCCCTACGAAGTGCTGGCGCCTCTCGGGGCTGGCGGGATGGGCGAGGTCTATCGCGCCCGCGATACGAAGCTCGATCGCGCGGTCGCGATCAAGATCTTGCCTGAGTCGTTCGTCGCCGATCCCGACCGCATCGCGCGATTTCTGCGCGAGGCGAAGACGCTCGCCGCGCTGAATCATCCGAACATCGGCGCCATCCATGGGCTCGAAGAGACGAACGGGGCGACCGCGCTCATCCTCGAACTGGTCGAAGGGCCGACGCTCGCCGACCGGATCGCCCAGGGCAGGCTTCCTCTCGATGAAGCGCTGGCGATCGCGCGGCAGATCGCCGACGCCCTGGAGGCGGCGCACGATCAGGGCATCGTCCATCGCGACCTGAAGCCGGCCAACATCAAGCTCCGGCCGGACGGCGCCGTGAAGGTGCTGGACTTCGGCCTCGCCAAGGCGCTGATCGGCGATGCAAGCGGCGGCTCCGCACGGCAGCTCTCCTACTCGCCGACCATCACGAGCCCGGCGTTGATGACCGGGATGGGTGTGATTCTCGGGACCGCCGCGTACATGGCGCCGGAACAGGCGCGCGGCAAGGCGGTCGACAAGCGCGCCGATCTGTGGGCGTTCGGGTGCGTGCTCTACGAGATGCTCACCGGGCGCCAGCCGTTCGAGGGCGCCGAGGTGACCGATGTGCTGGCGCGGGTGATCGAGCGCGAGCCTGATCTCAGCGCGCTGCCGCTGAACACACCGGCGGCAATTCGCCGGCTGCTTCGCCACTGCCTGGAGAAAGATCCGCGGCGACGGCTGGCGGATGCGGCCGATGCGCGGCTCGAGATCGACGAGGCGCTGACCTCGCCTGCACGCGACGCGGCGACGTCTGCGTCGCCCGCGCGGCGCAGGTGGATCGAGCGTCTGGCGTGGTCCATGGTGGCGCTCGGCCTGATCGTCACGATCGTGTGGATGCGCCGGCAGCCTCCCGTCGCCACCGCACCGGCCCGCGTCACGATGAACGTTCCCGCCTCGCTGGTCCTGCAGGGCGGCGGCGGAGACCGTCTGGTCGCGATATCCCCGGACGGACGGCGCGTCGCGTTCGTCGCGACGGTGTCGGGCAGA
>Ga0070674_100002414_pt1 | contig 10321 bp, 11 predicted proteins | sample KBSM33metaG_FD_65344 | JGI IMG/M metagenome (GOLD analysis project Ga0070674, IMG submission 65344) | Miscanthus rhizosphere microbial communities from Kellogg Biological Station, Michigan, USA - KBS M3-3 metaG | ecosystem: Host-associated > Plants > Roots > Rhizosphere > Soil ...
ACCCTTGGCGGCGAAGGTCGACCGATGGAGCTGCGCCGTCGCGCCGTCGCCGCCAGTCATGCTCGCGATCACCAGCCGACGCAGCGCAAGCGCCTGCTCCAGTGAGCGGATGTCCGCTCGAGCCAGTGCCGCATAGGCCGGGACGTAGCCTTCCACCGTCCGGTCGAGCAGCCGGCCAACCTTGTGCGCCTGCTGTGTCGAGATCGCGGCCACCGCGGTCATCAGCAGTAGAAGCGCGACCACGATGACGAAAATCTTCAATGCAATGGAGATTCGCACGATCTGCGTTCCGGTTTGACTGGGTGTGTGAGCCTACACCAACGAGGCGCGCCCTGCCTTAGCCAGCTCCAGGCTGGCGATGCGCGTTCCCATGAGCGATCCGCTGCGGTTGGACCATGGTCCAATAGCCGAGATATCTCGGTTGGCTATAATCGTGCGCCAAAGTCTCTCCGGCTCATGAGTCCGCGCGCCCCGCGCGCACCCCATCACATTCGACACCGGTTGACGAAATGTCCACCTTTAGCCACCGCCGCTCCGGCGCATGGCGTGCTCATGGCAGCGTCTCGCTCTGCGACGTGCTGACCAAACTGCAGTAGGCCGGCGGCCCTGGGATGCACTAACGCCGCGAAGAACCGGACTTTTGAGTCACTTTGGGGACGCACGATCATGGCAACTTCGGATTACGATGTTGCAGTGGCTGCTAACGCGATGCGCAAATGACGCGCATCCGGATGCGTCTTGTCGCGCGCGGAGCGACGGTAGCAGTACTGTGCTGCGCTTTGACGGCTGCGTTGATCACGAACCGAGCCGCGGCCGACGAGGTGCAGTCTCCCGTACCAAGCGACGATTGGTCCTTTAACATCACTCCCTATGTCTGGGCGGCCAGCCTGCATGGCAGCATAGCTCCACTTCCCAGACTGCCCGCCGTCGATGTTGATGCGAGCTTCGAAGATATCTTCGAGAATCTGGACATTGCCGGGATGGTGTACGCCGAGGCTCGCTATCAGCGTTTCGCTGGCTACACGGATCTGATCTACACATCGGTCAGCGCGGACGCGGATACGCCTTTCGGCATCCTGTTCGAAGACGGCGAAGCAAAAAACGAAATCTTTATTGGCACCTTCGGCGGTTCGTACCGCGCCATCGAGACCGAGCACGCTTCGCTTGATCTGCTCGCCGGCGCTCGTGTGTGGTCGGTCGATACCGAGGTGAAGCTCAGAGGTGGTCTGCTGCCAAACCAGAAGTTCGAGGAAGACGAGAGCTGGGTCGATCCCGTCGTTGGGCTCCACGGCATTTATCATTTCGATAACGGCATCTTTATCACGAGCTTTTCCCACGTCGGCGGCTTCGGGGTCGGATCGCACCTGACCTGGGATACCTTCGGGGCGCTGGGCTACCAGTTCAATGATTCCATCTCGGCCATCGCAGGCTATCGCCATCTCGAGGTGGACTACGAAAACAACGGATTTGTCTTCGATGTCGAACTGTCAGGGCCGGTCATCGGAATGAGGATTCGCTTCTAGGGAGCGGAACAGGCGATGGGAGTCGATCGCGGAGCATTGCGTACGGAAACTGCCGCGCTACCTGGCCCGTCGGATCGCCAGCGCATGGCCTGGATTCCTGGCGGGACGTTCCGCATGGGGTCGGACCGGCACTATCCGGAAGAGGCGCCCGTCCATATTGTCAGCGTCGATGGCTTCTGGATGGATGTCTGCACCGTCACAAACGAGGAGTTCCGTCGCTTCGTCGAGGCAACGGGATACGTGACGATGGCAGAGCGGCCGCCGGATCCGGCCGCCTATCCGGGCGCCAAGCCGGACATGCTCATGGCCGCTTCCGTCGTTTTTCAGAAGCCCCAGAAGCGGGTCAACCTGGGTGACGAGTTCAATTGGTGGACCTACGTGGCCGGCGCGAACTGGCGTAACCCGGAGGGACCAGCAAGCTCGCTGCGCAAGCGCGACAGGCACCCGGTCGTCCAGGTCGGCTATGAAGACGCGGAAGCCTATGCCAAATGGGCCGGCAAGGAACTGCCGACCGAAGCCGAGTGGGAATTCGCGGCGCGCGGCGGCCTCGACGGCGCCGAATTCGTCTGGGGCGACGACATGACTCCGGGCGGCGTGCAGATGGCCAATACCTGGCAGGGGGAGTTTCCCTGGCAGAATCTGGTAACCGATGGCCACGAGAGCACGGCGCCGGTCGGCTCCTTTCCGGCCAACGGCTACGGCCTCTACGACATGGCCGGCAATGTCTGGCAATGGACGACCGACTGGTATCGCGAACACGGCCGAATCCAGAAATCATGCTGCACGCCGCGTAATCCGCGCGGCGGCGATCGCGATGCGAGCTTTGACCCTCGCATGTCGAACATCCGCATCCCGCGAAAGGTGACGAAGGGCGGTTCATATCTGTGCGCGCCCAACTATTGCAGGCGCTATCGCCCTGCCGCCCGCATGGCCCAGCCGATCGATACGGCCATCTGCCACCTCGGATTTCGCTGCATTGTCCGCGGGGAGCGGACGGCAACGACACCGACCAGCGAAACACTCGGCCAATAATCAGGGAGGAAATGCACCATGGAACGCCGGAGGTTTCTTTTCTCCACGACGGCAATCGCTGCGATGGCAGTCGCTGCTTTGCCTAAAGGGTTGGTACGATCGGCGCTTGCCGCAGATGGCGATAAACCCAACATCGTCGTCATCATGGGCGACGATATCGGCATCTGGAATATCGGTGCTTATCACCGCGGCATGATGGCGGGCCGCACGCCGAATCTCGACCAGCTCGCAGCCGAGGGAATGCTGTTCACCGACTACTACGCCGAGGCGAGCTGCACGGCGGGACGCGCGGCGTTCATCACCGGCGAGTTGCCGATCCGCACCGGCATGACCACCGTCGGTCAGGCCGGCTCGCCTGTCGGCCTCCCGGCGGAAGCAATGACCACGGCCACGGCGCTCAGGGACATGGGGTACGCCACCGGGCAGTTCGGCAAGAACCACCTCGGCGATCTCAACGAGTTTCTGCCAACCGTCCACGGGTTCGACGAGTTCTTCGGCTATTTGTATCACCTCGACGCGATGGAAGATCCCGCGCACCCCGCGTACCCACAGGAGTTGCTGGGCAAGGTTGGTCCGCGCAACGTGGTCCACAGTTGGGCGACCGAAACCGACGATCCGACCGTTGACCCGCGTTGGGGCAAGATCGGCAAGCAGAAAGTCGAGGACGCCGGAACGCTTTATCCCGGGCGGATGGAAACCGTGGACGACGAGATTCTCGACCTCGCGCTCAAGTTCGTGGACAAGGCCAAGGCGGACGGCAAGCCGTTCTTTCTCTGGCTCAACCCGACCCGCATGCACATCGTCACCCACCTCTCGCCGAAGTATGAGGCGATGCGGAATTCGGAGAATGGCTGGACCATTCACGAAGCGGGCATGGCCCAACTCGACGACATCGTTGGCAGCGTGATGAAGAAGCTCAAGGACCTGGGCGTAGAGGAAAACACGATTGTGGTGTTCACCACCGACAACGGCACCGAAAGCTTCACTTGGCCCGACGGCGGCCAGACCCCGTTCTTCGGAGCCAAGGGCACGATCTATGAAGGCGGTTTCCGCGCACCCGCGATGATTCGTTGGCCCGGCCACGTCCCCGCCGGCGTGGTGGAGAACGGTATCATCTCCGGGCTCGACTGGCTCCCGACTTTCGTTGCGGCAGCGGGCAATCCGACCATTTCGGATGAACTGCTGAAGGGAAAGCAGATCGGTGACCAGACCTACAAGAACCACCTCGACGGCTATAACCAGATGGCCATGATCACCGGCAAGGGCCCCTCCGCCCGCCATGAGATCTTCTATTTTGGCGAAAGCACGCTCGGCGCCGTGCGCATCGACGACTTCAAGTATCGCTTCATTGACCAGCCCGGAGGCTGGATCGGCAGCAAGGCCCATGTCGACGCGCCGGTACTCACGAACTTGCGTCTGGATCCTTTCGAGCACACAGGGTACCCGGCAGGCAACGTCGGATCCTTCGAATACTTCGACTGGTTCCAGTACGAATTCTGGCGCTTCGTGTTCGTCCAACAAGAAGTGGCGAAACTCGCCAAGACAGCGATCGAATACCCGCCGATGCAAAAAGGCGCGAGCTTCAATCTCGATGCAGTGAAGGCACAGATCGAGGAAGCCATAAAGCGACACGCGGGGCAGTAGTCGGAACCTTCACCCGTCGGACGACGGGCAAGGTCCGTATCGGCGCTGTATGACGTTTGCTGGAAAGCTGGGCGGCCCTCACGGGTCTGGAAAGGCCGGCGCATCGCTTCATCCGGCATCGGCCGTTTCGCTCAAGCTTGCGGGGTAATGGGAATCATCGTGCCGATAGTCTTATCGCAGACAAATCGGGTCACACCAAGGGAGGAAGAAGATGACATACCTTAGATTGTTCCGCACGGCCATTGCCGGCACCGCTCTTGCGATGGTCGGCCTTATTCCTGCATTCGCCCAGCAGCAGCCGGATGTGGACCCGGCGATGATGTGTGATGCCGCCAACGCTGCCTACCAGTCATACGCGGCCACCAATGACGATCCGGACAAGGCCGACGCCACTGCTCGGGTGACGGAAGGAGCCTCCGACTGCAAAGAGGGCCGGCATGACGTTGGGCTCAAGAAGATCAATGAAGGGACGGCAATGATTCACGATCACGTCCGCACGAAGATGAAATAGGTGAGGTTTGACCCTCGGCCGGCGTGCCGCAGCCGGTGCTTCAGATCGAGGTCGACGCCAAGAGCGGATTGAAGCCAGGTGTTGCCGCCGCCGGTCCGATGGGTCTTACGGCAGTTGCGGTCAATGTCGGTTTGGGCGCCGTGTCCGATGCGACAAGGGCCGCCGTCGCGGCCGATGCCGACCGGGCCGCCGCCGGGATCGGCAAGCAGCTCGCCAGTTATTTCGGACTGCAAGGCTGGACGCAGTGACCTCGGTCGAGGCCATGCCCGCTCTGCAGGTCTAGTCGCGGGGCGTATACCATAGGAGCGAACATGCAACTACACCATAGACTCGCATCGCGGTCCCTTCTGGGACTGGCGATACTGGCGCTTTCCGCCTGCATCGGCGCAAGGGCGGACACGGCTGTTCCCTTGCCGGCTGCCGACAAGGCGCAACTCGAAGCGCTGCTGGGCGCAGGGGTCGTTGGCGAGGCATTGCCCAGCTCGCCGCTCGGTGCGGTGGAGACTTATGTCCCGGCAAAAGGGTCGGCGATCACCTATCAGGTCATTCAGTCCGGCAAGAAGGCCGCGACCGAGACCCACAAAGTGGAAGACGCCACGGAAGCGGCGTATTCGCCTGGCTGGCGCTACACGATAGAAGGCGTCGGCGCGCAGTATTTCATGCAGGGGCCGAACGGCAGCGTCGACATTGCGGCCGAGCAGGATCTTGACCACAAGGTGCTGTCCCGGTTCACGCCCGGCGAGCCTTTGATCATTCCGGGCCTGAAACCTGGCGAGAGCAGGAAATCGACCCTCAAGGTGGCAGTGTCCAATCTGTCGGACCTCAACACAGTCAGTCATTCCGGGTCGCTCGACGTCACATACACCTATATCGGGACGTACCGCGTCACGGTGCCCGCCGGAACCTACGATGCGGCTCTCATCAGGTGGGATTACTCCGGCAAGGTCGGGCCGGCCTCCATCAAGGATTCGCAGTACCGGTTTCTGGCGCCGAAGGCCGGCATGGTGGCGATGATCCAGATCCGTAGCATCTCCGCCATGCTCGTCTACGACGACCATACAAAGCTGGGAAAACTGCTTGAACATGAGCGGTGACGCGTTGCTCGAGGCCCTGGCGGGCAACTGGCTGGATCTGCCTGGGTGACCTGAGATCGGCGGCGCGTCCGGAGAAACGGCCGCTCGGCGCGGATGTCACCCTATGCCGGCATGGACTAGGCAGATGACTCCGCTGAAAGCGAAGGCGGGGTCATGAGCCGCATTCGAGATTGCTGATAACCCGGGAGCGCGAGTCCGTCACACGCGACTGCCGGCCACCATGACTCGACGCGCCTTGACCGGAGCGACGGGCAGCATCACCCGGATACGAGTGCCTTGACCCAATTCGCTCTCGATCACGAAACGCCCGCCATGCAGCTCGGTCAGGGACCGCGCTATGGGAAGCCCGAGGCCGGTGCCAACCTGCTTCTTGTTGAAGGCATTGGCGACCTGGCCAAAAGGCTTGATTGCCTGGGCGATGTTCTCGGCCGACATCCCGATGCCGGTGTCCGTCACCTCGATGCAAACCATGTCGGCGCCATTCGCGAACGCCTTGACCTTCACCGAGCCGCCGCCGGGCGTGTATTTCACGGCATTGGTCAGGAGATTGAGCACGATCTGCTTGGCTGCCAGCAAGTCGATCTGCAATGGCTGCACATCGCCGAGGACCGAGAATTCAAGCTCGACGTCGGCATCGCGCGCGCGTCCGGCTACCAGGCTTGCACATTCCTCGATCAGCTTGTCCGCCTCGTAGCTCTCAAGATCAAGATCGCGCTTGCCTGCTTCGATCTTGGAGATGTCAAGAATGTCGTTGATCGTCGACAGCAGGAGCTTGCCGCTGCTGTGAATGTCGGCGAGGTAGTTTGCGTGCTTGGGGGAGCTTCCGGACCCATTCAATTGAAGCATGATGAGCTCGGCAAATCCGATAATAGCATTGAGCGGAGTCCGCAACTCGTGAGTCATGTGCGCGAGAAAATCACTCTTGGATCGATTGGCAAGCTCGGCGTGGTTCTTGGCTTCCTGCAACTCGCGCGTCCGCTGCTCGACCAGGCGCTCGAGCTCCTGACGGGACCGCTCGACGGTTTCCATCCTCACTTGCTCGACCTTGACCTGCATCTCCATTCTGGCGACGCGCCGCGTGAGGTCGGTTCGTCGCAGGTCGGTGTCGATGCGATGGTATTCCTCGAAATGATAGAGTGCCCGGGCGGCATCGCCCTTCTGCTTGAAGAGGCGGACGAGTTCGTTGTGGCACTCTCCCGCCAGCTTCTTGATGCCCGACTGTTCCGCCTGGGCAAGCGCCCGCGTCAACCATTCTTCCGCGGCTTCTACATCGCCCCGGATCATCATCGCGCGGCCACAATTGATGGATCCTACCGTGAGATCGTAGGGATCGTCGGCCAGTGGCGATATCGCGCGAAACGCTGTAATCGCCGCATCGAATCGATCGATGTTTCCGAGGCGGGCGGCACATGCGGCGATGATGCCCTGGCAGGCCGCCGCAATGTTCCTGTTTCCGATCTGCTCCGCCCGCGCGAGCGCCCGGTCGGCGGCCGTCGTGGCCTCTTCGATGCTCTCCAGCGCCAGGAGGTTCTGGGCCCGTGCGGCATCGAGCACCAGCCATTGGTAGTCCGCGTCCGCTCCGGACAAAGTATTCAGCCGGGTTTCCACGCTTTGGAGGATCGACAGCGCATCGGAGAACTGCCCGCGTTCATTGAATATGAAGGCCGAGTCCATCACGGCGCTGCAATAGTTGATCTGATCGCCACCGGCATCGAAAAGGGCAAGCGCCTCTTCGTTGGCATCGAGCGCCTCTTGCAGTTCGCCGAGGTCGAGGTAGGTGGCGGCTTTGGTCTTGATCGCCAGTCCGGCGGAGGATGTGTCGCCTGAATCCAGGAATATCGGGCAGAGGCCCTCGAGCGTGGCCTTGGCTTCCGCGTACTGGCCAAGGAGTCTCAGGCTCCGGGCTCGTTCCAGCCGACAGAGCGCACCTTCGTAGGTCAGATTGTTGAGGCTCGCGACTTCAATGCCCTGTTCGGCCAAAGCCAGCGAGCGAGCAAGATCGTATCTCCCCACATGGTCCGCCAGCTCTCGCAAGACCAGGCACCGCGCCGCTGGTTCACGCGCGTTTTCGAGCTTTTTCCATAGCGCAGATTCCTGCGGATGAGGCCCAGATATCATGGGGATTGCTTCGCCTCGAGGGAATGATGGCTGCCGACCAGGAAGCGGTCCCGGCGGGGCCAACACTCCAGTTCGCGGTTCGATGGCACCGGCAATGTCACCGGTGCCATCGACCTTCACGAGAAGTCGCCGTTACCGGCCAGACCTCATGGTGCTGACGTCGCCACCCCAGGCCAACTGCGTATAGCCGTCGCTGTCAGCCCGCGTTCCGCGGTCCGCAGAGAGCGGCGCGCTCTCGGTCAGTGCCACAGCGGCCAGTGCAACAACCGCCGACAACAAACCAGCGACTGCCAAAACGCGCATATTCTTCAACATCTTACCCTCCTTGAGCCCCAAGCCCCCAATATCGTCGGGGCGGCGATAAACCGCTCCAGACGACTGCCTAGTCTGTTACCGAGAGTGTTTACAAAGTGTAAATGTAATAGGTTAAAAGTGTTCATAACTCTGAGGCGAATTGGCGTCGAAGTTCGAAATCTCGCTGGCGGGGAGCACGCTTGTCCTGCATGCGAGGCGACGCGTCCTATCACACCGATCCGGGTATCCGTCCAAATCGAGTAGAGATCGAAAGACGCGAACGGATCGCGACTCGCGTGGCCCGCGTGTCCTTGGGGGATGGAAATGGAGTTGCAGATTGTAGGGGACAGCTTCTTCGTTTTCGATCCCGACCGCGACGTCGACGCGCTGCTGCCTCGCATTCACTCCGCGAAGATCCTCGTGGTGCTGCGGTACTGGCTCAGCCTGCGGAAGGGCGAGAAGCTTCCCGGCAGTGCCGATATCGACCCCGCGGCGATCAAGAGCGCGCTGCCGCACGTCATGATCACCGGCATTTCCTATGATCCGTTCCGTGTGCTCTATAGGCTGGTGGGGACGGAGATCGTGCGCTGGGCCCGGCTCGACTTCACCAACCGTTATGCGGACGAACTGATCTTCCAGGACGACGGCCGCGATTGGACCGACTACTACCGTGCGGTCGTCGCGGCGGGCCAGCCGGCCTTCGGCGTGACCGACTGGGCCGAAACGGAGGGGCCGCCCTATTGGGCCGAGTTCCTGATCTGCCCGCTGTCGGACGGCCAGACCATTAACCGCTGCATCGCGATCGAGGACTACAAGATCATGAACGTGATCGAAGTCGAGGCGCGCGAGCCGGTCAGCGAGCGCAAGCGGGATCAGGACGAGGCAACGGTGGATGAAGCGAAGGCGCGATTGGCGCTCCTGCCGCAAGCGGACGGTCGAGAATGATCGCCGCATCGTCGATCAGCGGGCTGCCTCCGGTGGGCGAGCGGCCGGGCCAGGACGCGAAGAAGTCTTCCAAGTAGTCGTCAGCGCTTCCCCCAGCACCGAACACAGCAGGAGCGGGCAGCAGCGTATCGGCCGCGGCATCTCCAGTATTGGCCCAATATTGAAAAATGCCATATATTCGCTCCAGAATTATTTATTTTGGCTGAACTGACGTTAATCATTGTAAAATAAAGGCATAGACACGACCTAGTATCTATCGGCATAATATTGCCATGATATTGGAAGGTATATTCGCATGACAAATCCGAATCCGTCCACCACCACACCCGAGAAGCCCGCCGACGAGAAGGCAAAGCCGGCGACGCCCGAGAACGAGCCTGTGAAGCAGCCCGCCAGTGGTGCGCACGAGCCGACGCCCGCGAAGCAATCGTAGGCTGCCAACCTGTGGGGGAGGTTTCCCCCACACTTCCTGGAGGCGCCCGATGACGACGCGCACGACCAAGAGCACGGTTATCTTCACGCGGCCTTTCAATCTCAGTGGATTCGACGGCGCGCAGCCGGCCGGTTCCTATTCGGTCGAGACCGACGAAGAGCTGATGGAGGGGGTGTCCTTTCCGGCCTATCGCCGCATGGCGACCATGATGCAGCTCGATGCGTCCTCGCGCGGTTCCGCTGGCGTCCTGCAAGTCGCGGTCATCAATCCGGACGAGCTTGCGGCGGCCTTGGCGGCCGACGTTGCTCACAAATTGGACGGCGATGAGTTCGCCTCATGGCGCTCCGTTAATATGCCAAGCGCCATCAATCCGAAAAGCTGACGGAAGCACGGAACATGCCATGGGCGACCTTTTCGCGGCGGCCGAACGATGAAGGCCTGGTTTGTCCCGCCGGTCGTCGTGCCCCTCTTTCTACTCATCATGGGGGCAATCGTCCTCGCCGTCCGGTAGCTCGGATAAGATGGGGTCACGAGGTCCCGGATTGGGCGTTGCCGGCGCGTTCTGCTAAGCGACCGAAGCACTGAGTCCGATAACCGACTGAGCCATAGGCGTCACCGAGGCGGGCACTCTCATCGCTTCTGCCGCAGCACCCAGCCGAGGATCATCGCGAAGATCGCGCCGGCGAAGCCGAAGGCGCTGATGAGGGCATTACCGAGGTCCGGCTTG
>Ga0070674_100002416_pt1 | contig 10319 bp, 14 predicted proteins | sample KBSM33metaG_FD_65344 | JGI IMG/M metagenome (GOLD analysis project Ga0070674, IMG submission 65344) | Miscanthus rhizosphere microbial communities from Kellogg Biological Station, Michigan, USA - KBS M3-3 metaG | ecosystem: Host-associated > Plants > Roots > Rhizosphere > Soil ...
GAAGTCGCGTCCCCAGTCGCCACTCGAGAGCTGGTCGTAGAAGATGCCGCCGATGCCACGTGGTTCGTTGCGATGCTTGAGCCAGAAATACTCGTCGCACCAGGTCTTGTAGTGCGGGTAGTCGATGCCCGGATGGGCGGTGCAGGCAGCTTTGAAGGCGGCGTGAAAGTCGAGGCTGTCGGGATCGGTCTGGTTGCGCCGGCGGTCGAGCACGGGTGTCAGGTCGCCGCCGCCGCCGAACCAGTATTTGCCGGTGACAATCATGCGCGTGTTCATATGCGCGGCCGGCACGTTCGGGTTGCGCGGATGGGCGATTACCGAAACGCCGGCGCTCCAGAATTCAGTCCCAGCTTCGGTGTGCGGCATCTGCCGTGCGAACTCTTCGGTGAAGGTGCCGTGCACAACCGAGATGTGCACGCCCGCCTTCTCGAAGACGCGGCCATGCAGCAGTCCGATCTCGCCGCCGCCACCGTCCGAGCGGGTCCAGGGCTTGATCTCGAACTTGCCGGGGACGCCTTCGCCGCTCTCCATTTCGATGGCTTCGAGCCGAGCACAGAGGTCGTCGCGCACATGGCGGAACCAGGCAGCGGCCTGCAGTTTGTTGGCGTCGATGTTGCCGGGGAGGGTCATGCCAGGGTCTCGAAGCGTCCGGTCTGGCGGAGGGCTTCCCCCAAAATCAGGCTCGCCGCAACTGCCACGTTCAGGGAGCGCCGTTCAGGCAGCATTGGAATGCGGATGCGGAGCTCGGCGCCGGCGGCGACTTCGGGAGGCACGCCCGCGGATTCGCGACCGACCATGAGGATATCGTCGTCGCGATAGGTGGCGGCGTAGGCAGACTCGCTGGCCTTGGTCGTCAGCAGAACCAAACGACGCCCGGACGAGCGGCGGTGGGACTCGAAATGCGCGTAGCTGTCGTGCTCGATGAACTCGGCCACGTCGAGGTAATCGAGACCGCCGCGCTTGAGCTCCTTGCGTGAAAACGGGAAGCCGGTCGGATGAATGATGTGCAGTGTGACGCCGAGGCAGGCGCCCAAACGCAGCAGGGTGCCGGTATTCTGCGCGATATCGGGTTGGTAGAGGGCAAGTTCGACAGGCACGCGCATCTCCTCGCCGGGGCTGGTCCGACGGCCCAGTGGGTATAGTGTCGCAGACGGGTTTTCGCCCGGTTGTCCCGGCTGGACAAGCGCAAAGGAGAGTGCAAAAAGACAGCCAAATCACGCGCCCGCGAGGGTGGGTGAAGTCATTGCGCGCGCGGTGCGGGGGCTCCGCAAAGTGGCGCGGAATCAGGCATCAGGCGGGGATATTTCGACCTTGGCGACAGAATCGAATTTGGCGCACGACGAAACGCCAGACCCGGGCAAGCGCGACTTTCTCTATGTCGCTACCGCCGCGGTCGGTGTCGTGGCGGTGGGTGGTGTGGCGTGGCCGATCATCAACCAGATGAACCCCGATGCCTCGGTGCTCGCACTTGCCTCGGTCGAATACGACATGAGCAAGATCGAGACTGGCTCCGCCGTCACCATCAAGTGGCGCGGTACGCCGGTCTTCGTGCGCAATCGCACGCAGAAGGAAATCGACGAGGCGCGCGCCGTCCCGATGGATCAGCTCAAGGATCCGGAGAAGGACGAGGATCGCGTGCAGAAGGGCCACGACAACTGGCTGGTGATGGTGGCGCTGTGCACCCATCTGGGGTGCATCCCGGTCGGCGAGTCGGGCGAGTTCGGCGGCTGGCTCTGCCCGTGCCACGGTTCGCAGTACGACACGTCCGGACGCATCCGTAAGGGCCCGGCCCCCAAGAACCTGGTGATACCGCCCTACAAATTCCTGACCGACACCAAGATTCAGATCGGTTGAGGGGAAGGATCTCGATGTCTTCGCACGAAACGAGCAAATACGTCCCCACCCACCCGGTTGCGAAGTGGTTCGAGGACCGGCTGCCACTCATCGGGTTCACCAAGTCGACGCTGATCGACTACCCGACGCCCAAGAACCTCAACTACTGGTGGACGTTCGGTGGCATCCTGGCCTTCATGCTCGGGGTGCAGATCGTCACCGGTATCGTACTCGCGATGCACTACACGCCGAATGCGGCGATGGCGTTCGACTCGGTCGAAATGATCAAGCGCGACGTCAATGGCGGCCGCCTGATCCAGGCCGTGCATGCGACCGGCGCCTCGATGTTCTTTTTTGCCGTCTACATCCACATCTTCCGCGGTCTCTACTTCGGCTCGTACAAGGCGCCGCGGGAGATCCTCTGGATCCTGGGCGTGATCATCTACCTGCTGATGATGGCCACGGCGTTCTTCGGCTACGTGCTCCCCTGGGGCCAGATGAGCTTCTGGGCCGCCGCGGTGATCACCAACATCTTTGCGGCGATCCCGGTCATCGGCGATCCGATCCTGCAACTCCTGCGCGGCGGCTTCGCCGTCGACAACCCGACGCTCAACCGCTTTTTCTCGCTGCACTACCTGCTGCCGTTCATCATCGCGGCGGTGGTGGTGCTCCACATCTGGGCGCTGCACGTGCCGGGCAACAACAACCCGATCGGCGTCGAGGTGAAGGAAAAGCGCGATACCGTGCCGTTCCATCCGTTCTACACCATGAAGGACCTGTTCGCGGTGGTGGTGTTCTGCATCCCCTTCGCGTGGTTCGCCTTCTTCGCGCCGGACATTCTGGGCCATTCCGACAACTACATCATGGCCAACCCGCTGGTGACGCCGCCGCACATCGTGCCGGAATGGTACTTCCTGCCGTTCTACGCGATCCTTCGCGCCATCGACTTCAACTTCATCATCGACAGCAAGCTGCTCGGCGTCATCTTCTTCGGTGGCTCGATCCTGATCCTGTTCTTCGTGCCGTGGCTCGATACCTCCAAGGTGCGCTCGGGCACGTTCCGGCCGGCGTTCAAATGGTTCTACTGGCTGTTCGTGGTGAACTTCCTGCTGCTGATGTGGTACGGCGCGCAGGAGCCGGCGCTGCAGGTGCTCGGGCCGTTCACGGTCGCCGACGTCAGCAAGCTCTCGGTGGTCTACTATTTCGCTTACTTCATCGTGGTCCTGCCGCTGCTTGGACGCTTCGAGAAGCCGCGACCGCTGCCAAACTCCATCTCCGAGTCGGTGCTTTCCAAGCCCGCCGCGGCTACGACGTGATCCCCCAGGACCGCAACAGAATGATCCAACTCAAGACCATTTTCGCTGCCGCCCTGATCGGTGTGGGACTCGCCGGCGGAGCGATCGCGGCGGAAACCGCGGCTCCCGAAGACGACACCATCACCAAGCAGCATTGGAGCTTCGCGGGGCCGTTCGGCACCTACGACCCGAACCAGCTGCAGCGCGGCTTCCAGGTGTTCAAGGAAGTCTGCTCCAACTGCCACTCGGCGCATCTGCTGATGTTCCGCAATCTGGCCGAGCCGGGTGGTCCCGGGTTCTCGGAAGCGCAGGTCAAGGCGCTCGCGGCGACCTACGAGATTGCCGATCCGGACGCCGATGGCGGGAAGCGCCCAGCGCTGCCGTCCGACCACTGGCCGTCGCCGTTCCCGACCGAGAAGGACGCGCGCGACGCCAATGGCGGTGCGCTGCCGCCGGACATGTCGGTGCTTGCCAAGGCCCGTGGCATCGAGGACAAGTTCCCCAACTGGGTGTTCAACTACCTCACCACCTATGCCGAGGGCGGGCCTGACTACATCCACGCAATCCTCAACGGCTATGTCGATCCGCCGCCCGCTGGCTTCCAGCTGCCCGAAGGCAAGCACTACAACAAGTACTTCCCGGGTCATTCGATCGGCATGCCGCCGCCGCTGACCGACGGGCAGGTGCAGTATGTTGCCGCGGCCGACGGCAAGACCGTGCCGCTGACGGTAGATCAGTATTCCAAGGACGTTGGCGCCTTCCTCATGTGGGTGGCCGAGCCGCACCTCGACGCGACCAAGGCAGCGGGCTTCCGTGTGCTCACGTTCCTCATCCTGTTCGCGGTGCTGATGTGGCTGGTGAAGCAGCGGCTGTGGCGCAAGGTCGAGCACTGAGAAGCGAATAGCGAATGGCGAATGGGGGCTGCCACATCGGCGGCCCCTTTTCATTTTCGCTCGCTACTGGGCTCTTTTCATCCGCGCCCGCGGTGCTAGATTGCGGGCCATGTCGCCGATCCGCACCGCTGCCACCATCATCGGAGTTGCCGTCACTGTCGCACGCCATCCGGCGGTTCGGGCCGCGGTCAAGGCTGCGCCGCTACTGGTGACGCCGAAGATGCGCGCCATGGCTGCCGATGCCGCGCTCGAGACGGCCTTCCGTGCCGGGGCGCTGGCCCGCAAGATCGTGCACCGGAGCTGAGATGCTCGACCTCAAATCGCTGATCCGAACCATCCCGGACTATCCCAAGCCGGGAATACTCTTCCGTGACATCACCACACTGATCGAACACCCCGAGGGGTTCCGTCAGAGCGTCGAGCAACTCGCCCAGGCGCATCGCGGCCTCGGCATCACGCATGTCGCCGGCATCGAGGCGCGGGGGTTCATCTTCGGGGCCGGGGTGGCGATTGCGCTTGGTGTCGGCTTCGTGCCGATCCGCAAGCGCGGCAAGCTGCCGGGCGCGACGATCGGGCAGAACTACACGCTGGAGTATGGCGTCGACACGATCGAGATCCACGCCGATGTGCTCTCAAATGTGCACAAGGTGCTGCTGATCGACGATCTGATCGCGACGGGGGGGACCGCCGTTGCCGCCGTCGGGCTGCTCCGCCGCACCGGTGCCATCGTCGAAAATGCGGGCTTTGTCATCGACTTGTTCGATCTGGGGGGCGCCGAGAAGCTCCGCGCCCTCGGCGTCAGGATCGAGAGCCTGGTGCCGTTCCCAGGCCACTGAGGCCCGGCGGCGGCGCGCTCAGCCCGAATCCGTGCCGGGATCGATGCTCGCGCGTGCTACTGTTTTCCGTTGGCGTCCGGCGATGGGGCAAGGCGCGGCAGGAGCTCGCGTGCAGATGGACGTCAAGGAATGGTTCAGGGCCGCTGTTATCGGCCTGGTCGTCGGCGCAGGTGCAACGGCATTTGTGGGGTTCAACTATGGCGGTTGGACGACCATGGACTCGGCCAACAAAATCGCCACTGAAAAGACCAAGCTCGGCGTCGCCGATGCGCTCGCCCCCTATTGCATGGAGCGCGCCAAGGCAGACCCGACCTACGCCTCCAAGCTCGCGGACCTGAAAGCGGGCAACAGCTACAACCAGACCGCGATCATCCAGGACTCCGGCTGGGCAACATTGCCCGGAACCGCCGAGCCGGACACCACGCTTGCGGCGTCCTGCCAGGTTCTGCTGGCGGCCAGCCTCTAGTCTCGGCCTAGCTTGCGTCCTGCGTACCGACTCGTGGCCAAGCAAGGCCACGAGTCCGACGGCTATGCGAACCTGAGGACTGCCGCGCCGGCAGCAATGATCAGGACGGCGATCACGCGCACGCGCGTGACCCGTTCGCGCAGCACGAAGGCGGCGATGGCGGTGCCGAACAGGATCGAGGTCTCGCGCAGTGCGGCGACCAGCGGCACCGGCGCGGCAGTCATGGCAAAGAGCACCAGCCCGTAAGAAGCGAGGGTGCCCAGGCCGCCGACGACGCCATACCCCCAATTGTGCCGGGCATAGGCGACGATGTCAGGGCGTCGAAGCAGAGCCCAGGCAACGAGCGGGACGCCGGTTAGAACGAAGATCCACATGGTGTAGGCGATTGGCGATCCGGAGACGCGGACGCCGAGGCCGTCGGTCAACGTGTAGCAGGCGATGACCACGGCGTTGACGAGGGCGAATGCCATGCCACGTCGATCGCCGGTGCCGCGGCCACCGACGAGCATGGTCAGGATGCCGGCCGAGATCAGCGCGATGCCAATCCATTCGAGGTGGGCAAGGCCGGTGCCCAGCAAGGTCGCGGAGACGACGGCCACCAGCAACGGCGGGATACCGCGCATCAGCGGATAGGCACGACTCATCTCGGCGTGCCGGTAGGCGAACGCCACGAGCGCGTAGTAGAGGATTTCGAGGGCTGCGGACACGGCAAGGTAGGACCACGCGCCCGGCGCCATCGGCGGCAGGAAGGGCAGGGCGGCGACGCCGACAAGGGCACCGAACGCTGCAACGAGGATGGTGGTCAGCAGGGTGTCACTGGCGCCGCGAACGACGGCGTTCCACAGCGCGTGGAGCACCGCAGCGAGCAGGACGAGACCGAAGATGGGAAGCGACACGCGCCAGGTTCCAGCGAAGCGCCTAGACCACTAGCCCTAGCGCGGCGTGCAGGAAAGGACTGCCTTGTCCGGGTTGTAGAGGGTCAGCACGTCGCCACCACTCTGGTCGGTCGTGACGAGGCCATAGCCGATGCCAACGGTGCTGAGGTTTCCGTCGAGGAACTTCACGCCGTCGGAGCCCATCTCGGCATTGCCGGTGCCCGAGGCGCTGGAGCCGAAGCTGGCGGAGGCGTAGCCGTAGCTGCCAGCGAAGACGGTCAGCAGGCCGGCCTTGGTGTTGTCGATCAGTGCGATGCAGCCCCAATTGCCCTCGGCGGGACTGACCGTTACCGGGGCCGCCGGAGCAGGCGGGACATCCTGCGCCGAAGCGGCGGTGGCCAGAACAGCGAGGGCGGCGGTGAGGGTCAGACGCATGGGATCATCCGGAGCGGGCCAGCAACTTCCCTAAAAGCGGGAGTCGCGTCAACGCCGTGAGCAAACGCAGCGTTAGTGGCATTTTGTAGTCGCGGAGCTTGGAGAAGCCGACGAGTTCGGCGTGGTAGACGTGCTCGCCGCGCTGGTTGACGGCCTCGATGGTGTTGAACAGAAGCCCCCAGCCAGGAATGGAGTTCGAGGGGCGCTTGCCGGTGACCACGAGCGTGTAGGTCACGCGGTCGCCGGGGCGGACCGGAGCCTTGAACTCCATCTTATTGACGCCGGGCGAGGGGCCCGAGACGCCGGGTTCCTTGCCGAGGCTGCGCAGCCGTTCCTCTTCGGCGAAGAGCGCATCCACCATGTGGCGGTGGCCGACCGAGACGGTGTGCCAGCCGGAGGCGACGAGACCGCCAAAATGGCTGTGTTTGGCAGCGTCCGGATCGACGTGGAAATATTGCGGGTCGTAGAGCTGCCCAAAGCGGATGATCTCAGCCTCGGTGAAATCGTGGCTGCCGAGCGGGAAGATCTCGTCGACGGTGATGTCCTCGAACCAGCGGGTCATTCGGCGGCCTCCAGCGGCCGGCTCGGGTCGCGCAGCTCGATGAGGTTGGCGAGGCGCATGGACATTACCGGCTCGCCATTCTGGTTGCGGATGTCGAGGTCGAGCTGGACGATGCCACGCTCCGGGTGGTGCCGCGAGCGGCGGAGGCTGGCGATGGTCGCCGTGCCGCCGATGCTGTCGCCGACCATCACCGGCTTCTTCCATTTGAGGTCGGAGAAGCCGAGACCGCCCATCGAGGCGATGGTGTTGAGGAAACTGTCGCCGAGCATTCTGAGGCTCAGTGCTGCCGTCTGCCAGCCTGAGGAGGCGAGACCGCCGAGGAGCGACGCCCTGGCGGCGTCTTCGTCGAGATGGAAAGGGAAAGGATCGAACTCGCGCGCAAAGGAGATGATCATCTCCTTGCTCACGCTGGTGTGGCCCAAATCCACCACCTCGCCGACCTTGAGGTCCTCATAGTGGCGGCGATTCTGGGTGACGGGGTTCATGGCGCGTTGACGTATACGTCAACGCGCGGAGGGGCGGCAAGCGGGGCTTACTTGCCCAGCTCGAATACGGCAGTGCCCGAGACGGGGTCGGTGACGCCGAGGTCGCCGCCCAGGTCCTCGAGCAGGTCGCGAACGTCATCGAGACTGGCGATCATCTTGGCGCGCGCCGCGACGATATCGTCGAAGCTCTTCCACTTGCCGATGAAGCAGTAAGTTCTGTCGCCGGTCTTTATCAAGGCACCATCGAGCGCACCAGGCATCGAGCCGCTCAGCGATGCGCGCTGAAGCTGGATGAACTTGTCTTCCATGCCGGGTTTCACCCGGAACCGCACTGAATTGTACGCCGTCATCGTTTCCTCCCTTTGCCTTACAGTGTAAGGATAAATCTCGCGGGCCGTGATGACAAGACTATTGAAATGAGCCGCTCTCCGAGATGGTCTCAGCGTACCATTGATGTAGATCCTCGGCCCAGATTCAAGGCAATCCTGGCCAGCTTTTCGGAAAGTCTGGGCATTCGTGCTGGCTGCCTAGTACGAATGACTGCCACATCAAACGTCCTTAGCGCCTATGAAGGACAGTGTTCCTGCGTCTCCGCGCCAGTGAGCGGAATGGAGCATTCATGCGTCCGGCAGGCGGCTGGGGCCGCCGCTAAACCCTCGTCGCCTGCCACTCGATTTGCGAGGAGTTCGAGGATGGCGAGAGTGCTTGTGGAAGTCTCGTCGCTGCCTGTCGGAGCGGCGACGTTGGTTGTCGGGGCTGCGGCAAGACGCTAGTGGAGCCCGTTCCAGAAGACGAAGAGTGACGCCTCGAAGGCGATCCATGCGTAGGCCAGTGCGAAGACAGCGGCGCCCGTGACCGCAAGAGGATTTGCGCGAGCGGCGTAGATGGCGATCGCCAGTGCGGCGAGGAGGGCGATCGCGTACAGCGACAGCGCCATGGTTTCGTGATGGTCGCCGATCAGCCATACGCCGACCACCTGCAGGAAGACGTGCGGCACCGCGACGGGCAGGACGAGCCAGAGCAGGGGCCATGATGGTCTGCGAATCGTCGCCGCCAAAACCAGCGCCAGCCCACCGAGCCCAGCGACCGTGACCACGACGCCCAGCAGCCCCAGGTCGCTTTGACCGAGAGCAGCGGTCACGAAGAGCCAGGGCAGGAGAAAGAGGCTCAAGGCTGCTCCTTCGCTTGGCTGAGGTTGAGCCGATGGGTGGTGCGGTCGGCAATGATCGGGACGAACCCCCGGCGCTCGTAGAAGGCCGCGGCTTCGGGTGGACAGTTGGTGTTGAGGTGGTCGAACCACTCGGCCGCGCCATCGATGACGCTATCGATCATGAGGCGGCCAATTCCAAGGCGGCGACACTTTACGTCCACATAGAGGTGGCGAACGCGGCCGGCGCGTGGCGACGGATCATATGGGTCGCGATTGCGGCCGCACAGGGCCACGAGATTGCCATCCAGAGAGGCGCCGAATGCTTGCTCGCCGAGTTGGTTGAACCGATTGCTGCCGTCGAGCCAGTTTGCCTCGAAGCGCTCAAGCATACGGTGGCCCTCGTGGCTGCAACGCCGGCGGAGATCGGCAAAGCCGGGTGTGTCGGGCGTGACGGTTTCGATCGTCAAAGCAGCGGCGGTGAGGATGCGGGCAAGCGCGGTAAGGGAGACGCCCAGACTCTCGGCATTGGCGGACAGCATTGCGGGCAGGTAGGGGCGATCGTTGAGGCGGCGAACGATTTCGGGATCGTCGTTTGCGGCGAGACTCAGCAATAGGTCCGTACCGATGTGGTCGCGGGAGATCGCCACCGCGTCAGCCAGCTTGAGCGCATGAGCGATGGGGGTGCTGCTGACGATGCCAGTCCGGTGGTCATGCGCCCGGATGGCCTCAAGCGCCTCCGGCGGGAGATCGTCTTTCAGCCACTCGGCCGAGACGAGGCCGTGGCGGGCCCAGTCACCGGCCACGGCCTCGAAATCGAGATCGTGGCAAATGCCAGTGAGTTCCCAGGGCAGCGGGTCGCCACCGACTCGCTCCGCAAGCCCGCGCATCAGCCTGCCGACAAACAGCGAATGGCTGGCGCGCGGCGTTTCGCCAAGATGCGTATCGACCAAGCGAAGGGCGTCGCCGATCGAGAGCATGGTCAGGTGTTGAAGCGGAACAGCATCACGTCGCCGTCCTTGACGACGTATTCCTTGCCTTCGTCGCGGGCCTTGCCGGCCTCCTTGGCGGGGACTTCGCCGCCGAGCGCCACGTAGTCGTCATAGGCGATGGTCTGGGCGCGGATGAAGCCGCGTTCGAAGTCGGTATGGATGACGCCCGCAGCCTGCGGCGCGCGATCGCCCTTGTGGATGGTCCAGGCGCGCGCCTCTTTCGGACCGGCAGTGAAATATGTCTGCAGACCAAGCAGTTGGTAGGCTTCGCGGATCAATCGATTCAAGCCCGGCTCGTGCAAGCCAAGCGTCTCGAGGTACTCCGCCTGCTCGGCGTCGGGGAGCTGGGCGAGCTGGCTCTCGATCTCGGCAGAGATGACGATGACGGCGGCGTTGTGTTGCTTGGCGTAGTCCTCGACCAGCCTGGTCATGGCGTTGCCGGTGGCGGCCGACGCCTCGTCGACGTTGCAGACATAGAGCGCCGGTTTAGAGGTGAGCAG
>Ga0070674_100002419_pt1 | contig 10315 bp, 9 predicted proteins | sample KBSM33metaG_FD_65344 | JGI IMG/M metagenome (GOLD analysis project Ga0070674, IMG submission 65344) | Miscanthus rhizosphere microbial communities from Kellogg Biological Station, Michigan, USA - KBS M3-3 metaG | ecosystem: Host-associated > Plants > Roots > Rhizosphere > Soil ...
CGGCGAGGAAAACGGGGCTCGCGCGCTGCCTGTATCCACGAGCGGCGTTGGTTCGAGCTGATTGCGCGTACGGATCCACAGTCGAGATCGACCTTCTGTATTCGCCCCCTTGTACACAATTGCGCCGCCCGGAAGGGCCGCGAGATCACGGGCGTTCACATCGAAAGTCAGCGCCGCGGTGCCGGTCGGCGCCACGAGGAAGCGTGTGACGGGAGGCTCCGGAGCACGAGTCGCTAGCCAGACGATGGCGCCGACTGCGCTGGATGCGGCGATCGCTGCGGCTACGGGCGTCACGAGGCGACGCCAGAGAGGCGAGCGCGCCTGTGGCGTGGCCGATCCAACGTCGATCGGCGCGAGACTATCGGAGTTCTGCAAGACGAATCGCAGCGTCGATACGTCGCTCACGCGCCGGGTGCGATCCTTCGTCAGACAACCCCGCAGCAACGCACCGACCGGCTGCGGCAGGTTGTTCGGGAGCGCGGTCCAATCCGGGTCTCCGCGCAGGACGGTCGCGAGTGTGTCGGAGACGTCTTCGCCCTCGAACGCGCGTCGTCCAGTCAGCATCTCGTAGAGCACGCAGCCGAACGCCCAGATGTCGCTCCGCTTGTCGGCCGACTTGCCCTTCGCCTGCTCGGGCGACATGTAGGCTGCCGTGCCGAGGATGATCCCCGCAGCCGTCATCGCTGGAGAAGTGATCGTTGGAGAGTCAGCCGGCGATCGACGCGTGGTGAGGGAACCGCCATCGACGTCCATCTCGGTTACTCTTGCGAGCCCGAAGTCGAGCACCTTGACGGTGCCGTCCTCGCGCACCTTGATGTTGCCCGGCTTGAGATCGCGATGAATGATCCCCAGTTGGTGCGCGGCATCGAGCGCGTCAGCGATCTGTCGCGTTACTGTGAGCGCCTCGTCCAGCGGCATCGCGCCGGTCGTGAGCTTGTCCGCCAGCGTCGGGCCTTCCACCAGTTCGAGCACCAGCGCGGATGAGGACCCGTGCTCGCCATCCAGCGTCTCCACGCCGTAGATCGCGGCAACGTTCGGATGGTTCAGCGAGGCGAGGATTCTGGCTTCACGCCGGAAGCGTGCTACGCGCTCCGGATCGGTCGCGACGTCCTCCGGCAAGAACTTGATCGCCACCTGGCGGCTCAGTACCGTATCGGTGGCTCGATACACTTCGCCCATGCCACCAACGCCGAGCAGCGAATCCACCTGATAGGGGCCGAGCCGCTTGCCAATCACGACCGCACTATCATCGCCGAGGAGCTCGACGACCGCCTCGCCCACTGGGGAATCGATCAGGGCGGGACGTTCGACATCCACCAGCAGAGCTTCCACCTGCTGCCGCAGGTCTGCATCGCCCTCGCAGGCTTCGCGCAGGTATGCCTCTCGTTCCGCCGGCTCGTGTAGAACGGCGGCTTCGAACACTGCGGTCAGGCGCTCCGGGTGCGGCATCATGAGGCTACGGGTGGGCGCCCACGTTCCTGTTAGCGAGAAATCCAAGCCGGAACTACAACCCGACCTATTTTGCTCCTCTGGTTTGTGGCGGGGAATCGTAAGATCGGCCAAACATGATGAACGTTCCTTCGGCCGACGTCACCGCGCTCCTCAAGGCCTGGCGGGGCGGCGATCGGCAGGCGCTGGAACGATTGACGCCGCTCATGTACGACCACTTGCGCCGACTCGGACGACAGTTTGTGCGGAAAGAGCGTGCCGGCGACCGGAAAGAGGCGACCTCGCTCGTGCACGAGGCGTTCGTGCGGCTGGTCGATGCGCGCACGATCGACTGGCAGGACCGCGCCCACTTTCTGGCCGTCTCGGCGACGATCATGCGGCGGATTCTGGTCGACGCGGCACGCGCCCGCGCCTCGACGAAGCATGGCGGCGGCATGCAGCGCGTCGACCACACGAGCGCGCTGAACCTCGACGGTCTGCCGGGTGCGAACACGAATCGCGCTGCTGAGATGTGCGCCCTCGACGATGCGCTGAGCGCACTGGCGAAACTGGAACCGCGGCGCGCGCAAGTCATCGAGCTTCGCTACTTCGGAGGGTTGACAGTCGAGGAAACGGCGGACACCCTCGGAGTCTCTCCGCAGACCGTCATGCGCGACTGGAAGCTGGCGCGCGCCTGGTTAGCGGTGGAGTTGCGCCGGTAGGAAATCGCGGGGCTGCCGTGCAATTTCGTAACGGGGTCTAACCCCGCACACATGTCGATCTGACTGCTCCTCGTTCGTCGTGAAGACAGAGAGGAGAGGAAATCATGCGATTCATCATCACCGCCCGCTCTGGTCCTGATACTCCCGAGCCGCCAGATCCGAACGAGCCGTTCGACGAAGAACTGTTCAGCGCCTACATGCGGTTCAACGAGGAAATGCACAAAGCCGGCGTCCTTGTCGCCTCTGAAGGGCTCAGGCATAACGGACACGTCGCCAGCGTCGAAGTCAAGAAAGGCAAGCGGAGTCTCGTGGACGGGCCGTTCACCGAGTCGAAGGAGTTGGTCGGTGGGTTCTACATCATCGAGGTCGATTCGGAGAAAGAGGCGATCGAGTGGGCTCTGCGATGCCCGACCGGCCTCGGCTTCGACGATGTGCTCGAGGTGAGAGCGCTGACAGGGGAGACGGACATTCCACCGCGACTGCTCGAGCTCGTTCGAGCGGCGGCGCCCACGTGGAGCACGACGTTTTCGAAGAGGCCGTAGGCATGGTCCGGCTCACCGCCTGCGCCAAGGCTACGGCGGTCAAGAAGCCGGACACTACGTTCGGCCAGTGGCGACCGCGCGAATGTCGTCCACGGCCTGCGGGTTCTCGAGTGATGACAGATCGCCGGGTGCATCGCCAAGGTACGCTGCGCGAATCACGCGGCGCATCACCTTGGCGTTGCGCGTTTTCGGAAGGTCGCGCACGAACTCGATCGCCTTGGGCTTGAGCGGCTTGCCGAGTCGATCGATGACGAGAGCGGTGAGGCGGGCCACCAGCTCCGTCGCCGGCGCCGAGCCTGGGCGCAGCACGACGAAGCAAACCAGTGCTTGTCCCTTCATCTCGTCCGGGACGCCGATCGCGGCGGCCTCGAGCACCGCGGGATCATCGACGAGCACTGATTCGACTTCCGCAGGGCCGAGTCTCTTGCCGGCAATCTTGATCGTGTCGTCCGAGCGCCCGAGGATGTACCACAGTCCGTCCTCGTCGATCGCCGCCCAGTCGCCATGGACCCACACGTCAGGGAATCGCGACCAATACGTCTGCTTATACCGCTCTGAGTCGTTCCAGAAGCCCCGCGTCATGCCGATCCATGGCGCCCGCACGATCAACTCGCCGACCTGATTGCGAATCGGCCGGCCCTGATCGTCGACGACGTCAGCGGCGATTCCGGGTGGAGGTCCAGCAAACGCCGCCGGCTTCAGCGGTGTCAGCACATTGCCGGACACAAGCCCGCCTGACACCTCCGTGCCGCCCGAGTAGTTGATGATCGGCAGGTGGCTGCCGCCGACGACATCGAAGAACCATTTCCACGGCTCAGGATTCCATGGCTCACCAGTGGAGCCGAGGATGCGAAGCGACGAGAGATCGTGCGCGCGAACGGGACCTTCACCGTGCTTCATCAACGCGCGAATGAGCGTGGGTGAGACACCCAGGATGTTGACGCGATGCCGTTCGACGAGCGACCACAGTCGATCGGGTGCGGGGAAGTCGAGTGCGCCGTCGTAGAGGACCACGGTCCCGCCGAGCAGCGTCATGCCAAGCACTTCCCACGGGCCCATCATCCAGCCCATGTCGCTGACCCAGTACATCGTCTCGCCATCGTGGACGTCGAAGCAGTGCACCATGTCCTGCGCGGTCTTGATTGGGAAGCCGCAGTGCGAGTGCACGGCGCCTTTGGGTCGCCCCGTCGTGCCCGACGTGTAGATGATCATGAACGGATCGTCGGCGCCGGTGCGCTCGGTGACGCAGGTATCTGGCCGATTCGCCAGCAGATCGCTCCACCGCAGATCGCGCGGTCCCATCGAGACATCGGTCCCGAGCCGTCGCGCGACGACCACGTGCTCGACCGAGGGCGCAGCAGCGACCGCGCCGTCAGCAACCTCCTTCATGCGCACGGCCTGACCGCGACGCCAGAAGCCGTCCGCAGTGACCAGCACCGTGACGCCGGCGTCCTGCAGGCGTGTCGTCACAGCATCGGCGCCGTACCCGGAGAACAGAGGCAGCACAATCCCGCCGATCTTGATCACGGCAAAGAACGCGGCGACGAGCTCGGGGCACATCGGCATGAACAGCGCGACCCGGTCGCCAGGTTTGACGCCGAGCGCGCGCAGCCCACCGGCCGCGCGATTCACTTCGAGCAGCAGCTCAGCGTAGGTCAGCGTGCGTGTAGTCCTTTCCTCGCCCTCCCAATGCAGCGCCGGGCGCGCCTCGGTCCGCGTGCCCATCCACTTTTCGAGGCAGTTGTGGACGATGTTCATGCGTCCGCCGACGCACCATGCGGGCTGTGCGATTCCCGAGGAGAGATCGACGACGCGGCTGTATGGTTCGTAGAACTCGATGCCGAGGTCGTCGAAGACCGCGCGCCAGAACCATTCGAGATCGGTCGTCGATCGCGTCATCAGCTCGTCGAGACCACCGAGGCCGTGCTTCCTCATGAAGGCACTGAGCCTGCTGTGCGCAATCTGCTCTGGTGTCGGCCGCCAGGCAATGGCGCCGCCGAACTCGAAGTGGTCCATAGGTGAGAGCCTACAATGATCGCATGCTCAAAGAGCCAACGGTCATCCTCAGCGCGTGTCGCACAGCCATTGGATCCTTCGGTGGATCCCTGAAGGACGTTTCTGCCGTCGATCTCGGTGCCGTTGTAATCCGTGAGGCGATTTCGCGCGCTCAAATCGACGCAGCTGCCATTGGCGACGTGATGATGGGCTGCGTGCTCCAAGGAGGCGCGGGGATGAACGTCGCGCGCCAGGCGGCGCTCAAGGCGGGCGTACCAAAGGAAGTCCCGAGCGAAACGGTCAATCGCGTGTGCGGCTCCGGCCTTCAGGCAGTGGTTCATGCGGTCGAAGCGATGCAGACGGGCTACATCGACCTCGCCGTTGCCGGTGGCACCGAGTCGATGTCGAATGCGCCCTATTACCTGAAGGGCGCTCGCTGGGGTTACCGCATGGGAAACGCCGAAGTGTCCGACTCGGTTCTAGCGGAAGGGCTCACGTGCGCCATTGAGGGTTGTCACATGGGCGTCACCGCAGAGAACATCGTCGAGCGGTTCGGCATTTCGCGTGCGGACCAGGATGCGTTCGCCGCGGAGAGTCAGGCCCGCGCCGAGCAGGCGATCACGCAGGGGTACTTCAAAGGCGAGATCGTCGGAATCGAACCCGTGAAGAGGAAGGGTGAGGTCACCAGATTCGATACCGACGAACACCCGAGGCGCGGCACAACGGTCCAGGCCCTTGCAGGGCTCAAGCCCGCGTTCAAGAAGGATGGGAGCGTGACCGCAGGCAATGCGTCAGGCATCAACGATGGGGCTGCTGCCCTTGTTGTGGCCAGCGCGGCGGGGGCCATGCAACTGGGACTCACGCCGCTTGCGAACGTGATCTCGTTCGCCTGCACCGGGGTCGACCCAGCCACCATGGGAATGGGGCCGGTGACTGCCGTGCGCAAGGCATTGGAGCGCGCGAGCCTCGCCATGACTGACATCGACCTGTTCGAGCTGAACGAAGCCTTTGCCGCGCAGGCGTTGGCGGTCGCGCGCGAGCTCGGATTGGATCCGTCGAAGGTCAACACCAGGGGCGGGGCGGTCGCGCTCGGCCATCCGATCGGTGCCAGCGGCGCGCGGATCCTGACCACCCTCATCTACGCGCTTCGTGCCCGCGGCGGGGGTAAAGGTGTGGCATCGCTGTGCATCGGGGGCGGAATGGGCATTGCCATGGTTGTGTCGGTATAGTGTCCGGGAACTTCGCCGGCGGGCACTCCGTCTGAACCGGGCGAGGGAGAGCCGCAGTGACTCGAGGATATGCCGCGCTTTTCGTGCTCCTGGCCGCATCGGTGGTCTGGGCGCAGGAGCCCAATCGACGACCTGATGACTTGCGGTGGGACCGTGACGAAGCTCGCCAGGAGCAGCGAGAGCGGATCCGGGAGGCCCGGCAGGAATATCGCGAGCGGATGGAAGAATGGCGCGAGCAGCGGCGTGACGCCCGTCGCGAGCGGATGGAACAGTTCCGCGAGCGCTTTCGAGGCGACGGCGTGCATCTCCGCTTCCTCCGGAGTTACACGCTTGCCGAGGGTGAGACCTCGAACGAGCCCATCGTCGTGATCGGTGGGTCCGCAAGGATCGATGGGCGTGCCGCTGATGATGTGGTCGTCGTGGGCGGCAGCCTGCACCTTGGCCCGAAGGCAGTGGTCGAAGGCGACGCCGTCTCGGTTGGTGGCGGTGTGATCCTGGAGCCGGGCGCAACCGTGCGCGGCTCAATCGACGACAACAGCTTTCCCAATATCTCGATCGGCCCTCTCTTCTCCTTGGGTTCTGACTGGGGCACCGGCTCGTGGACCGGATTCGCCTTCTGGGGATCGATGCTCCGGCTCACGTTCACACTCGTTGTTGCTCTGATCCTCACGCTCTTCGCGCCCGGATGGATTGCGTCGATCTCCGGACGCTCGCCTGGGGCGTCGATCGTGACGGGCCTGGCAGTCGAAGTGCTCTTCGTTCCCGCTCTTGTGCTGCTGGTTGTTGCGCTCACGGTGTCGATCGTCGGCATCCCGCTGCTGGCAGCGATTCCGTTCCTGCTCGCCGCGTTTGCGTTCATCTGGGTGGCCGGGTTCACCGGCGTGGCCGTGCGCATCGGGCGCGCCCTGCGCGGCCGTGGCGATATGCTGGACGTCTCTGTCGTCGACCTCCTGATCGGCTACACGATCATCATCGGCATCACGGTGCTCGCGCAGGCGATGGCGTATGGTCTTGGCTGGCTGACTCCGACGACGTGGCCGTTGCGATCCGCGGGACTGCTGGTCGAGTACGTGGCTTGGACGGTCGGACTTGGTGCGGCGGTGATGAGCCTGATTGCACCTCGGCGCATCAATCCGCCACCAATCCCGGTGTAGTTAGAACTGCGAGATTCCTGCGCGGACCTGGACGTTGACAGTGCTCGAGCCGACGACGCGGTCTTTCTGCTTCAGTCGAAACGCGACTCGATACGCACCGGGCAGCCGGAACGTATGCTCCGTTGAGAAACGCCGGCGGATGACGCTCTTGCCGGCTTCATAGGGATCGCAGTCTTCAGCATTTGCTGATACGGTCCCGTCACCCCAATCCCATTCAACAGTCGGGCAGTAGAACTCGGCAAAATCATCATCGCCGTTGCGCACATCAACGACGAGACGCGTCTTGAGCGGTGCGAAGCCAACCGGTGGCGTGATCTTGAGTGATAAACTGGGTTTCTTGGCTTCGCCGCCAGGCTGCGCGTTTTGCACGCTGCCGGCGAACGAGACTCCGGCGTAGAGCAATCCGGCAACTGCGGCCGAGAGCGCACAACATCCGCGTCGCGAATAGGGCATGTCGATCTCCCGGGCAGGGGCTTGATCCGATATTAAGCCTTAAGCCTCAGTCGGACAAGCCACGTTCCGGTGGATTCCGCTCCAGAGGACAGGGATAGCGACACGATGCAGACCGCCTACAACACACCTCCCCTCAACCTGACTGGTCAACCCTCGGCCGAGCTCGATGTGGATTTGCTCGTCATCCCATCGTTCGTCGATGACGAATTCGTCGATGAACCGGACCTCGATCGCGCGTCGGGTGGGGAGATCGGTCGAGCCCGCGCACGGGGGGAGTTTTCCGGGAAGCCGTACGAAGTGCTCGTGACTGCACTCTCCGGCTGGAAGTCTCTCCGCGCGGTGCTGGTCGGAGCGGGGAAGAGTATGGAGGTCACGCCCGATCATTTCCGGCGCATCGCGACGATCGGTGGCCTCGCCGCACGGCAGCGCCGCATGACGCGCATCGCCGTGCTCTTCCGGACGGGAACGCCAGTCGAACCGGTCGTTGCTGCCCAGGTGATGGCCGAAGGTGTCGTGCTCGCCAGTTATGACGGCGGCGGGCGCAAGACCGCGGGGCCGCCGCCGACATGGCTCGAAAGCGCCGACATCAGAATCTGCGATGCCCCTGCGGACACAGCGACCTCGATCGAGCGGGGTCGCATCCTTGGCGAGTGCACGAACCAGGCGCGGGCCATGGCCAACGAGCCTGGTAACGATTTGACGCCGCGTGCCTTCGCTCAGCGCGCGAGCGAGATCGCCACATCCGCCGGACTCGGTGTCGAAGTACTCGACGAACCGAATATCGTGGCGCTCAAGATGGGGATGCTGCTCGGGGTTGCGCGTGGCAGCCAGGAACCGCCGCGCGTCGTGGTGCTGCGCCACGAACCGCAGAAGCCGGCGGACGGCGTGGTCCTGGGCCTGGTGGGCAAGGGCATCACGTTCGACACCGGCGGCATTTCGATCAAGCCGGCGGACAACATGGACAAGATGAAGGACGACATGTCCGGCGGGGCGGCGGTCATTTGTGCCATGGCTGCCATTGCGCGTCTTCAGTTGCCCATTCGCTGTGTCGCCATCATCCCGATGACGGAGAACATGCCGGGCGGCCGCGCGTTCAAGCCCGGCGACGTTCTCACCAGCGCGGAGGGGAAGACGGTCGAGATCCTCAATACCGATGCGGAGGGTCGCCTGGTCCTCGGCGATGGCCTGTGGCTCGCGCGTCAGCGTGGCGCCACACATCTCGTCGATGTCGCGACGCTGACCGGTGCGTGCGTCGTCGCACTCGGAAAGAGTACGAGCGGGCTGTTCGGCACGCCATCCGCCTGGGTGGAGGACGTGCGGCACGCGAGCGAGCGCGCCGGCGACCGCTCGTGGCCGATGCCGGTGTTCGACGACTACAAGGAAGCGCTCAAGAGCGACATCGCGGACATGAGCAACACCGGCGGGCGTCCAGGTGGTGCGATCACGGCCGCGCTCTTCATCAAGGAGTTCACCGGCGATCTTCCCTGGGTGCATATCGACATCGCCGGAACCGCGTGGGCCGAAGAGCCGAAGCCGTATCAGCCGAAGGGCGCGACGGGAGTCGGCGTGCGAACCCTGGTGGAACTCGCGAGCAACGTCGCAGAGTGGCGGGTTCTCGACGAATGATCTGGTTGTTCTCGCTCGTTCAGAATCCGATCATCGTCGACGTTGGGAAGCAGCCCGATCCGACGGACGACATCAGCCTGAACTTCGTCGTCGGCATGTTCGCCATGGCGGGCGTGCTGCTCGCCGTGGCTGCAGTCGGATGCCTGATCGTTGCCGGCGTCGTCGTTCTCATCAAGCGCCGGCAGGCGGCCAGCGACGATTCAGGCGAGACGTCAAGCCATACGCGTCTCAAGATCTGAGCTCGATCAGCGCACTCAGCAGCGAATCGATCGACTCCTGCGATTCCAGGTGATACCGCGCGCGGGACGCATCGGAACGGCCGATGCGGATCGAGAGCAGTTTCTCCGGCTTCAGCGCGCCAAATGCATCCTCGTCAGTGTCATCGTCGCCGACGTAAATGGCTGCCTCGCACGCCGTGAGCTCGAGCGCGCGTCGGAGCGCCACTCCCTTGTTCGCGCCGTCCTTCGGCAACAGATTGACGGCTGCCGCACCGCAGATGATCCGCACCTCGGGCAATTTGCGAACAACCGGCATGATCCGGCGAAGGGCTTCTTCTTGATTCGAAGCGGATCGATAGTGCACGGACACGGAGTGCACCTTGTCCTCGACGACGATGCCGGGGTGCCCCGAAAGTTGCTCGGTGAGCGGGCGGACCCATCGATGCACGTGCGCGCGTGGGCGCGACGGTCCACCAGACCATTCGAGCCCGTGATTCCCGAAGACCTGCTGCGCGCCAATCTCGGCGACTCGCTCGGAGATGTCGGCCAGCGCTCTGCCGGAGATCACGACCAGCGGATACGTTCGTGCCACGCGAACGAGCAGCCGCTTCGTCGTCACCGGCAGGCGCGCACGCTCCGGCGTTGGCGCGATCGGCGACAGGGTTCCGTCGTAGTCGAAGGCGAGGAGAACGTGGGTTCGCGCAAACGTCCGAAGCGAAGGGATGTGACGCGCAGCAAGGATGTCGTGAGTCCGGTTCACACCGGCATGTCCTCCCACCTGCGCACTGAATAGTGGAGTGGTTTGGTCCAAAGACTTTCCAGCCCTTCGAGAATGTCCGACGCCCAGCCAAAGACGTTGCGGCCGGCGACAATGCGACGCATGGCGCGCATGCGCGCCCGCCGCTCGTCGAGCGGCATGTCGATCGCCTGGAGCAACGCGTCGGCAAA
>Ga0070674_100002423_pt1 | contig 10310 bp, 10 predicted proteins | sample KBSM33metaG_FD_65344 | JGI IMG/M metagenome (GOLD analysis project Ga0070674, IMG submission 65344) | Miscanthus rhizosphere microbial communities from Kellogg Biological Station, Michigan, USA - KBS M3-3 metaG | ecosystem: Host-associated > Plants > Roots > Rhizosphere > Soil ...
ACAACATGCTCGGCATGACCGAGGCGGGCAGCACGCTGCTGCTCAGCGGCGACGAAACCGATCAACCGGAGGAGCGGCGGGGTTCCTTCGGAAGGCCCGCACCGGGTTTCGCCACCGTGGTGCTCGATCCCGAGACGGGGGAGCCGGTCGGGGAGGGCGAGCCCGGCGAGCTATGCATTCGCGGACCGTTCGTGATGCAGGGGTATTACGGGCGCAGCCGCGAAGAGTGCTTCGACCCCGACGGCTGGTTCCACACCGGTGACATGGTGTATGCCGACGTGGACGGTTTTCTGTACTTCCTCGGCGGACGGACGGCGATGATCAAGACGGCGGGCGCCAACGTGTCGCCGCTCGAGGTCGCCAACGCGATCGCCCGACTCACCGGCGCAGTGGCCCACGTGATAGGCCTGCCCGATCCGCAACGCGGGCAGGTCGTCGCCGCGGTGATCGTCGCGCCCGACGGGCAGCCCGTCGACGACGTTGCGCTGCGCGCTGGGCTGGCGCGCGAACTGTCGTCGTACAAGATCCCCCACCGGATCGTGGTGATACCGGCCGCGGAACTCCCACAGCTGTCCAGCGGCAAGGTCGACGCCCGCCAACTCCCGAGGCTCTTCGATGCGTGACACCATCGACGAACTCCTGACTCACCGCGCCGCCACGGAAGCGGCCAAGCCAGCGGTCATCGACCCGGTCGACCGAATCATCTACGCGGCACTGGATTCCAGTACGCGGGACCTTGCGGCGGCGTTCGTGGAAGCCGGTGTCCACAAGGGCAGCCGGGTCGGGCTGATCATGCCCAACGGAGTCGAATGGGTGCGCATCGCGCTCGCACTCACCCGCGTCGGCGCCGTACTGGTCCCGTTGAGCACGTTGTTGCAGCCACCCGAACTGGTCGCGCAGCTGCGGGTCGCCGCCGTTCAGATGCTGATCACCGTCGAGGAGTTCCGCGGCCACCGCTACCTCGACGAGCTGCACGCCGAGTTGGCCGCACGCGATCTCGGGACCGGGCCCGCCTACCTCCCCGCGCTGCCTTCCCTCCGGCGCGTCTGGACGCCGGATGCGATCACCGGGCTGCGTGCTGGGGACAGCGCCCACGACGTCGCATCCGCCATGGCAGCCACCGTCGGTCCGAGCGACCCGATGGTGATCATGTTCACCTCCGGCAGTAGCGGAATGCCCAAGGGCGTCATCCACTCTCACGGCAGCGCACTCGGCGCGGTCCGGTCGAGCCTGGCACCGCGCTGCATCGACGCCGACACCAGGCTCTACCTGCCCATGCCGTTCTTCTGGGTCGGGGGCCTCGGCGGCGGCGTGCTCTCCGCGCTGCTGGCGGGCGCGACGTTGGTGACCGAGCCTGCGCCGCAGCCCGAGCCGACGCTGCGACTGCTGGAGCGCGAACGGGTCACGCTGTTCCGCGGCTGGCCCGACCAGGCCGAAACCCTGGCGCGGCAAGCAGATTCAGTGGATGCGGACCTGTCGGCACTCCGGCCGGGCAGCCTCGAGGCGCTGCTGCCCCCCGACCAGCGGGCGGCACCGGGCGCGCGCGCCAATTTGTTCGGCATGACCGAGACGTTCGGCCCCTACTGTGGCTACGCCGCCGACACCGACATGCCGAAGTGGGCATGGGGCAGCTGCGGCAAGCCGTTCGCAGGCATGGAGGTTCGCGTCGTCGACGTCGACACCGGCCAGCCACTGGGCACCGGGGCGACGGGCGAACTCCAACTGCGTGGGCCCCACACCCTGCGGGGGATCTGCCGCCGCAGCCGGGAGGAGCTCTTCACCGTCGACGGCTACTACCCCACCGGCGACCTGGGTCACCTCGACGCCGAAGGATTCATGTACTACCACGGCCGAGTCGACGACATGTTCAAGGTGAGCGGCGCGACCGTGTACCCCGCCGAGGTGGAGGCGGCGCTGCGCACACTCGACGGTGTGCACGGCGCCTACGTGACGAACGTGCCCGGCGTCAACGGAGACCGGGTGGGTGCGGTCGTGGTGTGCGACGTCGGCCACACCGCCGATCAGCTGCGTGCGGCCGCGCGAAAGACGTTGAGCGCGTTCAAGGTGCCGACGGTGTGGATGCCGGTGGCGTCCGACGAGCAAGTCCCCCGGGGTTCGACGGGCAAGGTCGACGTCCGTCGGCTCCGAGACATGCTGAGTACGGAAGTGGAGGCCACGCGGTGACCAGACCTCAATCGATCTACGAGCTCTTCCAGAGTCAGCGTGGTGACCTCCGACCTCAGCATGCGGTAGCTATGGCCCGTCAAGGCCGGCGGCCCCGCGCGACCGCCCGAATCGCCCACTCCGGCAGGCGGTCCCTCATCATGCAGGTCGACATCATCAGCCTGCCCGGGGAGGAGCTCGCGGCGATCGCCACCGTGAGCTTCGCGACCGTGCGGCGGACAGCAGCGTCGAATTGCATGGACCACGAGACAACCCACCGAAAGGAACACATGTGACGGGCAAGCTCGAAGGCAAGGTCGCCTTCATCACGGGAGCGGCGCGCGGGCAGGGCCGCGCGCACGCCGTGCGGATGGCGCAGGAGGGAGCCGACGTCATCGCCGTCGACCTCGCAGGTCGGGTCGCACCGAGCGTCAAGTACGACCCCGCGTCCCGCGCGGACCTCGACGAGACCGTCCGGCTGGTGGAGTCCACCGGCAGGCGCATCCTCGCCTCTGTGGTCGACACCCGCGACTACACCGGCATGGCCAAGGCCGTCGCGGACGGCGTCGCCGAACTCGGGCGGCTCGACGTCATCGTCGCGAATGCGGGCATCGCAGTGCCGCAGACGTGGGACGAGATCACCCCGGAGTCGTGGGGCGACGTCATCGACGTCAACGTCACCGGCACCTGGAACGCCGTCATGGCGGGTGCGCAGCACGTCATCGACGGCGGCCGCGGCGGGTCGATCATCCTGATCAGTTCGGCGGCAGGCATCAAGATGCAGCCGTTCATGGTGCACTACACCACCAGCAAGCACGCCGTGACGGGCATGGCGCGCGCGTTCGCCGCCGAGTTGGGCAGGCACTCGATCCGGGTGAACAGCGTGCATCCGGGACCGGTCGCCACCGACATGGGTTCGGGCGACATGGTTTCCGAGATCGGCCGCACGATGGAGTCCTACCCGCAACTGTCGAGCATGCTGCTCGGCTTCCTCACGATGGGCATCGCCGAGGCGGGCGACATCGCCGACGCCGTGCTGTGGCTGGCCAGCGACGAGTCGAAGTTCGTCACGGCGGCGGCCATCCCCGTCGACGGAGGGACGACCCAGTACTGATGGGTGAGCGGCTACACCGCAGGTGGGCGGTATCCGACGGCGGACTGGCGCAGTTGCCAGATCTGCGCCGGGCACAGCTCCTGGGCCGCTTGACTCAGCAGGTAGGACACCATGTGCTCGTCAGAGGTGTTGAAGTCGGCGCGGATCCCGTCTGCCAGTTGCCCATAGCTCTGACGTTGGCCGATCCGGTCGCACAGCCCGTATCCGTAGTCGAGCGCGGCCTGGGCGTTCGCGAAGTTGTAGCCGGGGCGCACCGTCACGTTGACCAGGTAGCCGATCTGGTCGGCGTGGGCGACCGGTGCGGCGAGCCCGGCGACACAGAGCGCAGCGGCGACGCCGACGGCAGCCATGAGACGCTTCATCGTCAGGACGATAGCCGATGACGGAACGCCCCGAGTCCTTCGCGGACAACTTGGTTCTCGGCCTCGCCGGGTACCGGACACGGCCGTTTCTCGAATTCGCGGGCACGTGGCACTCCGGTGATGACGTGGCCGCCCATCACCACGGCATCGAGGCCGCGCTGCTCGAGGCGGGCGTCGGGCGCGACGAGCCCGTCGGGGTCGTGGTGCGCAACCGGGTGCCCCACGCGGCCGCGCTGCTCGGTTTCGTCGCCACGGGACGTCCGGTCGTGATGATCTACAGCTACCAATCGGCACGATCGATCGCTGCGGACGTCGAGGCGTTGCAGCTGGCCGCGGTGGTCGCCGACCGCGAGGACTGGTCGGAGTCGGTCATCGATGCCGCGCGTCGCAGCGGTACCGCAGCCATCGCGGTGTCGATCCACCCCCGCGTCGAGCTGCTAGCGGCGCCCCTGCAGGTCGACCGCCCCGGCCATGGAAACACGCTGAGCGAGGCGGGCATCCACATCCTGACCAGCGGCACAACCGGCCCGCCGAAGCGGGTACCGATCAGGACCGAGGTGTTGGAGCACACCGTCCGCAGCATCACCCACGGGCAGCTCCACTCGCCGAGTGATCCGCCGGACGTCGTCTTCCTCCCGTTGGGCAGCATCGGTGGCGTGTGCCAGCTGTTGGCCGGACCGCAACAGGGCAAGCGCCTTGTGCTGCTGGAGAAGTTCACCGTCACCGACTGGGTGCGTGCGATCAAGACCTACCGCCTCCGAAGGGGCGGTGCGCAACCCGCGGTCGTGCGAATGGTGCTGGACGCCGACGTGCCACCCGAAGACCTCGAATCACTGGAGTGCCTCGTCGGTGGTGCCGGCCCCCTCGAGCAGGAGGTGCGCGACGAGTTCGAGCGGCGATACGGCATTCCGGTGTTGTGGGCCTACGGCGCAACTGAGTTCGCGGGCTCGGTGTGCGCGTGGACGCCCGAGCTGTATGAGCGGTACGGCAAGTCGAAACCCGACAGCGCAGGCAAACCGCTCCCCGGCGTTCAGGCCCGCGTCGTCGACCAGGATTCGGGAGCCGAACTGCCCTCCGGCAGCACGGGTTTGCTCGAGGCCAGGGTCGAGGTCATGGGCCCGGAGTGGATCCGCACCACCGACCTGGCCTCGATCGACGTCGACGGATTCATCACCATTCACGGCCGCGCCGACGGCGCCATCAACCGCGGCGGGTTCAAGATCCTGCCCGAGACGGTGCGACGTGTTCTCGTCGGTCACCCTTCGGTACTTGACGCCGCCGTGGTCGGCGTACCCGACCGTCGTCTCGGCGAAGTGCCCTTCGCCGCAATCGAAGTCAGACGCGGCGCCCGGGCGCCGACCGAGGCAGAGTTGAAGGAACTCGTTCGGGAAGCGTTACCGAGCCACCACGTGCCCGTGGCGATCGCGTGCGTCGACGAGCTTCCCCGCAACGCGGCGATGAAGGTCCGGCCGGCAGACGTCGCCGCCCTGCATCGACCTTGACAGGGCGCAGGCGACCGCGGCGAGACCGGGCGCGACCGACAGGTTCGTGCACGTTTACCCGCGGTCAGCGCGGGTTTGGACACGCAAATCGCTACCAGGTGACGCAGCGAATCAGGTTGCGGGCCTGCCGGTATCGGCCATCGACGCCGGGGCCAGCGCCCGGGTCACGAACGCCACCTGGTCCGCGGACACCTTGTCGAACCAGTCGTGGCCTGGCCACACGTCGAAGTGATCGCACGGGTAGTGGTGCACCTCGGCCCGACCCGCCACGGCCGTCTTGACCACCGACTGCGCCGGGACGTACCGATCAAAGTCGGCGATCTGGACGAGCAGCCGCGACCTCAACCGCTTGGCCGCCGGCGTCGCGCGGATCCCACCCATCTCGAAGCCCACCGAGGAGTCGATCTCGTTGCGCCACGTGGGTCCGGCCATCGAGGTGTAGCTCTCGTAGGCACCGTCCAGTGCGAGCGCCCCGCGCTCCCCCGGGTACGCGACCAACGGCATCGTCCTGGCGCCCCTGCCCCGCGCCACGGACCACTTGCTGGCCAGCCCGGCTGCCATCCACGACAGCGCGGTGAGCACGCTCCGTTCTCCGACGGAGGCGCGCCCGGCGGCGAGGCCGCTGGTCAACGGTGTCATTGCGATCACCGCGGCGACGTCGTTGCGGTCGGCGCCGACGTGGAACACGTGGCTGCCCGACATCGACGACCCCCAGATTGCGATCCGGCCGGGGTCGACGTCGGGCAGCGTCTTGGCCATGTCGATGGCCGCGCCGTAGTCCTGCACCTGACGCCTGATCGAAATGGACTGGCGTGGTTCACCTTCGGACGCCCCGAAGCCGCGATAGTCGAACGCGAGCACGTCGGCGCCCGCCGCGGCGAAGCGCTCGGCGAAAGGTTCCAGCCCGGAGTCCTTGGTGCCTCCGAAGCCGTGCGCCATCACGACCACCGGACGTCCCCCCGGCCCGGCCAGCCGATCGGACTCGGCGCGGAAGTGCCATCCGCTGCAGGTCACGCCGTTGGATGAGAATGCGACGTCGGTGTAGCTCATGCCGTCTCCGTCTCTTGGGAATGTTCTGCAACGTCGGTGATGCCGTAGATCGAACTGAGCCAGATCGCCGCGGCGCCGTCCATGAGTTGCTCTCGCGTCAGCGGACCGCCGAGCGTCAGCCGCTCCAACAACCGGTCGTTGACCTCCAGCAGTACCGCGGCCAACACGTCGGCGTCCAACCCGTCCTGCGCGCGCCCAGCCGCACGGTCGGAGCGGATCAGCTCGGCGATCGACTCGACGAACGATTCGCGTGCGCCGTCCCAGATGTCGCGCACCGAAGCGCTGGAACCCCGCACCTCGAGCATCGCCTTGAACAGGTGGCGGTGCCGATCGCGCATCGCGAACAGCCCGTCGAGCATGGCGTAGATGCGGCGTCGCGGGGAGTCGGCCGCCGAGGTGAAGGTCTCGGTCACCGCCAACGTCTCGTCGACCATGCGCTCCATGAGCGCCGCCACCGCGGCACCCTTGTTCTCGAAGTAGAAGTAGAACGCCGACCGCGTTACGCCGGCCTGCTTGGAGATCTCGGCGATGTTGATCGCGTCGAGGCTCGACTCCTGCAGCCAGGTGTCGAGCGCGTCGAGGATGGCCTCGCGCCGGTGGTCGCTCCGTTGCGGCGGTCGCCGGTCCGTCTGGGATCTCATGCGCGCACCAACCCGCGACGGGCCGCGGCCCGTTTCGCACCCGCGGCGAGTTCGCGGGTCCTGATGTCGTGCTCGTAGTGGAAGTAGTCGACCTGCTGAGTGTGCCGGGCACTCTCGGTGCAGTGCCCGATGTACCGCTGGTGATCCTCGTCGATGGCGCGCTCCATCTCGGCTTCCGACGGTAGCGCGTAGCGGCCGATGGCATGGGCCGCGAGCAACCGCGACTGGCATTCGACGAACGGGAACAGCGTCGGCACCGCCTGCGCGAAGCCGATGAAGGCCAGATCCTCGATGCCGGGCTTGAACATCCGCTTGTAGAGCCGGATCTGGTTGCCCGGTGCGCTGATGAAGTCGGAATCGAAGAACGGGAACGTGATGTTGTAGCCCGTCGCGTAGATGATCACGTCGAACTCGTCGCTGGTGCCGTCGGCGAAGTGGACGCTCTCGCCGTCGAGTCGGGCGACGTTGGGTTTGGGGATGACGTCGCCCGAGCCGAGTCGCAGCGGCAGCTCGACCGACTGCGTCGGATGCGCCTCGAACAGCTTGTGGTTGGGTTCGGGCAGCCCGTAGAGCGTGGGGTTGACGCCCATCACGGGCGCCAGCATCTGAATCGCCTTGCGCTGCCACGACAACGGGAGGTGCGGTGACGTACGCCAGAGTGTGTCGCCCGGCCTGCCCGCGATGTACTTCGGCACGATCCAGGCGCTCGAGCGCGTCGACAGCGTGACCTTGTTGTCCAGGGCCTTCGACGACAGTTCGACGGTGATGTCCGCCGCGCTGTTGCCCAGTCCCACGACGAGGATCCGCTTGCCCGTCAACTCCATCGGGGTACGCGGGTCGACGTAGTGGTGGGAGTGGATGGTCTCCCCCGTGAAGGTGCCGGGAAAGTTGGGGAACCGCGGGTCCCAGTGGTGGCCGTTCGCCACGACCAGCAGGTCGAAGCAGCGGCTGGTACCCGACTGGTCCTCGATGTCCCATCCGCCCCCGACGATGCGCCGCGCGTGCGTCACGCCGTTGGTGAACTCGATGTGCTCCAGCAGACCGAACGTGTTCGCGTAGTCGTCGAGGTAGGACTTGATGTCGGCGTGGTGCGGAAACTCCGGGTAGTGCGAAGGCATCGGGAAGTCCTTGAAGGACAGGGTGTCCCGCGACGTGTCGATGTGCAGGGAGCGGTAGGCGCTGCTGTGCCCGTTCGGGTTGCCGAACGCCCAGTTGCCGCCGATCCGGTCGGACGTCTCGAAGGTCGTGTAGGGAACGCCGTAGTCCTTCAGCATCTTGCCCGCGGTCAGTCCGCTGATGCCCGCACCGATCACCGCAACACGCGGTTGAGCTTGATCCACTGCCGCTCCTCTGGGTTTCGCCGGACATTATCAGCCGCTTTTGACGAACGTCAATGGATTCTGACAAGTGTCAAATGACTGGGTCCGGTTATCTTGGCTGCCATGGTGGACATCGACTATCCCTCGGCCGACGGACCCCTTCCGGGATACCTCGCGATTCCAGACGGCGCCGGCCCTTGGCCCGGCGTCGTCGTCCTACAGGACGCGCTCGGCTTGACCGCCGACCTCAAGCGCATCACCGACCGGTTCGCCGCGCACGGCTACCTGGCGCTGGCACCGGCGCTCTACCGCCGCGGTGGGGCACGGATCCGCTGTGTCGTCTCGACGTTCCGGTCGCTGGCCGCCGGGGCTGGACCCGCCGTCGACGCCATCTTGGCTGCGCGCGATCACCTGGCGGCCGAGCCGCGCGGCACGGGCAAGGTGGGCTCCGTCGGCTTCTGCCTGGGCGGCGGCTTCTGCCTACAACTCGCGCCCCGCGGGGTGTTCGACGCCGCCGCCCCCAACTACGGCATGGATCCGTGGAACGAACCCGACCTCACTCGATCGTGCCCCATGGTGGCGAGCTACGGTTCCCGCGATCTGATGCTCCGCGGGGCCGCCCCTCGCGTGGAGGCGGACCTGGCGGCTGGTGAGGTGCCGCACGACGTCAAGGAGTACCCCGGCGTCGGGCACGGATTCATGAATGACTGGGGCTACCCGCCGGTTGTTCAGTTCGTCGAACGCATTGCGGGACTGTCCTATTCGCAGTCGGAAGCCGAGGATGCCTGGACCCGGATTCTGGCGTTCTTCGACGACCACCTGAAGGGGTAGGCGACGCGGACGGCCCTACCCGATGACCCCGCGTTCGATCAGATGATCGGTCAGCGGGGCGACGCCGACGGCGAAGTGCTCGGCCATGGCGGCGCGGGCCCCCTCGGGGTCGGCCCGCTCCAACGCCGACATGACGGCACGGTGGTCCTTGGCCGACTGCTCGGGCCACCCCGACAGCGTCGGGAACACCGATTCGGGCGCGTACCTGGTGATTCCGGACATGAACTGCGTCAACTTCGGCGAGTCTGCGGCCACGTTGATGGTGCGGTGGAACTCGTGGTTGAGCCGCACCATGCGGTCCAGATCGCCCTGTTCGTAGGCCCGTTCCAGGTCGTCCTGGATGGCACCCAACGTCGCGAGCTGTTCGGGGGTGATGCGCTCGGCGGCCCGGGCCGCGAGCTCACCGCCAATGAACGCCTGAACGCGCGCGACGTCGGCGAGGTCGCGTGCGGTGACCTCCAGCACCATGAAGCCCCGCCTCGGATGCTGCTCCAACAACCCCTCGGCCCGCAGGTTGAGCAGTGCCTCGCGGACCGGCGTGACGCTGATCCCGAGCTCGACCGCCAGTTGGTCCAGCCGCAGGTACTCGCCAGAGGGATACTCGCCGTTGAAGATCCGGCGACGGACGTAGCGTGCGACATCGTCGGACAGTTGCGGCCTGGCCGCGAACTCGGGCTCAGATGCGATACTCATTGAGCAGACTCTTGCTAATGATGGTCTTCTGAATCTCGCTGGTGCCCTCGCCGATCAGCAGGAACGGCGCGTCGCGCATCAGTCGTTCGATCTCGTACTCCTTGGAGTAGCCGTACCCGCCGTGGATGCGGAAGCTCTGCTGGGTGACCTCCGAACAGAACTCGCTGGCAAGGTATTTCGCCATTCCCGCGGCGACGTCGTTGCGCTCCCCCGAGTCCTTGAGCCGCGCCGCGTTCACCATCATGAGGTGCGCCGCCTCGACCTTGGTCGCCATCTCGGCGAGCTGGAACGCAATCGCCTGATGTTCGGCGATCGGCTTGCCGAAGGTGCTGCGCTGCTGGGCGTATCGCGCGGCGAGCTCGAAGGCGCGGATGCCCACGCCACAGGCGCGCGCCGACACGTTGACCCGGCCGACTTCGATGCCATCCATCATCTGAAAGAAGCCCTGCCCCGGCGCATTGCCCAGCACGTCGTCGTCCGACGCGAGGTAGCCGTCGAACACGAGCTCCGTCGTGTCGACGCCCTTGTATCCGAGTTTGTCGATCTTGCCGGGGATGAGCAGACCCGGCAACACCTCGCCGAAGCCCGCGGGCTTCTCGACGAGGAACGCCGTGAGGTTGCGGTGCGGTTTGGGT
>Ga0070674_100002427_pt1 | contig 10303 bp, 10 predicted proteins | sample KBSM33metaG_FD_65344 | JGI IMG/M metagenome (GOLD analysis project Ga0070674, IMG submission 65344) | Miscanthus rhizosphere microbial communities from Kellogg Biological Station, Michigan, USA - KBS M3-3 metaG | ecosystem: Host-associated > Plants > Roots > Rhizosphere > Soil ...
GGCAAGGCCGACATCGTCGCCCGCGACGAGACCGAGACCGGCGATCGCATGCTGCTGAACCTGGGCCACACCTTCGGCCATGCGCTGGAGGCCTGGGCCGGCTATTCGGACCGGCTGCTGCATGGCGAGGCGGTCGCGATCGGCATGGTGATGGCGTACGATTTGTCGGCGCGCCTCGGCCTTTGCCCGCTCGAGGATGCGGCGCGGGTGCAGCGGCACCTCGCCAGCATAGGCCTCCCGACCTCGCCCAGCTGGATCGACGGGCGGAGATTTTCCTCCGCACGGCTGATCGAGCATATGGCAAAGGACAAGAAGGTGAAGGACGGCCGCATCGGCTTTGTCCTCACCCGCGGTATCGGCCAGGCCTTCACGCCGGCCTATGTGGAACTTTCGGACGTCGCCGCCATGCTGGACGAGGCCATCGCCGCCTGACCTCGACGCCTCTTCTCCGCCAACTGATTGGATGATCGGATCGCTGCCATGATCGTCGAACTTCAATTGCTGCTGTTGCTGGTGCTGCTCGGCTGCTCGGCGTTCTTTTCCGCCTCCGAGACCGCCGTCACCGCCGCGTCGCGCGCCAGGATCTTTGCCCTGTCGGCGGCCGGCGATCACGGCGCTGTGCGGGTCGAGAAGCTACATGGCCAGATGGAGCGGGTGATCGCCACCATCCTGCTGGGCAGTACTTTCGTCAACAACTTCGCGGCCTCGATCACCGCCCTCATCTTCGCAACCTATTTCGGCAGCAGCGGCACGATGGTGGTGGTGGCGTCGGTCTGCATCACCGCCGTGATCTTCATCTTCAGCGAAGTGCTGCCCAAGACCTACGCCGTCAACAATGCAGAGCGCGTCTCGGTCAGCCTGGCCCCGATCCTGTCGCCGATCGTCGCCGTCACCTATCCAATCACGCACGTCACGCAGATCATCATCAACGGCGTGCTGGGGATGTTCGGGGTCAAGGTCGAGCGCGAACCCGGGGCCGAAGAGAGCATCGAGGAATTGCGCGGCGCGATCGACCTGCATTCAGAATCCGCCGAGGAAATCCGCGAAGCCGGCGCAATGCTGCATTCGATCCTGGACCTGGACGAGGTGCCGGTCTCCGACATCATGATCCACCGGCGCAACATGACCATGATCGACGCCGACCTGCCGCCGGAGGAAATCGTGCGCCAGGTGCTGGACAGCCAGCACACCCGCATCCCGCTATGGCGCAACGAGCCGGACAACATCGTCGGCGTGCTGCATGCCAAGGGCCTGCTGCGCGCGCTGCACACCAACGACTGGAAGCTGCAGGGCATCGACGTCGTGAAGCTGTCGGCCAAGCCATGGTTCATCCCGGACGGGACCACGCTGCTGAAACAGCTGGAGGCATTCAAGCGGCGGCGCGAGCACTTCGCCATCGTGGTCGACGAGTACGGCGCGCTGATGGGCGTGGTGACGCTCGAGGACATCCTGGAGGAGATCGTCGGCGACATCGCGGACGAACACGACATGAAGGTCGAAGGCGTGGTGCAGGAGGAGGAAGGCAGCTTCATCGTCGACGGCGGCGTCACCTTGCGCGACCTCAACCGCGAGCTGGACTGGAACCTGCCGGACGACCGTGCCTCGACCCTCGCCGGGCTCATCCTGCACGAGGCGCGGCAGATCCCGCTGCAAGGCCAGGTGTTTACTTTCTATAGCCTGCGCTTCGAGATCCTGGAGCGGCAGCGCAACCAGATCCGCAAGATCAGGGTGACGCCGCTCGAACCGAAATCCGCCGGCGCCGACAAAGAGGCTGCGGCGCAGCGTCAGGCGGGAGGGCAAGGATGACCACGACGGGCATGATCGTTACGACCGCCAATGCCGTCGAGGGGCGGCGGGTGACCGACTTTCTGGGCGTGGTGCATGGCAAGACCATCCTGATGGTGAGCGCGACCGGGACCGCCGTCCGGCTGAGTTGAGTGGAGGAAGCGCATGGCGAATTCCAGCGGCGCCGATTTGAGCACACCGACCGCTCGCGAAGCACAGCATTTCCGGAACTATGCGTTCGGCGGCTATCGGCGCGCCGACGGCCTGTTCGACATCGAGGGCCGGATGACCGACACCAAGAGCTACGCCTTTCCCAACGACTGGCGGCGCACCATCGAAGCGGGCGAGCCGCTGCACGACATGCGCATCCGCCTGACGCTGGACGAGGATTTCGTGATCCGTGAGGTCGAATGCGTCACCGCCGCCGGGCCGTATGAGATCTGCCCCGCCATCACGCCGGCCTTCGCCGCGCTGAAGGGCGAGCGCATCGGGCGCGGCTGGTCGCGCGTCCTGCGCGAGAAGTTCGGCGGCCGCCACGGCTGCGTGCACCATGCCGAGATGCTGCGCGCGATGGCCACGGTCGCGTTCCAGACGCTCTATGGCTGGCAGGGACGGCGCAAGCGCGAGGCTGGCCTCGACCAGGGCGAAGGCCCGCCCAGCGGCGAACCCACGCCGGGGCGCAAGCCCGGCTTCATCGATTCCTGCCACGCGCTGGCGAGCGACAGCGAGATCGTGCGCACGCAGTACCCGCAGTTCTACGAGGCGCAGAAGTAGCGGCACCACAGGAGAGCGAGGATATCGGGCGTCTATTTCTCCGGCGCGTTCGCCGTCAGTGCGAGGGCATGCACCGGGCCGGCGAGTTCCTCGGCCAGCACCTGGTAGATCGCGCGCTGGCGCTCCACACGCGACTTGCCGGCGAAGGCGCCAGCGACGATCTCCACGCGGAAGTGAGTTTCGCCGCTTTCGCGCCAGCCGGCGTGACCGTGATGCTGGTTGGTCTCGTCGATCACGGCCAGCGATTCCGGCTGGAATGCCATGCGCAATTTGCGTTCGATCCGCTCCGCCACCTGGCCCATATAATGCCGCCCAGCGATTTCAACCCGGTCGTCCGTCGCATTGCCTAGCAGCCGGCGGGCCCAGCGTGCAAGTGAGCTCATGAGCGAATCGACTGTGAACCCAGCCGCGCCCGCGCACGCCCCGCTGTCACGCGGCGCGGCCTATGGCGTATTCGCCGTGCTGGTGCTGATCTGGGGCCTCAACTGGCCGATCATGAAAATGGTCGTGCACCTGATGCCGCCCCTGTGGTTCGTAGTCTCGCGCCTGGCGCTGGGCGCCGCGTGCCTGTTCACGTTGCTGGCGGCGACCGGACGGCTGGCCAAGCCGGCCAAGGCCGACTGGCCAGTGATCTGGTCGGTATCGTTCTTCCAGATGTACGTGTTCATGACCCTCACGACCGTCGGAATCCAGTTCATCCCGGCCGGCCGGTCGGCGATCCTGTCCTATACGTCGCCGCTCTGGGTCTTGCCGGCGGCGATCGTGTTCTTCGGCGAGAAGCTGACGCGCTGGCGGTTCATGGGCATGGCCGCCGGGCTCGCCGGCCTGGTCGTGCTGCTCAATCCGGCCAGCATCGACTGGTCGGACAATCGCGTGCTGCTCGGCAACGGTCTGCTGCTGTTCGGCGCGGTCATGTGGGCGATCGCGATCCTGCACACGCGGCGACATAGCTGGCATCTATCGCCGCTGCAGCTGGCGCCGATCCAGATGTCGCTGCTGCTGGCGCCGATGTGCGTCCTGGCCTATGTGATCGACGGGCCGTTCCATGCGGAGTGGAATTGGCAATTGGTCTGGATGCTGCTGTATAATGGTCCGCTCGCGACCGCGTTCGCGTTCTGGGCGTCGGTCAGCCTGCAGCGTGCGTTGCCGTCGAGCACCATTTCACTATCCTATCTTGCCGTTCCGGCGTGGGGCTTGATCGCATCGACGTTGTGGCTGGGCGAGTCCCTGCCGGCGAGCCTGATCTCCGGTGGCGTGCTCATCTTTCTGGGCGTCGCGGCCATCGCCTACGGCGACGCGCGGCGCCGCTGATCCATATCTTGTTTCCGCCTTATGTCTTGCCAGTGGCGAGGCCGCTTCGCATACTGCCATCATGAGCAAAGCCAGCACACAGAATGGCGGTGCACGCACCACGCAGTCCGCGTCCGGCGAGGGCACGCGCAAGCGGCGGCCGCGTTTCTATGAGCCGGAGACGCCGCCGCAGCCGACGCACTGCCAGCATCCGGAGTGCGACCTGCCCGGTGTCTATCGCGCGCCGAAATCACGCACGCAGCTCAACGAGTATTTCTGGTTCTGCCTCGACCACGTGCGCGACTACAACAAGGCGTGGGACTATTACGCCGGCATGAGCCAGGCCGAGATCGAGCGCCAGGTGCGCAACGACGTGGTGGGACAGAGGCCGACCTGGCCGCTGGGCAAATGGGGCGCACATGGACCTACCGGCCGCCCCACCGCGCCGCGCTCGACATTCATTCCCGACGATGTGGCGGAGGCGCTGGACAGCGCGGCGCAGGCCAGGAAAACCCGCGCCCGCGAGGAGCAGAAGCGCAATTCGCGCCTCAGCAAGGAAGAGCAGGCGCTGGCTGTCCTGGAGCTGACGGCGCCGGTGACCATGGCGGAGATCCGGACTCGCTATCGGACCCTCGTTAAGAAGCTGCATCCGGACATCAATGGCGGCGACAAATCGGCCGAAGAGCAGTTGAAAGTGGTGAACCAGGCCTACAGCACCCTGAAGGCCGTGGCCGTCCGCTAGCTTAAGGCCGGCTTTCGCGCATTCCAGGGTTGACGCTGGTGCAATTCCCCACGTCGGCTGTGGCCTAGCCGGGCCAGTTGGAATCGGCTAAAACCACCCGTCAATCAAAGAAATCGGGATTTTTCGAGATGGCGACCTTCACCGCCGCGGCTGCGGAAACATCGACACTGCCGGACATCACCATTTCGGTGCGTCAGGTCTTCGGCCTCGATTCCGAGATGCAGGTGCCGGGCTTCAGCCAGAAGTCCGAACATGTGCCGGACGTCGACGAGAGCTACCGCTTCGACCATGACACCACGATGGCGATCCTGGCCGGCTTTGCCTACAACCGCCGCGTCATGATCCAGGGCTATCACGGAACCGGCAAGTCGACCCACATCGAGCAGGTGGCGGCGCGCCTCAACTGGCCCTGCATCCGCGTCAATCTCGACAGCCACATCAGCCGCATCGATTTGATCGGCAAGGACGCGATCGTGCTGCGCGACGGCAAGCAGGTGACGGAGTATCGCGAAGGCCTGCTGCCCTGGGCGCTGCAGCACCCGACCGCCCTGGTGTTCGACGAATACGACGCCGGCCGGCCGGACGTGATGTTCGTGATCCAGCGCGTGCTGGAGGTCGAGGGCAAGCTGACGCTGCTGGACCAGAACCGCGTCATCCGCCCGCATCCGGCATTCCGCCTGTTCTCCACCTCGAACACGGTCGGCCTTGGCGACACCACCGGCCTCTATCACGGCACGCAGCAGATCAACCAGGGCCAGATGGACCGCTGGAACATCGTCGCGACGCTGAACTACCTGCCGCACGAGGACGAGGTCGGCATCGTGCTGTCGAAGTCGCCAAGCTACGACAACGAAGCGGGCCGCAAGACCATCAAGGCGATGGTCTCCTGCGCCGAGCTGACGCGCGCCGGCTTCATCAACGGCGACATCTCCACCGTCATGAGCCCGCGCACCGTCATCACCTGGGCCGAGAATGCGCGCATCTTCGGCGACATCGGCTTCGCGTTCCGCGTCTCGTTCCTCAACAAGTGCGACGAGCTGGAGCGGCCGGTGGTGGCGGAGTATTTCCAGCGCTGCTTCGGCGTCGACTTGAAGGACAGCGCGGGAAAGGTGCAGCTCGCCTGAAGCTGAACCGGCGATGACCAGCAAGCCAGCCAACGCGGTCGAGGAATTCCGGCGCGCCACCGGTGCGGCGATGCGCGCGATCTCGGAGCGCAACGACCTGCAGGCGACCTTCGCGCCCGGCCCGGCCGCGTTGCTGGGCAGCGAGGCGCGTTTGCCGCTGCCGTCCAAGAGCCTGCCCGCACCGGAGGTAGCCCAGACTCGCGGCGAAGCGGATGCGATCGCGTTGAAGCTCAGGCACCACAACGCGCGGGTCCATGCCAAGGAATGCCCGAAGTCGCCGCTCGCGCGCGACGTGTTCAACGCGGTCGAGCAGGCGCGCTACGAGGCGATCGGCTCGCGCAAGATGGCGGGCGTGAAGCAGAACCTGCGCGCCGCGCTCGAAGAGCAGTGCCGGGTCAAGGGCTATGCCCGCATCAACACCCGCGAGGAAGGCACCCTGGCCGAGGTCATGCGCCTGATGGTGCGCGAAACCTTGACCGGCGATGCGATTCCGGAATCGGCGCGCGCCATGGTCAATGCGTGGCGATCCGATTTCGCGCAGAAGGTCCTGGACGACGTCGCCGGACTCAAGGACAAGCTCGTCAACCAGCGCATCTTCGCCAAGGCGGTGCGCCGCCTGCTCGCCGATATGGAGCTGGAGCAGACCGACGAGGAGCTGGAGAGCGAGCGCGACGACCAGGACGACCAGGACCAGCAGGACCCTAACAAGCAGCAGCAGCCGCAACAGAAGAGCGGCAAGCAGCAGCAATCCGAATCCTCCACCCAGATGGACGCCCAGCAGGAAGCCGAGGCGGAAGCGGAGGAGATGGATTCGGGCGAGCAGGAAATGGAGATGCCGGCGCAGGGCGGCGAGGAGCAGCCCGGCAATCCCGGCCGCCGCAACGACGAGGCGCTGCACAAGCGCCGCAACGAGCCGGCCTACAAGAGCTTCACGCAGCAGTTCGACGAAGTGGTCGAGGCGCACGAGTTGTGCGACCCGGATGAGCTGACGCGCCTGCGCGCCCTGCTCGACCAGCAGCTGAATGCGCTGCAGACCGTGGTGGCGAAGCTCGCCAACCGCCTGCAGCGCCGCCTGCTCGCCAAGCAGAACCGGTCGTGGGTGTTCGACCTCGAGGAAGGGCTGCTGGACAGCAAGCGCCTGCCGCGGGTGATCGTGAACCCGGACCTGCCGCTGTCCTACAAGCGCGAGACCGATACCGAGTTCCGCGACACCGTGGTGACGCTGCTGATCGACAATTCCGGCTCCATGCGCGGGCGGCCGATCACCGTCGCGGCCATGACCGGCGACATCCTGGCGCGCACGCTGGAACGCTGCGGCGTCAAGGTCGAGGTGCTCGGCTTCACCACCCGCATGTGGAAGGGCGGCCAGTCGCGCGAGGCCTGGATCAACGCCGGCAAGCCTGCCAATCCGGGGCGCCTCAACGACCTGCGCCACATCGTCTACAAATCGGCGGACGCGCCGTGGCGTCGGGCGCGCAAGAATCTCGGCCTGATGCTGCGCGAGGGCATCCTCAAGGAGAATATCGACGGCGAGGCGCTGCTGTGGGCGCACAACCGCCTGGTCCAGCGCACCGAGCAGCGCCGGATCCTGATGGTGATCTCGGACGGCGCGCCAGTCGATGATTCGACGCTGTCGGTCAATCCGGGCAACTACCTGGAGCAGCACCTGCGCGAAGTGATCGACTGGATCGAGACCAAATCGCCGGTCGAACTGCTCGCCATCGGCATCGGCCACGACGTGACGCGCTACTATCGCCGCGCCGTCACCATCGTCGACGCCGAGCAGCTGGGCGGCACCGTGCTGGAACAGCTCGCGGCGTTGTTCGAGGAAGACTCGGCGCGGGGCCGCCAGGCCGCGCGGCGCTGGGTGATGGCGCACTAAGATTCATCGGCGCAGGCAACGGGCGTTGCGCTTCAACTCGGGGAGATTGCCAATGGCCCGCACGTCTGACGCCGCATGTCTCATTGCAGTCGCCGCGGCTGCGCTTCTTAGCAGCTGTGCTTCGCAGGGAAACACGGGAACCGCCCCGCAGGCGGCTTCGTCTGCGGCTGCCTGCAGCGGCAGCTTCCTGGCCTTTGGGGAGGCTCCGTCGCAGGACGTCTCGCTGACCTGCTCCGGTGTCGAGCGCCAGTATGTTGCCTACCCAGAGAACATTGCCCATCGCTATTCACCCTGCTCGTATACATTCGATTCAGCGAGCGGCACCGGCAGCGGCAGAATGACTTGCAGCAGCGGCAGGTCCGGCCCGCTCAGCTACGACATGACGGACCCGGCGAACATCAAGGTCGCGGCAACGCTCGATGATGGGCGAAAGATGACTTTCACACTGCGGCAAGAGTGATTTGGGCCGCCCCCGCGCGCCACTTGCGATCGGCCGCTAGACCAGCAGCGATCCGTAGATTCGAAGCTCCAGCTCCGCCCAGTGCGGGCTCGCGGCGTATAGATCCGCCAACTCCCGCTTGGTGAACCAGAAATCGAGGGACTTGATGTAGTGCAGCGCGCTGACTTGCTTGCGCTTCGCCCTTAGGATTTCCGGATCCAGCCCGAATGCCTTCGCGGCATCTTCGACCAGATTCTCGCTCCGGATCCAGCAATCGACCGGCGGCATGTTGTAGCTGAGCGCATAGTCGTCGGCACGATTGAGAGTCCCGGTCCGCTCGAACAGGTCGCCGCGCAGGAACATCTCGCGGGTGACGATATGATGCGGCGGCCGTTGGGCTTCAAAGTGAACGCGGCTGAGAAGCCAATGCGGGAGCCTGCGAAAGTTGGCGATGACGCGTCGGCCACCGAGCTCAAAACCCGGATCACGCCGGCGGCGCGCGTCGATATTGTCGTGCCAGATGACCTTCCGGAAATCCTTGGCGTCGAAGCGGTAGGCCGGATCGCCCCTCCAAATCTCTCTCAGCGCGGCTTCCAAGGATGTTCCCGCGCACTTTGGCAAATGCAGCCAAACGAAGTCAGGACCCTGGATCATTGATTGCGCACCTTGGTTGCCCCCTAGCCAGCGACCAACCGGCCCTGCCCGTTCGTTCCGATCGGGACGTCACTGGCGGATCCCCGCGACGGTAATACCGATTACCCTAGGGAAACTTCGCGTGTTCTTGCAAGCGGCAAGCCGGCAGCTGGCGACATGGCGAACCTGTGATGAATCACCGAGACTCAAGGCCGCGCATCGACCCGGTGATGACGGCTTGAGGAGGAATCAGGTATGGTCCTCGCCATGGCCTCGCCCAACCAGATCCTCCACGACGTCTTCGGCTACACATCCTTCCGCCCCGGGCAGGAGGAGATCATCGATTTCATCCTTGGCGGCGAGAACGTGCTGGCGGTGATGCCGACCGGGTCGGGCAAGTCGTTGTGCTACCAGATCCCGGCATTGCTGCTGGAGCGGCCGACCATCGTCATTTCGCCGCTGAAGGCGCTGATGGACGATCAGGTCGCGGGCCTGCGCGCCGATGGCGTCGAGGCAGCCTCGATCCACTCCGGCATGGGGCGGGACGAGCAGATCGCGGAATGGCGCAAGGCGACGTCGGGCAAGGCCAAGCTGCTCTATCTCGCGCCCGAGCGGCTGATGAACGAGAACATGCTGGCGGCCCTGCATCGGCTCGATCCCCATCTGTTCGTGGTGGATGAGGCGCATTGCATCTCCAAATGGGGCCCGAGCTTCCGGCCGGAATACGAGCAGCTGTCCAGGCTGAAGGAATTGTTCCCGACGGCGCACATCGCCGCCTTCACCGCGACCGCCGACAAGGCGACGCGCGCGGACATCGCGCAGAAGCTGTTCAGAGGCGACAGCCGCGTCATCGTGCACGGCTTCGACCGGCCGAACCTGCGCCTCGGCGTCGCGCACAAGACCCACTGGTCGAAGCAGCTGCTGGCGTTCCTGTCCGACAAGAGGGGCCAATCGGGCATCGTCTATTGCCTGTCGCGCAAGTTCACCGACGAGGTCGCGAATTTCCTGCAGGAGGAAGGGCTAAACGCCATCCCCTATCATGCCGGCCAGGATCCGGAGACGCGCAAGCGCAACCAGGACCGCTTCATGAGCGAGAACGAGGCGGTGATGGTGGCGACCATCGCCTTCGGCATGGGGATCGACAAGCCGGACATTCGCTACGTCTGCCATCTCAACCTGCCGGCCAGCATGGAGGCGTACTACCAGGAGATCGGGCGCGCGGGCCGCGACGGCGCGGCGGCCGAGACCATGCTGCTCTACGGTTATGACGACCTGCGCATGCGCCGCACCTTCATCGAGGACGAGACCACCGAGGAGGAGCACAAGCGGCGGGAGCATCGGCGGCTCGATGCGCTGATCGCCTATTGCGAATCCGCGGAGTGCCGGCGCATCGCGCTGCTGGGCTATTTCGACGAGCAGACCGGGCCGTGCGGCAATTGCGACAACTGCCTCAACCCGCCGACGCTGGTGGACGCGACGCGGCAGGCGCAGATGCTGCTCAGCGCGATCCATCGCACCGGCCAGGCGTTCGGCGCCGGCCATGTCATCGACGTGCTGCTGGGCGCCGAGACCGACAAGGTGCGCCAGCGCGGGCACGACCGGCTGCCGACCTATGGCGTCGGCAAGGAGTTCCC
>Ga0070674_100002428_pt1 | contig 10302 bp, 8 predicted proteins | sample KBSM33metaG_FD_65344 | JGI IMG/M metagenome (GOLD analysis project Ga0070674, IMG submission 65344) | Miscanthus rhizosphere microbial communities from Kellogg Biological Station, Michigan, USA - KBS M3-3 metaG | ecosystem: Host-associated > Plants > Roots > Rhizosphere > Soil ...
GTAGCGGGCGCCGCGGCGCCCGGCCGGGAGGCCCTCGAGCGCCGTGAGCAGCTTGCGGTTGTTGTCGTCGTCGGTGGCGTCCTCGCCGGCGTACCGGCGTGTCCGCACGCCCGGGTTCCCGCCCAGCGCGTCCACTTCGATGCCGGAGTCGTCGGCGAGCGTCGGCAGGCCGCTGGCGCGCGCCCCGAACCGCGCCTTGAGCGCGGCGTTCGACTCGAAGGTCTCGCCGTCCTCGACCGGGTCGCCCGGCACGCCGAGCTCGTCGAGCGAGACCAGCTCCCCGTGCTCCAGGTGGAGCAGCTCCCGCAGCTCGCGCAGCTTGTGCGTCGAGCGCGTCGCGATCAGGAGCCGCGGACGAGCCACCGCCGCGTCTACCGCTTGACGGTGGCGAGGATGGCGGCCTGGGCCGCGAACAGCTGCGCCAGGCCGGCGTCCGCCAGGTCGATCAGCCCGTTCGCCGCCTCGCGGTCGAACGCCTTGCCCTCGGCCGTCCCTTGCAGCTCGACGTAGGCGCCGCTGTCGGTGCCGACCACGTTGAAGTCCACGTCTGCGCGCGAGTCCTCGGAATAGTCGAGGTCGAGCAGTGGCACGCCGTCCACGAGGCCGACCGAGACCGCGGCCACCTTGCCGACGAGGTGGCGGTCCATGCCGTAGGTGATGAGCGCGGCCGCGAGCGCGACGTAGCCGCCCGTGATCGACGCGGTGCGGGTGCCGCCATCGGCCTGGAGCACATCGCAGTCCACGGTGATCGAGCGCTCGCCGAGGCGGGTGAGGTCCACGACGCCGCGGAGCGAGCGCCCGATGAGGCGCTGGATCTCGTGCGTGCGCCCGCCGATCCGGCCCTTTGCGGACTCGCGGTCCGTGCGCTCCGCCGTGGCCCGCGGCAGCATCGAGTACTCGGCGGTGACCCAGCCGGTCCCCTTGCCGCGGAGGTGCGGCGGGACCCGGTCGACGACCGTGGCCGCGCAGAGCACCTCCGTGTCGCCCATCCGGACGCGGCACGAGCCCTCGGCCCACTTCTGGACCCCGAGCTCGAAGCTGACCGGCCGGAGATCGCGGGGGCCGCGTCCGTCGGCTCGCACCGTCGGGGGATTGCCGATGCTCATGTCGTCGCCTTCTCCTCTGCCTTGGCCGTGTCCCACAGCGCGTCGAGCGACGCGAAGTCCATGTCGCGCAGGGCGACGCCCTGGCCGGCGGCCTGCCGTTCGACGCTGCCGAACCGCCGCCGGAACTTGGCGTTCGCGGCGCGCATCGCCGCCTCGGCATCCACGTCCTGCTTGCGGGCCACGTTGACCAGCACGAACAGCAGGTCGCCGAACTCCTCCGCCCAGGCCCGCTGGTCGCCGTCGGCGGCCGCCTCGCGCAGCTCCTGGGTCTCCTCGATGACCTTGTCGAGCACGCCGTCGAGCGACGGCCAGTCGTAGCCGAGGTGGGCGGCCCGCTCCTGCATCTCCTGGCTGGCAGCGAGGGCGGGGAGCGACGCGCTGATGCCGTCGAGCGCGCTCTTCGCCGCGGTCTCGCCGCCCGCGTCCGCGCGTTCCGCGGCCTTGATCCGCTCCCACTGGCGGTTGACGTCCGACGCGGTCTCGGCCTCGGCCTCGCCGAACACGTGGGGATGGCGGCGGACGATCTTCGTGGCCAGCGCGGCCTGGACGTCGGTCAGGTCGAACACGCCCTCCTCGGCGGCCAGCTGCGCGTGCAGGATCACCTGCAGCAGGAGGTCGCCCAGCTCGCCCGCCAGCTCCGGGGTCGCGCCGCCCTCGAGCGCGTCGTAGACCTCGTAGGCCTCCTCGAGCAGGTGGTTGCGCAGCGAGGCGTGGGTCTGCTCGCGATCCCACGGGCAGCCGTCCGGCTGGCGCAGCCGGTCGCTGATCCACGGCATCGCCCAGGTCCCCGCGACGGCCGCCTGGGGCGCGAGCGGGGCGAGGTAGCAGGGCGTGGCGAGGACCGCCGCATCGAGCTCCCCGACGGTCGTCGCCCCGGCCGTCCCGAACCGGCCGACCGGATGGTCCGCCGGGTAGAGCCGGCGGAGGACGGCAAGCGGATCGTCGCCGCCGGGCCCGTGGCGCCCGGGCAGCGGTGCCACGATCGCGTCGGCGGACGCGCCGAGCATCGCGGCGGGCACGATCAGCACCGGCCGCGACGGCTCGATGGGCGTCCCGATGAGCCGCTCTGCCGCGACGAGCTGGACGCCCGCGCCCGGATCCAGTCCCCAGCGCAGTCGCGCCTCGGCCAGGAGGGCATCCAGCATGCGGCGCTCGCTAGCCCGCGCTGGATCCCGTGATCGACGGGTCGCGCTCGATCTTGACCACGGCCTTCTGGGCCGTGTACCAGTTCGAGAACGCGTTCGTCTTGATGGCCTCCAGCTGCCGGCCCTCCGGCGTCCGGTTCTCCTCGGCGAAGACCTTGAACAGGTACGTCCCGTCGCCGGGGATCGCGACGATGCTGCTGGTCTTGCCGACCTCCGCCGCGAAGATCGCGTCGGTCAGGCGTGGATCGAGCTGGTTCGGGGCCACCCAGCCGAGGTCGCCGCCCTTGCTGGCGGTCTCGGACTCGGAGTTGTCGCGGGCCAGCGCGGCGAAGTCCGCGCCAGCGTCGGCATCGGTCTTCAGCTTGGCCATCCACGTCGCATCCGGGGCGTGGTACATGACCTGGATCACGTGCCAGCCGATGTCGGTCTTCACCGGCACGAGCAGCTGGCCGGGCTGCAGGCCCGGGGCCAGGATCGCGGCCTTGAAGTCCTCGGCCTGCGAGAGGTCCGAATCCGCGCTGATGTAGCCGAGCTTCCCGCCGGTGCCGGTGTCGCCCTTGGCGCTCTCCTCGTCGCTCGTGGTCCGCGCCATCGAGTCGAACAGGGCCGGATCGGCCTTGAGCTTGGCGTACGCGGCGTCGGCGTCGGCCTTGGCCGTGGCCCAGGCCGGGTCCGTGGCGGCGAGGTCGGGGGCGCCCGTCGGGTCGTCCTTCGGGGAGAACTGGATGTGGCGGACCTTCACGGCGTCCGTCGTCGGGGTGGGCGAGGTCTCGGCGATGTAGATCTCGCTGACCTGCCGCTGCTTGCCGCTCTTGGACGCGTCCGCGACGATCTTGTCCTCGAGCTTCTGGTGGATGACGTCGCCGGCCACGACCTCGCGGTACTTGGCGAGGTCGATCCCGGCGTTCTGGATCTTGGCCTGGTAGGCCGCGTCCACCGTCTCGGCCACGATCTCGCTCGCCCGGCCGATCCGATAGATCCCGTCGGCGCCCTCGACCACCGCGGTCGGGGTGTTGGCCGTGGCCGCGAAGACCGCGTCGATGAACGCCTCGTCGGTGCCGGCGTCGTCCTTCTGGATCCAGCCGAGGTCGCCGGCCTGCGGCGCGGTGGCCGTGTCGGTCGAGACGACCTTCGCGACCTCGTCCCAGGCCTTGCCGGATTTCAGGTCGGCGAGGGCCGCGTCGGCCTTGGTCTTGGCGGCGGCTTTCTGCGCCTCGGTCGGCGCGGTCGCACCGGCATCGATCGCGGGGGCAACCTCGATGACCCAGGCGTGGCGGGACTCGGGCGCGGTCGCCTCGGTCACGAGGCGGGCGTCGATGTCCTCCGGCGTCGCCGCGATCCCCTGCGCGGCCGCGAGCTTCGCCTGGAGCTTGGCGTCGATGATCCGCTCGAGGGTGTTGGCCGGCAGCTGCTGGGTCTGCTGGTCGAGGTACTGCTGCGCGGTCTGCGCCTGCGCGTCGGTCAGCCGGCCCACCTGGCGCTGGTTGACGATGCGGCTGCTGGCCTCGGTGATGCGGAACTGCTCGGAGAGGTAGCGGTCCTTGAAATCGTCCTTCGTGATCGACTGGCCGTCCACGCTCCCGACCGAGGCCCAGTGCGCGTTGTACCAGGACAGTCCTGCGGCGAAGAGCAGGATGAGGACGGCCGCCAGGACGACGAGGCCGAAGGCGAGGTTGGTGTAGAAGTTCCGCCGGTCCTGGCTCTCCCACTGCGCCTTGTGGGTGCGCTTGACGACGGGTTTGGCTCGAAAGGTCATGGGGTGGCTGGATCCTGTTCGAATGGCGTGGCCGGTCGGCTCCGGGGAGAGACGGGGCGCGTATCGTACCGCAACCTCGCGCGGGGCCAGTCGGACGCTTGGCGGCTCACCGACGCATCGTCCGCTCGACCAGGTCGAGGTACGCGCGGGCCTCCCGCTCCCATGACAGCGCGGCCACTCGCGCGTGGGCGCGCGCGATCCGCGCCTCGCGGCCGGCGGGGTCGTCCACGATCGCCTCCAGAGCCGCTGCCAGGTCTGCCGGATCCCCCGCCGCGTAGGTCACGACGTCATCGCCGAACGTGCGCTCGACGAGCGGCAGGCGGCTCGCGACGACCGACCGGTCCATCGCCGCGTACTCGTACGCCTTGGTCGAGAGCGAGTAGTCGGTGAACTCGGTCCGGCGGGTCGGTGCCAGGCCGACGTCAGCGGCCGCGATGGCCGCGGGGACGTCGCCGACCGGGATGCGCCCGTGGAAGGTGACCGCGTCGGCGATGCCGAGGCGCTCGGCCTGGTCGCGGAGCGGCACCTCGCCGAAGTCCTGGCCGTACAGCTCGAGCGCGACGGGCAGGGCCGGTCGACTGGCGCGCAGGACCGCGATCGCGTCGAGCACCACGTCGAGCTCGTAGATCGGGCTGAGGCCGCCGGCGTAGACCAGCACGAGCCGCCCGTCGGCCATGAACGGGCGATCCGGGCTCCCCGCGGTGTCGAACCGCGCCAGCGACGGCACGTTGGGGACGATCGTCAGCTTCTGCGCCGGCACGCCCAGGCCGAGGAGCCGGTCGCCGAGCGCCTCGTTGACCGTGACCACGGCGCTGGCGTAGCGCGTCGCCAGCCGCTCCTGCCACCCGAGGACGGCGCGCGCGAGACCGCCGAGCCGCGAGTGGAAGCGGCTCCCGAAGAAGACCGGCATCGCCTCGTGGAGGTCGAGGATCACCGGCACGCCGACCATCCGAAGCGGCAGCGTCGCGAAGACGAGGAAGTCGGGCAGCGTGTGGACCTGCACCAGGCCGTAGCGTCGTCGCGGGTGGGCGCGGACCAGCGCGAACCCAGCGCGCAGGAAGAAGGCCAGGTACTCCGCGAGGTACACGCCAAGACCGGCGCCCTGGTGGCGCTGGACGCCGAGCCGGCGGACGGCGACGCCCGCGATCGTCTCCGACGCGGGATCGGACGGCCGCCGCAACGCGAAGACGTCCACCGCGTGGCCGGCGGCGGCGAGCGCCTCCGCCTCGCGCCGCACGCGCGGATCCTCCTCGTAGTAGGAGTGGGTCAGCATCGCGATGGGACGGCGTGCCGAGCCGCTCGCGCCTGACGGGTCGGTGGCCATGTCCATGCCCGAAGAGCGTACCGCAGCGGGTGGCCGGCGGGCCGCCGGACGGCCGGCACCCGGTCCTCGCGGCCTGCCGTGTTACCCTCCGCGCCGATGAACGAGACGGCCGAGGTGTCTGCGCATTTCCGCACGACCGCCGTCCGCCCCGGACCCCTCGGCCTGCTTCGTGAAGCGCTGACCGAGATGCTCGGGCGGCGACGGCTGATCGCGTATCTCGTCCAGGCGGACATGAAGAAGAAGGGGGCGGACACCCTTCTCGGCAACATCTGGTGGGTCCTCGACCCGCTCCTCCAGATGATCGTCTACGTGGTCTTCATCTCGGTCGTCCTGGGTCGCGGCGGGCCCGACTACCCGCTGTTCATCTTCGCCGCGATCCTGCCCTGGAAGTGGTTCCAGTCGTCGATCCAGGACGGCATCAGCTCGGTGTCCAGCGCCGACAAGCTGATCCGCCAGATCCAGTTCCCCAAGCTCGTGCTGCCGGTCTCGTCGGTGGTCGCGGGGATCGTGAACTTCGCGTTCGGCCTGATCCCGCTGGTCGGGCTCATCCTGCTGCTCTACCGCGACCGCCTGAGCGTGACCCTGCTGCTGATCCCGGCGATCGCCGCGGTCCAGTTCTTCCTCAACCTCGGGCTGGCGATCGGCCTCGGCGCGTTGAACGTGTTCTACCGCGACGTCGGTAACATCTCGCGCCACGTCCTCCGCCTCTGGTTCTACCTGTCCCCGGCGCTCTACTCGGTCGAGCAGCTGCAGAAGGGCACCGAGAACCTGCCGATCATCGGCCAGATCCTGCTGCTCAACCCGTGGACGACGCTCTTCACCGCCTACCGCGACGTCATCTACTTCAGCCGCATGCCGAACTGGATGGACCTCGGCCAGGTGCTCGTCGGCTCGCTCGTGCTGTTCGCCCTGCTGACCTATGCGTTCAAGCGGGCCGAGCCCTCGTTCGCCAAGGTCCTCTGATGGACGATCCGGACCAGCTCAGTGCCGCCAAGCCCTCGGTCGTCCGCCTGGACGGCCCGGTCGCCATCGAGGCGCAGGGACTCGGCGTCAAGTACAGCCTCAAGTTCACGCGCAAGACGACCATCCACCGCTCGTTCGTGAACATGCTCAAGGGCCAGCCGTCGGACGACTTCTGGGCGTTGAGCGACGTCACCTTCAAGCTCGTCCACGGGGAATCGCTGGCCGTGATCGGGCCGAACGGGGCCGGCAAGAGCACCCTGCTCCAGGTCCTCGCCGGGATCATCACGCCGTCGGCCGGGGTGGTCGAGGTCAATGGCCGGATCTCGAGCCTGCTGACCCTCGGGGCCGGGTTCGACCCGGACCTGACCGGGCGCGAGAACGTGCGCCTGGCGGGGGCCTTCATGGGCATCGAGGGCGTCGAGATGGCGCGGATGACGCCGGGGATCATCGCCTTCGCCGACCTCGGGCCGTTCATCGATGCGCCGATCAAGACCTACTCGTCGGGCATGCGGGCCCGGCTCGGGTTCGCCATCGCGACGTCGGTCGACCCGGACATCCTGCTGCTCGACGAGGTGCTCGCGACCGGCGACCAGGTGTTCCGGGCGCGATCCAAGGCCCGGGTCCTGGAGCTCGTGAAGGCCGCCAAGGGCGTGGTGTTCGTCACCCACGACCTCAACTGGGTCACCGAGTTCTGCAATCGCGCGCTCCTGCTCGAGCGCGGCCGCATCGTGGCCGAGGGCGACCCGGCCGAGGTCGTCGCGATCCACCGCGAGCACTCGGAGCGGACGAAGCTGGAGCGCGAGGCGGCCATCGCCCAGGCGCTCGTGGAATCCGGCGCCGGCCCGCTCCCCCCGGACGCGGCCAAGGGCACCCTCGCCGGCTAGATCGCCGGCAGCGCTTCGCGGGCCGACCAGCCGGCGCCCAGGCGCAGCACCTGACGGGGCTTGACCGTCCGACCGCGCGAGCTGTCGACGGTGTCCACCACCAGCGACGCCTGGTCGAACACGCGGTCCCAGTCGATCGCGCGGTGTGCCGTGACGACCACCACGACGTCCGAGGCGGCCAGCAGCGCGTCCAGGCCGACACCCGTCCGCTCGATGCCGTCCGCGTCGCGGAACGTCGTCACGTGCGGGTCGTGGAAGGCCACGTCGGCGCCGCGATCGGCAAGGCCCGCGATGACGTCCGCGGCCGGCGAGTTGCGGGCATCCTGGACATTGGGCTTGAACGCGACCCCGAGCACCCCGACGCGGGCGCCCTTGAGGGCCTTGCCCCGGTCGTTGAGCGCCTCGGCGGTGAGGTCCACGACGTGGCGGGGCATCGCGAAGTTGATGTCCCCGGCGAGCTCGACGAACCGGTCGATGAAGTCGAACTCGCGGGCCCGCCAGCTCAGGTAGTACGGGTCCACCGGGATGCAGTGGCCGCCGACGCCCGGGCCCGGGGTGAAGCGCATGAAGCCGAACGGCTTGGTCGCCGCGGCGTCGATGACCTCCCAGACGTCGAGGTCCATCCGCTCGCACAGCAGCGCCAGCTGGTTGACGAAGGCGATGTTGACGTTGCGGAAGACGTTCTCGAGCAGCTTGGCCAGCTCGGCCGCGTCGGGCGACGAGAGCGGCAGCACGTGGTCGTTGATCTTCCCGAGCAGGGCGGCGGCCCGCTTCGTCGCGGCCGGCGTCGTGGCGCCGACCAGGCGCGGGACGTTCTTGGAGGCGGATGCCGGATCGCCCGGGTTGACCCGTTCGGGCGCGAACGCGAGGTCGAAATCGGTGCCGGCGACCAGCCCGGAGCGCTCCAGCTCGAGCCGGAACGGACCGGTGGTCGTGCCCGGGAACGTCGTCGACTGGAGGATGACCAGCTGACCCGCGCGGAGGTGCTCGCGGATCAGCGACGCGGCCGACAGGACCGGCGCGAGGTCGGGGTCCTTGGACTTCGTGATCGGGGTCGGGACGCAGACGATGATGACGTCGGCGTCAGCGAGACCGGCCTCCTCGGGCGCGACCACGCGCAGGCCGCTGCCGAGCGCCGCCACCAGCCGGTCGTCCGCGATGTCGTCGATCGGGGAGCTGCCGCCCGCGAGCTGGGCGACGCGGACCGCGCTCGCATCGATGCCGTCCACGCGCAGGCCGGCCTCGACGAACGAGATCGCCAGGGGCAGCCCGACGTAGCCAAGGCCGATGACCGCCAGTCTCGAGTCGCTCACGGATCCTCCATATGGGTCGGGCGCGCCGTCGGGCGCCGGGCCGGGTCGGCCGTCCGTGAGGATATCCCGTTCCGGGCCGTCACCTCGAACGGGTGGTCGCGACCGGGGTGCCGTCCTGCTCCGCCGCGGCGGCCAGCACGTCGTCGAGCGTCCGGTCGAACGGGATCTCGGGCCGCCAGTCGACCAGCGACCGGAGCAGGCTCGGGTCGCCCCGGACCTCGGCGACCTCGCCGGCGCGGACCAGGGCCGGATCGACCGTGATCGGCGCGTCGACGCGCGCCTGACGGCACAGCTGTTCGACGATGCGGCGGATCGTGATCGAGCGGCCGGAGCAGACGTTCACGATCGTGCCGCCCGCCACGGCCCCGGACCGCGCGCCTTCCAGCAACAGGCGGTACGCGCGGACCACGTCGCGGACGTCGAGGAAGTCGCGGGCGACATCGAGGTTCCCGACGACGACCTCGCTCGCGCGACCGGCGGCGACCGCCGCGATCCGCGCGGCGAGCGCCGGGACGACGAAGTCCGGCCGCTGGCCGGGGCCGGTGTGGTTGAACGCGCGGGCCACGACGACCCGGACGTTCGAGCGCCCGCCGATGGCCAGGGCGACCGATTCCTGGGCGGCCTTCGAGAGCGCGTATGGCCCATGCGGTCGCAGCGACGCGGCCTCGGACAGCGGGAGCTCCCCGGGTGTGGGGCGGCCGTAGACCTCGCCCGAGCTCGGGATCAACACGATCGGCGAGGGATCGATCCGACGGACCGCCTCGAGGAGGTTCACCGTGCCGCCGACGGTCACCGCGAAGGCCCGCTCGGCATCCTTCGAAGCGGCCGTGCCCGACGACACGGCGGCGAGGTGCACGATCGCGGCGGGTCGGGAATCCGCGATCCAGGCGCCCAACGCCTCCGCATCCGTGACATCCGGCCGGTCGGCTCCGGCCGCGACGACCTCGTGGCCCGCCGCCGCCAGGTCGCGGATCAGCCACCGGCCGACGAAGCCGTCGGCCCCGGTGACGGCGACGCGCATCAGCCGGCGGGCGTCCCGGGGACGGCGACGCGGCCGCCGTCGCCCATCCGCCGGCGGGCCAGGTCGGCGTCGACCATCATCTCGACGAGGCCCTGGAAATCGACCTTGGGCTCCCACCCAAGGACGGTCCGGGCGCGGGTCGGGTCGCCGAGCAGGTGGTCCACCTCGGCCGGCCGGAAGAAGGCGGGGTCGACGACGACGTGGTCGCGGTAGTCGAGCCCGACCCGCCGGAAGGCGATCTCGCAGACATCGCGGACGGAGTGCGCGATCCCCGACGCGACCACGAAGTCCGACGGCTCGGGCTGCTGGAGCATCAGCCACATGGCCTCGACGTAGTCGCCGGCGTAGCCCCAGTCCCGCTCCGCGTCCAGGTTGCCCAGGCGCAGCTCCGTCGCCTGGCCCAGCGCGATCCGCGCCGCCCCGTCGGTGACCTTGCGCGACAGGAACTCCAGCCCACGACGTGGCGACTCGTGGTTGAACAGGATCCCGGACGCCGCCCACAGGCCATAGCTCTCGCGGTAGTTGACCGTGATGAAATGGCCGTACGCCTTGGCCACGCCATAGGGACTGCGCGGATAGAACGGAGTGTTCTCGTCCTGGGGGACCTGGCGGACCTTGCCGAACATCTCGCTCGACGACGCCTGGTAGAAGCGGATCGCCGGGTCGACCTCGCGGACGGCCTCGAGGAGAGCCGTCGCGCCGACGGCGGCGAGTTGCGCGGTGAGGACCGGCTGCTCCCACGACATCGGGACGAAAGAGACCGACGCGAGGTTGTAGACCTCGTGCGGCC
>Ga0070674_100002430_pt1 | contig 10300 bp, 5 predicted proteins | sample KBSM33metaG_FD_65344 | JGI IMG/M metagenome (GOLD analysis project Ga0070674, IMG submission 65344) | Miscanthus rhizosphere microbial communities from Kellogg Biological Station, Michigan, USA - KBS M3-3 metaG | ecosystem: Host-associated > Plants > Roots > Rhizosphere > Soil ...
GGAGCCATGGCATTCTTTCAGAGGTCTCTCGCGCGACTCCGTAGCGCGCGAAGGCGTGAGCCGAGCGACCTCGCGCCGATCGAGCCCCGGAACGATCGACGACGGTATGACTACGCCTGTCAGGTGTCAATCGCGCCACGTCGCGGCAGTCATCCTCGACTACTATGTGCCAGACGCCGGTCCACGGTTCTTGTGGATTTCCAAGGTTATTGCAGGTCTCCAGCGACTGTGCGGGTTCGCTTCGCGGATTTCACCCTGGATTCGGCCACGCGGCAGCTTCTGCATCGCGGCCGGGGCGAGATCCGTCTGTCTCCCAAGGCGTTCGACCTGCTGGCCGCGCTGGTCGAGCAGCGCCCCGCCGTGCTCGACAAGGCCGGCCTCCACCGGCGGATCTGGCCCGATACCCACGTCGTGGACGCGAACCTGAACGTGCTGATCGCCGAGATCCGGCGCGCGCTCGAGGACTCGCGACACAACGCGAAATTCATCCGCACCGTTCATGCGATCGGCTACGCATTCTGCGGCGAGGCCGTGGATGTCGAACTGACCGATCGCTCAGCGTCCCGGAAAGCCCCACCCGTTCGGTTCTGGCTGATCTGGAACGACCGCGTGATCGTGTTGGAGGACGGCGACAACACCGTCGGCCGCGATCCGGAGTGCACCGTCTGGCTGGATGCATCCGGGGTCTCCCGTCGTCATGCCCAAATCAGAACCGCCCGCGGCGACGACGCGGTGGTTCTTCAGGATCTCGGGAGCAAGAACGGGACGCTCGTTGAAAACACGCCGATCACGGGCCAGGTGCGCCTGACCGACGGCGCGGTGATTCAGATCGGGTCGGTCCAGTTGAAGCTGAGGATCTGGTCCGAGGGCAAGACGCCGGAGACCGAGCGAATCCCGAAGCGGAAGCGGGTCTGACGGAAGCCCGAAGATCCGAATAAAATGGCCACGCGGAGGGATGGCCGAGTGGTCGATGGCGGTGGTCTTGAAAACCACTGAACGGGAAACCGTTCCGGGGGTTCGAATCCCTCTCCCTCCGCCAAATCCTTAGAATTCTAGATTTCGCAGGTGTAGCGATCGAAAACCGTTCGCGTCCTGTGACCCGTGATCAGCATCGCCACGCGCTCCGGCGTGCCGCTGCGGATGAAGTTGCGGCCGTGCGCCGGCAGTCGTGCAACCGTTTGCCTGGCAGTTGCCGGAAGTACCATTCGGCACACGGGAGTTTCAAGATGGCGAAATTCCTGGTGCGCAATCTCGATGATGATGTCCTGAAGCAGCTGAAGGCGGCGGCAAAGGCCCACGGCCCGTCGTCATCAAATGGTTCGTTCCCGAGATCCAGAGCGACGCAGCGCGTCGGCTCCTATCCGCATGGCTGCGCATCCGATGACGGCTGTGCACGTCCGGTTGATCCAGACGTTCGAGTGAAAACGCGAAAGGCGTCACTCGCCGTCGGCACTCTCGTCGCTCGCGCGCGACTTCAGGGCAACGGCAGCAACTGCACGCGCAGGTCGGCGCCTGTCACCTGCACTGACGCGGACCCCAAGCTCGGCGTCGCGAATGCGAACAAGCTGGTCGTGACCGAGACGGGGACGACAGTGCGATTCTGGTCGGTGAGGTTGACGGTTCCCGTGAGCGCGGGATTCGTGCCGAACGTGCCGAGGGGGCGCGACACGTCGCCCACCGTCCATGTCGTGCCGCCGGCAGCCTTGCCGGTCCGAAGGACCACGCCAGTTCCGCGCTGTGTGTACGTGACCTTCGCGATGTAGTACCCGGCCGGCGCTGCGATCTTGACGCTGATCGTATCCATGGCCGACGTGTAGCTGAAGGCTGCAGTCGAAGCTCTGAACTCCCGGTACTTGAGAAGGGCCGTATCCAGTCCGGTGTTGAAGCCGATGATCAACCGGTTGCGATCGATCGGGTCCACTCGCGTGGTCGCCGGTTCGAAGAACCGCGATCCGACCGCATCGTCGATAACCGAGAACGCGGCCGTCTGCGCCTGCGCGGACACTGCCGCATTCACCAGGATGACGATCGCACCGGCAATACGAATGACCCAATTCGCACGTGTCATGTTTTCTCCCTGTTCGTCTCGAAAAATTTGCGCGTGGGAGAAAAGAGGATAGGGCACATCAACGCAGTTGCATCTCATCCGTATCCACAAAAGTTCACGTCGATGTGAGCATCGCGGTTTGTCTGCCCCGGGGCAGACTTTTCAATGTTGCGCAAAGGCGGCGAAGCGGTGAGCACGTCGCGCACGCGGTCGCGCAGATCGCCGGGGATCTCCACCGTGTTGTCAACGATCGCGCCGCTTGGCTCGCCATCTGCGTCCTGTCGCTCTATCTGTTTCGCCAGCGACGCCTGAACGTGCACCGCCCGACGGCGGCCCAGAGCAACGGGACAGAATCTCTTTTCGACCCTCGTGAGCTCACCAGCCCACGCCGAGCGCTGCGGTGGTAGACTCGCGCCCATCATGAAGTCTCTGTCGTTGGCCGTGGCCGCGTGTGCCCTGATCGCCGCGACGATCGCAATCCGCGCGGATGCTGCGTCCGGAAGCGACGCGCCGGCGCCCGCGAAGCTGACTGGCGGCACGGGGACCATCTACCTCGCGTCTCACGGGGGGCGCGTTGCCGTCATCGACGAGGCGACTGAAAAACTGACCGCGGACATCCCGCTGAAGACAGGCATGCCGTGGGCGATGCGCCTCTCGCCCGACGCCTCGCGCCTCTACGTCCAGAGCGCCGATCAGGAGCACTTCGAAGTGATCGACGTGGCGAGCCGGCAGACGCTCGACACCTTCACGCTCAGCGCAGGCAACACCCACATCCGCGCGCTGGCGTTCGACGTGGATCCGCAGAATCGCTTCATGGTCATCGTGGCGCGCGAGACGAAGAAGCTGATCGACCGCTTCGAGATTGGCGTGCCGTCCTTTTTCCAATACGACCTGAAGGAGCACAAGGTCGTCAAGACGCTCGCCTGGTCGGCCGATCCGGAGCCGGCCTACTACTACCTGAGCCTCAAGTTCTCGCCGGATGGCAAGTTCCTCTACGTCTTCGGCAATGACATCCTGATCCTCGACGCGACCAGCCTGCAGAAGGTCGACTCGTGGGACCTGGCGCTGCCCAACGAACCGGGGCTCGGCCGCTTCGACATGGCCTCGATGGACGAGACCTACGACGAGCCCGGCTTCTTCACGGCGCTCTTCACCATGGACGATCCGGTCCAGAAGCGGCCACTGCTCGTCGTCGGCCGCGTCGATCTCGCCGGGAAGAGCATCGACTTCTTTCCGATCGGTCCGTCGCAGGAGCGCGGCGGCGTGAGCTTCGCGCTCGGCGCCGACCGCAAGCGCGGGTACATCCTGGTCCAGGCCCAGGAGATTCGCCGCTACGAGCTCTGGACGATTGACATGTCGCGCAAACGGCTCCAGAGCAAGGTGGAGTTCGACGCCCGTCCGCGCATGGCGCTGCGCTCGAGCTCCAACGGCCAGATCCTCTACATCTACCAGGCCGGCAACACCATCGATCTCTACGACGCGGCGGGCTTCAAGTACCTCCGGACGATTACCCTCGACGCCGACATGATGTACAACACCTTCCACGTCGTGCCGCCGCGAGGACAGCTTCGGCCGCCGGCGAGGCCGCAGCCGTAGCCGACTGGCGGCGCGCTGGTCCGAGCGAGAAAGGACCGCTCCATGCACACGCGCACCCTGCGACGCCTGTCCGTCTCCCTTTCACTGCTCGTCGCGCTCGCCTGCGCGCTCGGCGCTCAGACGCCCGGCGTGGACGTGGCGAAGCGGCTCGAGGGCTTCGACGCCTACATGGCCAAGGTCCTCAAAGACTGGAATGGTCCAGGCATCGGCGTCGGCATCGTCGTCGGCGACAAGTTGGCGTTCGCGAAGGGCTACGGCTATCGCGACTACGAGAAGAAACTGCCGTTCACGGCCGAGACGGTGTGTCCGATCGCGTCGAACACGAAGCTGTTCACAGCGGTCGCCGCGGGTATGCTCGTCGAAGAGGGCAAGCTGACGTGGGACAAACCGGTGCGCGAGTCGGTCCCAACCGTGCGCTTCCACAACGAGCAGCTCAATAACACCGTCACGCTGCGCGACATGCTGTCGCACCGGACCGGCATCACGCGGCACGACACGATCTGGTACAAGTCGGACTTCACGCGCAAGGAACTGTTCGAGCGGTTGAAGTATCTCGAGCCGCAGGAGCCGATGCGGCAGACCTTCCTCTACAACAACCTGATGTTCGCGGGCGTCGGCTACATGATCGAGCTGCAGTCGGGCAAGACCTGGGAGCAGTTCGTGCGCGAGCGGATTCTGCAGCCGCTCGAGATGAAGTCGACCGGCTACACGATCGCCGAGATGGTGAAGCAGCCGGAACACGGCGTCGGCTTCACCGAAAAGCGCGATTCATTCGACCTCTACCAGGTGCCGTACTACGAGGACATCGAAGGCGTCGCGCCGTGCGGCGCGATCGTGTCGAACATCCAGGATCTCTCGCACTGGCTGATCGCGCTGATGAACGACGGCATCTACCGCGGCAAGCCGGTGCTGCCGGCCGACGTGCTGAAACAGACGCTGCAGCCGGCCATCGCCCTGCCGAACACGGCCGCGGAGCAGCGCGGATTCTGGGAGCTCTTGAACTCGGCCTACGGCATGGGCCGCCAGACCGCCGCTTACCGCGGACACCTCGTGACCTATCACGGCGGCGACCTGCCAGGCTTCCACTCGCAGGTGTCGTTCCTGCCGAAGGAGAAGATCGGCGTGGTCGTGCTCGTCGTCGGCAACCACACGGCGCCGCTCTACAACTACGTCAGCTACAACATCTACGAGCGGCTGCTGGGTCTCGACGAAACGCCGTGGATCCAGCGCGGTCTGGACATCAGGTTGAAGAACAAGGAGGCCGGCACGAAGGCGCGCACGAAGGCGGGCGAGGATCGCGTGCCGAACACGAAGCCGTCGCACGCGCTGGCCGATTACGTCGGCGACTATGAAAACGCGGCCTACGGCGTGATGAAGATCGGGCTGAAGGCGAACGCGCTGCAGTTCGACTTCCACAAGATCAGGATGCCGATGACCCACGTCCACTACGACCGGTTCGACACCCCGGACGATGAAGAGGACGGAAAGTGGTCGGTGAATTTCCGCACCAACCCGCAGGGTGATATCGAGCAGGCGGTGATGTCGCTCGACGAGGCCGAAGCGACGTTCACGCGCAAGCCCGAGAAGCTCGAGCCGACGCTGCTGACGCGCCTGTCCGGCAGCTACGAGACGCCGAGCGGCACGAAGATCCAGATTCGCTATCAGGAGAGCAGCGGGCTGACGCTGGTGGCGCCAGCCGGGCCGCCGCTGCCGCTCCACCAGGTGAAGGGGCTGCGGTTCCGGACGCCCCAGTTCGCCGACGTCATCTTCGAGTTCGTCGTCGAGAACGGTCAGGTGAAGGCCTTGAAGGAGAAGGATCCGAGCGGGGAGTATTCGTACCCCCGGGTTTCGGCGCCGCCCGGCCGACCGTAAATCGCTCAGCCATTGGATTGTTGGGTTCGGCGGGAGGCTCGGTGGTATCGTACGCCGCACCTTTCCGGAGGATCCAATGGTCACCGCGGACCCGCAGCGCCGCAGCGCCGCCCTCGACGAGATCCAGCGCATCCTCGCCAGCGGTGCGCCTCCCGCCGATGTCGAACGGCTGATCCAACTCGCGCCGCTGGTGTTCGCGGCCATGCCCGATGCGCTGGCGTTGCGATTGCCGCCGGCGACGCTCGCCCGGCGAATCAGGGAGTGCTTCCAGTTCGTGGCCCATACGGTCACGCCGACGTTCCAGCTCTACAAGGGGCTTCCCGGACTCCACGTCTCCGTTCACAACCCGTCCGACGAGGAAGAACCGATCGACCGGCCCATCGACGGCGGCCCTCACGAGGTGACGATCGTCGAAACGCATTCGCCGGATGCGCCGTTCATCTTCGAGAGCCTGAAGAACTACTTTCAGAAAGAGGGCCTCCGGGTCTTCTCGGCCATCCATCCGCTTTTCACCGTCCGCCGCCAATGGGAGCGCATCGTCTGGTTCGGCAGCGCCCATGACGACGGGGCGCTGGAGCTGTATTGCCAGTTCCGAATAGAGCGCGTGGAAGCGCGGGAGCGGCAGCGGCGGATCGAGCACCAGGTCTATTCGGTCCTCAAGAGCGTGTCGCTCGCGGTCGAAGATTTCCCGCAGATGGTTGCGGCCACCCGCGCGCTGGCACCGACGCTGCGCAGCCGGACGGGACGAACGTCGGACGCGGACGTGGCGCGCGGATTCCTGGACTGGCTGCTGGCCGACAACTACGTCCTGTTCGGCCTGCTGCAGTACACGCCGGGCCCCGACGGCGTCCCTGAGCCGGATCGAAATTCCGCGCTCGGCGCGTTTCGGAACCCGGACCTCATGCCGGTCGTGTTTCCGGGTTTTCTCGAGGAACAGCACGCGCACATGCGTCCGGCCGCGAACGACGACCGCATCATCGACATCGACTACTGCAACAATGCCACGGCGATTCACCACCTCGAACCGATCGACGACATCGTGGTGCGCGAATGGGGGGCTGACGGCACGCTCACGCGCGCGACGCTGATCCTCGGCCGCCTCGCCAAGAGCGCCTTCACCGGCCGGGCGCTGGACGTGCCGCTCCTGCGCGAGAAGCTGACACGGCTGCACGCGCTCAGCGACGCGATGCCGAACTCGCACGTCTATCGCGAGATCCGCGCCATCTTCAATCGCCTGCCGAAGCGCGAGCTGTTCTACGCCAGCGCCAACGAGCTGAAAGCGATCATCGAACCGATGATCGAAATGTCCGGCGACGACGAAATTGCCGTGGCGTCCCGTGAAGGAGCGCAGTATCACGCGGTCTCGATCGCCATCTCCATCCTGCGATCCTCCCACCGGGTCGAAGAGGAGCTCGGGGCCGCCCTGTCGGCCGAATTCGGCCCGATCACGTTCGATACGCTCGCCGACTGCGGCGCCCGCGCCCTGCTGCTCTACTACTTCAACGCCGCAACGCTCGAGCATCCGATCGACGTCGAACGCGTGGAAGAGATCACACGGCGGGTGATCACGACCTGGGCGGATCGGGTCGCCCACACGCTCGAAGAGGTCTTCGGTCCGCTCGAAGGACGCCGCCTGTTCATCCGCTACGTGAAGGACGAGACGCGGAGCGGCCTCTACCGCGAGTCGACGGCCCCGGAGGACGTGCCCGAGGATCTTCGCGTTTTCGAACATCTCGAGAGCCGCCTCGAGGTCGTCGTGCGGTCGGATGCCGCCGGGTCGGCGCTGCTGAAGCTGTACTCGCCGCGCCCGCTCGAGCTCACCGAGACGCTGCGGACACTCCAGAACCTGGGCCTGGCCGTGCACGAGGAGATGAGCCTCCCGCTTGCGCTGCCGGAGGGCCGGAAGTGCGTGCTGATGCGTCTTCGCGTCGGCGCGGCGCCCTCGGTCATCGACGCGATGGTCGAGACGCCGGATCTCCTGTGCGAGGCGCTGCGCGCCCTGCAGGAAGAGCGCGCCACGGACTGCCCGCTGAACGCGCTCGTGCTGCTCGAGCGCATGGGCTGGCGGGATGTCGAGGTGGTCCGGACGCTGCGCAATCACCTGCTGCAGATCCGGCCGACCTACAACGTCGACACGATGAACGCGGTGCTGCTGCGCAACAGCGGAGTGAGCGCGGCCCTCTTCCAGGCATTTGCGGCGAGGTTCAGTCCGGCGCTCGACACGGTTCGCGCGGCAGTGATGGACACGTCCGACTCGCGGCTCCGCCAGGCGCTGTCGAGGGTCGGCGGCCTGCTGGACGACGAGATTCTGCGCGCGCTCGAGAACCTGGTCGACGTCTCGCTGCGCACCAACTTCTACCAGCGGCCGGAGCGGCCGGTCATTTCCATCAAGGTCGACAGCCAGCGCGTCGAGGCGATGCGGTCGCCGCGGCCGCTCGTCGAGATCTACGTGCACTCGCGGTTGATCGAAGGCGTGCATCTGCGGGGTGGACGCCTGGCCCGCGGCGGGATCCGGTGGAGCGATCGGCACGACGATTTCCGCACCGAAATCCTCGGGCTGATGAAGACGCAGATGATGAAGAACTCGATCATCGTCCCGGCCGGCTCCAAGGGCGGCTTCGTGATGAAAGGCGAGTTGCCGCCGCGCCCCGCGCTCGATGGGTATCTCGTCGACCGCTATCGCGAGTTCATCTCCGGATTGCTCGACATCACCGACAACCTGGTGGACGGCCGCGTGCTTCACCCTCCGGCGGTCGTGCATCACGACGGACCCGATCCGTACTTCGTGGTGGCGGCGGACAAAGGAACCGCGCACCTGTCGGATACGGCCAACCAGGTCTCGGCGCAGTACGGCTTCTGGCTGGACGACGCGTTTGCCTCGGGCGGCAGCAACGGCTACGACCACAAGAAGGAAGGCATCACGGCACGCGGTGCGTGGGAGTGCGTCATGCACCACTTCCGCACGCTCGACAAGGACGTGATGACGCAGCCGTTCACCGTCTGCGGGATCGGCGACATGGCCGGCGACGTGTTCGGGAACGGGATGCTCATGAGCCGCACGGCGCAGCTCATCGCGGCCTTCAATCACGCCCACGTCTTCCTCGATCCCGACCCGGACCCGGCGCGGAGCTATGCCGAACGCGAGCGGCTCTTCAAGCTGCCTCGATCGACCTGGCGCGACTACGATCCGGCGGTCATCAGTCCCGGGGGAGGCGTGTTCGACCGCACGGCGAAGGCGATTCCGCTCAGCCCGGCGATGCGGCAACGTCTCGGCATCGATCACGAGGCCGCCAGCGGCGAGGAAGTCATCAGGCACATCCTCACCGCCAAGGTCGACCTCCTGTACAACGGCGGGATCGGCACCTACATCAAGGCGACGTCGGAAGAGGATGCCGACGTCGGCGATCGCGCCAACGATCGCGTGCGCGTGAATGCCGACATGGTCAAGGCCCATGTGATCGCGGAGGGCGGCAATCTCGGCGTGACGCAGAAAGCCCGGATGGAATACTGGCTGGGCGGTGGGCGCCTCAACACCGATGCGATCGACAACTCCGCGGGCGTCGACATGTCGGACCACGAGGTGAACATCAAGATCTTCCTGGACCTGCTGCTCAAGAAAGGCGTCCTCGCCAACCGGGTCGACCGCAACGCGCTGCTGCGCGCGATGACCAACGATGTGTGCGCGCTGGTGCTGGCCGACAACGCCGGCCAGGCCCTGGCCTTGACGCTCGATGGGTTGCGAAGCGCCCGGCAATACGAGGACTTCGTCGCCGTCATCGAGGACATGGTGGCGACCGGCGTCCTCCGGCGGGGCGATGAAGCGATCCCCACGCGCGGCGAGCTGCTGGCCAGCACGTCGCGCAGCCGCGGGCTGCCGCGGCCGCTGCTGGCGGTGCTGCTCGGTTACGCGAAGAACTGGGCGAGAATGCGCGTGCTCGACACCAAGCTGCCGGACAGCGAGATCGCGCAGTCCTTCCTCGCCGCGTACTTGCCGCCCCTGCTGAGCGAGCGCTACCGCGATCACGTGCCGGATCACCCGCTGAAGCGGGAGATCATCGCCACCTCGGTGGCGAACTACGTGATCAACCGGGCGGGCGTGACCTTCATTCCACGGCTGATCGCATCGACCGGCTCGACGCTCGAAGCGGTCCTCGCCGCGTACCTCGAGGCCGACCGTGCGGCAGGCGCCCCCGAGATGCGTACCCGGGTGCGGACCCGCGCGCTCGCCGCCGACGCTGAATTCCGGCTGCTCCTCGGCATCGAAGATCCGCTCGAAAAGGGGGTCCGCGAAGCGCTCGCCGGGCGCACGCCCGCGATGCAGGAAGCGCTGGTCGAGGTGGCGGCGGAGCTCTCCGCCTGATTCGTCGCTCGCCGGTTCAGCCGCGCGGGCCGGTCGATTTCCTTCTGCCTCGTTCGACGCATAAGTAGAGGGAGAGCGACATCATGAGCCAGGTGGTTTCGAAGGACGGCACCACGATCGCGTTCGAACAATCCGGGGCTGGGCCACCGCTCATCCTCGTGGACGGCGCGCTGTGTTACCGGGACTCCGGACCGGCGCGGCCGCTCGCGGCGCTGCTCGCGAGCCATTTCACGGTCTTCACCTACGATCGTCGTGGCCGCGGCGAAAGCACCGACACGGCCCCGTATGCGGTGACGCGCGAGGTCGAGGACCTCGACGCGCTCATCAAGGCGGCTGGCGGTTCGGCATACGTGTACGGCATTTCATCCGGCGCCGCCCTTTCGCTCGAGGCGACGACGCGCGGCCTCGGCATCGCGAAGCTTGCC
>Ga0070674_100002434_pt1 | contig 10297 bp, 10 predicted proteins | sample KBSM33metaG_FD_65344 | JGI IMG/M metagenome (GOLD analysis project Ga0070674, IMG submission 65344) | Miscanthus rhizosphere microbial communities from Kellogg Biological Station, Michigan, USA - KBS M3-3 metaG | ecosystem: Host-associated > Plants > Roots > Rhizosphere > Soil ...
GTCGACATCTTCGGCGCGTGGAACCCCGGCTGGCGGCAGCCGTCGTTCCTCGGCCACCACGATCTCGCTGCGCTCTCGGCGATCGCACTCGCACTGGCCGCGGCAGGGATCTCCTCGCGGCGCCAGGACCTGCCTGCGCGCTCGCTCTTCCCGCTTGCGCTCGTCGCCGGTGTCCTCGGGCTCGTCGTGGCGGGGTCGTTGGCGGCTGCGGGTGGCCTCGCGCTCGGCGTCGGCGTCCTCTGGCTGGCCGCACGACGCCGTTTCGCGCCGGGCTGGCGCCAGGTGCTCGCGCTCGTCGGCGTCGTCGCAGTCGTCGCCGCAGGGGTGAGTGCGGTCCGCGGCGACGCTCTCGCGGACTTCCTCCGCTTCGTCGGCGTCCGCGGGGACAACCCTCCGGTCGGCGTCGAGACCTACTCGCAGCGAACCGTCCTCGCGTACATCGGCCTTCGGATCGCCGAGGACAACCCGATTGTCGGTGTCGGTTGGCAACGCTCGTCGCGGCCGGACGTCTTCGAGCCGTACGTCGACGACGCGCGACGCCGTTTCCCCGACGTCGTCGACCTCGCCTTCCCCGCGGAGGGGCGCGAGTGGGGCGTTCAGAACTTGTACGTCCAGATGCTCGCGGACGCCGGCGTGATCGGACTCGTGCTGCTGCTGCTCGTCGGCTGCGCGGCGCTCCTGCTCGCCTGGCGCGCCGCCACGCGCGCGCCGACCCCGTGGGCGGTGGGGGCCGGACTCCTCGTCGTGTGCGCGCTCATCACCCTCGCCGGCGAGTGGGCGTCACTCGGGATCGTCGCGGGAATTCCCCTCCAGGCGGCGAGTTGCCTCCTGTTCGGGCTCGCCGCCGCCGGCGCGTCGACGGCGAGGGATGCGGATGGCTGATCGGCGCCTCGATCCCCGCGGTCGATGCCGGCGTTCGTGCAGACGCATCTGGTTTGGTCCCTGCGCGAGCGGCGGACAACGGCACGTGGGGGTCGGTTAGGGTGACCTCCACCTCCGGCCCCACCGCATGCCTCGCACTGCTCTTCACGATGGGCATCGACACCCATTTCACGCGCCTCCGTGAGCCCGGACCGGGCGAGGTCTTCGCGATCCACATCGCGGGAGAGTCACCGCGGTGAAAGCACTCGTGACGGGAGGCGGAGGGTTCATCGGCTCCAACGTCGTGCGCGCGCTACTGGCACGAGGCGACGACGTCCGTGTGCTCGACAACTTCGCGACCGGGAGCCGGGCCAACCTCGCCGGCCTCGAGAGCGACGTCCAACTCGTGGAGGGGGACCTGAGGTCGTACGAGCGCGTTCATGCCGCCGTCCGAGGAGCGGAGGTCGTCTTCCACCAGGGCGCGCTGCCCTCCGTGCCCAGATCGGTCCAGGATCCGCTGACGACGACCGCGGTCAACATCGAGGGAACGCTGAACGTCCTCCTCGCCGCCCGCGACGAGGGTGTGCGCCGCATCGTCAACGCATCGTCGTCGTCCGTCTACGGAAACACCGGGTCGCTTCCGCGCGTCGAGACCCAGGCACCCGATCCGATCTCGCCGTACGCGGTCGCGAAGCTGGCGGCGGAGCGCTTCTGCACGAGCTTCAGCCGCGTCTACGGAATGGAGATCGTGTCGCTTCGCTACTTCAATGTCTTCGGGCCCCGCCAGGACCCGACGTCGCAGTACGCCGCGGTCGTCCCCCGCTTCATCCGGGCGATCGCCGACGGCGACGCCGTCACGATCTACGGCGACGGAGAGCAGTCGCGCGATTTCACGTTCGTGGACAACGTCGTCGGCGCCAACCTCCTGGCGGCTGACGCACCCGGCATCGGCGGCGAGATCCTCAACGTCGCGACGGGCGGCTCCGTCACCGTCAACGCTCTCGCCGACGCGATCGGCGCGCTGCTCACGAAGCCAGTGGAGAAGGCGTACGAGTCGGCCCGCGAGGCCGACGTGCGCGCTTCGTGGGCGGACGTGGAGGCGGCGAAACGACTCCTCGGCTACGAGCCGCGCGTCGACTTCGACGACGGCCTACGGCGGACGGCCGACTACCTGCTCGGGGAAAGGAGCTGACGATGGGACACGCCTTCGGAGCGATCGACGAGCTCGGCGAGGGGTACGGCTTCCGCAAGGTCCGGAAGCCCCTCGGGGTGACCGCATTCGGCGTGAACGCAATCGTCTACCCGCCCTCGTACGAGGGCTTCCACCACTTTCACGACACCCAGGACGAGCTCTACTTCATCCACTCCGGCACCGCCCGCGTGGAGGTCGACGGCGAGGAGCGGACACTCGGCCCTGGGTGCCTGGTCCACGTCGAGTCGACGACGCCGCGAAAGGTCTCGAACGCAAGCGAGACCGACGACCTCGTCATGCTCGTCATCGGTGGCAAGGGGGGCTACGTCGAGCGGGATGGTCACATGGTCGACGAGGCCGACGTCGCCCGCCGCGCTGCGTTCGGGAGCGGCTCAGCCGCGCCCTGACCAGCATCTGCGGATCGCGCCGTCGGGGCTAGGCCGAAGGCTTCGTCGCCGTGAAGACCAGGTCGCGGGCGAAGAGCCGCGCATTCAGACGCGCGTAGCGCCCCCCCACGAAGCGGAGCTCGACGCGCTCGAACCCAGCCAGCAGATGACGCACCGCCGCAGGCGAGAACATCCGAAGGTGGGTCGGATCGTCCTCGGGCGGACGACCGCGCATGAAACGAAGCCGGCTCTGTACGCGGAAGGCGTTCGGCACGGATCCTGCGAGGATGCCGCCCGGACGGAGCACACGCCGGATCTCCGCCACGAGCGCGTCGGGGAACTGGAGGTGCTCGAAGAGTTCACCGGCAACGACGACGTCGAAGCTCGCGCCCTCGAACGGCAGTTGGTCTTCGACGTCGGCCTGGACCGGCTCGACTCCGAGAGCTGCCGCTTTCTCGAGGGCGGCCGGATCGACGTCGAGGCCGACGACCGAGTTCCCCTCGAGGAAGTGCCGGGTGAGCGCGCCCGTACGACAGCCGAGGTCGAGCACGCGCTTCCCGCGGCCAACGGCGGCGACGAGGAGCGGGACACGCTCGGGAACGAAGACGAAGTCGCCCCCGTCTCGTCGCTCGCGGTGGTGCTCTTCGTAGCGTTCGCCGAGCGAGCTCACGCGGAGCCGACGGCCGCCCCGTGCCCGAGCGAGGCGATCGTCCTGCGCAGGCCGTTCTCGAGCGCGATCTCGGGCTCCCACCCGAGGATCTGCTTCGCGCGCATGATGTCGGGCCTGCGCACCTGCGGGTCGTCGACGGGCAACGCCTCGTAGACGAGCTCGCTGGCGGAGCCGGTGAGGCGCAGGACGACCTCCGCCAGCTCGAGGAGCGTCTTCTCGTCGGGATTGCCGAGATTCACAGGCAGGTGCTCGGCAGACTCGGCGAGCAGCACGATCCCGCGGATCAGGTCGTCCACGTAGCAGAAGCTCCTGGTCTGCGACCCGTCGCCGAACACGGTCAGCGGCTTGCCCGTGAGCGCCTGGTCGAGGAAGGTCGGGATCGCGCGGCCGTCGTTCGCGCGCATCCGGGGCCCGTACGTGTTGAAGATCCGGACGATCGACGTGTTCACGCCCTGCTGGCGGTGGTACGCCATCGTCAGCGCTTCCGCGTAGCGCTTCGCCTCGTCGTACACCCCGCGCGGCCCGATGGGATTGACGTTCCCCCAGTAGGTCTCGGGCTGTGGGTGCACCTCCGGGTCGCCGTACACCTCGCTCGTCGACGCGAGAAGGAAGCGCGCACGCTTCCACTTCGCGAGGCCGAGCGCGTGATGCGTGCCGTACGAGCCCGTCTTCAGCGAGTGGAGCGGCATGCGCAGGTAGTCGATCGGGCTGGCGAGCGCTGCGAGGTGGTACACGAAGTCGACCGCCTCGTCGCAGGCGATCGGGTCCACGACGTCGTGGTTGACGAACTCAAATGCCGAGTCGCGAAGATGATCGATGTTCTCGAGCGAAGAGACGACGAGGTTGTCGACGCAGATCACGCGGTGGCCGCGCTCGAGCAGCGCCTCGCAGAGATGGGAGCCCAGGAAGCCGGCGCCGCCGGTGACGAGTGAAGTCGGCATGTCTCGATGCTAATCGGACGCTGCTGCAGTTGGCTTCACTCCTTACGACACCCGTACGGCCGCTCCTGCGCGAAACATGGCTCTCAGCGCAAGTCCTTGTTCGCCTCCATGTCGAACCACATCGCGAAGAGCGTCATCTGCAGCCCCGCGATGACGAGCACTGCGACGAGGACGATCGTCGCGGGCGTGATGGCGTTGCCCGCGATCCGAAGCACGAGCTCCACGAGCCCGAGGACGAAGCCGACACCGAGCATGGCAACCCCGAAGACGTAGAAGAACACGAGCGGATGGAAGTCGCGTATCACGTACTTCTGCCCCATACGCCACCAGAAGCCCTTGAATAGCAGCCATGAAATGCGGGGCACGACCGCCCGCAGCTTGATGCCCGAGCGCTCGCCGACGTCGTAGATCGGACGGGACGGAATGTCACGGACGCGCGCGTTCTGGACGTTCAGGTGGACGAGCATGTCGTTGGGAAAGCCGTAGCGCGGATACAGGGCGCCGAGGTGAAGACGGCGGAGAGCCTCGAGCGACAGTGCCGTGTACCCCGCCTGTGAGTCGGCGACGTGCCAGTAGCCCGACGCGATCTTGGTGAGTAGCGAGAGGACGGCGTTCCCCAGATAGCGGGTGCGCGGTATGGCCTTCCACGCCTCACCGGAGACGAGACGATTCGCCTTCGCGTACTCGACGTCGCCACACGCGACGGGCTCGACGAGCCCCTCGAGCTCGGCCGGGTCCATCTGGTTGTCGGCTGCCATCACGCAGGTTACGTCGATCTCCTCCTCCAGCGCCCGCCGGTAGCCGGTGGTTATCGCCGCGCCGACGCCCTCGTTGCGCTCGTGGCGGAGGACGTCGACGCGCGGATCGCCGACCGCCTCCGCGGTGGCGGACGTCCCGTCGCGCGAGGCGTCGTCGACGACGAGAATGCGGTCGACGAACGCGGGGATGCCACGGATCGTCTCGCCGACGAGGCGCTCCTCGTCGTACGCGGGCACGACGACGGCGACCCGCTTGCCCCCGAGCATCAGGACGGGGCCGGAGCCCCCCGCCGCCGTCCGGCGATGGGGTCGACGACGAGCGCGGCGATTGCACCGACGATGAGCCCGATGAGGGCGCCGACGAGGAGCGACGACCGGCTCGACCGCGCCGTCGTCTTGCTCGCGGCGGCGGGCTCGACCACGCGGCTCGACTCGACGCTCTCGGCGAGGTTGAGAAGCTGGCCCGCCTCCGCGGTGGCGTCCTGGATGGCGGCCCTGCGGGCGTCGGCGGTGGTGATCACGGAGTTGAGATTCGACGTGACGAGCAGCCGCTGCTCCAGCGGGATCGAGCGGTCGGCGATGATCGCGGCCTGCTGCGCCTGTGCGGAGCGGATGCGCGCGTTCACCTCAGCGAGCTGAATCTCGCCCGTCTTCACCTGCTCCTCGAGGAGCGCGACCTTCTGCGTGACATACACGGAGACACGCTCGGTGACGCGGTCGGCGAGCGCAGCCGCGGCGAGCTCGACCTTGCGCTTGCCCGAACCCTTGACGGTGATCTCCATGAGCGGGTTGATGCCGCGCAGCTGACCTGCAGCCAGGAGCTCACGCGTCGCGATACCCGAGCGAAGCCGCGAAACCGGGATACCACTCGCGTCCGATGCGTTCTTCAGCGCCGCCTCGGAGCGGATGATCTCCCCGACGGTGCGCGGGTTCGTGGCGAGACTCTGGATCTGGCCTCCGCCGAGCGGCGCGAATGGTTGGCCGAGGTACACGATCGTCTGCGCGCGCCACACCGAGCCCCCCGAAAGCGCGAGCGCGATCCCGACGACCGCGCCGACGACGAGTCCGCCGACCGGCAGCCACCAGCGGAGCTTCAGGCGCTGCCAGGCAGAGGAGAGATCGACCTCCTGCTCTTCGTCGAGGGTGGAGGTGGTCGTCATGCGGCCGCGACCCTAGCAGCGGCCCAGCGCCACTGAGCCGCGAGGCCCTCCTCGAACGAGGTCATGGGCTCCCAGCCGAGATCGGCGCGGATACGGGTCGTATCGGCCGCGGTGCGGGCCGCGTCGCCCTCACGCCGAGGGTGGCGGACGATCTCGAGTCGGCGGCCCGAGACCCGCCCGAGCGCCTCGATCGCCTCGAGCATCGTGACCTCGGCTCCACCTCCGACGTTGTATGTCGCCCCGCCCGTGGCGCGCTCCATCGCCGCGATCGTGGCCTCGACCGCGTCGTCGACGTATGTGAAGCTCCGCGACTGCGATCCGTCGCCGTACAGGTCGAACGGCCGCCCTTCGGCGAGGTGAGTCACCATTCTCGTGAACGCCATGTCGGGCCGCTGGCGCGGCCCGTAGATCGTGAAATAGCGCACGGTGGCGACGTCGAGCCCGAATTCGATCCCGTATGCGCGCGCGAGATGCTCGCAGGCGAGCTTCGTGATCCCGTACGGCGACAGCGGCCGTGGGATCGTCTCCTCGGGCGTCGGGTACGCCGCGGCGTCCCCGTAGATCGAGGACGACGAGGCGAAGACGACCCGCGTCCTCGCCGCCGCCGCCTCCTCGAAGAGCCGTCGGCTCGCCAGAATGTTCTGCCGGACATAGACCGGGAAGACGTCGCCGAAGCTGAGGACGCCGGGCTGACCCGCGAGATGGAACACGCCGTCGAGGCCGGCGAGGTCGAGGTCGTCCTCCGCGACGTCCAGGCGCCTCACCGGGAGCTCGCGCGCGTTCTCCACCTTGAGCGCCGGGTCGTAGTAGTCCGTGTAGGCGTCCCACCCGGTCGCATCGTGGCCGCGCGCGAGGAGCGTTCGCAGGAGCTGCGACCCGATGAACCCGGCCGCGCCGGTGACGAGGTAGCGCATGGCCCGGGAATGCTAGGCCAGCGGCAGGATCGGCCGGAGAGTGCCGTCGTGGTCGGGCGTCAGGCAGACCTCGGAGAAGTAGCGCGTCATCGCGACGCCCTCGGTGAAGTCCCCGAGGCGCGGCTCGGGCTTCTCGCCGCGCGCGAGAGCGAGCGCGAGCTCGGGGTAGCGGCCCCCCGCGGCCAGCGGGACCGGGAAGCCGCCACCGAAGCGCGTGTTGACGTCGGTCACCGGCAACGAGCCGTCCGGCTCGCGGAAGCACTGGACGTTCGCGGGCCCCTTGACGCCGACGATCTCCGCGACGCGCGCGCCGTGCTCGATGAGCTCGGTGTCCTTGATGGAGACCCCCTTGATCGACTCGCCGCCCTTCGAGAGGACCATGGTGCGCGGGATTGCGTTCAGGACGCGACCGTCCATGTCGGAGAAGACGTCGATCGAGAACTCCTCGCCGAGGCAGGCCTCCTGCACGAATGACGGCACGCCTGCGTAGCGAAGGAAGAACGCGAGCTCGTCGGCGTCGGCGGCGCGGTGAATGTTGCGAGAGCCGAAGCCCTCGCGCGCCTTTACGAGCACCGGGTAGCGCGCGTCGTCGGGGACGTCCTCGGGCGCCCAGCTCCGGGGCGACGGGATCCCGCTCGCGACGAAAAAGCGATGGGCCTCGAGCTTGTCCGACATCCGCGCCGAGGCTTCGATGTCGGGGAGGAGCACGAGCGCCGGCCTAAGCCGGTCGCGCTCCCGGGCAAGGACGGGGAAATCGAGATCGTTCAGCGGGACGACGAGGCCGACCTCGTGCTCCTCCCGCAGAGCCGCGAGGATCGGGACGTACTCGGGGTCCGCGATCCGCGGGACGATGACGCGGCGGTCGCAGTGGTAGAGCGCGGGCGCGAGGGGATCGGCGTCGACCCCGAGCGTCACCGCGCCGGCAGCGCGGAACGCACGCGCGATGTCGACCCGCTGGCCGACTGACGTGAGCATCACGATCATCGACGCGAGAGCGTACTCGGAGGACTCGGAACCCACGGCGCTAAGGTCAGCGCGTGCCTGGGCCGATCCGCATCCTGCGTGTCATCGCGCGGCTCAACATGGGCGGGCCTGCGATCCACGTGTCCAACCTCGCCGCCGGACTCGAGGCCCGTGGGTACCACACGACCCTCGTCGCAGGAAGCCTTGCGCGCGGTGAGGACTCCATGGCGTACGTCGCGGAGCGGCTCGGCGTCTCGGTCGTCAACGTCCCGGAGATCCAACGCGAGGTCGCCCCGCTGTACGACGCGAAGTCGATCCGCCGCCTCACCGCGATCATGCGCGAGGAACGGCCCCACATCCTGCACACACACACCGCCAAGGCAGGAGCCCTCGCCCGTGCAGCCGCCCTCGTGGCCGGCAGGGCCCGTCCGCCGATCATCGTGCACACGTTCCACGGGCACGTCCTGAAGGGCTACTTCGGTGCGGGGCGGACGGCGTTCTTCCGCCAGGTCGAGCGGAATCTCGCGCGAGCGTCGGACGTCCTGGTGGCGGTCAGCCCCGAGGTGCGCGACGAACTCGTCGAGAGCCGGATCGCGCCGAGGGACAAGTTCACGGTCATCCGCCTCGGCATCCCGCTCGACGAGCGACTCGGCGACGCCACCGCCGATCTCGACTACCGCAGTCTGTACGGAATCCCCGAGGACGCGTTCGTCGTCGGCTGGGTCGGGCGTATGACGGGCGTCAAGGACGCCCGCGCGGTCCTCGAGATCGCCCGCGCGACTCGCGCGCGTGGGATCGACGCGGTGCTCTGCATGGTCGGGGACGGCCCTGACCGTGAACGCCTCGAACAGCACGCACACGACCTCGGTATCGCGCGGTCGACGTTCTTCGTCGGATACCAGGAGGACATCGCCGGCTACTACCGGCTCTTCGACGCGTTTCTCCTCCCCTCCCTCAACGAAGGAACTCCGGTGAGCGCGATCGAGGCGCTCGCGTCCGCCACGCCGGTCGTTGCCACCAGGGTCGGTGGCATTCCCGACGTCGTGCGCGACGGCCTCGACGGCTTCCTGGTGGAGCCGGGGGATACCGACGCCGCGGCGGAGAGGCTCGCTGAGCTCGCGACCGACCCCGCGCTACGCGCTCGGCTCGGCGAGTCGGGTCGGGTGTACGTTCGCGAGCGGTACTCGGTCGAGCGTCTCGTGGACGACGTCGACCGCCTCTACCGCACGCTGCTCGCCGCAAAGGGCATCGTCACGCCTTGGGCCGCCACCCACCCGTAGCGCCGCGATAGGTACCGCGGAAGAGCGCGAGCGGCGTGCGCGCCAGGATTGCGAGATCCACCCGTGCTGAGCGATTCTCGACATACCAGACGTCGAGGTCGATGCGCTCGGCCCAGGGAAGCTCCGCGCGACCGTGCACCTGCGCCCAGCCCGTGAGGCCGGGCCTGATGTCGAGCCGATGGCGCTGGTGCTCGTCGTACTGCTCGACCTGGTAGCGCAGTGTCGGCCGTGGGCCGATGACGCTCATGTCGCCACGCAGCACGTTCCACAGCTGCGGGAGCTCGTCGATCGAGGTCCGCCGCAGGATGCGGCCCGTTCGCGTGATCCGACGGTCTCCCTGATCGACGGCGTAGCCCGCGCCCAGCCGCTCGGCGCCGACGACCATCGTGCGCAGCTTCAGCACGTCGAAGTCGACCCCGTCCTTGCCGACGCGCGTCTGGCGGTAGAGCACGGGGCCGCGGTCCTCGAGCTTCGTGGCGAGCGCGGCGAGGCCGATGAGCGGGCTCGCGAGCACGAGGCCAATACTCGAGACGGCGACGTCGGCCGCCCGGTTCACCGCGTGCCCTTCGCCTTGTCCCACGTCTGCGGCGTGCCCGAGCGGAGGTACCCGACGAGCGCCGCGACCGTCGCCTTCGTGACCACGTAGTAGTAGTAGGCAAGCCGCGCTCCGGGCACCGGGAGCCGCGCCTTGCCCGCGCCGGCGAGGCCGAGGCCGCCGAGCTGGAGCACGAGGAAGAGCCGGTAGAAGGGCGCCCGCGCGATCAGCATCAGGTTCGAGACGAGCAGTGCCACGTGGAGGATCCCGGTCGAGTAGCGCAGCACGCGGTGCGAAACGAGCTGGGCGGTGTACAGGGGGCGCGACGGGCGGAACGCGCGGCCGGTGAGGATGTGGCCGAGGGCGCGCGAGATCGTCCGGACCTTGCGCCCGTACTCGTCCTCGGGCTCGGCCGCTGGCTTCTCGACGGCGACGGCAGCCGGCTCGTAGACCGCGCGCTTCCCCATCTGCTCCATGAGGTACGGGAAGCCGAAGTCGTGCCCGAACCTCGGGTCGTCCTGCACGTACGCCTCCCGCTTCACGGCGTAGATGGCACCGTTACCCGCCGTGATCGAGCTTGCGGTCGACTCCTGCTCACGCACCCACATCTCGTACCGCCAGTACGCGCCCTCCATGT
>Ga0070674_100002439_pt1 | contig 10291 bp, 9 predicted proteins | sample KBSM33metaG_FD_65344 | JGI IMG/M metagenome (GOLD analysis project Ga0070674, IMG submission 65344) | Miscanthus rhizosphere microbial communities from Kellogg Biological Station, Michigan, USA - KBS M3-3 metaG | ecosystem: Host-associated > Plants > Roots > Rhizosphere > Soil ...
CTTCGCGATGGAGCGTGTGGCGGCGGCTACCGCCTGATTTGATACGTTGACGACTGCGGGTTTGACGACTGACGAATCGCCCGACGGCATCCGCTTCTGATGCCGGGCACCGTTGGGCCAATCGTCACTCGTCATTTCTGCCGTCGTCGATACACCCGAAGCGCGGCGGGCCATTCGTCAATCGTCATTCTGCAATCGTCAATTCCCGTTTATCCTGATTGTGGTCGTCGCGCTACTTTCCCTCGAGCTGCACATCGCCGGGGCGCGTTCCCTGAAAGACAAGCGGATGGTGCTGCGCGGCGTCAAGGATCGGCTGCGGGCCTTCAACGTCGCCGTGGCGGAGCTCGAGCACCAGGACCTGTGGCAGCGCGCCGGTCTTGGCGTCGTGACCGTTGCTGGCAGTGAAGCGCTTGCCGAACGCGAGCTGCGGAATGTGGTGGACGCGATCGACGCGGTCGAGCCCGGCATCGTCAGCCGCAGCGAAGTGGAGTTCCTGACGTGAGCGTGCCGCGGACATCCAGGCTCGCCGGTCAGATCCAGGCCGAAGCGAGCGAGGTGCTGGCGCGCGAGGTGCGCGATCCGGGAATTGGATTCGTGACGCTGACGCGCGTGCAGGTCACGCCCGATCTGCAGCTCGCGCGGCTGTACTACACGACGCTCGGCGATCCGGCGGCGCGCCGTGCGACCGAGCGCGCGCTGGAGCGGGCGACGCCGTTTCTCCGCCGCCAGCTCGGTCAGCGCCTGCGGCTGCGGCGCGTACCAGAGGTCCAGTTCGTGTTCGACCAGTCGATCGCGCACCAGGCCCGGGTCGAAGAGATCCTGCGCGAGATCCACGCCAGTGAAGCGGCAACGCCATCCGATGACTCAGAACCCGGCTCATCCGACGCAGACGACGACTGAGGCTCCCGAGATCGCGGCAATCAAGGACGCGATCGCGAGCCGCCAGCGGTTTCTCATCAGCTCTCACGCACGTCCCGACGGCGATTCGATCGGGTCGCAGCTCGCGATGGCCTACGCCCTGCGCGCGCTCGGCAAGCACGTCGAGATCGTCAACAAGGATGCGGCGCCGCCGCCGCTGATGGCCTTCCCGGGCGTACCGTCGATCACCATTGCCGACCGTGCCACCGGGACGTTCGACGCCGCGCTCATCATGGAGTGCAGCGACCTGTCCCGCACCGGAGTGGAGGGGTTGGATCAGTACTATCTGATCAACATCGACCATCACCCCGGCAACGCGTGCTACGGCGCCATCAACTGGTTCGACGCGGGCGCAGCCGCCTGCGCCGAGATGGTGTTCGACATCGTAGTGGCCCTGGGCGTCCCGCTCTCGATAGAGATCGCGACGCACATCTATATCGGCATCCTGACCGACACCGGATCGTTTCACTACTCCCACATCACGCCCCGCACGTTCGACATCTGCCGTCAGCTCGTGGAGGCGGGCGTCGAACCACCGCGCGTGGCGCGAAGCATCTTCGACAGCAACTCGCTGGGACGCTTGAAGCTGTTTGGCGCCGTGCTGAGCACGATCGAGCTCGAAGACAACGGGCGTCTCGCCGTCGTGCGCGTCGATCGCGCCATGACGGCCGCGTCGGGCGGCACGTACGACGACACGGAAGGCCTCATCAACCTTCCGCTGACGGTGAAAGAGATTCAGGCCGTCGTCTTCTTCAAAGAGATCGACGCGACGCACTTCCGGGTCAGTATCCGATCCAAGGGCGACATCGACGTGTGCGCCGTGGCCAAGATTTTCGGCGGCGGCGGTCACAAGAACGCGTCCGGATGTACCGTCGAGGGCAGTTACGCCGATGCCCGGCGTCAGCTGGTCGCGCGGCTCACCGAGGCGATGGCGCTGACGACGGCCCCACAGACGCGGTAGCGCGGTCGTGACGGCATCAACACGCGGCCGCTCGTTCGCCGACGGCGCGCTCGTCATCGACAAGCCCGCGGGGCCGACGTCGCACGATATCGTGGCGGCGGTCCGGCGGATCGCGGGCGGCAAGGTCGGGCACACGGGCACGCTCGATCCGCTGGCGACTGGCGTCCTGCCGCTGCTCGTGGGCCGTGCGACTCGGCTCGCGCAGTTTCTCGCGGACGCACAGAAGGTGTACGAGGCCGACGTTCGGTTCGGGTGGGCCACCGATACGGGCGATGCGGCCGGCCGGCCGCTCGGACCAGAGGTCGATGCGCCGCCGTCCGAGGATCGTCTGGCCGGCGCGCTGGATCGATTTCGTGGCAGCTTCGACCAGCGGCCACCGGCGTACTCCGCCAAGCGCGTCGGAGGCAAACGGTCGTACGACCTCGCGCGGGCCGATCGGGCGCTGGAACTCGAGGCGGTCTCCGTCACCGTGCACGCGCTCGATCTGATCCGACTCGATGCCAATGTCGCCAGATTGCGCGTCGCGTGCTCCGCAGGATTCTACGTGCGCAGTCTCGCGCACGATCTCGGGGACGTCCTCGGCTGCGGTGCGCACCTCGCGGGGCTCCGCAGGCTGGCGAGCGGTCGCTTTACGCTCGATCAGGCGATCGGGCTGGAACGAGCCCTCACCGACCGTGACGGCGCGCTGGCGGCCGTCGTGCCCATGGCTGACATCCTGCCGGATCTTCCGGCGGTGCAGATCTCCGAACACGACGTCGCACGCGTGCGGCGCGGCCTGGATCTGCCGCTCGTCGGGCTGTCTGATCCCATGGCTGCACCTCGGGGGAACCGGATCCGCCTGCTCGCGCCGGATGGTTCGTTGACGGCCGTCGCGACGTGGACCGGTGCGACAGCAGAGGGTGCCGGCGCTTTGCACCCGGCTGTGGTTGTGGGGTAGAATCTCCTGTTCGCGTAGTGGTACGGCGGCCTGGAGAGAGGGACCTCTCGTCTGGACCGTACGTGGAGGGTACAGGCTTGGCTCTGACCAAGGATCGAAAGACAGAAATCATCGGCTCCTACAAGACTCACGAGGCCGACACCGGCTCTCCGGAAGTCCAGGTGGCCATCCTCAGTGAGCGTATCAATTACCTCACCGAGCACTTCAAGGCCCACGCCAAGGATCATCACTCTCGTCGAGGGCTGCTGAAACTGGTCGGCCAGCGCCGCCGGCTGCTCGATTACCTGAAGCAGAAGGATTCGGAGCGCTACGCGGAGCTGATCAAGCGCCTCGGTATCCGCAAGTAAGAGCGCGTGAGGACGTGCCGCGCACGGCGCCTCCTGCTCATCGTGGAATCGACTCCCGACCGACTCGCCGTCCGATCAATCCGGCCGGGCGCTTTGCGCCCGCGCGGCGGAGTCCCTCGGCTCCCGGTCATCGGACCGCCCCGCGTTCCCTGAGGCAAGGCTATGCACACCCGAGAACTCTCATTAGGTTCCCAGACACTCTCGTTTGAAACCGGCAAGCTGGCCAAACAGGCCGACGGTGCCGTGGTCGTACGGCTCGGCGACACCGTCGTGCTCGTCACGGCCTGCTACGCGGCCAATCCCCGTGAAGGCATCGACTTTCTTCCGCTCACGGTCGACTACAAGGAATACACGTACGCGTCGGGCCGGATCCCTGGCGGCTTCTTCAAGCGCGAGGGCAAGCCGTCCGAGAAGGAAGTGCTCACGAGCCGCGTGATCGATCGTCCGATCCGTCCGCTGTTTCCGAGCGGATGGCGCCACGAGACGCAGGTCATCGCCCTGGTGCTCTCGGCCGACACCGAGAACGACTCGGATGTGCTCGCGATCACCGGCGCGTCGGCCGCGCTCGCCATCTCGGAGATTCCCTTCCACAAAACGATCGCCGGCGTTCGCGTCGGCCTCGTGGACGGCGGCTACGTCATCAACCCGACGTACGAACAGCGGAAGCAGAGCCGCCTCGACCTCGTGGTCGCAGGCTCCGCCGACGCGATCGTGATGGTCGAGGCCGGCGCGAAGGAAGTGAGCGAGGAAGAAGTCGTGGCTGCGCTCGAGGCCGCGCACGCGGCCATCAAGCGAATCGTGGCGACGATCGACGATCTCGCGAAGGCGGTCGGCCGGACGAAGCGCGAGGTCGCCAAGAAGGAAATCGCGCACGACTTCTATCGCGAGGTCGAAGAGAAGGCGCTGGTGCCGCTCACGGAGGCCATGCGCCTGCGCGGCAAACTCGAGAACTACGATCGCGTCGACCAGGTGCTCGAAGACCTGATCGCATCGCTGCCGGAAGGCGAAGTGCAGCGGAAGGTCGAAGCAAAGTCGATCTTCAAGGAGCTCAAAGAGAAAGTGCTCCGCGACGAAGTGCTCGAACACCGCGTCCGCCTCGACGGCCGCAAGTTCGACGAAGTGCGCGCCATCTGGACGGAAGTAGGCGTACTGCCACGCGTGCACGGGTCGGCCGTGTTCACGCGCGGCGAAACGCAGGCGCTCGTCACGGCGACGCTCGGCACGGCCGAGGATCAGCAGAAGATCGAGACGGTGGACGGCGAAGGCTGGAAGCGCTTCATGCTCCACTACAACTTCCCGCCATTCTCGGTCGGTGAAGTCGCCTTCCTGCGCGGCCCCGGACGACGCGAAGTGGGGCATGGCGCGCTGGCGGAACGTGCACTCGCGCCGATGGTTCCCGCCGAAGAGAAGTTCCCCTACACGATCCGCATCGTCTCGGACATCCTCGAGTCCAACGGATCCTCGTCGATGGCGTCGGTCTGCGGCGGCACGATGGCGATGATGGACGCGGGCGTTCCGCTGACGTCTCCCGTCGCCGGTATCGCGATGGGCCTCATCATGGACGAGTCGAGCGGTAAGTACGCCGTTCTGAGCGACATCGCGGGCGCCGAGGATCACTACGGCGACATGGACTTCAAGGTCGCCGGCACCAGCAAGGGCATCACCGCGCTCCAGATGGACATCAAGGTGACCGGGATCACGCCGGCCATCATGCGCGAGGCGCTGCACCAGGCGCGCGAGGGACGGCTCTTCATCCTGGGCAAGATGGCCGAAACCATCCAGGAGCCGCGCGGACACATCTCGACCTTCGCGCCGCGCATCATCACCATCAAGATCCCCGTCGACAAGATCCGCGACGTCATCGGACCGGGCGGCAAGATGATTCGCAGCATCATCGAGCGCACCGGCGTGAAGATCGATGTCGAAGACGACGGACGCGTGAACGTGGCGTCAGCCGACGAGAGTTCGGCCAAGCGAGCCATCGGCATGATCCAGGAGCTGACGGCCACTCCGGAGCTGAACAAGACATACCTCGGCAAGGTGCAGCGGATCACCGACTTCGGCGCCTTCGTCGAGATCATGCCCGGGACAGACGGCCTCCTGCACGTCTCGGAGATCGCCAACCACCGGGTCAAGGATGTTCGCGACGAGTTGAAGGAAGGCGAACAGGTGCTGGTGAAGGTGATCAACATCGACCCCACCGGCAAGATCAGGCTCAGCAAAAAGGCGCTGATCAACGAGGCCGCGGATCCCACAAAGGCGGCCGCCGCGGGCGAGCCTGCCGGCCAGGGCGACCAGCGGCGCCACTGAAGACGCGATTTCCGTGCACTCGGCAGGACCACGCGCTGCTGCGCCGGCCCTGCCGAGCCGAAACGGTGAACGACACGTCCAAACAGGGAGGGAGGGCGGATGTGACACTCACCCAGCGCCGCGTGCGGTCCCTTCTGGGCGTGACGGCAGTGGGGCTCGCGGCTGCGGCCGCGACCGGAGTGTGGCAGGTGTCTGCGCAGCAGGCCGCCGTCCAGCGCCACGTCGAAGTGAGCGCGCGCAAATACGCGTTCACGCCAGGGCGCATCGAGGTCAATCAGGACGACCTCGTGAAGATCACGCTCCACAGCGAAGACATCGCCCACAGCCTCACGATCGACGCCTACCGCATCGCCAAGCGCGTCTCCGGCGGGCAGACGGTCACCTTCGAGTTCCGCGCCGATCAGACCGGCACGTTCCCGATCTACTGCAACCTGCGCCAGGACGAAGGCTGCCAGAAGATGCGCGGCGAGCTGGTCGTCAAACCCCGATAACTGCGAGGCCTTGCCCGTGGCGACGCGGATCGCGTCAGCTGCCCACCCGATCGAGCGGGTCGGCGAGCGGCACGGATCCAGCGACGGCGTGGTGCGTGCGTGCCCAGGCCGCGGCAGCGGCAAGACGCTGCGAGAGCGGCGGATGGCTGTAGAAGAGCCACTGCACGATCGCCGACGGTTGGTCTTCCGCCAGGTTCTGCGCGCCAAGCCGCTTCATCGCCGACGTGAACGCGTCGGGGTTCGAGGTGAGGTCGAGCGCAAAGCGATCCGCCCGGCGTTCGTGGCCTCTCGACAGCGCCAGCATCGCGGGTAGCAGCAGCACCGACACGGCACCAGCGGCCAGCAGCAGCAGCGGGACGCCCGCTGGATCCGCGAGCCCCTGCAAACCGACGAGCGGACCGGCGAACTTGAGCACGAGATCCGCGGCAAAGAACCCGGCCAGCAAGAGCAGCACTTCGACGACGATGCCGGACCAGATGTCGCCGTGGACGTGGTGCGCGAGCTCGTGGGCCAGCACCACCTCGATCTCGTCGTCCGAGTACTGATCGAGCATCGTGTCGGCGAGCAGAATGCGGCGAGTCGCACCAATCCCGGTCAGCGCTGCGTTCGCCTTGGACGTCTTCTCTCCGAGATGCCACCGATAGACGCCCATCACGCTGGCGCCGGCACGATCGGCCATGCGGTGCAGGCGCTCGCTCAACACGGGCCGATCCAGCGGCTCGAACCGGAAGAAGAGTGGCAGCAGCAGGACGGGCGCGAGGTTCGCCAGGCATACCAGCAGCACGGCGAAGACGAGGCCCGAGGCCAGCCACCACCAGCCAGGCCAGATCCGCATCGTGAGATAGACGAGCGAGGCCGCCCCGAGCGCCAGTACGCCGCCCAGCGCGAGTCCTTTCATGTGATCGCGGAGCCACGCCGCCGCGGACTGGCGGGACAGGCCATAACGGTGCTCCAACACGTAGCCGTCGTAGAAATCGAGAGCGAAGGAGACGGGCTCGTGAAGAACCGCCAGGACGGCCAGGTAGAGAACGAGCGCGAGAGCAGGAGATGCGGTCAGCGAGGCAGCAGCGTTCCGAATGGACGCGCTGAGCCCGGTCAGAAGCAGCGCGGCGAGGAGCAGTGCGCTCCAGGCTACCGACGCAATCGACAGCCGGCGCCTCAGACGGTGGTACCTGGCGGACTTGTCTTCGTTCATCGACTCGCCGCCCCGCTGTGCAGCCGACGGCCCACGCTACCGGGGTCCGACCGAGATCCCGCCGTTGGTCGTGCTGAGCTCGACGCGCCCGCCGCCGGCGTTCAATTTCCCTTCGACATGACGCCGCGTGCGCTCACCGACCGCTGTAAATGGCAGGTCGTCGGCGATGTGCGAACCGCCGTTGGTGACCTGAACGGAAAGGTCAGCATTCGCGGTTTTCGGGAGCGTCAGGTCGATGCCGCCGTTCGTCGTCTCGAGACGGACGCCCTTCGGCGAGACAGCGGTGAGGCCCACTTCCAGGCCGCCGTTGGTTGTCGTGACCTCGACGTGGCCCGACAGTGATTCCCCTTTCACGCCGCCGTTGGTCGTCGACGCCTCGATGTCGTTCGGCAGACGCGTCAGCTGGAGGGAACCATTCGTCGAACGCGCGTTGATGAACACTCCCGCAGGCGCCTTCACGAAATACTTCACCTCGTGACCGTCACGTCCCCACGTCTTGGGCGCTCGCGTTTCGACGTGGACACGCGTGCTGCTGACGTCCTCGCGGATTTCGATCTTCTTCAGCAGTTCCTTCGCCGCCTCGTCGCTGGAGGACCGCGCCATGCGCTCCGCCCTGATCTCGACTTGTCCGCCGGCCGCGGCGGGTTCGACCGTGATGGGGCCGTTCTGGTTCACGACCTCGATCGTCCCGCCTTCCGACAGCGTGTAGGTGCGGGTCCAGGTATTCGTCGCTTTGCCGGAGGCGAGCCCGACGTTGAAATTGCCGTCGCCGACGTTCAGGTCGCAGCCCGCAGTAGCGAGACCGCCACCAAGGGCGATGGCCAGTGCGCCCGCGACTGCTCTACCGCGGATTGTGCAGGACATGCCGTTCCTCCAGAACTACATACGGCCGGGCCTACGGGGCAGTTCGCGGTCAGTTCAGGCGCACGGAAATGAGCTTCGAGACGCCCGGCTCCTCCATCGTAACGCCGTACAACCGGTCGGCGATCTCCATCGTTTTCCGATTGTGCGTGATCAGGATGAACTGGGTGTGGTGCAGCATCCCCTTCAACATCTCGACGAATCGGCCGATGTTCGCATCGTCGAGCGGCGCGTCGATCTCGTCGAGCAGGCAGAATGGGCTCGGCTTGTATTGGAAGATCGCGAACATCAGCGCGATGGCCGTGAGCGCTTTCTCCCCGCCCGAGAGCAGCTGCACGCTCTGGAGGCGCTTCCCGGGCGGCGACGCCACGATGTCGATGCCGCTTTCCAGCGGATCGGTCTCGTCGAGCAGCGTGATTCCGGCGCGGCCGCCGCCGAAGAGCGTGCTGAAGGTCAGCTGGAAGTTGCGGTTGATCGCGGTGAACGCCTCGCGGAACCGCGCCTTCGACGTCTCGTCGATCCGCTTGATGGCTTCACCGGTCTGCGCGATCGAGTCGACGAGATCCTTCCGCTGCGTCGTCAGGAAGAGATGACGCGCCTCGAGTTCCTCGAACTGCTCGATGGCCATCATGTTCACCGGACCGAGGCGATCGATCTTGCCTTTGAGTGCGGCGATAGCGCCTTCGGCTGTGAGGCTGGCGGGCGGGACGGATTCGACGGGCTCCGAACTCGCGGCCGCGGCGGCGTCGGCTGTCGGCTCCTCACCGGCCTCCTCAGAAGCCTCTTCTTCGTCGGCACCAGCAATGACGCGAGCGTCCGGAACGGCCGCACCGTCTCGCTCGAGCTGTTCCACTTCGGCGAGGACCGCGTCGAGCGCCGCGTCCACGACCTCGAGGCACTGCGCCGACAGATGTCCGAGGTCGCTTTCTGCGGTGGCCCGCGCCACCTCCAGCGAGCCCGCCTCGGATCGCACGCTGTCGAGCGACTCACGCGCGGAACGGATCTCGACGTCGTGCGTCTCGACCTCCCCGTTCCGGTCGCTGACGGCATCTTCGGCCAGCCGCAGCGACTGACGGAGCTCTTCGAGCGCGCGCACATCCTCGTCGAGCTGTGCGAGCGACGACGTGATCGCGCTGGAGAGCGAGTCGCGGAGCGTGAACTTCTGAGAACGTTCGCCGAGCAGGTTCTGCACGCGCTGGTCGAGCTCGCGGGCGGCGTCTTCGAGCCGGATGACTTCGCTCGACAGCGCGGCGCTCCGTTCAATGAGCCGGGCGTGAGCGGCGCGCGCGTCCGCAACACGCTCGTTGGCGCGATCGGCGGCGTCGCGGGCGTCAGCCAGCCGCCGCTGTGCGGCACTCAGCCGGGCGTCGGCGTCACGCTGCTGCTCTTCCAGGCGTCCGAGCGACTCGCGGGCCTCGGCCTGCCGTTCGTCGATTGCCGATCCTTCCTCCTCCGCCCGCCGGCGGTCGAGCGCCAGCATCTCGGTCGTACGCGCGATCCGCGCGTGCTCCTCGGCAGCGCGGGCGAGTTGCGCGTCGTGTCCGACGATCGCTTTCTCGTGGCGGTGGAGATCCAGCGTGGCCGCTTCGATCGAGCGCTGCAGTTCGTGAATCGTGTGCTCGATGCCGGTGACTCGGGCGGCCAGCGCCTGCGCCACTTCGCGATCTGCCGTCATCCGGTCGCGAGCGTCGCGAATCTCGCCCTTCGTGGCGAGAATGCCGCGAGACTCGACCGCTTCGCCGCCGAAAACCAGGTGGCCCCCGCGGGCGACATCGCCCTGAAGTGTGGCGACTGTGGCTCCGGTCTCGCGTGCGGCGCCGACGGCCTCGTCGAAACTGCCCGCAATCCATGCGCGACCGAGCGCGTGTCCGATGGCGCTGGCGTGGGGACCCGTGACGCGCACGACATCTTTCAGCGCGCGGAGTCCGTGGATCGCCGGCTCGGGTTCCGGCGCCCGCTCGACCGTCTGGGCATCGAGGACCACGAAGCCGCATCGGCCTGCCTGGTGCTCGCGCACGAGCTGAAGCCCCGCCGCAGCGTGCTGGTGCGACGGCACGATGACGTGCTGCAGCAGATCGCCCAACAGCGATTCCACCGCGCGCTCGTGCCCGCGTTCCACATCGAGATAGTCGGCCACCGCGCCGAGCTGGCTGACCGCACCGTTGGCCTGCGCGAGTACGACGCGCGCGGCATCGCCATAGCCAGCACGGGCCGCATCCAGCTCTTCGAGCGACCGGAGTCGCGCCGCGAGAGCCGCGAGGTCGTGTTCGC
>Ga0070674_100002440_pt1 | contig 10289 bp, 9 predicted proteins | sample KBSM33metaG_FD_65344 | JGI IMG/M metagenome (GOLD analysis project Ga0070674, IMG submission 65344) | Miscanthus rhizosphere microbial communities from Kellogg Biological Station, Michigan, USA - KBS M3-3 metaG | ecosystem: Host-associated > Plants > Roots > Rhizosphere > Soil ...
GCTCCCCGTGGCAACGCACCTCGCCGAGAGCGACGACGAGACGGAATTCCTCCGGACCGGGCACGGCGGCTGGGAGTCGTTCGCCGAGCTTCTCGTCCCGCCGCCGGGGACGACGGGGATTCGCGCACTCGCCGAGGCCGGGCTGCTCGACTCGAACATGATCGCGGCGCATTGCGTGAAGGCCGACGAGGAGGAGATCGCGCTCCTCGCCGAGCACGACGTCGCGGTCGCACACTGCCCTCGCTCGAACGGGATCCTCGGTTGCGGCGTCGCACCGCTGACGGCGCTCCGCGAGGCGGGGATCCGCGTGTGCCTGGCGACCGACAGTCCCGCCTCGACGCCGTCGTTCGACATGTTCGACGAGATGCGCGCCGCGATCGTCGGCGCTCGCGCACGCGAGGGACGGCCCGATGCGCTCACCGCCGCGGACGCGCTCGAGCTGGCCACGCTCGGCGGCGCGAGAGCGCTCGGGCTCGACGAGTCGCTCGGATCGCTCGTCCCCGGCAAGCAAGCCGATCTGACCGTGCTCTCGCTCGCCGACACGGGGTTCATCCCGTGGGAAGATCCCGTTACGGGCTCAGTTCTCGGCGGATCGCCTCAGGGCGTCGTCGCTACTCTCGTGTCCGGTCGAGTGCGGTATGAGAAGGGAGGGAAGACATGGCTCGAGCTGATCGACGCCGCGCGCAGCGCACGAAGCCGGCTGCTGCAGTCCGCAGATCCGACGTCGTAATCGAGGACACCATGTTCTTCCCGCGGCTTCGCAGGCATGCGAAGTGGATGTTCCTGTTCCTCGCGCTCGTGTTCGCCCTCGGGTTCGTCGGGTTCGGCGTCGGCGCGGGCGGCATCGGCTTCGGCGACGTGATCCGCGACGCGGCCGGAGGTGGTGGACAGCCGTCCGTCTCCGACGCCGAGAAGCGCATCCGCGACAACCCGAAGGACGCGAAGGCGTTCAAGGACCTGTCGACGGCGCAGCAGGCGGCCGGAAACGCGGACGAGGCGATCAGTGCCCTGCAGAGCTACACCGCCCTCCGCCCGAAGGACACCAATGCGCTACGCGAGCTCGCCGCCCTCTACCTCCAGAAGGCCTCGACGGCGCAGGAGCGTGCCCAGATCTTGCAGGCACGCGCCGACTACTTCGCACCCGGTTCGATCCGCGACTCGCTGTTTCAGCTCGGGAGCACCCCCCTCCAGCCCGACCCGATCACGAGTGCGGTGAGCACGGACTACTCGCAGCAGATCTCCGCTGCGGCGTCGGAGATCCAGTCCTCGGCCGCGCTCGCGCTCGACCAGTACCGCAAGATCGCCGTCGCACAGCCGAAGGACCCGAGCGTCCAGCTCGAGCTGGCCCAGGCGGCACAGTCGGCGAACGACATCCCGACGACGATCACCGCGTACGAGACTTTCCTGAAGCTCGCACCGGACGACCCGACGGCACCCGAGGTGCGGCGGATCCTCAAGCAGCTGCGGCAGTACGGCTCGTCCGGCTGAGCACGACCGAAGAACACGACGCCTGGGCCGCGGCGACGGCCCCTCACGAGCGTCTTCGCCTTGTGCGATCGGGATCGTGCGGTAGCCGATCCCGATCGTGCGCCGGAAGATTAGACTCGCCTCTCGTGAGGCGGCCCGTGGTCCTCGTCGGAGCTCTGTGCGCGGCTGGACTGGCCGTCGTCCTCTCCGGCTGCGGCACCGGCGGGTACACGAGCGAGGGGAGCCAGGGCACGGGAAAGAAGCTCTTCGTCCAGGCCTGCGGTGGGTGCCACACGCTCGCGGATGCCGGCACCAACGGGACGATCGGGCCGAACCTGGACGACGCATTCGCCCAGGCACGCCAGGCCGGCATGACCTCCGACACGTTCACGCAGGTGGTTGCGAGTCAGATCAAGTACCCCATCACGGACACCTCGACAGGCTCACCGGGCATGCCGAGCGTCGACGACACGCTGCCCTCGTGCGCCGACGTCGAGGGGTCGGGCTTCTGCGTCGAGGATCAGGACCAGGCGGTCTCGGATGTCGCGGTCTACGTCGGATCCGTTGCGGGAACGGGCGTGACGGCAGAGCAGCCGACCGACGGGAAGTCGATCTTCACCGCCAACTGCGGCTCCTGTCACACGCTGGCGGACGCCGGAACCACCGGCACCGTCGGGCCCAACCTCGACGACATCAAGCCGACGAAGGACAAAGTCGCCACACAGGTGACGAACGGCGGTGGCGCGATGCCGGCATTCAAGGACTCCCTCGATCCCAAGCAGATCGACGCCGTGGCCGACTACGTCTCGTCCGCCGCCGGCAAGTAGGCCTCGCTCTCGCGCTCAGCCACGTCGCCGAGATCGACGACGACGTGCGTGACCGGCACGTCGTAGCGAGCGCGGACCGAGTCCACGACGCCACGTTCGAGCCAGTTCGACCTCCCCGGGGGATGCGTCGAGATGACGATCTCGTTGGGCCCGAACGTCCGCACGGCGTCGTCGAGCGCAACGAGCGGATCGCCGTCGCCGACTTCGCCTTGCGCCTCGATCCCGACGGAAGCGAGACGTGCAAGCGTCGCGTCGAGGCGCGCCTGGGCGGCTTCTCGCGCCGGATCCTCGTCGGACGTGAAGGTCTTCAGGCGGGAGTTCAGGGCGGGGCAGACGACACGGAAGGTGGTCTTCTGGCTGATGGCCAGTGTGCTGATGGCGCTCAGGAGCTCCTGGCCGCCAACCGTCTCGTTGGCGACGACGAGCACGCGCCTCTCGTCCGACCTGGCGAGCGGCTCGATGTGCGTCGGCTCGGGGGCGGGGCCGCGCTGGCGGAGATAGACGGCGACCGCAGCCGCCGACAAGGCGAGGAACGTGAGGAAGCCGAACGCGGTCGAGATCGCCGACGCGATGACGATGAGCGCGAAAGCTCCGATCGTGATCAGCAGGAACCGGAAAGCCGCTTCCTCGCTCCGGAATGGACTCTCCATGCGCCGACCCTCCCGAGCTAGAGGAGATAGACCGTCGTGTACACGACGATCCACATCACGTCGACGAAGTGCCAGTAGATGCCGGGAAGCTCGACGCCGTGATGGTGCTCCGGCGAGTAGTGACCTCGGAAGCCCCTGATGATGACCATCAGCAGGAGGCTGAGACCGACCGCGACATGCGCTCCGTGGAGGCCCGTGAGGCCGAAGAACACGGACGCAAACGCGCCGTCACTCGTGTTGAAGCCGACGTTCAGGTACTCGATGACCTGTGTCAACAGGAACGCGAGACCCATGAGGAAGGTGAGCACCATGCCGGCGAGGAACCCCGCGCGCTGGCCTTTCTTGATCGACTGCAGCGCCCAGTGGACGGTGAAGCTCGAGGTCACGAGGATGCATGTGTTGACGCCGGCGACGAAGACGGGGAACTCGAACTGGCCGGCGGTGCACTGCCCTCCGACGGGCGGCTGCTTGCAGGGCGGCCAGAACTGCCAGGCGTCCGGAGTGATCGTCGACGAACTCGGATTGACGACACGGATGAAGAAGTACGCCGCGAAGAACGAGCCGAAGAGCATGATCTCCGACCCGATGAAGAGCAACATCCCGAGCACGCGCGCATCGACGCGCGAGCTCTGGTTCGCGGGCGGCGGCCCGTGGTGATCGTCGTGCTGGCCGTGGAGCGGCTCGGCGTGGGCGGTCATACACCCGCCTCCACGAGCTCCTCGACGACGACGTGCTGAACCGGCACACCGCTCTGGGCACGCAGCCGGCCGACGAGGTCGCGTCGTAGCCAGCCCGAGCGCTCGCCCGGGAAGGTCGACACGATGATCTCGTCCGTCCGCTCGTCCTCGACGTGTTCCATGGCCGCGACGAACGGGTCCGGATGCGCGATCTGCCCGTGGACCTCGAAACCCTCGGAGCGGAGGATCGCGAGCGCGGAGCGCAGCCTGCGCTCCGCCTCGGGATGCTCGCCGTGGGACGGGTCGCCCTGCGGGCAGACGATGAGGAATGTCGCGGGCCCTTCGGCGCCACGCGCACGAATCCGGTCGAGGAGCGGCTCTCCGAGCACCGTCTCGTTGGCGACGACGAGGACGTTCGCCCCAGACCTGCCGCTGACGTCGGAGACGACGTGCTCGACCGGCCGGTCGCCCGCCGCCTTGCGGATCTCGTCGACGAGGTTCTTGCGCAGCCATCCCGACTTCGTCTCGGGATGCGTGCAGACGAGGATCTCGTCGATGTCCTCCGAGGCGAGCACGTCCTTGACCGCGCTCAGCGGGTCGTCGTCGTAGACGCCACCGTGCGCGGGGATGCCCGCCAGTCGCAACCAGGCGAGGACGCGATCGAGACGACGTCCCGCCGCCGCGCGCCGCGAGTCGCGGTACACGACGTATCCCTCGCGAGGAGGCGTGACCGGCGCGACGACGACCGCCCGGACCGGCCCGTGCTCGGCCCGTCGGCGGAGCGAGTCGACGAGCTCGTCGCCGACGAGCGTCTCGTTCGCCACCACGAGGACCGTGGTCGCCTCCGTCATGCGTGGACCTCCTCGGCCTCGGCCTGCTTCGTGGGGCTGAGGATGGCGTGCTGCGCGCCTGGGACGCCGTACTCGTACGGCCCACCGACGACCTGCGGGATCTCGTCGAAGTTGAAGATCGGCGGCGGAGACGAGACCTGCCACTCGAGCGTGCGCGCATGCCAGGGGTTCGCCTCGGCGATCGGGCCGCGAGCCCAGCTCGTGACCATGTTGTAGACGAAGACGACGAACGAGGCGCCGAGCACGAAGGAGGCGATCGAGATGAAGAGGTTCAGGTCGCCGAACGCCTCGTCGTAGTCGAAGACGCGCCGCGGCATGCCGCGCAGGCCGACGTAGTGCATCGGGAAGAACGTCGCGTTGAAGCTGACGAACGTGAGCCAGAAGTGCCACTTGCCGAGCTTCTCCGAGTACATCCGCCCGGTCATCTTCGGGAACCAGTAGTAGACGCCGGCGTAGATCGTGAAGACCGAGCCGCCGAAGAGCACGTAGTGGATGTGCGCGACGATGAAGTAGGTGTCCGAGGCGGCGATGTCGATCGGCACCGACCCGAGGTAGATCCCGGACAGACCGCCGATCACGAACATCGTCACGAAGCCGAGCGCGAAGAGCATCGGCGTCGTCAGGTGGATGCGGCCACGCCAGAGCGTGGCGATCCACGAGAACACCTTGATCCCCGTCGGAATCGCGATGAGCAGCGTCGTGATCATCATCGGGACGCGCAGCCAGTCGGCCATGCCGGCCACGAACATGTGGTGCGCCCAGACGGAGAACCCGAGCACGAGGATCCCGAGCAGGGAGAGCGCCATGAGGCGGTATCCGAAGATCGGTTTCCTCGACATCGAGGAGATGACCTCGGACACGATCCCGAAGCCGGGCAGCATCATGATGTAGACAGCCGGATGGCTGTAGAACCAGAAGATGTGCTGGTAGCCGAGCACGTAGCCGCCGTTCTCGGGGACGAAGAAGCTCGTGTGCATGATCCGGTCGAACATCACGAAGAACTGCGATCCGGCGATGAATGGCGTCGCGAGGACGACGAGCAGTGAGGTCGTGAAGTTCGCCCACACGAGGAGCGGCATGCGCCAGAACGTCATCCCCGGCGCGCGCATCGTGATGATCGTCACGAGGAAGTTGAGGGCGGTCATGATCGACGACGCGCCCGCCCACTGGACGCCCATGTTGAAGAAGGTCTGACCCAGGGGCTGGCCCTCGGAGAGCGGCGCGTAACCCGTCCAGCCGGCGCCGAACGCGCCGCCGGGGGCGAGGAAGCTCGCCACGAACATGGTGCCGGCGATCGGGAGAAGCCAGAAGGAGAGCGCGTTCAGCCGCGGGAACGCCATGTCCGGGGCGCCGAGCATGAGCGGTACCGCGAAGTTCGCGAGGCCGGCGAACGCCGGGATGATGAACAGGAAGATCATCAGCGTGGCGTGCACCGACACGAGCCCGTTGAAGGTCTGAGAGTCGACGAACTGGAGGCCCGGCTGCGCGAGCTCGGCGCGGAACAGCATCGCCATGAGCCCACCGACCGTGAAGAAGACGAAGGTCGTGACGAGGTACTGGATCCCGATCACCTTGTGATCGGTGTTGACCCGGAAGTAGTCGCGCCAGCTGCGCGCGCCATGGCCCGAGTGGTCCTCGGCGACCGTCGGGCGACCGGAGATGTAGTAGAGCCAGTAGTCGAACGATCCGATTCCGGCGAGGAAGAAGATCGGCGCGAAGACCATGGCCCCGACCACGAGTACGACCTCCGTGTTCCAGACCGGGTCCCAGCCCCACCACGAGCGCAGGAGACAGACGAGCGCCGTTCCCAGGCCGAAGCCCAGGAGCGCCATCCATGCCCCACGGATCAGGCCCGGCCCGAAGACGAGCTTCCACGTCGAGCCGTGCGGGGGCTCGAAGTGGGCCGGGTACTGCTGGACGTCCTGCTCCGGGTGAGTAGCCGTCACGCGCGCTGCTCCTCGATCCACTTGTCGAACTCCGCCTGGGTTACCACACGAGCCTTGGCGCGCATCGTCGCGTGTCCGAGCCCGCAGAGCTCGGCGCAGACGACCGCGTACTCACCCACGTGCTTCGGGGTGACGTAGACGTGGGTCTCGATACCCGGCACAGCGTCCATCTTCTGTCCGAACTGCGGAACCCAGAAGGAGTGGAGCACGTCGACGGCCTCCATCGTGAACTGCGCCTGCTTGCCGACGGGCAGCACGAGCTCGCCGGACTCGACGTCGCCATATTCGGGGTACTGGAACTTCCAGGCGAACTGCTGGCCGATCGCGGTGACCTGCAGGGAGTTGTCGCTCGCCTTGCCGTTCTCCGAGAGTACGAACGCACTCACGATGCCGAGCGCGATCACGAGGATCGCGGGCACCGCCGTCCAGACGATCTCGAGACCGGTGTTGCCGTGGATCGGCGGGCCTTCTGCGTCGTCGTCGGGCTGCACACGCCACTTCCACACCGAGAACACGACGACCGCGGCGACGAGCGAGAAGATGACGATCGACATCACTGTGGCGAACCAGTAGATGTCCTGGATCCGGTCGAACTCCTCGCTGTTCGACGTCGGCAGCCACTGGAAGAGGACGGCCACGAGCGTCACGGCGATGCCGATCACGACGCCGATCGCGACCAGCTGCACGATCCCCTTGCGCACCGGCTCCGAGCCTACTCCAACGGCTTGCGGTCGTGGGATCGAACCGTCGGAGCGACGGCTATCGTGGCGCGATGCCCGGACCCGCGCGCATTCTTGCGATCGCCGGGGTCGCGTGCGCCCTCGCCTGCCTTGCCGCCGGCGCGTCGAACGATGCCGTCGCGCAACCTCGGGGCGCGCCCGTCGTCCTTGCGTTCGGGGGCGACGTCCACTTCGAGGGCGCGCTGGACTCGCGGCTTTCGACCGACCCCGTGCGCGCGCTCGCTTCGATCGCGCCCGTCCTCAGCAGCGCCGACATTGCGGTCGTGAACCTCGAGACTGCGGTGACGAACGGCGGGTCGCCGACCGCGAAGGAGTTCACCTTTCGGGCACCGGCGTCCGCGTTCGCCGCGCTACAAGGAGCAGGCGTGGACGTCGCGTCGATGGCGAACAACCACGGCCTGGACTACGGCCTCAGGGGGTTGAACGACTCGCTCGCCGCCGCGAAGCGCTACCGCTTCCCCCTCATCGGAATCGGGCTAGACGACGCGCAGGCGTACCGACCGTTCCGGCGGACGGTCAACGGGCAGCGGATCGCAGTCATCGGGGCAACACAGGTGCTCGACGACGAGCTCGTCTCGGCGTGGACCGCCGGTCCCGGCAAACCTGGCCTTGCCTCGGCGAAGGACGTCCCGCGTCTCCTGCGAGCGGTCCGTGCCGCCCGGGAAACCTCCGACACGGTCGTCGTCTTCCTGCACTGGGGGGTCGAGCTCGAGGAGTGCCCGTCAGCCGACCAGCGCAGGCTGGCGAAACAGCTCGTCGCCGCGGGAGCGGACGTCATCGTGGGGGGCCATGCCCACCGCGTCCAGGGAGCCGGTCGGATGGGACGTGCACTCGTGGACTATGGCCTCGGGAACTTCGTCTGGTACGGGACGAGCGAGCTGTCGACCCGCAGCGGCGTGTTGCTCGTCAAAGTGGACGGTCGACGGGTCGTGTCGTACCGCTGGGCCCCTGCGCGCATCGTCGACGGAGTGCCGCATCCGTTGAACGGCGACGAGCGAGGGCGTGCGCTGGCAGCGTGGCGCTCGCTGCGTGGCTGCACCGGTCTGAAGCCCTGAGAGCGGGGCTACACTTGCCCGTCGCGGGCCGTTAGCTCAGTTGGTAGAGCAGGGGACTCTTAATCCCAAGGTCGAAGGTTCGAATCCTTCACGGCCCACTCACGAAATGCCTGGCAGCAGGCGCTTTCTCCTTATACGACTCGACCGCGAATCCGTAGGGGCAGCACACGGGGCACCACGAGCCTCGAAAGCGGGTCGTCGACACAGCGTGCGAGCGGGCGACTCGGCACCGCGTGCTCGTGAGCGGCATCGGCTCCGGTAGGAACGCGTCCGCGACGTTTCCTCGGACGAGCCACCGCCCGCTGGTGGTCAGCGATGGAGCGACTCCGGTGGCGAAAGTCGGCTGCCATATGATCAGCGTCGGAGATGGCCAAGGCCAAGCGCACGCGCGACGAGGAGTGGCGCTGCGTCCTCGAGGGCGAGATAAGCGGACACTTCTGCTGGAAACCGTGGGTGCGTCGCGTCAGTCGAGCCATACCGTCTGAGCCCCGTTGCAAGCTCTGCCACACGCCTTTTGGCGCCCCCGGGAGCGTCCTCCGCTTCGTGGGATTCGGGCCATCCCGGCTCAACCGCCGCATTTGCAGCGGCTGCATCAGTGCGCTTCAGAAGAAACCGGGCGGCGCAGAGGTGACGATTTCCCTGCTGTTCGCGGACGTGCGGGGCTCGACGTCGCTCGCAGAAAGCATGGGTGCCGAGGCGTTCTCACAGCTCATGGCGCGTTTTTACGGCACGGCCGCGACGGTCGTCGATGAGCGCGACGGAATCGTCGACAAGTTCGTCGGTGACGAGGTCGTCGCGCTCTTTATCCCTGGCTTTGCCGGGCCTGAACATGCCGCACTCGCGATCGCTGCCGGGCGCGAACTCCTTGCCGCTACTGGCCACGGGCGCGGCAGTGACCCTTGGATTCCCGTCGGAGGGGCTGTCCATACCGGCGTTGCGTACGTCGGCTCGGTGGGCGAAGGTGACGCGCAGGATTTCACGGCGCTCGGCGATTCCGTGAACACTGCGGCCCGGCTCGGTTCAAGCGCACGTGAAGGAGAGCTTCTCGTGAGCCGCGCAGCCGCACTCGCGGCAGGGCTTGGGACCGAAGATCTCGAGGCGCGGAAGCTCGAGGTGCGGGGCAAAGCTGAAAGTATCGACGTGTGGATCGTCCCGGCCTAGGGCGCTCGGCAACGCGGTACGTCCATGGCCGTGTGGTGCGCACACACGCAACTGGTTTCCGGCCCCGCGTCCGCAGGCCCAGTCGGTACACGATCACGCTCCGCGCGCGTGACGTCTCCGGCCTGGGGCATCTGCGATCCAGCCGCTACTCGTTGCCGAGGCAGCCGGAGCCTCTGTGCGAACGCCGCTAGAGTCGGCGACTCCTGAAAGGGGGAGTCAGGTCTCGGGACTGCGCGCACTCGTCGTCCTCATCGTGCTCGGGTTCGTCGTTCCGCTGTCGGCGGGCGCCGGCGACGCGCGAGTCGTGACGATCCAGGTGCACGACGGCACGCAATTCGCCGCCGCGGTGCGCGCGCTCCGAGTGACAGGCGGAACCATCAGGCTGCACCGGAATCACTACGGCGGCGAGCTCGTGGTCGGATCGCGCTCGGCCAAGCCGTTGCGGATCGTGGGCGAGCGGGGCGTTCGGGTCGAGAGCCTGCTGCTGGAGCACACCCAAGACGTCTCGGTCAGTCGACTGACGATCGCACCGCTGGGCGAGGACGCCTGGTTGCGCGTGAGTGGGTCCCGTGACGTCGACGTGCACGACGTGCTCGTGACAGCCAAGCGGACGCGCTACCGGGCCACCCTGCAGGTGATCGAATCGAAACACGTCGCAATTCGCCGTAACGAGTTCCGACACTGCGGCGACCGCTCGCCACTGTTCTCGAACTGCCTCCATCTCAAGCACGGGACGAGACACGTCCGGATCCTCGACAACTGGTTTCACGACTGCCGGGGATGCGACTTCGTCCACGGTCTGTTCGGCTACGACGTGACGTTGCGCGGGAATCGATTCGAGCGGGCGCTGCCCTGTCACATCGGTCGCGAGCGCTGCAGGCATCAGGACCTCGTCTCGTTCTGGTCCGGCGACCG
>Ga0070674_100002441_pt1 | contig 10287 bp, 7 predicted proteins | sample KBSM33metaG_FD_65344 | JGI IMG/M metagenome (GOLD analysis project Ga0070674, IMG submission 65344) | Miscanthus rhizosphere microbial communities from Kellogg Biological Station, Michigan, USA - KBS M3-3 metaG | ecosystem: Host-associated > Plants > Roots > Rhizosphere > Soil ...
GCTGCCGGCCCGAGCAGTTTTTTCTCGTTGAGCCGGTCGTGCACCTGAAGAAGGTTGGTCATCAGCGCCGCGTCCTCCTCGGGCGTCCAGGACATGACTTCGGCTTCGACGTGATAGGCCAAAATGGCATAGAGCATCGGTATCTCCTTTATACACTTGCCGGATCGGCTGCCCCTCAAGGACGATTCACCGCGGCCGATCCCGACAATGGTGGCGGCGACGAACCACTGGCGTGGGAGCAGATCGTCGAAACCCGGCGTGGTCCGCGCGCGCGCTTCGCCAATCTCTGCGGTTTCTGAGCTTTCCTCATTATTTGCGCGCAAGTCTAAGCCGAAGTTCAAGCCCAAGCTCGAGTCAATGACCGCCGTCGTCGCAGGCAAGCTGCTGTTTCATTTCCTCCCCTTCCTGCTGTCGCTGTTCGGAAAAGGCGGAATGGCGAAGATGCTTTGTCTGGTGACGAGCATCCTGGCCGTGCTGCGGAGCGTCAGCGACTACAGCGCCGTGTTGCCTTGGGTCACGGGCATGCTGATATCAGGCGTTTCGGTGTGGGAGCGAATCCGGTCGCGGCGGCATGCCGGAAAACCACACCACCGATAAGACACACCACCCACAAGACGCCCATAAGAAAAGGCGCGGCGGGATTGCTCCCGCCGCGCCCCAACTTCGTGCTCGCTGGTCCAGGGCTGAGAGCGCCCCGATGCCAGGCCGTAAACTTAAGGGCCTAGCGGGCGATCCCAGCGAGGTGACAGCGCTTGGTATAAGACACTGGATCACCTCCTTTCATTGTTGGTGGAAACATCAATATAGGCGGCGAATCAGCGCCTGTTAAGGCCCGCTGCGGCCGTAAGCGTCGCTGGAACAGGGGGCGGTGGGGCAGGGCGAGGGAAGACGGCGGGGCGGGTTGAGGCCGCCTGCACGGCGTGTTAGTTCAACGCCAGCGCGGGTGTAGCTCAATGGTAGAGCAGCAGCCTTCCAAGCTGAATACGAGGGTTCGATTCCCTTCACCCGCTCCAAATATTTCTTATAGAAATCAAGTAATTAACGTTGGCCCGCAAACCGATAGTCGATTCTGTAGAGGAGCCGCGGTCCCGCAGTGGTCCCAGTGCCGCCGCGCGGAAGCGAAAGCGTAAGATGATCGAGGGCGCGAGGCCGGGCAAGCAAGCCACACTCGGATATAGGCAGTTCAGCGGACCAGTTGACTTCGTAGCAGAGCGCGACGCGTTCATGAGAGTCGCCGCCGGCGAACTGAGACTGAACTCGACTACGGGATACGGAATATTTGAAACATTGAGAAGAATTCCGGTGTACCTGAGGAATCTGCTTGAGCAGAAGAAAATCCCCAACGGTATGAAACATAAGGTTGAAAGCTTCACAAACTCATTTTTGGATCAGGCAGGCTTTGCGGAGGTCGGGATACGCTATGAGGATCTTCTGTTGAAGCGGCTCTTCGCCAACAACCGCATCACGAAGGAACACCTCGAAAACGAACTCAGCGAGTTAGCAATGTTCGCCGACGCGAAGAGGCGAGAGGCCGCGTTCTGCGTCGCCACGTGGATCGGTATCCTGCAAAAGATAGCAGAACCTCGTAGTCGTGGCGGGGGCCGCGCAGCGAGGTTACTGCCGTCTAAGGAAGACGTGCAAGATTGGGCGGTGTGTGCGTTCGCTGCGCAGCTCACTGTCCTTGCGCGCCCCAATGCTCCCGACGATCCCATTGACGAACTCGTGCGACGCTTGCCCGAGGCAATATCTTCGGCCATGCGAAACGGGGACTTGTCTCAAACTATCAACGAGAAGACGGACTTCGATCGGCACCACGACCGCATAATGCGCAAACTTTCGGGGTGGACGAAATCGGGTGATTAATCGACCAACCTCGATTTCATTCCTTTTGCGGTAAGCCGCGAAATGCGGTGAATAGCTAGCCATCTTCCACGGAGATGGCTGATGCCTGATGCACTTCTCAACAGACGCCAAGTCATTGCAGTCACGTCCCTGAGTGGGCCCACTCTCTGGCGACGATGCAAGGACGGCTCGTTCCCACTGCCGCTCAAAATTGGTCCCAACCGCGTCGCATGGCGAGCATCCGACGTGCAAATTTGGATCGAGGGTTTGCCTCGTACGGACGGCGATGCAGCATCTGGAGCTACGGCGGCCCGCGAGACGCGCCATGACCGCTGAATTCGTCGCCAAGGCCCTTGGCGGGCACCGCGCGGGCTCAACATGGACGGCGTGCTGCCCGGCGCATGAGGATCGCAAGCCGAGCCTCTCGATCGGCTCGGGCAAGGACGGCAAGGTGCTCGTGAGCTGTCATGCCGGATGCGATCAACGCGACGTGATCGGCATCCTTCGCCGGCGCTGCGGCGGCACAGCAAACGTTGAGCACACCGCGGCAATGCTATTGGAATTCGCGCCCGCTGCCTTCGCGAAGGTGGCGTGATGCTTGACCCCGGCCGCCCCGTTTTCAAGGTTGGCGACCACGTCTGGGTCGTCGTTGATGGATCGTATGTGTTCGAAAGACCCGTGCGAATTCGCAATATCTGCGAGCGCGACGGCCAAGCGTGGGCCTTCGTCGAAGGCTCGGAAGCAGGCGTCCCCGTCGACAGTCTGACGGCAGCGACCGACGCCGACACTGCTCAATCGGCGCCCGATCCCGGCGCTGCTTTCGCGTCCGAAGAGCTGGAGCATCCCGCTGAGCCGCAGTGCGCACCGACAGTTTTGCTGCCCGACCCCGTCGAAGCCGGTAAAGGCGGCGAAGGCGGTGCTTTTCAGATTACGAATGCTGAATTCATCGCCGCGGTTTTCACGGACCTGCCGGAAGGCGCCTTTGCGGCCGTATGCTCGAAGCCCGGCAACCCGAATCTAGGCGGCTGGGTAGCTCATCGCGCCGATCGGGTGCCCACGATTGTTGCCGAGCATAACAACTACCTCGGCTGTTCGAGTTTCTATCCGGGAGATGACGGCTCGTTCAGGGCGCGCAAAGCCCAGTTTGCCGCCTGCCATTTCCTGATGCTTGATGACGTTGGCACCAAGGTGCCACGGGAGCGCCTGGGTGGTTTTGAGTTGTCATGGCTGATCGAGACGAGCCCCGGAAATCATCAGGGCGGCATCCTCATCGATGCGCCGATCACCGACGGCGCCGTTGCGGTGCGTTTACTCAATGCGGTGATCGACGCGGGTCTGTGCGATGCTGGGGCTACGGGGCCATTGAGCCGCTGGGCACGGTTGCCGGTGGCGGTCAACGGCAAACCGAAATACGCCGACAAGGCCGGCAACGCGTTCCAGTGTCGCCTGATCGAATGGCGGCCCGATAAACGCTACTCGCCGCGGGAGATTGTAGATCGGCTGCAATTGGAACTCGCTCCAGCCGGAAGGCCGAAGAAACCTGCGAAGCCCCCTGCGAGGCCCACCAAAACCCCGCTCCGTACTGATGACGGCGCGGACGACGTCCTGACCCCGAAGGCGGAGGAAAACCCGGTCGTTACGGCGCTCAAGGCGCAGGGGCTTTACAAGACACCGCTGGGTTCCGGCAAGCACGACATGACCTGCCCGTGGGTACATGAGCACACCGACGGACTAGACACGGGCGCGGCGTATTTCGAGCCCGACGAACTGTACCCCGTTGGCGGCTTTTGCTGCCTGCACTCGCACCGTGACAAGTATCACATTCGGGCGCTGCTCGAATTCCTTGGTGTGCATAACGACCAGGCACGGCACAAGCCGGTCATCCGTGTGGTGGCCGGTGACCTGCACCGCGTCGTGGATGCGGCGGAAAAGGAGCTAGCCAACCGTGGGCGGCATTATCAGGCAGGTGGCTTGATTGTTTCAGTCGCAACCGACCCTGCCAGCGGTGATCCAGCGATTGTGCCGACCAGCCCACCGGCGTTGACGCGAGAACTCTCAGTCGCGGCGACATGGGAGAAATTCGATGGCCGAGCTGGAGATTGGGTGCGCTGCGATCCGCCGGCGCGGCACGCGGGAATTCTGTTCGATGCACAGAACTTTCGCTACTTGCCACCACTGGCGGGCGTGGCGCGACAACCGTATTTCCGTGCGGACGGCGAACTCATCAAGCAGCCCGGTTATGACAAAAACGCACAGCGGTTCGGCGTGTTCGATGCGCGGCATTTCGTAATCCCTGACCCGACACCTGATGCGGCTCGCGCGGCACTGGCCCTGCTGGAAGAGTTGCTCACTGAATTCCAGTTCGTGGCCGCCAACGATAGGGCGGCCGCACTGGCGGCCATGTTCACCGCCGTGGTGCGCCCGACGCTGCCATATGCGCCCGCGTTTCACGTCCGGGCGCCGGTATTCGCAAGCGGTAAGACCTACCTTTGCGAACTGATTGGTTCGTTCTCCGGGCCGGGCAACAACGCAAAGGCGAGCTATCCGACGACCTCGGAGGAAGCCACCAAGGTCATTCTGTCCTTGCTGCTAACGAGCCCCGCATGCGTCGAGTTCGACGACATGGACACTGATTGGATTCCGCACGGCATAATCAAGCGGATGCTCACGGCGGAGGCGATCACGGATCGAATTCTAGGCGTGAGCAAGACGGCGACGGTCAGCACACGCACCTTGTTTCTGGGATCAGGAAATAACGTCGGCCCGATACGGGATCTGCTGCGGCGCGTATTAACGATCCATATCGATCCGCGCTGCCCGACACCGGCGACGATAACTTACAAGGGCGTTCCGGTCGATAAGGTGCGCCAGCGCCGCGGCACTTACGTAAGTGCTGTGCTGACGATCATTCAGGCTTGGCGCAGGGCAGGCTCGCCGCGTGCTCAGACGGACAGCATTGTCAGCTTCAGTGGCGCGTGGTCAGATTATTGCCGATATCCGTTGATGTGGCTCGGGCATCCCGATCCGGCCGCGGCGCTGCTCGAACAGGTCCGTCACGATCCGGATGGAGATGCCCTGAGCGGTTTAATGCAAGAATTGTATGCCGTATTCGGTCAGACCCCCACGACTGTACGCAAGGCGGTTGCTTCTGCGGTTATTAGTTACCCCCATTTGCTCGATGCGATGCGCGAATTCCCGGTAGTGGAACGCGGCGAGATCAATCATTCAAAGTTGGGCTGGCTGTTGAAGAAGAATGCCGACCGGATCGTCGGGGGCTTTAGGTTTCAGCAAGCGGAAGCAGACGGGCGTACCGCGTGGCGTGTGGTGCCCGTCAAATCACCGCCTTTACCGCCTTTGCCGCCTTCCGCTCCGTCGGCTGAAAAAACTGCCGCGGGCTGGAGTACGCGGCTATGAGCGCGGCCGAGGCTCTCAAGGCGGCCCGCGCCGCCGGTATAGAACTCGCACTCGATGGCGACGATCTTGCGTTAAGCGCAGCCTCGGAGCCGCCGGCCGCGGTGCTCGACGCCGTTTCCCGGCACAAGGCCCAGATCGTGGCACTCCTTCGGCCCGGCCGTGACGGCTGGTCGGGCGAGAACTGGTTGGCCTTCTTCGACGAACGGGCGGGTATCGCCGAGTTCGACGGCGGACTGCCGCGGGCGGAGGCCGAGGCACAAGCCTTTGCCTGCTGCGTTGTCGAGTGGCTGAACCGCCATCCGGCCTGCTCCCCGCCTGGTCGCTGTCACGGCTGCGGTGGCCGCGAGGACACCTACGACACGCTTCTGCCATACGGCACGGAACCCACCGGCCAAGCCTGGCTGCATTCGCGCTGCTGGGCCGCATGGCACGCTCGCCGGAAAGCCGCGGCGGTCGCCGTCCTATCACTGACCTTGGTGACAACAGGAACGAACACGATGGCTGAGACCGTTACCATTGGTCGCCCGCCCGTCGCCAAGGCGGCTGTATCTCGACGGCAATCCACCAAGCCCGCGACCGTCAGCGCGTCGGCACTGGCGCAGCACTTCGATTGCAGCAGGACGTCGCGACCGCGTTGAGGAATGTCTGCTTGCGGGAGCATGGCCGGGATCGCGATCCCGACTCTTCTGGTGGCGCATGTAATTTCGCGAATGGTCGATCCGTCTCCGCCGGAAGCGATTGAATTTGGCGTATAGATGGGAAATTGGCTGGATCCTACTTCCCGGATCGCGCACTTTGCCCTTTATGCGTTGTTGTTCGCAGTCCGGGCGCTGGGATCATACTGCAGTTTGCGCGTGGTGATGCGCTGCCGCTATTTGGTCTGGCCGAAACTCCATCGCCAAGGCTCAAAGATCGTGCCTTCGCACACAATGTGAAGAAGGTACATGAAATTCTTGCGCACACACTGGTGATCCTCGCGGCCTTCCATGCGGCCGCTGCGCTAATCCATCACTTAATATTTCGCGATCGCACGCTCGTTCGCATGCTGCCTCAATCCGAAAAATAGTGGGCACGGAGCACGGATGGCGGGGGACGACGACGATGAACGCCACGACCGCAACTGTCGCGGCAGCGGAAATGCGGACGGAGCGTATGAACCTCCTCATCCGAGCATCTGGGGGAGCGAACGGCACGCCGATCATTATCGCCGCAAGCGGGATGTGCGATGCACGGCCGGATCCGACGATGCGCACTACGAAATCCGACCGCGAGTCAGACGCGAGCTGCCTCGCGGGGCATCGGACGCTCGAAAGGATCTCGCCCGATCTTCGACTGCAACTCCGCGAGGTCCGTGAAGATGTCGGCCTGGCGCCGCAATTCGTCGGCGATAATTGGCGGTTGGCTCGATATCGTCGAAATCACCGTAACGCGGACACCGCGACGTTGGACTGCCTCGACAAGGTAACGGAAAGCTCCGTCGCCGGAGAACAGAACCATTTGGTCGATTTGATCGGCGAGATCCATGGCATCGACGGCAAGTTCGACGGCCATGTTTCCCTTCACCTTGCGGCGACCACCGGCGTCCGTGAACTCCTTCACCGCCTTGGTGACTACGGTGTAGCCATTGTAACTGAGCCAATCTGTCAACGGGCGGAGCGAGGAATATTCCTCATCGTCTATGATTGCCGTGTAGTAGAACGCGCGCAGCAAAGAACCGCGGCCTTCGAACTCATTGAGCAGGCGCTTATAGTCGATGTCGAAGCCGAGCGTCCTCGCGGTTGCGTGCAGGTTGGCGCCGTCGATAAAAAGCGCGATGCGATTTGATTTGGACGACATTGACGTTGACCAGCGCATTATTTGCAAACAGCGGCGAAGCGTGTTCTCGCCTCAAGCCCCGGTTGGTTTGAAGTGGCTATGCTTTTAGTTTGCAGGAGCGCGTCATTCTTACTGAGGGCATATGCAGCTACGCAAATTCATCGCGCCTTTTGTTTCAGAGGAAAAATCACCTCGATGGGAACCTCTCGCGTGGCGTTTCGCACATTCGATTATGCATCGGTTTCCGGTATCTCGACTAAAAAAATGCCTACTACTTCACCTGGCTCAATATTTCCGAGTTGAGCTCTAAGCATGGAGAATAAAATCGCTGGCGTGGAGGTTTGTGGCAGTAACGTTTGTCAGCAGCAGGGTGTCGTGGCCGTCGAGCGTGATCAGCGTATTATTGCCCTGCTGGGTTTCGGTCGGAAGAGCCGCGGCTGAAATATTGCTGAATTGCCTCAGGTCGATCGTGTCCAACCCCGCGACGAAATCGGTTATCATGTGCTGCACCGACGGACCTGCAGAAGTTGGCGCGAACACGAACTGGTCCTGTGCGGCGCCGCCGATAAGGACGTCCTGACTATTGGTCGCCAAGATCACGTCCTTGCCGGAAGTGCCTTGCAGCGTGACGTTCGGTCCTGACCCGGGCTGAGCGAAGACAAAGTTCTCGCTGTCGGCCGCTCCGAAACTGTCTTTGACGGTTAGTGTAACCACGTCGGTCGACGGTGGCGTAATCCCCGGGTGATAGGTCACGCCCGTCGTCAAGACATTGTTGATGTCCGTCAACGAACCAGAACTGATCGGCGGTGTTATGCTGGTTCCCGACGCCGCAGCTCCGGTTACTGCCGTAAGACTGAAGGTTCCAGTTGAGGCAAAGGTATCGGGATCGGTAACCTGCAGGCCCGACAGAGTCATTGATCCATCGGGATTCTGAACCGTGGTTAAATTGTTGGTCAGCATGGCGGGCGCGGGGTGGTTCCAAAAGAATGGGCTTGAAATCTCGAAAAGTCGGCCATCATTGGCGTGTGAAACCCCAAAGTCAGCGGCGTAAAGGCTCAACACCGACGGATCGTCGTTGGGGTCGCTGCTCGGAGCAAGGGTCAATCCCTTGAGATTGACGCTGCCATTGTTGACGGGATTGCGGTAGTTCCCGAAAATGTTGATGTCGTTCAAGATGTTCCCGTTGTGGTCGACCATCCAGATCTCATGACCGTTTTCAATACCGACAAAGAACACGTCATGGGCGACGTCGTAGACGACTGCCTCTGGATCCTTGATGACCGCCGGCAAAAGGATGTTCCTGATAACCTGCGTGCCACTACTGTCGGTCTCGATGATCTTGGGATGAGCGATGTCGGAGCCATTGGCGATGTACAAGTGGCCGTTGATCGGGTTGAACGAGACATCCTCGGGATCGTCGCCGCCAAGGGGTTTGGTCGCGAATTGCGCGAGTTTGACCGAAGGATTGGCCACGTTGGTGACGTATACATTGAACGTATCGTCGTCGGTTATGTAGATCTTTCCAGTGACTGGGTCGAACGCGATGCCTGACGGCTCGGTCGTGTAGCCATAGAGGCTGATCGCGCCGTTCGGCTTGAGAGTGCCATCGAGGTTTAGTGCCCACATGTTGGCCGCACCCTTCGGGGTGACCTCGTCGACCTCCGAGTCGACAAGATATAGGGTTCCAGTTGCAGGGTCGTATGCAAGCCCCGATGGATCCCAACTGCCAATTCCGCTAGCGATAGCGCTCATGTCGTGTACTGCAACGACGGCTGGTCCGACTGGTGCCGTATCGTCGTTGGCGATGGTACCAAGACCCGCGCTCTTGATGATGGTGCCGCCGTTGGTCGCACCCGTCAGATTGACAAAGAACGTCTCGTTGGGCTCATAGACTGTGTCCCCTCTGATCGTCACTGACACCGTCTGCGTCGAGGTGCCGTCGGTAAAGTTAAGCGTCCCCGAGGCCGCCAAGTAGTCGCCGCTGGTGCCGGCCGTCGCCGTGCTGTTCGCGGTGGAGTAGTTCACGGAAAAGGCAGCGCTGCCGGTGTGGCTGACTGTGAAGGTGGCGACCTTGGTTCCAGAGTTGCCCTCTGTGATCGTGACATCGCTGATCGAAATGTTGCCGACGCCCCCGGCGGTGTCGTCGTTGGTAATGGTGCCGATGCCCTGGCTCTTGACGATGGTGCCGTTGTTGGTCGCGCCCAGCAGGTTGACGAAAAACGTCTCATCGGGCTCGACGATCGTGTCGCCGTTGATGGTGACCGAAATGGTCTTGGTGAGATCGCCGGCGGCGAAGCTCACCGTGCCTGTCGGCTGCGCGACATAGTCGCTGCCGGCCGTCGCCGTGCCGTCTGCCGTGGCATAGGTCAGGTCGAAGGCTGCGTTTCCGCCGGTCCGGGTTACTGTGAAGGTGGCAATCGAGGTCCCGGCATTGCCCTCTGCGATCGTGACATCGCCGATCGAGATGTTGCCGGCCACGGGGGTGCCGGCGGTCCCGGAAATCGCGAAGTTGTCAGCGGTGACGATGGCACCTGCCTGCAGCTTCGCCAGCGCGATGCCCGCGACGGCACCGGAGCCGTCCGGGTCCCACGTCAATGTGCGGGTAGTGGTATTGTACAGAAACTGGCCGTGGCCGGAGACCGTGCCTTGGGTCCCGGCCACGGTAGCAAACCAAGTTGGGTCCAGGACGAGTGTACCGGCGACATTGTCGACGAGGCCGTTGCCCTGGCTCAGTCCGTAGTCGCTGGCGGTGACGGCGAACTTGTCCTCGCTCGCGAAATCCGTGATGGTGACGGTATTGGCGGCATTGGCCGGGCCGAGCACGAACATATCTGCGCCCAGGCCGCCGGTGAGCGTATCCTTGCCGCCACCGCCGCTGATGATGTTGTCGTTGGAGTTGCCCACGATCGAGTTGACCTGTGTGTTGCCCGTCGCGCTGATGGCGACCGCGGATTCAAGCAGCACCAGCCGTTCGAGGAACGGGCTCAAGGTATAGCTGACGGTGCTGTATACCCTGTCATTGCCGCCGTCGTCGACGCCGGGCACTGTCGTCTCGCTGATGACGTCGTTCACATCGTCGACGAAGTAGTCGTCGTTGCCGGCCCCGCCGAACATGATGTCGGCACCGCCATCACCGTGCATGGCATCGTCACCGGCCCCGCCGTACAGTGTATCGTTACCGGCGCCACCGTAAAGGTGATCGCGCCCCCCAAGGCC
>Ga0070674_100002443_pt1 | contig 10284 bp, 4 predicted proteins | sample KBSM33metaG_FD_65344 | JGI IMG/M metagenome (GOLD analysis project Ga0070674, IMG submission 65344) | Miscanthus rhizosphere microbial communities from Kellogg Biological Station, Michigan, USA - KBS M3-3 metaG | ecosystem: Host-associated > Plants > Roots > Rhizosphere > Soil ...
AGCCTGAGCACAACTGAGATCTACACCCATGTCTCCGACCAATCGCTCAAACGCGTGGTCTCGGACGCCGACGTCCTCGGGAGGCTCTCCGAGGCGCGATAACTAGGAATTATCGGCGGGGGTGAGCGCCATAGCCGCGGTCGAAAGCGCCGCTGAGCAGCAGGTGTGGAACCTGCTCATCCGCAACATCAACTGGGAGCCACCCGAAGAGCTCGGCATCCAGATCAGCGACAGAGCGGATTCCGAGAAGAAGCCCCCGAGGCTGCAGGTCTTCGAGCTTGCGGTGGCGGCTACCTTTGCCTCTCTCTGCCCTGATTACGAGTGGCACGTGACTCCCAATCTTGCTGGGGATGGAGGTGTCGACTTCATCGGCAGACATGACTTCCTGAAGCACGAGGGCTACGGAATCGCTGCAGCCGTCACTGTCGGTGGGCAGTGCAAGAAACGCCAAGGGAACGTCGGCAACATCGTGACGGAGATCTCGGGCAGCTTGGTGGACATGGTCACGACGCTTGACCCGACGTTCTTCGTGGTGGCGCTCTCCTCCCACCTTGACAAAAAGCGCGTCGAAGAGGCGCGGGCGAAAGTGGAACGCGCCTACAGCCGTCACTGTCACATCCTCGACCGGCCCCAGCTCGAGGGGTTGTTCAGCGAAAAGCTTGCGGTTCTCACTCAGATTCTCGACGAAAGCCGTACCGCTGGCGGCGGTCTCACCGCCGAAGAGGCAGAGGTGATCCGCCGCTACTTCGAAGATCGCATCGCCAGCCATTCCTCATCGACTTCAGTTCATGTTGCAACTCCCGACAATGCCCTGGCCGGCATTCCGTTCACCACCACCGTCGAGGTTCGCTCCACGGCCCTGGCCGCGTCGCGTCTTCATTGGCGACCCTCGCAGGCGAACCGTGGCGCGAGCGCAGCGCTCACGCTGATCGAGCCGGGGAACGCTGCGATGGAGAGCGGGGCGGAGTTGTTACCGCTGAAGCCGAGCGACAATCCTCTGCTCGGCCGCTGCCGGCTGGAACTGAGAACCCACGCCGTCGGCAACGTCGACCTTGGCGAGATCCAGGTCGGTCCCGCAGAGCAGGCGCCCTCGGCCGATGCCTGGATCGCCCTGGGCAGGGTGCGTGTGGTCGAGAACATGCGGCCACGCTTCTTCGAGTCGCCGTTCCGCGGACAGCTCAAGCGACTCGCCGAGGAGTACAGGCAAGCGCTCGCCGGCGGCGTCGCTTCGGTCGGCATCGTGGGCGCCGGCGGCAGTGGCAAGAGCCGGCTCTGTGAGGAGTTCGCGCTGGAGCGGAGGCGGCGCGGCTGCGACGTCGTCACGGCCAAGCAGGCGAAGACGCTAGACGATCCACATCGCCTCTTGGCCGATCTCTTCATCAGCCTGGTCGACAAGGACATCTCCTATGAGAATCCGGCCGACTCGGTCATCGAAGGGATCGGCCGATTCGACGCGGCGTTGGCCGAGCGGGCAGGGCCGGCGATCCGTTCAATCTTCGCGATGGAGGTGGAGCGCTCCGGGGTCGTCAACGACCAGAGCGTCCTGTCGGCGTTGTTACTGCTTATAGTCGCGCGCGCCCGGCAGGTGCCGGTAGTCATTCATCTTCAGGATCTTCACTGGTCCACCACCGACGTCCTGTTGTTGCTGGAGACGCTGGTGTGGCAGCTGGGCCACGCCCTAGCCGCCGCGCCTGGCGCGAGTCGAGGCATCCTCTTCCTGTTCGAGGGGAGGATCCGGGAGCAGCAGGGAATCGGAGACGCCGGCTGGGACTCGATGCCGTTCGAGGTGTTCTTGGAGAAGCTCGACTGCTCGAGGATCGTCTGCTCGTCGCTCGATCCGAAGCACAGCCTCGAGTTCGTCCACCGACTGTTCGAGGAACGCGATCCTGGGCGGGCAGGCGCCGACGACCTGCTCCAGCTTCAACGCGAACTCGTGGAGCAGATAGACAAAACGGCGGGCGGCAACCCGTTTCACTCGCTCGAGCAGATTCAGCTCCTCAAGGAGCGAGGAGTTATCGGGCAGAACCTCCAGTCGGGCCTCCTCTACCCGATTCGACCTGATCCGTCTGGTCTCGCCCTCCCCAGCTCTGTCTTTGCGTCGATTCAGCTCAGGTGGCGTTACATGAAGGAGCGAATGCCCGAGCTGGCGTTGCTCGTCTGGGCGCTGGCGCTGCTCGAGGACCGGGTTCCGACTCCGCTCTTCCGCCGGCTGTGGCGTGAGCTCGCCCCCGACGTGTCGCTCGCGGATCTCGATGGGACGGACCTACTCTGGACCGGTGAGGGTCAGGAGCGGGAGGTGCTTTTCCGCCACGAGAACTACTTCCGTTCTCTGCGGCGCTTTGAGGTTTCTGTTGAGGATCGGGAACGCACGGTGGGTGTGTACTCCCGCTGGTTCGAGGAGATGGACAAGCTCGACCCCAACGATCAGTTCAGATGGGCCCGGGTCCTGATGGAGCGTCAGCGGGCAGATGTCGCGAGCGTGGAGAGGCTTCTGACGTCTGCAGGAGAGGGCGCTGAGCAGCGGGGCGACCTAAGGCTGGCGCGGCGCATATCGACGAGCTCCCTGGACTTCGCCTGGGCGCAGGACGATCGCTTTCCGATCGAAGCGGACGCATTCCTCGAGCGCTGCGACGAAGAGCTGGCGCTCGTCCGCCACCTTCTTGTCAGTGACCGGCCGCGAGCGGACCAGAGAATCGCTGCGGTGCGCGTGCGGATGGAACAGCGCTTGGCGGCGGGGCCCGTCGGGGCCGTGAATGTCGAGGAGCTCAGGTGGAGAATCCTCACCGCCGACCTGCTCGAGTCGCAGCATCTCTTCATGGACAACCGACCAGCCCAAGCGGCAGAGATAGCGGCAAGTACCGCCCGGCAGGTGGAGACTTCGAAGCCGGCGAGCTCCGAGGACGCCAATGGGAAGTGGACGCTCCTCGAAATGGAGGCGTTCCACTCACATGCCGTCGCACTTGCCCTCTCCGGCGAGGACACCCGCGCCCTAGGGGTTTCGCAGCGTGCGGTTGGGATCGCCGAACGTCACCCATCAGCACTCGCGAGCCATGTCGTGTGTACCCACGCGGCGATCTTGTTGACCGCAGATCCCGCTGAAGCCGAGTCGGTCCTCCGAGCCTGCCTTACTGACCTCGACGACACGCCCGCTCTCGCCGTTGTGCGGGAGGAGGTGGAACTGACCTTGACCGAGGCGCTCATTTTGCTGGCCTATGGAGACACGACGGACGACGGGTCAGCGTCGATGCTGAGCGAAGCCCGATCACTCTCCTACAGGGTCTTTCGGAAGGGCTTCGAGCTCGGCAAGTACTCCGATGCAGGGGCCGCCGCGCTGCTGATGGGAATCCTCTCCGCTCTCGAAGGCGATGCGGCCGAGGTCTCCTGGTTCGCTCAGGCGGTTGCCGCGTCTTCGCGGGGCCGCCACACCGAGACGCTATGGCGCGCTCACATCGACCTCGCCGTTGCCCTGTACCGCAAGGGTGAACCGATCGGGGAAGGCGTGCGCGACCACGCTCTCGCTGCGATCGAGATTATGGAGGAGACGCTCACCTATTACGCCGAGCCGGACGAGTCCCAGCGATTCGATCTACTGCGCTCGCCTCTGTCACAAGCGGCTCGCTACCTCATGCTTGCCGGGGACGAGACCGGAACGGCGCTTCTCGAGCGCTACCCCAAGCTTCGCCTCAGCTTCGAAGATCTCGACAGCCGCGTCCTTCGACCCGACCGCGGTGCCACGAGCACCTACAAGTGGCTGAGGGTCGAGAGCGAGGACTACATCCTCTACTGAGCCATCTCAGCCGGCTTCGCCGTTTCCCGATCGGCGTGGGGCGGAAGTTCTGAGGTATGCAGGGCCACGCCGGCGAGGTCGAGCACGAACTCATCCCCCACCGCTCTCCGCCGGTTCTTGAACCACAGGTCGTTTTCCTCTAGTTCGCGGTAGCCGTCGACGAGGTAGATGAATGGGACCGGCTCGTCAACGACCCAATGCGGCAACAGGAGTGGCAACCACAGACGGTCGGAAGCGTTGTTCATCTGGCAGAAGTGCCGTATTCGCTGCTCGATACCAAGCCAGTGACGGCTCAGCCGCTGGACGACAAGTGGTCCGTCGGGACCTCGCGAGAGGTCGAGAACTTCGAAGGGCAGACCTTGCAGGTGTGGATACTGATCCAACAGGTAGTCGAGTGCCTCGTCGACGAATCGATCCAAATCCGCCTCCACAGACGCTCCCCACCTTGCCCAGAAAACGGCATCGGCCGTCGCCACCCGCGCAAATCGCGACGGGCCCGACTTGCTTTCCCAGTGGTGGGCGACCGCGTCGCCGCAGACGAAGTTCCTCAAGCCCAGCTTGGCGGCGCGGAGGCAGTGATCGACATCCTCGTTGTGGTTGAAGAAGACCTCGTCGAGAGGACCGATCCGATCCAGGACCCGTCGCGACATCGCCGCCGTGGCACCGGCCGTCATCTGCACCTGACGGGTTCTATCCGAGAGTGGGTGACTGCTTGGCATTTCGCGGTAAAAGAGTGGCTTGGTGGCATTCCCCAAGGCCACGCCAACGTGCTGGACCAAGCCGGTAGTCGGGAAAATAAGCTTGGACCCAACGATCCCCACATCGTTCTCGCACGCAATCAGGCTGGTCATCGCGTCAAGACACTCGGGTTGAAGCACCAAGTCGGTATTCAGGGCGAAAACGACATCCCCGGTTGCAGCGGCGAAGCCGCGGTTGACGGTCGCCGCATAGCCAAGGTTCCGCTCGTTCTGGAAACGCAATACCTGGTCGGCGCCGGCGAGATCCGGCACCGTCTCCCAAACCCGCTCGGTTGAGGCGTCGTCGACCAGGATCACCTGACAATTCGGTGGCATCGCATTCTGCAGAGAGGCGAAGAACGCCGGAAGATAAGACACCCCGTTGAAGATCGGGACGACGACACTGACCCGCGGCATGCGCGATAATTCCTAGTTATCGCGCCTCGGAGAGCCTCCCGAGGACGTCGGCGTCCGAGACCACGCGTTTGAGCGATTGGTCGGAGACATGGGTGTAGATCTCAGTTGTGCTCAGGCTTGCGTGGCCGAGCAACCGTTGGATATAGCGAATGTCCACGCCAGCCTCTATGAGCTGAGTGGCAGCTGTGTGGCGCAGCATGTGGGGCGTTATTCGGCTTTCGATGCCAGCGGCGGCGGCAGCTTTGGCGAGCCTCGATCGCATCGCCGCGGTTGTAAGCGGTCCGTAGTGCAAATTGAAGAGAAGACGAGAATGGGGGAGGTCGAGCGTGCTGCGTGCTCGGAGATAGGCCTCGGTCAGCTCGGTTATCCAGTCATTTGTCAGGAAGACCTGCCGCTCGCGGCGACCCTTGCCCACGAGTCGAATCGTTCGACCCGCTAGGTCGATGTCTTCGCATCGGAAGCTGACGACCTCGTGCACGCGGACTCCGGTGGCCACCATCAAGGCGACCGCAAGAAGGGTTGTCGACTCATGGGGACGTGTCCGGACAAGCTCTGGACAAGCTGTGCGAGGACTCATGCTTGCGGCCTGCCTAAGGAAAGTCAGAAGACGATCGAGATCCCGCAGGGGTAAGACCCGTGGCAGCTTGCGCGCGCGTCCCAACGTGACGCTCTCCCCACTCCAAAGGTCGCTCCCAACCAGATCTTGGGCGAACAGCCACCGAGCGAAGCCTCGAAGGGCAGAGGCGCGGCGCCTTAGCGAAGCGGGGGAGAGGCCGCGAGTCCGCTGGCTCTCCAAGAAGTTCACAAGCGAGGATCTCTCCAGCTCATCGATACCGAGATCGGCACCGGTGAACTCTTCGAAGCTCGAGAGGTCACCTTCGTAAGCGCGAAGCGTATGAGGTGATAAGTCTCTGGCTGTAAGTAGCCAGCGGACATATCCTTCGCGCGCCTGACTGAGCTGCAACCCCGTTCCCCCGCCTAATTGCCTTTGAAAACTTACGTGTGTCTAATCGGAGGGAAGGTCTGCCGACTCGATTCGCGGGAGAAGGCCTGCATCAACGCCGCCCTGGCTTTCCATAAGACGCGGTTATCGGGCGTTGGTTCGAAGCGAGCGGCGTTAGTCCGGTACGTCTGAGTCCACGCGTAGCGTCGGTATCCCTTGTCGGAATCGAGAGCGAACGATCGAGAAAACGCGCGGGTCGTCGAGCTGATGCGCCCCGCGGAGGATGTCGTCCCCGTATTGGGGGCGGGGGTGTCGGTTAGCGCGGGGATGCCGAACGGGTCGGACCTTGGCACGGAGCTGCTCCGGGTCTTCGACATCGACCCCGAGGACGCTGCGCTCAGCCTGGCGGCTGCGGTCGACCGCCTGCTCCGGCAGGGCGTCGAAGAGGAGCGGATGCTGATTGCCCTCGCCGAGACCCTCGCCGCTCGGCGCCCGCACCCATCGCCGCTGATAGAGGCCCTGATCAGGGTTCCCTCCCGGTTCATCGTGACCCTCAGCTTTGACTTCTCGGTCGAGGCGGCCGCGTCGGCGCAGGGCAACGCGCCGGTGACTTTGGGCAACGGCAGGCGCGACCTGCAGCGGGCGCTGAGGATCCTCTCCTCGGGCTCGCCACCCGACGAGCTGACCGTGCTGCACCTCCATGGCCACGTCGATGAGCCCGAGCGGATGGTACTCGGCGCCGAGGGCTACGCCAGAATCGGCTCGGGGCTCAGCGGAGAGATCCTCTACGAGCTCGCGGTACGCAAGGTGCTCGCCTTCTACGGCACCACGCTCGACGAGCCCTATTTCCTCGCGCGCCTGCAGGAGATCACCAACCGCGGCTCCCACGTCCTCTGGTGTCGGGAGGCAGATCGCGCGGAGCTGACGGGTGGGCGCAATCCGATCCTGCCGAGCCGCTCCGACATCTACATCGGGACGGTCAAGCACTTCGAGGACCTGCCGGCCACGCTCGGGCCAGTGCTGGGGGGAGAGCTTCCGCCGGCGAGCCGGGTCCGGCCCGCTGGCCTGGCGCATCCCGACCCTCTCTACGTGCAGAACGACCTCAGCGATCGTCGACGTCCGAACGACCCGCAGGATCTTGCACTGGTCTCCTTCGATCTCGAGCCAAAGGGGGAAGTGGTGCCCGATCCGAGCGAAGAGGACGTCCTCGACGGGCTTCGGACGATCATTCTCGGCGAACCGGGCAGTGGCAAGAGCGAGTTGCTGCGCGCCCTGGCTTCGCGGACGAAGGCTCCGCGGATCGGTCTCTTCATCCGCCTTGCGGAGCTCGACCTCGACAGCGGGCTCGGGCCACGGGAAACCCTCGCGGCGTGGGCGAGGAAGGGCCTGGCGTCGCGCCGAGGTGTCGACGTCAGCCCGTCGGCGATCGAGAGCGGCCGCTACCACTTCTTCCTCGACGGGCTCGACGAAGTCGACTCCGCCCTCCACGAGGACTTCGCCAGGGTAATCAACAAGGTCGCGGGCGAATCACCCCAGCACGCGTTCACGCTGTCGACCAGGCCGCTGCCTTCCCTCGAGTTGCTGAGCATCGAGTCGACCGTCGCCAGGGACTGGAGTCAGTTCGCGCTCACGCCGGGCACCGAGTGGCGGGATCGCTACCTCGCCCGCCGCGGCGTCAGCCTCGAGGAGCTCGAAGCCGAGATGCCGGCCCTGGCCGACATGGCCGAGGTGCTCGTGACCCCTTTCTACCTGCGCCACGTCATCGACCTGCACGAGCAGGGCCGGCTGGGCGGTCAGCGCGACAGCGGAGACCTTCTCGCCACCCTGCTGGATTCCGCGATTGCCCGCGAGGAGGGGTCAGTTGAGCTCGACAACGCCTCGGTCAGGATCTGGCTGCGTGACGTTGCTCTCGCCGCGACGATTGCGGGGACGCGAACGCTTTCGGAATCAGACCTTTGGCGAGTCGTCCCGCCAGGAGGCGGGGAGGTGGACCCGGTCGAGCTGGCGAGGGCGCTCGAGCATCGCTTGCTGATGGCGGAGGACGCCGGCAGCTTCCGCTTCCAGCACCGGCTCCTGGGGGAGCAGCTGGCCGCCGAGGCGCTTGTCTCGGCGGGCCCACTGCCTGCGCTTCGTGACTGCTTGGTCCCCTATATCGACGAACGGCTCTCGGGGGTACGTCCCGACGTGATTGTGACTATTGGTTTGGCCTGCCTTCGCTCGAAGGAGTGGCGAGACGCGGTCGCCGAGCGGGATCTGGGTCTCGCCGCCCGGGCGACCCCTCGCGACGCCACGGTCCGGGAGCGATCCGGTGCCCTAAGGGCCCTCTGGGACAGAGCGGTCGCGGCGCAGGTTTGGGTCTGGGACCGGGGCACCGGCCTGACCGATGACGCGGAGGCGATGGTCCGTCTGGTCAGGGGCCTGCCGAATGGACGGGTCGCCCGAGAGATGAAGAAGGCAATCGATTCCGGGACGAGCCAGGATCAGGGAAACGCGATCCGCATCCTTTCCCGCGCTCTACCGCAGGGCCTTGAAGCCAAGCTGCGGAAGGTCCTGCGCGACCCTGAACGAAGCGGCGTGGTCCTCCGCCAGGCGGCGCTGGCCGCAAGCGAGTGCGGCTTCATCGGCCTTGTCGACGACATCGTCGAGATGTTGCTCGGCCAAAGCGAAGGCGTGATCCACCAGGACGCGATCATCTCGCTCAAGAGATTGATGGCAGACCGGCCGCAGCTCGAGGTCTACCAGCGCCTGATGGCGGGCCCGGAGGCGGGATACGTGCTCGCCGTCGTCCTCGACGACCTGAATCCGGCCGACGCCCTTCGGCTGCTTGCAGCCTACGTCCGGGAGAGCAGCGAATCCCCGGGGTACCTGAGGCGGGACGAGGCGCCGGGAATCCTCGCCGCGGTGCCACGGGAGCAACTGAAGGGAGAGGTGCTGCAGGCGGGCGTCGAGGTGGGCGTTCTCCTCGGACTCGGGCCGGAGCAACTGATCGGGCTGCGGGAAGCCGACCGGGCAGCCACCCTGGCTGGGTTGGCAAGCCTCATCGCCGAGCGTGATCTCAGTTGGTATGAGGCTCTCGGCTTCACTCTCCTTTTCGAGATCGACGAACTCCGCGAGGCGGGCGTCCCAGAGGAGTTCATCAAAAGGGCCGAGCAGCGCCGGCGGGTGGAAGCCGAAAGGACAAAGCTGGAAGCCGAAGGCGCGATGCCCGTCGACCCAGAGGGCCTTGACGAAGAGGAGGAGCCAGAGCCCACCCTTGGCGAGCTGCTCGATGATCGGCGCAGCGACGCGATGATCCTCCGCAACTCCAACTACTTCGCTTCGCAGGTGAGCGACCTCAACTCCTCGCAGCTCCGCGAGCTCCGTCGCCGGCTGGAGCGATGGTGGCCGAAAAAGCCCTTCGCGGCAACGATCACGCAGACCGACACCAACAGCTGGCGCCAGGAGGGTGGGGCCGCTGCCTGGGTCTGGCTGGGCCCCGCAGCGCGGCCTTTGCTCTCGGCAAGGCAGTGGGGTGAGCTGGCCACCTGCGGCATCCTCTTTTCGAACCAGTCGGACTGGCTAAAGGAGACCCAGTCCCTCGAGGGGGTCTACGAGGCGATCGAGGCGATCGGCTCCGACGGGGACCCCGAGCGCTGGTCGCAGCTGTTTGGGGCCTGTGAGGATCCGCTGCCCAATCTCATGTTCGAGCGCTGCGCGGACGTCCTCGATCCCGAGGCTGCAGCGGACCCGGGTTCCATGGCCTACCGCATGGCGTCGATCGCGCAGCGGTTCGTCGCGGCGGGCCGGGGGGATCTCGCAAGGCGCTTGGCCGGGCGTCTGGACGAGTTTGCCGGGGCCCTGCTGCCGATTCTTGCCGAGCACGGCGACCTCGAGGCCCAGCGGGAGATGTTCGGTGAGCTGAAGCGCACGCTCGATGAAAACAAGCTCCCCGACGACCATCGACTGACCTGGATGGGCGGCGTCACCGAGGCCGTCATGCTTCCGGAGCTTTTTGAAGTTCTCCGCCGCAGCTACAAGCTGAGCGACCGGCCGTTGCCTCGGGTGATGTCGGGCTTTGGCCTACACGATGTCGTCAACCCGACCACCGAGACGATCAGCCGGATCGGTGGCCGCGAGGCGGTGGCGGGCTATGACCAGCTGATCGATGCCGGGAGCGATTTCCGCTGGCTCGGCGCTCAGCGAGCCCGCGTCGCTACCGCAGTCCTAAGTGAAGATGGCGGGCGTTTCGCCGCCGAGGCCTCCAAGCGGCTCCAACTCCCGAACCCTGTGACTGACCACACCTAGCCCTGATCCACCGTTTTCACCCAGCAGGGTGAGAGCGGACGATTTGTTGTAGGTAACAGCGCCGGGGCGCTTCGCGGAGGGCGCCCGGGCGCTCCATTCGAGGTCGATTGCCGATC
>Ga0070674_100002445_pt1 | contig 10280 bp, 6 predicted proteins | sample KBSM33metaG_FD_65344 | JGI IMG/M metagenome (GOLD analysis project Ga0070674, IMG submission 65344) | Miscanthus rhizosphere microbial communities from Kellogg Biological Station, Michigan, USA - KBS M3-3 metaG | ecosystem: Host-associated > Plants > Roots > Rhizosphere > Soil ...
TCTTTGGCTGTCTTCGTCATGCCGATCTTGTACAACAAAGCCGCTCGTATTTCCTTGGACTGTACAATTCATCTTCAATCCGCATGAGAGTCGTCGTCGCCGAAGGCCCGCTGCTCGATCAAATCATCAGCCTCACATACGACATCTGGAACGAGGGGCTGACCGAACGCGGCTACTCGCAGTGGAACGCCGCGCAGCTCCGCACGCCGTGGGGCCGCGCACATCTTCAGCGCCTCGCGCTGGTCGATGATGCCAGCCGGTTGCTCGCGACCGCCAAACGTTATCGCTATCGCGTCCGGCTCGACGGCCGGGTTGGATGGATGTCTGGGATCGGTGCCGTGTTTACGCCGCCGTTGCAACGAGGCAAGGGGTACGCGTCGCGGCTCATCGAGCAGCTACTGGAGATGGAGCAGAAGGACGGCGCGCTCCTGGCAGGGTTGTTCTCCGAGATCGGCGCCGCCTACTACGAGCGCTTCGGCTTCAGGTCAATCCCGATCGACGAGGTCACCGTCAACGTGACACGTCGTAACGGTGCTCCCGCGATGCTCGTCCGCGCGGGCGACGACCGCGACCTGGCAGCAGTCGAGGCGATGCATCAGGTCCGCTCATCGGGCGCGAGGTTCGCACTCACCCGCGACCGGTCGATGATTTACTACGCGCTATCCAAGAAGCGAATGCTGGCAGGTCTCGGTCCACAGGGTCTGCGTCAGGTGGAGTTCGTGGTCGCCGAGGAAGGTGCATCCGCGGTCGCGTATGCGCTGCTCCACGAGAACGCGAACGGGTGGACGCTCGAAGAGGCGGGCGATCGTGATCCCGCCGGAGCGCGCCTCGGCGCAATGCTGCAGGTTCTCGTCGCACGCGAGCCGTCGGCGCCGACTCCGCTCATTCGCTCGTGGTGGCCGGTTTCGTTTGAGGTTCCGCCTCAACTCTCACTGACCGACAGGGCTCCCGCACACGATGTGTTCATGGTGAAGCCGCTCGCCGACGTGCCAATGCCAGAGAAGGCGGAGGACGTCTTCTATTGGCACAGCGATTATTTCTAGCTGGTGGTCAGTAGTGGGTGGTTAGTGGTTGGTGGTAAGTATGCAGTAGGCAGTTGTAGCGGCGAGTCTTCAGACCCGCCGGAGCTATTGCGCGATCGGATCGAGATAAATCGACCGCTGCTCGCCGTCGCGCAGCGAGAACGTCATTGCCTGTGATCGCAAGCGTTCGAGAAACTCAGGATCCTGCTCCGCGCCCTCTTCCAGGAAATCGACCGCGACGGCGAAGTAGCGTTCGTTCGCTGGCAGGCCGGTGATCCTGAATTGACCGCGCTCGTTGGCGCGCGACGACCGCACGTACCGACTCGGATAATTCCATCGCGTCACATCGTCAGGGAAGACCACGACGCTGTAGTTGGATGGCTCGCGGCGCGCCTGGACCATGCCGGTGACTGTCGTGACCCGATCGGTCAGAACGATGCGTGCCGAGCCGGTCTGGCCCTTCAGATCGATCGGCTCGTCTGTGACGTCCGTGCCGTCAACGATGATCTGACTGATAGCCCATTCGTCAGGGAGGCCGTTGATGCCCAGGTAGAACGGTCCCGACATCCCCGCCAGTCTGAACGTCGATCCCCGGCCGCCCTGCATCATCGTCGAGCTGCTGCCCTCTTTAGCCGGGCGCACTACGGCAGACACGTTATTCGGCAGGGCCCGTACCACTCCTGAATCACGCTCGAACGTGCCGGTGAGGACTCCGCCACGTCTCGTCGTCAGCGCGAGATCGGAGACGTTGTCGCCAGCGACGATGATCGACATCGTTGCCGTCTCTGGACCGCGCTCCATGATCTCCTGCATCGCTCGCGGCGGCCCCGCATTGGGATTGCCTGCCTGGATACCCGCCATGAGGCCCGCATTGAACGAGCTGTTCGCCGTGAGCACGTACGGCCCCGGAGGCACGTTGTCGATGCTGAACCTGCCGTCCGCGCCGGCGTCAGCGTTGATCATGAACGCTGGTGGTGGTGCCCCTGCGCTCTCGAGCGACAACCCGATGCCCACTGCCTCTGACGTGAGTTGCACCATCGCCTCCACCGGCGCGCCGGAGGCGTTGAACACGATCCCGGACACTCGCGCGCTGCGCTGCGGCAACAGCTGAACGTCAGCCGTCGCCTCGGTCCCAACGCCGAGCGTGATGCTCTGCGCTTCGGAGAAACTTGGGGTTCCGGGGAAAAAGATGGGCGGGTCTTTTCTGACTGAATCGGCGGGACCCGTGCTGGCCGTAACGTAGTAGTCCCCCGGTGGCAGACCGTACACGCGGAACTCGCCGGTGTCGTCCGTCAGATCGCCCGGCCCCATTGTCTGCAGGCGTCGCTGTCCCCGGATCATGCGCGACCGCAGAACCTGCACGCGCGTCGCCGCGATCGGGTCGCCAAACCTGTCGATCACACGCCCGCGGATCGCACCGCCTCGCGTGAGGGCCAGGTTGGCCGTGAACGTTTCACCTTCGGCGAGGTTGATCGTTGTCGGGGCTTCGAGCGGACGCCGTTGGCCGAAGACGAGCGATGTGAATCCGGTGCGCGAGACCGTCAGGCGGTACTCACCCGCGGGAAGGTCACTCATGCGAAACGAGCCATCGCCGTCTGTCGTCACGAGCCGGTTGTAACTTCCGCGACTGGAGAGTCGAACCTCCGCTCCACGAACGGGCGCGCCCGTGTCTGCGGTCGTGACCGACCCTTTGATGCTTGCCGACATCGGGTCCACACGCGGCGCCCGCTGCGTGGGCCGCTGCTGCGCCACGAGGTCGACTCGCGGCACGAGCAGGATTCCGAGCGCCACGCCGAGGAGCGTTCGATGCCGCGTGTTCATCGCTCCACGACTTCCAACTCGAGCGTGCGCCTCTCGGCCTCGTCCAGCGTAAACGGGACCGCGAGGTCCCTGATTCCGCTGAGGAACTCAGGATCGAGATGCTCGCCGCCATCGAGATAGTCCGTCGCAACCGCCAGGTACTGCTCTCCCGCTGGCAATCCGGCGATCGCGAAGTTGCCATCGGCGTCAGCATCGACGCGACGGACATAGCGGGAGCGATGCCCCCACTTCTCGGAGTCCTCCGGGAAGACGATGATCGATCGCGCGCTGGCCGGGTCGGCTGCCGTCGCGACCCCGCTGACCTGGGTCAGACGATCGGTCAGCACCACGCGCGCGATCCCCTGCTGGCCGGGCGACAGCTCGATCGCTCTGTCGAGCGCGTCCATGTCATCGACCGTGAGCGCCTTCACGCCCCAGCCCTGGGGCAGTTCGTCCACCATGAGGCGGAACGGTTCGCTCAGCGACCCGATCTGGAACTTCACGCCGTCTCCGCTGTCGAGCACTGTGCCGCTCTCACGATCGGAGAAGGCGACGACCCTCAGCTTGACAGGCACAGCGCGCGAAACGCTGGCATCGGCCACGATCGTTCCCAGCACGGTCGCCGGACGACCCGTGACGAGCGTGACTCCAGTGAGCTCATCTCCGTCGACCACAAGCGGCAGCGATGCTGATTCGTCCGGGCCATCACCGCGGAGCGTTGCTTTCAAGACGTATCGACCCGGTGAAACATCGGCGAGCGTGAACGTCCCGTCGGATCGCGTGACCCCTCCGGCTCCGGACGGTACGCCAAGCTCCGATCCTTCCGAGACGAGATTCAGGAACGCGTCGGCAGGCGAACCGGCGCCGTTCAACACCGTGCCTGATATTCGAGCGGCACGAAGCGAGAGAAGCGGGAACGTCGCCGACGCTTCGGCGCCGAGTCCAAGCTTGATTCGTTGCGCGTCGGCCAGACTTCCGGCTCCGGGAAAGTACGTCGGCGCGTAGGTCGTCTCGACGATCGAATCGAGCGGCGCCACGCGAAGACTGGCCGCCACGTAATAGTCGCCGGGCGGCAGGCCGTAGACGCGATACGCCCCCGTGTCGTCGGTCATGTCGGGAAGGCCCACCGTCTTCAGCCGTCGCGTGCCCTGTTCCATCGTTGCGCGATACACCCTGACCTGAAGGCCCGCGAGAGACTCGCCCGACGCATCGTAGACGCGTCCCGAGATCGCGCCACCGCGAGCGAGTGGAATGTCAGCGGTGAAGCGCTCGCCCTGCTTCAACGCGATCGGCGGTGGCGTCTGGTACGGCCTCCGCTGTCCGAACTGCCAGGTGACGTACCCGCCCTTCGATGCCGTCACCTGCCAGTCGCCCTCTGGTAATCGTTCGAGCTGGTAGGCGCCGTTCTCGTCGCTCGTCGTCGAGAGACGCCGGCCGTTCCTGCTCACGGCAACGACGTCTGCGGCGCGCACGGGACTGTTGGAGTCTGGCGTCAGCACATGGCCGACGATAGACGCGCTGCCGCGAGGCGCGGCTCCGGGCCGTGCGGACTCCGGGCTGCCGCCGCGGCGGGTTCGTAGAGGCGGGCCTTCAGGCCCGACTGCCTGCGCCTGCGCGGTCGTGTCGAGACCAGCAAGAAGCGCGAGTAACACCGCGACGAAAGCTGTGTCTCGCATCATGTTGCCACCTACTGATCGAGTCGGCCGATCGGGTTACAAAGTATAGGCAGATCCACGCCTGGTTACAGCGCGTGCCGCCAGCCGCCCGCTCGTACCCGTCATGAATCCCCCGGGATGGGTGCCCGCTCCGCACAGGAAGAGCCCCCGAATGGGAGTGGCATACCCCGCATGACCAAGGAGAGGCCGCATCGTGAACAACTGGTCGAGCGCAAGCTCCCCGTGGAACATGTGGCCCCCGCTCAACCCGAGCTGTGTGTGCAGGTCGGCCGGCATCAGGACTTCGGCGGCGACGACCAGGGATCGAACGCCGGGCGCGTATGTGTCGAGGGTTCCCAGGGTGTTGTGCAGGAGCATGTCTTTTGCCACGTCCTGAGACGCGCCGCGCGGGACGAATGGCGCGTAATGCGTGTAAATCGATGCAACGTGAGCACCCTTCGGCGCGAGCGCCTCGTCGGCGATCGACGGAATCGTGATGTCGAGCCACGGAAACGTCGAGACCTCTCCGTACTTGATGCAGTCGAACGCGCGCTCCAGATAGTCGAGCTCCGGTCCAATATGGATGTGGCCGGCCAAAGCGTTTGAGTCAGGCACCCCTCGAAATGCCGGCAAGGATGCCAGCGCCAGATTGACCTTGGCCACCGTCCCTGACCCGCGATAGTTCCGTATGCGCGTCGCGAACTCCGGCGCCAGAGCCGCAGGATCCACCAGAGAGAGGAGCGTGCTCCGGGGATCGAGACCGGACAACACGGTCGCGCACGGGATCTCCTGCCCGTTGGCGACGACGCCGGTCACGCGGTTATTGGCGACCAGTACCCGCTCAACCGATACGCCCGTACGAATCTCCGCGCCGGCCTCATGCGCCGCGGCTGATATTGCCGTCGTCAGCGCCCCTGGCCCACCGCGAACGCGCAGCGATCGCCCGCCCGCCCGCAGGCGGCTGGCCTCGCGCAGCAGGAAGACGAGCGAGCTGCCGGCAGAGCGAGGGCCGAGCATCGTGCCCGAAAGTCCCGGCCCGGCGAGGAGCGCTCGCAGTCGATCGTTGTCGAACCACTCGATCATGAGATCGCCGATCGGCATCGACAGCCAGCGGAGAAGGCGGTAGCTGTCGCGTGTGCCGAGCGAGCGAAAACGCCGGCCCGCCTTCAGGAGACCCCAGAGATCCCGCGCGGTGGGATCGTCGATGTCCGGAGGCGGTGAATCGAATGTCGTCGCAATGACCGACGCGAGCTGCTCGACCGCCGTGCGAAAAGCTGCGTACGCGTCGGCGTCTTTCGCGCCGAGCGGGCGCAGGCTGGTCGCGCTGCCTGCGATGTCGTCGCGCAGAACGATGGGATCACCGTCAAGCGATGGTGCGCACGCGAGCGCCGGGAGCGGGATGAACTCGACGTGGCTCTCGAGATGCAGGTCGCCGGCGATCCGTTTGTCGATCAGGACCTCGTGAGAGAAGCGCGGACAGCGAAAGCCGGCGTGAATCTCGGCCGTCACCGCCCCGCCCCCGACGTGCGGCTGCTTCTCCAGGACGAGCGGACGACGGCCGGCTTTCGCGAGATAGAAAGCGGCGACCAGCGCGTTGTGACCGGCGCCGATGACGACCACGTCGTGCATCGAGCCGCTCACGCGCGCGTCTCTGCGAGGATGCGCATCGCGGCGTTTCTCCCTGGCGCGCCCATGATCCCGCCGCCAGGATGCGTCGCGGATCCGCACATGTACAAGTTGCGCACCGGCGTCTTGTACTGCGCCCAGCCCGGAGCAGGCCGCAGGAAGAACAACTGTTCGAGCGTGAGCTCACCCTGGAAAATGTTGCCTTCAGACAATCCCCAGTCGCGTTCGAGATCGAGCGGCGTCACGACCTGCCGGTGTCGCACGATGTCGCGAATATTCGGCGCGTACTCGGCCAGCGTGTTGATGACGGTGTCGCCAAACGTCTCGCGCTGATCGTCCCACGTCCCTTCTTTCAAGTGGTACGGCGCGTACTGGACGAAGCACGACATCACGTGCTTGCCGGGCGGCGCGACACGCGGATCGGTCAGCGACGGAATGACGATATCCATGTAGGGACGACGAGAAAACCGTCCATACTTCGCATCGTCGTAGGCGCGTTCCATATAGTCGACGCCTGGTGAGATTGAGATGGCGCCACGAAGATGTGTTCCTGGCCCCGGCAGGCACGTAAAGTCCGGCAGCGCATCGAGCGCGAGATTGACTTTGGCCGACGAGCCGCGGAAGCGATAGTGCTGGACGTCTTCGACGAACTCGTCCGGTAGTTGGCCACGCTCGATGAATCGCATGAACGTCAGGCGGGGGTCCACGCTCGACGCAACCACGCGTGCGTGAATCTCGTCGCCGTTCTTCATGACGACACCTTGCGCCTGGTTGCCCTTGATCAGAATGCGAGCGACTTCGGCCTGCGAGCGAATCTCGACTCCGGCCGCGCGCGCCGCGCTCGCGATCGCGTTGGAGATCGCTCCGGTCCCGCCGCGCGCCAGTCCCCACGAGCGGAACGCGCCATCGATCTCGCCCATGTAGTGGTGGAGCAGCACGTACGCCGTGCCTGGTGAGCGCACCCCGAGAAACGTTCCGATGATTCCCGACGCCGACATCGTTGCCTTGAGCACGTCGGTCTCGAACCACTGATCGAGAAAGTCGACGGCGCTCATCGTCATGAGCTGGACCTGGTTGTATTGATCGCCGCGAGGCAGGCGACGAAAGCGTTGCAGCAGGAAGAGGAGCTGCTTGAGTCCTCTCGGATCGAGCGACGTCGGATCCGGAGGCAGCATGCCGAGGATCGGCCGAACGAAGCGCCCCATCTCGATCATCGCTTTGCCGTACTCGTCGTAGGCCTCGGCATCGAGACGTGAGTGGCGCGCGATCTCGCGACGCGTCTTCGCGTGGTCGTTCACTCGCCACAGGTAGTCACCGTTCGGCATCGGCGTGAACGTGCCGTCGAGCGGGAGGATCTCGAGGCCATGCGAAGGCAGGTCGAGCTCGCGAATGATCTCGGGACGCAGCAGCGAGACGACGTACGAGCAGACGGAGAAGTGAAAGCCTTTGAACACCTCCTCGGTCACGGCCGCGCCGCCGAGCACATGGCGCCGCTCGAGGACGAGAACCTTGCGTCCGGCGCGGGCCAGGTAGGCAGCCGTCGTCAGGCCGTTGTGCCCGCCGCCGATGATGATGGCGTCGTAAGTCATCCGCGGCCATCCTAGGGCAAATGTTGGCAAGCTGTCTAACATCATATGAATGAGTCATTTAACGAGGAGTCTTGACAGCCGGTCGAGCTCGTCTGCATAATGTGAGTAATCGTTTACTCATTATGCCAAGACACCGATTCACCGACACCCGCCAGCGGATCGAAGCCGCCGCCATCCATCTCTTCGTGGAGAAGGGCGTCGCGGAAACGACTATCCGGGACATCGCCCGTGCGGTCGATATCTCGGAGGGTGCTCTCTATCGGCACTTCATCAGCAAAGAGGACCTGGTCTGGCATCTCTTCGAACGCCACTACGTCGAGTTCGCAGGCAGCCTCTGGTCGCTGGCCGAGGGGGAGTCGACTGCACGCGGAAAGCTCGCGGCGATGATTCGCGGCTTCTGTCGCGCGCACGACGACAACCCGGAGCTCTTTCGATTCCTGCTGTTCGTGCAGCACGGACAACTGACGAAGCTCGGCGCGGAGACGCCGACGCCAGTGAGTGCCGTGCGCACGGTCATGAACAACGCGATCGCGTCCGGAGAAATCCCAAACCAGCCCGCGGACCTGGCAACGGCTCTCGTTTTCGGCGTCGTGCTTCAGCCGGTGCAGTTCGCTGCCTACGGCCGGCTTCCCTCGAGCATGGGCTCGATGAGTGAACGGTTGATTGCTGCGGCATGGGCCGCGGTCACGACTGTCTGACAGGAGATTGCGATGACTTCGCGACTGACTCAGCTCTTGACGGCTCGCCGGTTTGCGCCGCTTTTCATCGCGCAGTTCCTCGGCGCGTTCAATGACAACCTTCTCAAGAGCGCGCTCGCCATCGTCGTGACGTACCGACTCGCCGAGCAGAGCGGACTCGACGCCGCGTCGCTCGTCATGATCGCCGGCGGACTCTTCATCGCGCCGTTCTTCCTGTTCTCGGGCGCTTCGGGCACGCTCGCCGATCAGGTAGACAAGTCGGTGATCGCGAAGTGGGTCAAGGTGGCGGAGATCGCCATCATGGCGCTCGGCGCGTGGGGGCTGTGGCAGCAGAACGTCTTCGTCCTGCTGGCGACCCTCTTCGCCCTCGGTGTGCACTCGACTGTTTTTGGTCCCATCAAGTACGCCCTGCTTCCGCAGCATCTGCTCGACGAGGAACTGGTCGCCGGCAATGCGCTGATCGAGGCCGGCACGTTCCTCGCCATTCTCTGCGGCACCATTCTCGGCGGCAGCGTCGTACTGCTCGCCAACGGCGCGTTGATCGTCGGCGCCTGCGGAGTGGTGAGCGCGATCGCCGGCTGGTTCTCCGCCCGGCAGATCCTGCCCGCACCTCCCGCGGCGGAGCGGCCGACGACGAGGCCGCATCTGCTGCGGGACTCGATTGCAGTTGTCCAGCACGTGACGGCCAGGCCTCGGCTCTTCATTCCGATCCTCGCCGTGTCCTGGTTCTGGCTCTTCGGCGCGACCGTCATCTCCGGTCTGCCGTCACTCGCAAAGGACCTGCTGTTTGCCGACGAGCACGTCGTGACGCTGATGCTCGCGCTGTTTGCCGTGGGCGTGGGACTCGGTTCACTCCTCGCAGAGCGACTGCTCCATGGTGAGGTGAGCGCGCGCCACGTGCCGCTCGCGTCGGCGGCGATGGCGCTCTGCGCGATCGACCTCCACTTCTCGAGCGCCGGTCGAGCCGCGACCGCGCAGCTCGCCTCCGTCTCCGGTTTCGTCGCGCAGCCGGGAGCCTGGCGCATCCTTGCCGACCTCCTTGGCCTGGCCATCGCCGGCGGTCTCTTCTGCGTGCCCCTTTACGCGGTGCTGCAGCATGAGAGCGAGCCCCTGCATCGCGCGCGCGTGATTGCGGCCAACAACATCATCAACGCCGTCGCGATGACGATTGCCGCTGTTGTCTCGGCAGTCTTCCTCGCCCGCGGTATGACGATCGGAGAGCTGTTCGCACTCTGTGGACTCGCGACGCTTCCTGTTTCAGCGCTGAGTGCATGGGTTCTGCGACGGCAACTCACCAAGCAGATGATGCGCCTCGTCCTGCGGCTGCTTTATCGCGTGCGGGTTGCAGGCATCGAGCACGCGCGCGAAGCATTACCGCATGCGGTGATCGTGGCCAATCACGCGTCCTTCCTCGACGGTCTTCTGCTCGGCGCGTTCCTGCCCGGCGATCCGATCTTCGCGGTCGATACGCAGATGTTCGCCAAGTGGTGGGCGCAGCCGTTCCTCTCGCTCGTGCACGCGGCGCCAGTCGATCCAACCAATCCGCTGTCGATCCGCACGATGATTCGCGCCGTCGAAGGCGGGTCGTCCTGCATCATCTTCCCCGAGGGACGGATCACCACGACCGGCTCGCTCATGAAGGTCTACGAGGGGCCGGCCGTGATCGCCGAACGCACTCGTGCCGCGCTGGTGATGGTCCGCATCGAGGGTGCGGAGTACACGCCGTTCTCACGGCTGGCGAACAAGGTCCGCCGGCGTCTGTTCCCCAGGATCTGCCTCCGCATCCTTCCGCCGCGTCGCCTCTCGGCGCCGGAAGGACTGACCGGGAGACAGCGTCGCGTCGCTCTACGACGTGCGCTCGCGGACGAGATGGTGACGTCGGCATTTGCA
>Ga0070674_100002446_pt1 | contig 10278 bp, 7 predicted proteins | sample KBSM33metaG_FD_65344 | JGI IMG/M metagenome (GOLD analysis project Ga0070674, IMG submission 65344) | Miscanthus rhizosphere microbial communities from Kellogg Biological Station, Michigan, USA - KBS M3-3 metaG | ecosystem: Host-associated > Plants > Roots > Rhizosphere > Soil ...
AGCCCAGAGTCGAGAGCCCAAAGCCGATCTTATCCGTTCATCGCCCGGTCGATCCCGTCCAGCAGCGCCATGGTCTTCACGCAGCTCGCCGCGCTTGATTCTGGCTCCCGCCCCTCGCGAATCGCGCCGACGAACTCGATGTCCTGCCGGTCGAAGGCGGCGATGCCATCGAGTTGCACATCCTTGCCCTCGCTGTCGGTCATCGAGTCGCGGTAGACCTTGTAGGTATCCTCTTCGCCGATGTAGCGGTAGAACCCGCCGAACGGCCCCTTGTTGTTGAACGACATCGCCATACTGAAGAGGGGGCCCTTCTTCGACTTCATCGCCACGGTCAGGTCCATCGGAATCTGCAGCGCGGCGTGGTCGGGCCCCTTCTGGCCCCATACCTGCCAGTTGGGCTCGTCCAGAATCCAGTGCGCCAGATCGACGGAGTGGCAACCATGATGCCAAAGCAGGTTGTCCACCCACGAGCGCGGCTGACCGTGCATGTTGAGATTCGTGCGCCGGAAGAAATAGGTCTCGACCACCATGTGGTGAAGATGAAACGTGCCTTCCTGGATGCGCTTGCGAATCTCGCGATGCGGGCTCGAGAAGCGGCGCGTGTGCGTGACCATGCACACCTTTCCGGCCGATTTCGACGCGTCCAGCATCCGCTGCGAATCTTTCAGCGACAGCGCCATCGGGATCTCGACCTGGACGTGCTTGCCCATCGAGAGTGCCAGCGTGGTCTGGTCGGCATGTTGATCCGAGGGTGTGGTCAGGATGACGGCGTCAACGCCGGGACGATCGATGCCCGCCTTCAGGTCGGTCGAGGCGAACGGAATATTCCACTTCGTCGCGAATTCCTTCACGCCGGCTTCAGCGCGGCCGACAACCGAAACGACCTGCACATCGTCTATCTTCGCCAGGGCTTTGACGTGGATCTCGCCCATCGCCCCAGTGCCCGCAAGGCAAATTTTCATCTGCGCTCCTTTAGCTGGTTGGTGGATGGTGGTTGGTGGATCGTGGTGAGAACCAGGAACCACGAACTAGCCACCATCCACTAACCACCATCCACCATCCACCATCCAACAGATCACGATATCAGCCCGGATGCCTCAACTCCAATAGAGCCGCATAGGGTTGTCCACCAACAGCTGGTGCTGGAGCTCCGCCGTTGTCGCGATGTGCGGCACGTAGTCGACGAGCAGGCCATCGTCGGGCATGTGGTTCTTGAGATTGGGATGCGGCCAGTCCGTGCCCCAGAGCACGCGATCCGGGAACGCCTCGACGAGCCGGCGCGCGAATGGGACGACGTCGCGATAGGCGTTCTTCTCGCCGTCGATCGCGGGCGGACCGGTCACGGTGAGCCGCTCGGGGCAACTGACTTTCGACCAGATGTTCGAATGCTCGCGCATCATCCGCACGAACAGCTCGAATTCGGGACCGTCGACTGGCTTAGTCACGTCGGGCCGGCCCATGTGATCGACGACCACCGTGGTCGGAAGAGTGGTGAAGAAATCCCAGAGCTCCGGCAGATCGGCAGCCTCGAAGTAGATGACGACGTGCCAGCCGAGCGGAGCGATGCGGTGGGCAATCTCCGTCAGGACCTCGCGCGGCGTGAAATCGACCAGGCGCTTGACGAAGTTGAAGCGCGTGCCGCGAACTCCTGCGTCGTGCATGGCTTTCAGCTCGGCGTCGGTGACGTCCCTGTTCACCGTCGCGACCCCACGGGCACGGTTGTTCGACGCACGCAACGCGTCGACGAGCGCGCGATTGTCAGTGCCGTGACAGGTCGCCTGAACGATCACGTTCTTGTCGAAGCCGAGCCGGTCGCGCAAGGCGAAGAGCTGCTCTTTCGACGCGTCGCACGGCGTGTACTTGCGCTCGGGCGCGTACGGAAACGTGTCGCCGGGCCCGAACACATGGCAGTGCGCGTCGACGGCGCCGGCCGGAACCTTGAACGTTGGAATGGACGGATTGGGATGAAACGCCAACCAGCCGGGGGTTACTTCGTACTTCATGTCAGGTCGAGAGCCCAGAGCCTAAAGCCGAGAGCCAATCTCCTCCGTGTCGATTTCTTGTTGCACCGTCGGGTTGTAGCGTGCGCCCGAGACAGTTGACGGGTTGATCAGCTCGTTCAGTTTTGCCAGTGCGCCGGGCGAGAGTCGCACGTGCTCTGCGCGTGCGTTCTCCTCGAGATGATCGAGTCGGGTTGTGCCGGGGATGGGGATGATGTGTTCGCCCTGTGCAAGGACCCACGCGAGGGCCGCTTGCGCCATCGTGCATCCCTGTTCGCGAGCCACGGCCGACACGCCGTCGCGCAGTGGCAGGTTCTTCGCGAAGTGCTCTTTCTGAAAGCGAGGCATCCCTAGGCGAATGTCCTTGGGGGGAAAGGTCGCCGGATCGATGGGCTCGTCGCCGAGGAACCCGCGAGCGATTGGGCTGAACGCGACGAACGTGATGCCGAGCTCGCGACACGTGTCGAGCGCGGCCACTTCGGCGTTGCGCGTCCAGAGCGAGTACTCCGTCTGGAGTGCTGTGATCGGATGCACCGCGTGAGCCCTGCGCAGCGTCGTCGCAGACACCTCTGAGAGACCGATGGTCTTGACCTTGCCATCCTTGACCAGGTCCGCGAGGGCGCCGACGCTCTCTTCGATCGGCAGGCGCTTGTCCCAGCGGTGCAGGTAATAGAGATCGATCACATCCGTCTTGAGGCGCTGGAGGCTCTCCTCGCAGTTCTTCTTGATCATTTCCGGCCGGCCGTCGATCTCCCGCTGACCCTGCGCGTTGCGGAACATGCCGCCCTTCGTGACGAGGATGAACTCGCGACGCCGGCTGCTGAGCACTTTCCCGACGAGCGTCTCGTTCGCGCCGAAGCCGTAGAGGGCAGCCGAGTCGATGTGCGTGTATCCGAGGTCGAGCGCCTTCAGCAGGACTGCGGCAGCTGTCTGCTCGTCGGGAGGTGTCCCGTACGCGTGCGACAGGCACATACCACCGAAACCGATCGCGGAGGATTCGAACGGACCAAGTTTGCGCGTCTGCATCAGAACTGGTTGGTGGTTAGTGGTTGTGGACTAAAGCGGTTTTCCTGAAGTTGGAGAGCCGTTGAGCCACGCAGCGCCTTCGGAGTACAGCGTCTCGACTGCGGCACCGCGGAGGCCGGGAAGGTTGTCCTTTATCGAGAAGCCGTTCTTCGACTGCAAATACGCGAGGTGTCGGTATCCCTCTGGAAACGTCGCGAGGTGTGCCGCATCGAGCTGCAACGTCGCGGCCGGATCTACTGGATCCATTCGATCCTTTTCGTAAATCGGTTGGCGCCGGACGATGCCCCAGCGTCCGGCGCGTTTCTCGAGGAAGTCGTAGAAGCGTCCTGTGCAGACGACATCGACGATGACGCCCTCTACCGTGGCGCGCTGGTTGATCGTCATCTTCGTTTGCGAGATCGCTCGATAGCCCGCGACCTCGCAGGTGGACCCTCCGAGGAAGTGCAGGATGCTCACCCCTCGCTCGAAACCTTCTCGACTCACCTCGATGAACTTGCGTGCTGGTCCCTGAAACCACGTCGCCGTCATCCACCCATCGTCATGCCAGACCGTCGCGAAGCGATCCCAGTCGCCGGCGTCGCGCCAGAGCACCCAGTTCTCGACGATCTCGCGGATGGCGGCTTTCTCGTCGCTGATGAGCGGCTGCCGAATCATTTGACATCTCTTATTCGATTGCGCAGCGTCCCGATGCCTTCGACTTCCGTTTCGAGCACATCGCCGTCGGCGAGAAACTCCTGGGGAGAGCGTCCCATGCCCACGCCTTCCGGCGTCCCGGTAGCGATGACGTCTCCGGCTTCGAGCGTGAGCCCTTTCGAGAGCCACTCGATGATCACGTCGACGGCAAAGATCATCTTTGCGGTGCTCGCGTCCTGCTTCGTCACGCCATTGACGCGCAGCTGAAGTTGCTTGGTCTGTGGATCGCCGAACTCGTCGGCCGTGACGACGAGCGGTCCCATCGGGCAGAAGCCGTCAAGGCTCTTTCCCTTGAACCACTGCATGTGCTGCTGTTGCAAATCGCGCGCGCTGACGTCGTTGATGACCGTGTAGCCGAAGATGTGACTCAGCGCATCGCTTTTCACGATGTCGCGCCCGGTCTTGCCGATGATGGCGCCGAGCTCCACTTCCCAGTCGACCTGCTGCGTCACGCTGCGGTCGACGAGGATGTCGTCGAAGGGGCCGGTCACGGAGGTTGGCGCCTTCGTAAAGATCACCGGGATGGTCGGGATCTTCACTTCCTGTCCCCGCGCGCGCGCAGCTTCCTCCGCGTGCGCGACATAGTTGCGGCCCAGGCAGAACACGTTCTTCGTCGGCCGCGGAATTGGCGCGTGCCAGCGAATCTCCGCGATCGGATGTCCGATTCCCGCGGGCGCGCGATCGACGAGGTCGCGAATCCGGCGCCATGCCTCTGGTCCCTGTTGAACCAGATCGAGCAGGCTTGTTGGTGGACGCCAGTCCGTAGCGGGAAGTGTGGCGGCGTCGATCATGCGATCTCCGCGGACGACACCAAGACGAGGAACGACATCGGACGCAAGCGAGAACGTGGCGTATTTCATGAAGTTTGGAGTGAAAAGTGGAATGTCAGAGTGTTGACATTGACGCTACGGCGAGTATACTCCGGCCACTTCTGAAGCTGTGGAAGGAGGAGGAACCGGGATGAGGCAGGCACTTCGTCACGTGGTCGGAGGAGCGTGTGTCGTGCTCTTGACCGCGGCGATCGCATGGGCGCAAGCCGGCGCGACCGCGCAGATCAATGGAACTGTACGAGATACAAGCGGAGCCGTCCTTCCGGGCGTCGACGTGACCGTGACGCAGACCGATACCAACTTCATGCGCTCCGCGGTGAGCGACGCAGAAGGGAACTACCTCTTTTCCAACCTGCCGACAGGTCCTTATCGACTGCAGGCAACCCTCTCCGGATTCCGTTCGTTCCAGCGCACCGGCATCGTGCTGCAGGTGAACGCCAATCCAACCATCGTGATCGAGATGGCGGTCGGCGAAATCGCAGAGACGGTGTCAGTCGAAGCGGCGACACCACTGGTCGAGACACGCAGCCCTGCTGTCGGTCAGGTCATCGAGAACGATCGAATCGAGGAACTGCCGCTGAATGGTCGCAATGCCACGGACCTGATCGTGTTAGCGGGGGCGGCGGTGCCGCAGCCCGCGCTGAACGCCACGAGCCGTAGTATGCCGGGCGGGCAGGCCTTTGCGGTCGCCGGTGGACAGGCCTTCGGCGTGGCGTATCTCCTCGACGGCGCGACGCACAACAATCCGTATGACAACCTGAATCTACCGCTGCCGTTCCCGGATGCGCTTCAGGAATTCCGGCTCGAGACAAGCACCACGAACGCGAACAACGGCATGCACTCGGGCGCCTCGGTCAACGTCGTGACCAAGGCGGGAACGAACCTCCTCCACGGCGATCTCTTCGAGTTCGTCCGTAATCATCGGTTCAATGCGACCAATCCCTTCAACGCGATTGATCCGGCCACGGGTCAGCGACAGGGCGATGGTCTGAGTCGCAACCAGTACGGCGGCACGCTCAGCGGTCCCATTGCGACCGATCGCGTCTTCTTCTTTGGCGCGTTCCAGGGCACGAGACTGCGCGAAACTCCTGCCGATCTGTTCGCCTTCGTACCGACGGCCGCGATGCTCGCCGGTGACTTCACGCAATATGCCTCGGCCCAGTGCAACACGAATGGTGCAGTGAACCTGCGAGCCCCCTTCGTCAACAATCGGCTCAACCCTGCGTTGCTCAGTCCCGCGGCGCTGAAACTGACGTCGCATCTGCCCACGACGACCGATCCGTGCGGCAGGGTGACCTACAGCCGCAGCCGGCCGCAGGACGAAGCGCAGTACATTGGGAAGGTTGACATGCAGCTCAGCCCGAACCATTCGCTGTTCGGCCGCTACATGCTCACGACCGTGAAATGGACGCCACCGTTTCAGTTGCAGCCCGAGAACACGCTCGTGTCGAGCCAGGGCGGTCGCGACAACAAGGCGCACTCATTCACCGTCGGCGACACGATGGTGCTGAGCAACGCGACGGTCAACGCCCTTCGCCTGGCGGTGAACTACACCGACGTCCACCGCACCCATGAACCGCTCGGATTCGACGCGCCCGATCTCGGCGTCAAGACCTACACCTACATCGAGGACTACCTGCTCGTCAGCGTGAACAACGGTGGGTTCCAGCTTGGCGGCGGGACCGAGAGCGAAGCGCGCTTCAAGACGCCGTCGTTCAATGTCAGCGACGACGTGACGACGATCCGCGGCAATCACCAGTACGGCTTCGGTGGCAACGTCGCGTACTGGACGTCGCTCTCGCAGGCCAACGTGCGCTCGCCGGGCCAGTTCACGTTCGACGGGTCGATCACCGGTCTTCCGCTTGCCGACTTCCTCAGCGGACGGTTGCAGTCGCTGATTCAAGCGACACCCAACTCGCTCGACATGAAGCAGTGGTATCTGGGCTTCTACGCACAGGACACGTGGAAGCTGTCGCCGAAGACGACGCTGAACTACGGTCTGCGGTGGGAGCCCGGACTCGCCCAGCAGATCCGCAACGGCGCCATCTACAACTTCAGCGTCGATCGCTTCAACAACAACATCAAGACGACTCAGTACGCCAATGCGCCACCTGGATTCCTCTATCCCGGTGATGACGGCTTCGAGAACGGCAATGCGGGCATGAAGAACAACCTCCTGCAGTTCTCCCCGCGTGTCGGTTTCGCGTGGGATCCAGCCGGAGACGGCCGCATGTCCATTCGCACCGGCTATTCACTTGCGTATGACTTCGTCAACGCGCAGTTTCACTTGAATACCTCGGTCGCACCGCCGTTTAATGCCGAGGCTCGCGTGACGAACCCGGTTGGAGGCTTCGACGATCCGTGGCGCGGCACGGGTAACGAGAGCTTCTTCCCGTTCACGACCGGGCCGAACTCGGTCTTCCCGCTGACTGGGCCGTACATCTCGATCCCGCCCGACATCAAGCCGCCGCGGCAGCAGTCGTGGAACCTGAGCGTGCAGCGGCAGATCGGCAACGACCTCGCCGTGTCCGCGACCTACCTCGGCACGTACTCCGATCGACTGTGGAACGTGCGTTCGCTCAACGCTGGCGTCTACATTCCAGGATCGTGCACGTTGCAGACCGCCACCGGGCCGCAGTTCTTCCCGGTGTGCTCGGTCAACACGAACCTCGATCAGCGCCGTGCGCTGACGATGTCTGACTATGCGGATGGCAAGTATCTGGGTTCGACCGACGAGCACACGGCTCTGGGAACTCAGAAGTACAACGGCTTGCTGCTCAGCGTGCAGCGTCGTCTCGTGAGCGGCTTCTCGGTTGCCGCCAACTACACGATCTCGAAGTGCACCGGTCATCCCACGCAGGGCGGCACGACGCCGAACGTCAATTCCGGTTATGTCGATCCCACGAACATCGACTACGACTACGGTGCGTGTGACTCCGATCGCCGCCATCTGTTCAACCTGACCGCAAGTGCCGAGACGCCGCGCTTCAGCAATGGCGTTGCGCGCGCTATTGCCTCTGACTGGCGCCTCTCAGGTATTTTCCGAGCCTATTCAGGGTCGCCGCAGTCAGTGACCGTGACAGGTGACCCCGCGCGCACCGGCATCGGTGGTCAGCGCGCAGACCAGCTCCTCGACGATCCCTATGGCGACGGTACGTTGAACAACTACTACAACAGCCTGGCATTCGCCTCGCCGGCGGTGGGGACTCTCGGCAGCATGGAGCGCAACTCGGTGTACGGGCCGGGGCAGCACTTCCTCGATCTGTCGCTCGTGCGGTCGTTCCGTTTCAACGGTAACCATCGCATCGAGGCACGCATCGAGTCGTTCAACGCGCTCAACTGGTTCCAGTGGAACAACCCGCAGAACAACTTCAACAACGTGCAATTCGGCCGCATCACGTCAGCCGGCGATCCGCGCATCATGCAGTTCGCGCTGAAGTACCAGTTCTAACCCTGTAGGTGCGATCGTGCCGACGTCGGTCGGTGCGATCGCAGCCTCTTGTCGGTGCAATCTCGATCCTTGTCGGTGCGAATCACCTCACGCTCGTTAGTGCGAGTCTTCTCACGCCTGTCGGTGCAACCTTCCTGACGCTTGTCGGTGCGAGTCTCCTCACGCTTGTCGGTGCAATCCTTCTGACGATTGTTGGTGCGAGGTTCCCGACGCCTGTCGGTGCAACCTCGATCCTTATCGGTGCGAATCCCCTCACACTCGTTAGTGCAAGTCTTCTCACCGTCGGTGCGAGTACGTCGTAAGTCCAGGCTGAAATTCGACCGAGCTACGCAGTAACTGCGCGCCCGATCCGTCCTCGTTCGAAATCATTGAGGACCTTGCGAGCTGCTTTGCGGCACGCGGGATGCGATCAGGCATCGCATGCCTCCGGTTACTCACTACTCTCAACTGATTGTCTGGAAACTCGCCGAGGAAATACGCGTCAAAGTCTTCGAGCTCACCGCCAAGCCTCTATTCGCCGAAGACTACAAGGCGAAGCGGCAGGTGGAAGACGCGGCGAATTCGGTCTGTCGAAATATTGCCGAGGGCTTTGGATGCGAGACCCACATTGAGTTCGCGAGGTTCCTCGAGATCGCGAGGCGTTCGCTCAACGAAGTTCAAGACAGCCTGCACGGCGCACAGTTGAAGGAATACGTAACTGTCGCCGAAATTGCGCCGATCAGAAGCCTCTCGGGGAGGATCTATCCGGCTTTCAGTCGGCTAATGGCGTACTTGCGAAGTACGCCGACGCCGAAACGCAAGCGTGCTCGCACCAACCCGCGTTAGAGAACTCGCACCGACGAACGTCAGGGAGCGCACCGACAAACGTCAGGCAGGTCGCACCGACAAGCGTCAGGGAGGTCGCACCGACGAACGTCAGGGAGTTCGCACCGACGAACGTCAGGGAGTTCGCACCGACGAACGTCAGGGAGTTCGCACCGACAAGCGTCAGGGAGCTCGCACCGACGAACGTCAGGGAGCTCGCACCGACGAACGTCAGGAAGGTCGCACCGACAAGCGTCAGGGAGCTCGCACCGACGAACGTCAGGGAGTTCGCACCGACAAGCGTCAGGGAGCTTGCACCGGCGAACGTCAGGGAGTTCGCACCGACCAGCGTCAGGGAGTTCGCACCGACAAGCGTCAGGGAGCTTGCACCGACCAGCGTCAGGGAGTTCGCACCGACAAGGATCGGCGATCGCCCCTAGTGGGCGGCGGGCGCAGGTCTCTGTGCCGCGGCCGTCGTCGACGGGAGCCTCATCGTAAAGAGCAGCGCCACCATCGTTACCGTCGAGATGAGCGCAGGCACTGCGGCGGCCCAGAAGAGTTGCTGCGCTCCCCATTCGCGGCCGAGCAACACGCCACCGATGTAGGGTCCGACGATGGCGCCGATGCGGCCGACGCCGAGACCCCAGCCGACGCCGGTCGTGCGCAGCGAGGTGGGATAGTACGTGGCCGACAGGGCATTCACACCCGGCTGACCGCCGATCACGCCCCAGCCTGCGACAAAGACGATGACGGTGAGCATGGCGAGCGAGATGCCCGGCTGTCCGATCAACGCGATGCTGACGGTGGCGATTGCGAACGTCGCTGCGAGCATCGGGATGAAGCCGCCTCGCGCGATGAGCCACGCGAGGCCGAACGTGCCGATCGTCCCGCCAACCTGGAGCACCGTGCTCACGAGCACGGCTGTCTGCGTCTCGTAGCCCATGCCTGTGACGACGATGGGCAGCCAGTTGGAGAGCGAGTAGAGCACCAGCAGGTTCATGAAATTGACGACCCACAACAGGATTGTCGATATCGTGCGGCCGTCGCGGAAGAGATGAACGAACGGCGCTCCTGTCTGCTTTACTTCGTTGGTGACGAACCGCGTCGACGCATCGAGGCGAATCGTCGGATCGAGCTTCTTCAGCCAGCGCGCCAGCTGGTCGCGATTGCGCCCGCTGACGGACAGAAACTGCAGCGATTCCGGCATGCCCCAGATCATCAGCATCGCGATGACGAGCGGTACGACTCCGCCGAAGATGAACACCGAGCGCCAGCCGTAGAGCGGCATCATCCACGCAATCACGAATCCGCCGATCGCGGCGCCGGCAGTGAAGCCGACGGTGATGCACATCATCAGCGTCACGCGACTCTGCTTCGGGCTGAACTCACCGACGAGCGCGGTGGCGTTCGGGATGATGCAGCCCATTCCAATGCCGGCGATGAAACGCATCCACAAGAGCTGCTCGACGCTCTG
>Ga0070674_100002453_pt1 | contig 10257 bp, 8 predicted proteins | sample KBSM33metaG_FD_65344 | JGI IMG/M metagenome (GOLD analysis project Ga0070674, IMG submission 65344) | Miscanthus rhizosphere microbial communities from Kellogg Biological Station, Michigan, USA - KBS M3-3 metaG | ecosystem: Host-associated > Plants > Roots > Rhizosphere > Soil ...
GAGACCGGCTATCCGAAGCTGCGGCTGCTTGGCCGTGGTCTTGGCGTGGCCGGGAGCTACGCCAAGGTGCTGCTGGTCGACGAGGTGCCCGCCGCCTACAGCCAGTTCGGACCGCTCACGGCCTACCCTCGCGCCCAGCGCACGCGCGAGCTATACCCGGCGTTGCCCGATTCGCCGCTGCCGGCGGTCATCACCTGCATCGCGTCCACGGCCGAGGCGCGGGATCGCGGGCTCGCACGAACGCTCGTCGAGGACGTGTGTGCCGACCTTGGTCGCCGCGGCTTCGCTGCGATCGAGACATATCCGGAGATCGGCACGCGACCCGATGCCACCAGCGCGGCCACGCCGGCGTTCTGGGAGGGGGTCGGGTTCGTCGTCGCCGCGCCGGACGAGCGCTTCCCGGTCATGCGTCGCGAGCTCGCGTGATCCGACGCATCCACGTCGTCACGCTTGTCGCAGTCGCCCTCTTCGCGGTCTCCGGCTGCATCCCGCCCCGCCCGTCACCAAGCCCGACCGCCACGGCCCCGCCGACCGAGACCGCGCCGAGCGCGACGTCGAGCATCAGCCCGACGTCATCGGCCGCCGCGACGAGCGAGCCGTCGGCGGCCGTCGCGGTGGATCCGTCGCTCCTTGCGGTCCTGCCCGACTCCGTGGGCGGTGTCCCGCTCCAAGCGGACGAGACGACTGCGGGGGAGATCGCGCGGGAGCCCTCGATCGCGCCCTTCGTGAGCTCGCTCGCGATCGCGGCTGCGTTCGGCCCGCCGGCCTCGGGGTCGGTCGGCGATTACGTCGTCGTGACCGTCGCCCGCGTGAAGCCAGGGCTCTTCGGCGACCTCTTCTTCCAGGGCTGGCGCGAGACCTTCGACGACGCGGTCTGCCAGCAGGCCGGTGGTGTCCAGGGCGCAGCGGAGGCGACGATCGGTGGGCGCCAGACGTTCATCGGGACGTGTGCCGGCGGGATCCATACCTATCACGTCCATCTGCCCGAGCAGGACGTCATCGTCTCGATGCAGGGCGGCGGTCCGGGGCGCTTCGGAGAGCACGTCGTCGAGGGTCTGAACGAGTAGCCTTCCGGCATGACGACCGATGCCGGCCCGCGTCCTGTCCGCGCGCCGCGCGGGCCAGAGCTGACCTGCCGCGGGTGGGCCCAGGAAGCAGCGCTCCGGATGCTGATGAACAACCTCGATCCGGAGGTCGCCGAGGATCCGGACCACCTCGTCGTCTACGGCGGGACCGGCAAGGCCGCACGTGACTGGGGCGCTTTCGACGCCATCGTCCGTGAGCTGCGTGTCCTTGCCGATGACGAGACGTTGCTCATCCAGAGCGGCAAGCCGGTCGGCGTCCTGCGGACCCATGAATGGGCGCCACGCGTCCTGATCGCGAACTCGAACCTCGTCGGGAGGTGGGCGACCTGGGAGGTCTTCCGCGAGCTCGAGCGCCAGGGACTGATGATGTACGGCCAGATGACCGCCGGGTCATGGATCTACATCGGGACGCAGGGGATCCTGCAGGGCACGTACGAAACGTTCGCGGAGGCGGCCCGCCAGCATTTCGGCGGCTCGCTCGCAGGCACCGTCACCCTCACCGCCGGCTTGGGCGGGATGGGTGGCGCGCAGCCACTTGCGGTGACGATGAACGGAGGCGTCTGCCTCGCCATCGAGGTCGACGCGGCGCGGGCACAGCGGCGCCTCGACATCGGCTACGTCGATCGACTGACGCACGATCCCGCGGAGAGCCTGGCGTGGGCGCGAGCGGCGGCCGCAGCGCGCGAGGCGACATCGATCGCGCTCGTCGGCAACGCGGCGGAGATCGAGCCGGCCTGGGCGGTGGCCGGCGAGCGGTTCGACCTCGTGACGGATCAGACATCAGCGCACGACGCCTTGAATGGCTACATCCCCGCGGAGATCTCGCTCGACGACGCGACCGTGCTCCGCGACACACAGCCCAAGGAATACGAGCGACGATCGCGTGCGGCGATGGCGGCGCACGTCCGTGCGATGCTCGCGTTCCAGCGAGCGGGTGCGATCGTCTTCGACTACGGCAACAACCTGCGAGCGCAGGCGAAGGAAGCCGGCGTCGAGGACGCCTTCGACTACCCGGGGTTCGTCCCGGCGTTCATCCGGCCGCAGTTCTGCGAGGGACGCGGCCCATTCCGGTGGGCGGCCTTGTCGGGCGACCCGGCCGACATCGAACGGACCGACCGCGCGGTCCTGGAGCTGTTCCCCGACGACGCCGGGCTCCGTCGCTGGATCGACATGGCCGAGGCCCGCGTGCCCTACCAGGGCCTGCCCGCTCGGATCTGCTGGCTGGGCTATGGCGAGCGGTCGAAGGCCGGTCTCGCGTTCAACGAGCTCGTCGCGTCCGGACAAGTGAGTGCGCCGATCGTCATCGGCCGCGATCACCTGGATGCAGGGTCGGTGGCGAGCCCGAACCGCGAGACCGAGGCGATGGCCGACGGGACCGACGCCGTCGCGGACTGGCCGCTCCTCAACGCCCTGGTCAATACCGCCGCTGGCGCCTCGTGGGTGTCGATCCATCATGGTGGCGGCGTCGGCATCGGGTTCTCGCAGCACGCCGGGATGGTCGTCGTCGCCGATGGCACGCCCCTCGCTGCCCAAAAGCTCGAACGGGTGCTGACCACGGACCCCGCCATGGGTGTGCTGCGCCACGTCGATGCCGGTTATGACCGGGCGATCGAAGTCGCCCGTGAACGCGGCGTCCGCGTGCCGATGCTCGACAACGACTGACGTGCTCGTCGAATCGGTTCCCAATGTCTCCGAGGGCCGGCGCCTCGACGTCGTCGACCGGCTGGCCGACGCCATCACGTCGGTCCCGGGCGTGTTCCTCCTCGACCGGACGAGCGACGCGAGCCATAACCGGTCGGTCTTCACGCTGGCGGGAGAGCACGACGCCGTCGGTGAGGCACTCGAACAGCTCGTCGCTGCCGCGATCCACGAGATCGACATGGACGCGCATGAGGGTGAGCACCCGCGCATCGGCGCCGTCGACGTCATCCCGTTCATCCCGCTCGCGTCGACATCGATCGAGGACGTCATCGACGTCGCCCGCGGGTTCGGGGAGCGGATCGCGACCCGTTTCGAACTCCCCGTCTACCTCTATGCCCGCGCGGCGCTCCGGGCGGACCGCGAGCGTCTGGCGGACGTCCGTCGCGGCCAGTACGAGGGACTGAAGGTCGAGATCGAGCAGAACGGACGCGAGCCCGACTACGGTCCGCACCGGATGCATCCGTCCGCGGGTGCCGTCGCCGTCGGGGCCCGGCCGTTCCTGATCGCCTACAACATCAACCTCGATTCTGACGACGTCGATCTCGCGAAGCGCATCGCGCGTCGCGTGCGTGAATCGGGTGGCGGACTGCCCAAGCTGCAGGCGAACGGGTTCGAGGTCCGTGAGCCCGAGCGTGGGCACCCGCTCCGGGCGCAGGTCTCCATGAACCTGCTCGACTTCGCCGTGACACCCCTGTGGCTCGTCTGGGATGCCGTCCGTGACCTCGCTGCCGAGGACGGCGTCCATCTCGCCGAATCCGAGCTGATCGGCCTGGCGCCGCAGGCCTCGTTCGAAGCGATCGCCGACCACGCCGGTCTCACCGATGGGCCGATCGACGCACGACTCGCCGTGGCGGCCGACTACATCCACCTCCGCGACTACTCGCCGATGCAGCAGATCCTCGAGCGCCGGCTCGAGGCAGCCCGCGAGAGCTCGGGTCCGACCGCCGACGCGCGGCCCGGGACATGACCGGCGGCCCGTTCCGCGTCATCGAAGGCGGGCGGACCGGCGAAGCGACGCCTGGCCTGCTGATCGTGGGTGCCAGCGAGATCGTCACGCTCGCGGGCGGCGTGCGCCGCGGGCCTCGGCAGGGCGACCTTGCCCGGCTGATCGCTGAGGAAGCCGATCCCGCTTCGTCGCCGGTCGTCGCCGTGTGGGAGGGCAGGATCGCGGCCGTCGGCGAGCGGGCCGCGGTCGAGGCGGAGCTCGAGGCTGACGGCCTCCCACTGGCCCGGTTCGCCCGGATCGATGCGGCGGGCGGCTCGGTCACGCCCGGTCTGATCGACCCGCACACGCATCTGCTCTTCGCGGGCTCCCGCGAGGACGAGCTCGTCCTCCGCCAGGAAGGCGCCTCGTACCTGGACATCCTCGCCGCCGGAGGCGGGATCCTCTCGACCGTCGCCGCGACGCGTGCCGCCTCAGAGGCGGACCTGCTGACCCACGGCCGCCGCTGGCTCGACGAGATGCTCACCCATGGGGTCACGACCGTCGAGGCGAAATCAGGCTACGGGCTCGATCTCGAGACCGAGCTCCGGCTGGTCGAGGTGGCGTATCGGCTCGGCCGGGAGGGCCCGATCGACGTCGTGCCGACGTGGCTTGGTGCCCACGCCGTCCCTGCCGAGTTCCGGTCGCGGCCTGACAGCGTCGATGCGTATGTGCGCCATCTGCTCGATGAGCAGCTCCCCGGGATCGCCGCCCACGGCCGCGCCCGGTTCGCCGACGTGTTCTGCGAGGAGGGCGTGTTCAGCGCCGACCAGTCGAGGCGGATCCTCGAGGCGGCCCGATCCTACGGGCTGCTGCCGCGGCTCCACGCCGATGAGCTGGCGCCGTCGGGCGGCGCCGAGCTCGCCGCGGAGATCGGGGCGTCATCGGCCGACCACCTTGCGACGCCGTCCCTCGATGGGATCGCGGCGATGGGTGCCGCGGCGGACGCCGACGATCCGATCGTCGCGACGCTCCTGCCCGTGACCACGTGGTTCCTGATGAAGGACCACCATGCGCCGGCTCGCGCCTTCATCCAGGCCGGGGTGCCCGTCGCGATCGGCACGGACTTCAATCCCGGCACGTCGCCCACGCCCAACCTCACGCTCGCGATGTCGTTCGCCGTCATCAACCTGCGGATGACGCCCGACGAGGCGCTCGCGGCCGTGACCATCAACGCCGCACGCGCGCTCGATCTCGAGGATGAGATCGGGTCGCTCGAGCCAGGCAAGGCGGCCGACGTGGTCATCTGGCGCGTACCGACGAGCGCGCGGATCCCGTATCACCCGGGAGCGGACCTGGTCCGCACTGTCATCAAGCGCGGTCGGGTGGTGTTGGATCGCCCCTGACGGGCCCGAGATAGGGCGGGCTTAGGCCTGCTTGCCGCGCGACTCCAGGAGCACCGTGATCGTCTCGGCGGGCAGGCTCGAGGACGTGACGGACAGTTTGGGCTGGGTCACGGGCTCGGCACCCATCTCATGGAAGAACTTGGCGAGCGCCTCGGCGCAGTCTCTGTCGTCCTCGCAAAGCGTCATGGGTACGACGATCTTGGGGTCCAACTGCGCCATCAAGGACGCGGCCTTGGTGGGGCTCAGCGCGCCCCCGATCGGCACGCAGGCGATGTCGATCTCGCCGATGTCGGCGAGCTTCTCCTCGGACAGGAGGTGACCGATCTCGCCGAGGTGGATCGTATGCACGCCATCGACCTCGACGACGAACGACACGCCCTTGCCGTGCTCGGCGCCCTTCGCATCATCGCGATAGGTCCGAACGCCCGTGACGAGCACCTCCTTGACCTCGTACTCGCCCGGTCCGTCCAGCACGAACGCCGCGTCGAGACTGGAGGGGATCAGCGTCGTGCCGTCGCGGGAGAGCTTGCCCTTCGGCTTGCCACGGGCGACCGGGGCATCGTCAGGGTGACTGAACGTCACGATGTCGCCGGTGATCCCACGCCCCGTCGGCCCCACGACCGACTGGTAGGGATCGGCAACGACCACGGCATCCCTGCCACGCAACCGAACGCAGGTCCGGCCGTACCACGTCATCTCCATCGACGTCGATTCTGACATAGCGCCCTGCACGGCCGCTCACCGTCCGGTCGTGACGACGCGAGGATGCCTCGGTCGCGGAAATGGAAAGACCGGGAGCGCCTGCCCAATCGGCGCTCCCGGTCGGAGGGAGGGAGGATGGAACCCTGAGGGTTCGTCCGATCGCTACGCTACGGCGCCCTGATTGCGGGTCGAGACGGCAACCGATTAAGAAAGCGACACCGATCCATCGCCGGGGTCGGATCGGCTTCGCGTGTACGATCGGGCGATGGATCGACCCCTCATGCGACCGGTCGCGATCGCCGCGATCGTCGCCGTTCTTGCCGCTGCGTGCGGCTCACCGACCCCGTCCGCCAGTCCGTCTGCGACGGCGTCCCCGCCATCGTCCTCGAGCGCCCCGGCCGCCTCGACGAGCCCGAGCGGCTCCGGTGGCGACGCAGCGGTCTACGCGCAGATCAACGAACAGGTTCGGGCTATCCGTGGCCTCCAGGAGAAGACTCCGGTCGAGCCGACGATCGTCTCGCCCGACGAGATGACGCAAGTCCTGAAGGACTCGTTCAGCGAGGACTACCCGCCCGAGCAGGTGGCGGCTGACGAGCAGCTGTATCACGGTCTCGGGTTGCTACCGAAGGACGACAAGCTGGCCGATCTGTACATCGACCTCCTGTCGAGCCAGGTCGCCGGCCTCTACGACCCGATCAAGAAGAAGCTGTATGTCGTCTCCAAGGAAGGCGGCATCGGCGCCGTCGAGAAGGTCTATTACTCACATGAGTACGACCACGTACTGCAGGACCAGAACTTCGACTTGCAGAAGATGCAGAACGGCCTCGACGACAAGACTGACGAGGCCCTCGCTCGCCAATCGCTCGTCGAGGGCGACGCCTACCTGACGATGTCCTACTGGTTGCAGCAGAACCTGACGCCGGAGGAGATCGGCGAGGTGATCCAGGCGTCGAACGATCCGACCGCCCAGCAGGCGCTGAACCGGATCCCGCCCATCGTGCAGGCGCAGATAACGTTCTCGGCCATCCAGGGCACGCAGTTCGTCACGAGCGTGCAGCTCGGCGGTGGCTGGGAGGCGGTCAACAGCGGCTTCGCCGATCCGCCGCAGTCGACCGAGCAGATCCTCCATCCCGAGAAGTACGCCTCACGGGAGGCGCCCATCACTGTCGATCTTCCGGCCGACCTCGCGAAGCGCATGGGCTCGGGCTGGTCGACCGTGATGTCGGACACGATGGGCGAGCACCAGACGGCGATCTGGCTCGGCTCGGGGACCGTCGCCGCGGCGACGGATGCCTCGGCCGGCTGGGGCGGTGACCGCATCACGTATCTGAGCGGCCCGAGCGGCAGCTGGGCGATCGCCTGGCACACGGTCTGGGACACCAAGGCCGATGCAGCCGAATTCGAGGTCACTGCGAAGACGGCCGTCGAGAAGGCTGGTGGCCCAGGACAGGTGCTCCCCGGCGAAGGCGGCACGACCCGGTGGGTCGTGATCGGCAGCGATGATGCCGCGCTGCAGAAGGTCGCGAACGTCCTCGGTCTGGCCGGCTAGCGGCGGACCGACCCCGGACGGGGCTTACATCGACTCGGGTGCGGAGATGCCCAGCAAACCGAGCGTGCTCGCGAGCGTGACCTGGGTCGCACGAGCAAGGGCGAGGCGCGATGCCGAGCGCTCGGGATCGTCCGGATCGACGACCCGGGCGTCGCGGTAGAACGCGTGGAAGGCGGTCGCAAGTTGTGTCGCGTAGGCGGTGATGCCGTGTGTCTCCTCGGCGATGACCGCGTCCTCGACCACCTCCGGTAGGCGGACGACTTCTCGGGCGAGCGCAGCCTCTGGACCATCGGCGAGCGTTCCCGCGACCGTCGACGCGGTTGCGAGGCCGGCTTCCGTGGCCTTGCGCAGGATCGACGCGATCCGCGCATGGGCGTATTGGACGTAGTAGACCGGGTTCTCGTTCGACTGCTTCTTGGCCAGCTCGATGTCGAAGTCGATCGATGAGGTCGCGGCGCGCGACGCGAAGAACCAGCGAGCTGCGTCGACGCCCACCTCGGCCAACAGCTCGTCGAGCGTGATGAATTCGCCGGCGCGCTTCGACATCGAGATCTCGACGCCGTCGCGGACGAACCGCACCCACGAATAGAGCAGCATCTGCACGGCTTCGACGTCATAACCCATCGCCTTGGCCGCATTCCTGACCCGCGCGACGGTGCCGTGGTGATCCGCGCCCCAGATGTAGATCAGGTGGTCGAAGCCGCGGCTGAACTTCTCCGTGACGTAGCCGATGTCCGCGGCGAAGTAGGTCGGCTGACCGTTCGATCGATAGATGACGCGATCCTTGTCGTCACCGAGGTCGGTGCTCCGGAACCAGACCGCCCCGTCCTGCTCGTAGACGTAGCCGTGTTCACGAAGGCGCTCCACCGCGCGCTCGACCCACCCCTCCTCATGAAGCGACCGCTCCGTGGTCCAGACGTCGAAATGGACGCCGAGACGTTCGAGGCTTGCCTCGATGCCGCCCCGGACCCGGGCGGCAGCCCAGCGGCCAAGGACGTTGGCCGTGTCGGCCCCGGGGGACGTCGCCTCCGCCCAGACCTCCGCCGGGACGGCCGCCGCGAGATCGTCGACGTAGTCGCCGCGGTACCCGTCCTCCCGGACGGGCTCACCCCGCTTCAGCGCCGCGACCGACGCACCCAGCTGGTCGATCTGGCCGCCGGAGTCGTTGAAGTAATACTCGCGCGTCACGTCCTGCCCGCCGGCCTCGAGGACGCGACTGAGCAGGTCGCCGATGAACGCCCCGCGGGCATTCCCGATGGTCAGCGGACCGGTCGGATTCGCCGATACGAACTCGACGTTCACGCGGCGGCTGGAGATCGGCTCGACCCGACCCCATCCTTCTGGGTCGGCCAGGATCCCGTCGACGATCGCCTCGAGCGCAGTCGCCTTCAGGCGGACGTTGAGGAAGCCCGGGGGCGCGACCTCTGCCGCTTCGATCGGCGACGCGTTCCCGGGCACCGCTGCGTCGCGCACGAGCTTTGCGGCGAGCAACGTCGCGAGCTCGAGGGGCGGCCGCCGGTAGGGCCGCGCGAGCTTCATCCCGAGGTTGGTCGAGAAGTCCCCGTGGTCCGGATCGGCCGGCCGCTCCACCTCGATCGCCGGTCGTGCATCGGCATCGAGGGCGGTGAGTGCGCCGTCGTCGATCGCCCGCGTCCAGGCACGCTCGATGGCATGGCGGACCTGGGTGCGCAAGGGGGGCGGGGTCACCGCGGCATCGTACCGGCGGAGGCCGTGGGACGTGGTACCAGGTGAGTCCTGGGTCCTCGGTCCGGGGGTCCTGGGGGACCCTTCGTTGCTGGCCGTCAACGAAATCCGGACCCTGAGGGCGGTGATGGTGGGACTGGTGTAGTCGCCGGTCGCCAGAGGTACTAGACCGGCCAGTACCCGCGTGTGAATATCCGGCCCTCGTTCGGTGCACGGACACCCCGACAGGGGACAAGCGGCCGAAACGGGGGGACCACTCAACCAGAGGCTTCGGCCTCAGCTCGGGGACCGTCACATGTCGAGTACTCATCCCGGCGCACGATCGCGCCTAGCCCGCCGCCTCTCGTGGTTGGGCGTCGTCTCCATGGTCGGCGTGGCGCTGCTCGCGCCGTCGACCTCGTCCGTTCTCGCGGCTGCACCTGGCAACAACGCCACGGTGAAGATCGAGGATTCGGTCAACCCGAAGCCCGAGCCCGCGAACGATCCGCACGTCTGCATGTTCGACATCAAGTTCTTCTTCGCGGATCCGGGCCAGGCCGGCGACTGGCACATCCAGTCGTGGCCTCCGACCGGCGACAAGACGACCGTCCTCGAGGGGACGTACGACACGAACGGCCAGGGCTTCGATCGCCAGCCGACCAGCGGCTACTACTCGCTGCCGGATGGCCACTACAAGCTTTTCTGGAAGGGCGACGAAGAGAAGCTCTGGAAGCACAAGGTCTTCTGGGTCGAGTGCGAGCAGACCCAGCCGACCGAGACGCCCAAGCCGACCGAGACGCCCAAGCCGACCGAGACGCCGAAGCCGACCGAGACGCCCAAGCCGACCGAGACGCCCAAGCCCACGCACACGCCCACGCCGACCGAGAAGCCGCACGATCCCACGCCGAAGCCGACCGGTGACGTCGGTCCCTCGACGGGGAAGACGAACCCGCCTCATGCCACGCTACCGGCGACGGACACGCTGGACGCCGTCTCCTCGGCGCCCGCGAGCGAGAGCTGGCGGATCATCCTCCTGGCGATGGCCGGTCTGCTGACCGCCGCGCTGATGCTGACTCCGGCCCGCTCGGCGGCCCGGAAGCAGGACTAGCGTTCGCTGACCCGAGCGCCCGAACAGCCTCGGTAACCGAGCAGCCGACGACCGCCGCCCTCACTCGGCGGCGGTCGTCGTCCATCCGACTCCCAGGCTCG
>Ga0070674_100002455_pt1 | contig 10253 bp, 7 predicted proteins | sample KBSM33metaG_FD_65344 | JGI IMG/M metagenome (GOLD analysis project Ga0070674, IMG submission 65344) | Miscanthus rhizosphere microbial communities from Kellogg Biological Station, Michigan, USA - KBS M3-3 metaG | ecosystem: Host-associated > Plants > Roots > Rhizosphere > Soil ...
TTCCGGCGAGCGAACCGGGCTATTACTTCTGGCGCGATCGCACGACGCACAAGTTGACGCGCCGCTCGGAATGGTTCGTCACCAAGTCGCCGAGCGTGACCATCGGCGCGCGCGACGTGAAGTACATGCTGTCGTTCACGCTGCCGCGCTTCTGCGATCAGTCGCTCGACCGGTCGCGGAAGGAACGCTTCTACCCCGGCGCCGATCCCTGGATCGCGAAGCTGGATACCGTCATCCACGAGCTGTATCACATCGATCCCGACCTGGCCGGCATCCGCCGCATCGAACGCGAGGACGGCACGTATTCCGCGAACTGCCACGGTCAGCAGTTCTTCGAGCAGGTCGCGAGCATGGTGCATACCTACCTTGCGACCAATCCGTCGCCGGTGGTGTACGATTTCCTGCGCGAAGATTTCGCGTCGCTCGACGCGCGCTTCGGCGGGATCGTCGGCACCAGCTTCCGCAACTTCCCGTCGTTCCCGCAGCGCTATATCGAGCGCCTGGCCGAGCAGCTGCCGTGCGAGTCGGACGCTGAAGGCGTGAAGGTCGAGCCGCTGCGCTGCGCGCAGCAGCCGACGCGCTACACGCAGGACGACCTGCACGTGCGCCAGTTCATGAAGGCGACGTCGCGGCGGCTGATTCGGAAGGGTCAGTTCAAGGCCGCTTAGTTCGCGACCCTCCGCGCGCCGAGGAACCTCGGCGACCAATAGCTCGAGCTCAGGTGCTCCACGCGCACGACTCCGGTCGAACTCGGAGCGTGCACGAACTCGTCGCCGCCGATTGCGATCGCCACATGCGTCGGTCCGGGCGCGGTGGTCGTGAAGAAGATGATGTCGCCGGGCGCCAGATCCTGCGGCTCGACCGGTTTCCCCACCCGATATTGATCGCGCACTTCCCGCGGCAGCCCCACGCCGTGCCGGCCGAACACGTACTGTGTGAACCCGCTGCAATCGAAACCGCCTGGATCGGTGCCGCCGTCGCGATACGGCGTGCCGCGCAGCGCCAGCGCCGTGCCGGTGACGGCATAGCCGTCAAACCCCGAACGCGCGGGACGCGATGCGTCAGGCGCCACCGGGACGATCTTCGGGACGGCCTCCGGCGCGCCCGGAGCCGGCGACGGCGCGGCGGCGACGCCGGGCATCGGGAACGGCTTGGGAATGGCTCCCGTGGAGGCGCAAGCGGACGACCAGACGGCAAGGGCGACCGCCCAAATCGCGGGCCACGTCGATCGGTTCACGCGCCAATTCACATCCATTTGTATCGGATCGGGCCACAAGGGTACCACACGGCGCTAACCGCTCTGTTACAAGCGAGTTGCAGCGTCACCACCTTGACACTACGGCAGGGGTCGGGCAAAATTCAAACACAATACCGGGTAGGTCCCGGACCAGAAATGGAACAGACGCTTCTCCTGAACGCGTCGTACGAGCCGCTCAAGATCGTCAACTGGCAGAAAGCCGTGACCCTTTGGTGCCAGGGGAAGGTCGAGGTCATCTCTGTCTACGACCGCGAAATCCGGGCTGTTTCGCTCAGTTTCAAGCTGCCGTCGGTCATCCGGCTGCTTCGCTACATCAAAATCAAGCGCCGTTTCGACTACGTCCCGTTCTCGCGCGCGAATATCTACGCACGCGACGATCATAGTTGCCAGTACTGCGGCGACGGCTTCCCCACGAGTGAACTGACGTTCGATCACGTGGTGCCGGTCGCCAAGGGCGGCCGGAAGGACTGGGAAAACATCGTCACGTGCTGCGTCACGTGCAACCGCAGGAAAGGTGGGCGCACGCCGGCTGAAGCCGGCATGCATCTGAAGCGGATGCCCAAACGCCCCGAACGAGCCCCGGCCATCCGCATCACCGTCGGCCTCCGCAACGCGCCCGACAGCTGGCGCGATTACCTCTACTGGAACGTCGAGCTCGACGACACCTAAGAAAGTTCGAAGTTCGAGTCCAAAGTACGAAGCCTGAGGCAAAACGCTGCGCTCAGAAGGTAGACTTCCGTACTTCAGACTACAGACTTCAAACTTCAGACGTCCAAGGATGCCCTCCACACGTATCACGGCCATTCACCCTCTGCGCGCGATTGAAGGCGGCCGCGTCGACATCGAGGGTGCAGCGTTTCCAGTCGGTGACCAGTTCCTGCCGGCGGTGCACGTCGGCGACCTGCCCGCCCGCCTCGTCTTCGCCTCGTCCACGCGGCTCGGCGTCATCGTGCCGTCAGGCCTCGACGGCGGCAGGACGGCGGTCCGCATCGCGCCGTTCGACGGCGCCCAGACCGGCGCCGTCGATGTTGCGGCGCCGTTCGCCACCGGGCTCCACCAGGTGGACAACCCGGTCTTCGACCACGACGGCAATCTGTACGTCACCTACAGCGGCACGCGCGGCCAGCAGGTGCCGGTGTCGATCTTCCGGGTGCGCCCGAATGGCACGCGCGAAACCTTCTCGTCGAGCATCGTGAACCCGACGTCGATGGCGATCGATCCGTCGGGACAGCTCTACGTGTCGAGCCGCTTCGAAGGCACGGTCTATCGTGTGCGGCCGGACGGGACGACCGAAGCCTTTGCGCACGATCTCGGCGTCGCCTGCGGCCTCGCGTTCGCGCCGGACGGGATGCTCTTTGTCGGCGACCGATCGGGGACGATCTTCCGCGTCGACCCCACCGGCCACGCGACGACGTTCGCGACGCTGCCGGCCAGTGTTGCGGCGTTTCACCTGGCGATCGGCCCTGATGGCGCGCTCTATGTCAGCGGTCCGACGCTGTCGTCCTACGATCCCCTGTACCGCATCGAGCTCAATGGCGCGGTCACCACGGCGTACGCCGGGTTCGGGCGGCCGCAAGGCCTGGCCTTCGATCCCAAGGGCTCGCTCTACGTGATCGACGCACTCGCCGGGTCGAGCGGGCTCTACCTCGTCCCGCCGAAGGGCAAGCCGGAGCTCGTGCTCGCCGGGCCCGCGCTGGTCGGCGTGGCGTTCGATGCTGACGGGACGCTCGTTGTGGCATCAAACGAGACGGCGTACCGATTGCGAATCGGGTAATCGGGTCATCGGGAAATCTGGTAATTGATTGATGCATTGTCGGGCACAATGTCGCAATCGATTACCGCAATCAATTACCCGATTACCCGATTACCCGATTACCCGATTACCCGATCTATAAGGATGTGATGTCGCAACTGTTCCAGCGCAAACCGATCGCGGCGCTCGTCGAAGACGCCACGGGACCGAACAGCCTGAAACGATCCCTGGGCGCCGGCGACTTGATCATGCTGGCGATCGGCGCGGTGATTGGCGCCGGCATCTTCGGCGCGATCGGCACCGCCGCGGCCGGGCAGATCGGCCCGAACGGCGAAGTGATCCGTCTCGGCGCCGGGCCTGCGCTGGTGTTCTCCTTCCTGCTCCTCGGCGCGGCCTGCGCGCTCGCCGGGCTCTGCTACGCCGAGCTCGCCGCGATGATTCCGCAGGCGGGGAGCGCCTACGCCTATTCGTACGCGACGCTCGGCGAGCTGGTCGCGTGGATCATCGGCTGGGACCTGATCCTCGAGTACGCGGTCGGGAACGTGGCGGTCGCCATCTCGTGGGGCGACTACTTCAACACGCTGCTGCGCGGGTTCAACGTGGAGCTGCCGTTCTGGCTGACCACCGGGTACCGGACGGCGCTCCTCAGCTCGAACCCGCAGGTGCAGGGCCTGATCGAGACGGCGCCCCACGTCTTCGGCATCCCCATCCTCGTGCACGTGCCGGCGGCGTCGATCGTGATGGTGATCACCTGGCTGCTCCTGCGCGGGGCGCGCGAGAGCGCGACGACCAACAACATCATGGTCGTCATCAAGCTGATCGCGATCGGCATCTTCATCGCCGTGGGCGCCACGCACCTTCATGCCGAGAACTACCGCCCGTTCGCGCCCAACGGCTTCACCGGCATCCACCAGGGCGCGGCGATCGTGTTTTTCGCGTATATCGGGTTCGATGCGATCTCGACCGCGGCCGAGGAGACCAAGAACCCGCAGCGCAACCTTCCGATCGGGATCCTCGGCGGGCTCGCGGTCTGCACGCTGATCTACGTCATCGTCGGCGCCGTGCTGACCGGCATGGTGCCGTACAAAGAGCTGGCCGTCGCCGACCCGCTGGCGCGCGCCCTCGAGCTCGCCGGCTTCAAGACGGTCGGCTGGTTCGTCGCGCTCGGCGCCGCGGTCTCGATGTCGGCGGTGCTGCTGGTGTTTCAGTACGGCCAGCCGCGCATCTTCTTCTCGATGGGGCGCGACGGCCTGCTGCCGCCGTGGGCGGCGCGCCTGAACCCGATCACGCGCGTCCCGGCGGTGACGACGATCATTACCGGAGTCTTCGTGGCCTCGTGGGCGCTCATCGGCGACGCCGCTGAAACCTATGATCTGACCAACATCGGCACGCTGTTCGCGTTCATGCTCGTCAGCATCGGCGTGCTGGTGCTGCGTTACACCGAGCCGGAGCGCCACCGGCCGTTCAGGGTGCCGTTTGTCTGGGTGGTCTGCACGCTCTCGGCGGCCGGTTGCCTGTTCATCATGGCGGGGCTGCCGCGGACGGCGTGGGAGCGATTCGGGGCGTGGCTGGCGATTGGCCTCGTCCTGTACTTCACCTACGGATACCGTCACAGCAAGCTGCGCGCGCGCTGAGGATCACGACGATGAACGCCGAAATCGCAGAACCCGCCGAGAAGAGCTACTCTGCGGTTTCAGCGAGTTCTGCGTTGATCGTCGTCTTGTGACCGTGCGCCCGCTTGACGGGGTGCGCGTGCTCGACCTGACGCGCCTGCTGCCGGGCGCGTACGCGACGCTGCTGCTCGCCGATCTCGGCGCGGACGTCGTGAAGATCGAGGATCCGCGGGGCGGCGACGGCATGCGGTCGCTGCCGACCTCCGGGCGGCGGCCCTATTTCGAGCTGCTCAATCGCCGCAAGCGCAGCGTCACGCTCGACCTGCGATCGCCGGAGGCGTCCGCGGTCCTCGACGCGCTGTGCACGCATGCCGACGTCGTCGTCGACAGCTTCCGTCCGTCGACGGCGCGGCGGCTCGGCGTCGACGCGGCGACGATCCAGGCACGGCATCCGCGCCTGGTCTGCGCGTCGATCAGCGGTTTCGGCCAGGCGGGCCCGTACGCGGAGCGCGCGGCGCACGACATCAACTACCAGGCGCTCGCGGGGCTGTTGCGCCCGCCGCAGCTGCCCGGGCCGCTCGTCGGCGACATCGGCGCCGCGACGCAGACAGCCATCCGCATTCTCGCGGCGCTGGTGCAGCGCGCGCGGACCGGCGTCGGCTCGGTCGTGGACGTCTCGATCCATGACGCCGCGATGGCGTGGTCGATGTTTCCCGAGACCGGTGAGCTCGAAAACGCGTGCTACAACGTCTACGAAACCGCGGACGGGGAGTGGCTCGCGCTCGGCGCGCTCGAGCCGAAGTTCTGGCAGGGATTCTGCGAGCGCATCGAGCGGCCCGACCTCGTGCCGCTGCAGCATGCGCACGGCGCGGAGCGCGAACGGGTCGTCCGGGACGTGCGAGAGGTGCTACGTGGCCGGACCCGCGGCGAGTGGCTCGAGCGGTTCGCAGGCGCCGATGTCTGCCTCACGACGATCTACACGCCCGACGAGGTCGCTTCCGATCCCCACGTCGTCGCACGCGGAGAGCCGCGCCCGGCGGCCGCGCCGGCGCTCGGTGCCGACACCGACGCGGTGCTGGAAGAGGCCGGGATCACCGAACCGGAGCGCGCACGACTCCGCTCCGCACGCGTGATCTAGAACCGGACACACCGGTCGAACGCAAAGCCCGCAGAGGCCGCAAAGAGGAATCGGGGATTCTCTGCGTGCTTTGCGAGCTTTGCGTTCAAACGTCGTGTTGTTGGGGACGGAAAGTGAGTGGTCGTCATTTCGTCCCCGACGCCAGCATCGCCGGCATCGGCAGCCGGATCTCGCCGCCGGTGGCATACGTCCCGGCTTCGCGCACCACCGCCGCGCGGATCGCTTCGAGCGCCGCCGGCGTTTGCGCGCGCAGCACGGCGGCCGTGCGCACGCCACCACGCGACAGGGCGTCGAACACCGCGTCCGCCGACGACAGGCGCCACGTGAGCGCGAGCTCCTGCACCTCGACGTTCGAGAAGCCGGCGGCGACGAGCGTCCGCCGCGTCTCGGCCGGATCGCTGAAGCGGAAGAAGGGCGGGCCTTCCGGCAGCGGCACATCCTTGTTCCCGAGCGCTTCGATCGCGCGCAGCGTCATCCCAAACCCCACGGCTTTGTCCGGGCTCGCCCACACGGTGAAGGCGTAGCGTCTGCCGGACCGCAGGACGCGCCGCGCTTCGTCGATCGCCTGGTCCGGCCGCGCGAGGTGCAGCATGCCGAAGTTCATCACCACCGCGTCGAAGCTGGCGTCCTCGAACGGCAGCGCTTCCGCGTCGCCTTCGCGGAACGTCAAAGCGGGATAGCGCGCTCGCGCTTCCGCCACCATCGCGGGCGCGAAGTCGAGCCCGACGACGTCGGCGCCGCGGTCGGCGGCGGCAGCAGCGATGAAGCCCGGACCGCATGCGACGTCGAGCAGGCGCTCGTGCCCTGCCAGCCCGACCGCGTCGAGCATGGCTGGGGCGGTCTGCCTCGTGAGGCCGCCGAACGCATCGCCGTAGTACTCGGCGGCGCGTTCCCAGCCGCGCTGCTCGAACGCCTGAAACGGGACCGGATCGAACGGTTGAGTTGTGGTCATCGTGCTACGATGGTTGTTTCGAGCTGGCCAGAGATTCCGAACAGTATGGCTCATGAATGGATTTCGGTACGCGGCGCGCGCGTCCATAATCTGAAGAACATCGACGTCGATCTGCCCCGCCACAAGCTCGTGGTCATCACCGGCCTGTCGGGTTCGGGCAAGTCGTCGCTGGCCTTCGACACGATCTACGCGGAAGGGCAGCGGCGCTACGTGGAATCGCTGTCGGCGTACGCCCGGCAGTTCCTCGAGCAGATGGAGAAGCCGGACGTCGACCTGATCGAAGGGCTGTCGCCGGCGATCTCGATCGAGCAGAAGACCACCGGCTCCAACCCGCGGTCCACCGTCGGCACCGTCACCGAAATCTACGACTACCTCCGGCTGCTGTTCGCCAACATCGGCGTCCCGCACTGCCCGAACTGCGGCAAGGAGATCGCCAGCCAGTCGCTCGAGCGCATCGTCGACATGGTGATGCTCTATCCGCAGGACGAGCGCATCAACGTCCTCGCGCCGATCGTCCGCGGACGGAAGGGCGAGTTCAAGAAAGAGCTGGCCGGGCTGCGGACACGCGGCTACACGAAGGCGCGGATCGACGGCCAGTTCCGATCGCTCGAAGAGAACATCACGCTCGATCGGCGCCGGAACCACACCATCGAGGTGGTCGTCGATCGCCTGATCGTCCGCGGCGGCGTCGAGCGGCGCCTCACCGAATCGGTGGACGTCGCGCTCGGGCTCGCCGAAGACATCGTCGTCATCAATACCTACGAAGGGGGCGACCGGCTGTTCTCGCGGCGGCTGGCGTGCGTCGACTGCGGGCTGAGCATGCCCGAGATGACGCCGCGCGCGTTCTCGTTCAACTCGCCGCACGGCGCCTGCACCGAGTGCCAGGGGCTCGGCGCGATGATCGATTTCGATCCGCACCGGGTCGTGCCCGACGAGTCGAAGTCGCTGGCCGACGGCGCGATCGCGCCGTGGGGACGCGGGGACCGCAAGCTGGTGCGCGACGCGCTGCAGGCGCTCTCGCGCGACTACGGCATCGATCTCGACCTGCCGTTCTCGCGTCTGCCAAGAAAATCGCGGGAGGTGCTCCTCTTCGGCGCCGGCAAAGGCGCGGGCAGCTTCGAAGGGCTGATCCCGAACCTGCGGCGCCGCTACGACGAGGGCAGCTGGGCGAGCCAGGCCGAGCTCGAGCCGTTCAGGTCGCTGCGCCCGTGCCCGACCTGCCGCGGCCAGCGGCTCAAGCAGCAGAGCCTCTCGGTCAAGGTCAAGGGCCGCACGATCTCGGACTGCGTGGACCTGCCGATCGCCGAGGCGCTCGAGGCCTTCGACACGATGGTGCTCACCGATCGCGAGGCGATCATCGCCGAGCGGATCCTCAAGGAGATCCAGGAGCGGCTGCGCTTCCTGCACGATGTCGGCGTCGGCTACCTGACTCTCGGACGCAGCGCCGCCTCGCTGTCGGGCGGCGAAGGCCAGCGCATCCGGCTCGCGACGCAAATCGGCGCGAACCTGACCGGGGTGCTCTACGTGCTCGACGAGCCGTCGATCGGCCTGCATCAGCGCGACAACCGGAAGCTGCTCGCGACGCTGGCGCGCCTGCGCGACCTCGGCAACACCGTCATCGTCGTCGAGCACGATGAAGAGACGATCCGCGTCGCGGATTACGTCATCGATCTCGGCCCGGGCGCGGGCGATCTCGGCGGCCACGTGATCTTCCAGGGGACGCCCCGGCAACTGATGGACGCCGCCGCAGGGCCCGATGGCGCCGGCGGCTCGCTCACCGGGGCGTACCTGACCGGCGCGCGCTCGATCCCGACGCCGTCCAGCCGGCGTCCGGCGCTCAAGGGCGAGATCGTCATCCGCGGCGCACGCGCGAACAACCTGAAGAACATCGACGTCAAGATCCCTCTGGGCGTGCTGACCGCGGTGACCGGCGTGAGCGGCTCGGGCAAGTCGACGCTCGTCAACGACATCCTCTACAAGTCGCTCGCGAAGTCGCTCTACAAGGCCGGAGACGATGCCGGCGCGCACGACCGCATCGAAGGCACCGAGCTCGTCGACAAGGTCATCGAGATCGATCAGTCGCCGATCGGGCGGACGCCGCGATCGAACCCGGCGACCTACACCGGCCTGTTCACGTTCATCCGCGATCTGTTCGCCTGGATGCCGGACGCGAAAGCGCGCGGGTTCAAGCCGGGGCGTTTCTCGTTCAACGTCAAGGGCGGACGCTGCGAGGCGTGCCAGGGCGACGGCGTCATCGCCATCGAGATGCATTTCCTGCCCGATGTCTACGTGACCTGCGAGCAGTGCAAGGGGCGGCGCTACAACCGCGAGACGCTCGAGATCAAGTACCGCGGCAAGTCGATCGCCGACGTGCTCGAGCTGACCGTGGACCAGGCGCTCCCGCTGATGGAGAACCTGCCGGCGATCGCGAACAAGCTGCGCACGCTCCAGAGCGTCGGCCTCGGCTACGTGGCGCTCGGGCAGTCGGCGACGACGCTCTCCGGCGGCGAGGCGCAGCGGGTGAAGCTCGCCAAGGAACTCTCGAAGCGCGGTACCGGGCGCACGCTCTACATCCTCGACGAGCCGACGACCGGCCTGCACTTCGAGGACACGCGCAAGCTGCTCGACGTGCTCACCAAGCTCGTCGATCAGGGCAACACGATCGTCGTGATCGAGCACAACCTGGACGTGATCAAGTCGGCGGACTACGTGATCGATCTCGGGCCCGAGGGCGGCGCCGGCGGCGGGCGCATCATCGCCGTGGGGACGCCGGAAGAGGTGGCGCAGCGCGAGCCGTCGGCGACGGGACGCTTCCTCGCCGACCTGTTCGTGCACGAACAGGGTCGACCGATTCAGTCGTTAGCTGGGTGATCGATGTGGTAAGATGGCCACAATCTAGTCGAGGACAGCTGTGGTCTTCGTACCACAAAATCGAAATCGCCAGCGCGTCACCGCCCGTGTCGACAACCGCTAACCTCTTGCCCAATAAGGAAATTAGCGAGACACCCAACGCGCCTGTTCTTCGGGCATCGTCTTTGCTGAGTTTGGCTGTGAACGTCCCTCACTGCCCGAGAGGTTAATGGACGCACAGCGCACAATTCGTCGTCACATCTCCTGCGTCGGAATCGGATTGCACTCCGGCAACAAGGTCAACCTCACCCTGAAACCCGCCCCGGCTGATTTCGGCATCCGGTTTCGACGGACGGATCTCGGTGATCACGAAGTGCCGGCCACCGTTCACAACCTGTCCGGGATTCAGCTGGCCACGGGCCTGGCGCGGAACGAAGTGTCGGTCGAGACGGTGGAGCATCTGCTCGCGGCGCTCGTCAGCGTCGGCATCGACAACGTCATCGTCGAGTTGAATTCCCCCGAAGTCCCGATCATGGACGGCAGCGCGGCGCCGTTCATCTACCTGATTCACGAAGCGGGCGTGAAGCGGTTGCTGGTGCCGCGGAAGTATCTGAAGATCGTCCGGCCGATCTCGATCTCGCGCGGCGACAAGCGAATCGCGCTCTATCCCTCGGATCACTTCAAGGTCA